>Ga0079223_10002643_pt1 | contig 11133 bp, 18 predicted proteins | sample Stecom2011_FD_75072 | JGI IMG/M metagenome (GOLD analysis project Ga0079223, IMG submission 75072) | Agricultural soil microbial communities from Utah to study Nitrogen management - Steer compost 2011 | ecosystem: Environmental > Terrestrial > Soil > Agricultural land | place: USA: Utah...
AGTTTCTCTGTGGGTATGTCTTTTAAAAAGTTAATACCTACTGTTTTAAAAGTCTGATCCACTTGCGCTTTATGGAATGCGTATCCATCTATGTCATATATCTCTTCTTTTCTGTCGTTCAGTTTTATTGATATACCTCTCACTGATTCTAGTTCGCTCGCTGTTGGCTTTATTCTGTCTATGGTTGGGTATTGACCCTCGTGCAGTCGAAGTGTCATTACATTCAAATTTAAGACTTGCTTATTTGTTGCTGCAATCTCTACTAAGCTATAACTGTCTGTAAATAATATCTTGTCTTCTTGATAACTTATACAGGCTAGTATAGGTCTTTTTGTAGCGTTCTTTTTTAGTAGTGTTTTAACTGCGTTAAAGTTAATTGTTACCATTTAGTTTCCCCCTTCCTAGGTATGCACTTAATACATTTGCGTGGCTTGGATTTAATTTATGTAAAGTACACCAGTGTATAAATCGTTGCCATTTGATTTCGTAGCTTTCTACTACCTTCTCTTTATTCTGGATCCATTTCTTAGCTTCTTTTTGCTGTTTCTTTTGTTTCATGTTTTACCTCCATTATTTCCGTGTTATTTTCACCGTACAGCGTTCGTATTTGTTCTACGATGTTTCTATCGCGCTCACTGCTTAAATCGTACACACGGCTCACGTGTGTGTTAAATAGCTTGATTTGTGCTTTCATAATTCATCATCTTCTATTACGTAATCTTGATGTGCAGTTCTAACATAGTCCACTAAAACTTCTATTTGTTCATCGAAGTCTTCTCTGTAAAGCTCATCCCATGCATCTATTGATCCAGCTTCGTACGCCTTCTCAACGACTTCATGTAGAGTTTCGCCCTCGCCAATCAATTCTGACTTTTTACCTCTTATTGCTTTATATAATTTAATCATTATTTCAACTCCTTATAATCTTCGTTTTCTAAGTATCGATAGCTATACTCAAAATCTTGCGTGAATATGATGTGGTTTTCTTTTTCGTTATAGAATACCCCATCCATTTCAGTTTCATCACATTCCCAACCACTATCGCTTAATAACTTAACATCAGTAGGTATGTTATGTTTCTCTATTAGTTCTTTTAGTTTTTCAAATGTCAATTTTACCCCCTCCTAATATTCATACTCATCTTTCGGATGAGTGTAGTAGTTACCTATCGTTTTATGTCTACAATCCCATGTGTCAATGATTTCATTTTCTATCTTTGCTGTTAGGTGACCCGCCAATGATATGATCGCTCTTTGATTAGGTCTTACGAGCTGATTAATTTCGCCCACTAGGTATTTCGTCCCGTCAAGTTTGCGCGGTTGCTTATGTTTAATCCAACCTAAGTTGTTTAGGAACTTCTCATAATTCTTTTTATCAGACATGTGGTATCCTGTTTTGATATGGATGTCCGCTAATCCTAGGAGTACTTGGGAGTACTCCATGGATGTCGCTGTTGTTATAGCCCTTATTACGCAGTCAGTTGTCTTGCGCTTTCTAGGGTTTATGTTTTCGTTTTTAAAACCTACCATGTTTGAACCTCCTATATTTCTACATCGTACTGGTTTATTAGGTTTTCTAATAGTTCTTCTATTAGGTCTCTGGTCTCTTCGTAAGTCTCGTACTTTAATTCTTCTAATTCGGTTCTCTCGCCTGATTCTCTAGCCCAAGCCTTGTCGTCTAGGTGCTGTAGCTTATCTTCTAGTGTATCTTTTAATTCTTCTAGTTTCAGTGCTGTTTGAACTAATAATTTCTTCATTCTCTATACCTCCTTTTAATCTATTAGTCTATCTAGCAATTTATGTTTGCTATTTAATGACTTCAATAATTTGATAAACTTGATAACATTATTTTGAACGCAGTCACATTCTTCGCTTGTATATTCACCTATAATATACTTATCACATGCGTTGTCATGATGTGTAATTGCATCACTGTATAGTGTTTTAATATACTCTTTCGCTTTGCGTCTTCTAGATGGTGTCAGCTTCTCATATTTTTGTATATCATATAAATAATGTATCCTTTGACTATCAGTTATTTTTCTCATTTCTTACTTCCTCCTTGACTTATCTCATCAGTGATATGTTCTATCTTTATATCGTAACCCTCTTTAGCCTTACGGCCTGCATATCTTATAAGCCAATCGTTAGCGGCATTTATGTCAGCACCGTCGTCTATTTCAAAGCCTACATCTTTCCAATCTTTAATTCCTTTACCCTTTATAAATAATTTCATTTTTCATTCCTCCTAGGCTATCTCATCAGTGGCAGTAGCCCATCTCTGCCAGACAACCCTTTCGGGCTGTTTCGACTTTAGTTGAAGTCTTCAATTTCTAGTTCCACCCCCATTTCTTGTGGGCTGTTGTATCCTAGTGCCTTTATCGTTGTTTGCACTGCTTGTGCTATTGCTTGAGCTCTTATATCGTTGTATGGGTCATCGTGGTTGTTGAGTAGTTCATATGCTATTTCTACTTGGTGTTGTAGTGCGTTTGCTAAATTATTAGCGAGTCTTACTTGTGTTTCTTGGATTGGATCTAGTGCGAATGTTTCTATTTCTTCATTAGTTAGTTCTCTTTCATACTCTAGGATGTCGTAGTATTTTTTCGTTGGGTCATCGTGTCTTTTAATAAATCCGTTCATCGGTTGGCATCCCATGCTGTAGCCTCTTAATCTCATTCCGTATTTGTAAGTCATTCTTGTTTCCTCCTATTTGTTTAGTACATCATTTACGATGTCTTCCATTTTGATGATTGCATATTTTGTTTTGTTTGCAATCTCTTGAATCTTTTTGATTTGTCCGATTGATACTGCTTTACCTGTTTTGTTGTACTTCTTAATGTATCCCATAATTTCTATTTGTGTGAATTTCATTTTTTGTTTCCTCCTAATTTCTTTTATTTCTTTTGTAAGTCTATTATATACTAATTTTCCATAAAAGCAACCGTTTTGTTGCGTTTTGTATCATAAAAGAGACTATTTGTTCTTTAGACATAAAAAACCAGAGCGGAATTGCCCTGGTTTAGTTAATATCTTAATTATTTGCTTTATTCAGTTAATTTTTAATGCTAGTTTTAAACTTTTCTAGTGCTGCAATCGCATCTTCAATCAACGCTAATAGTGGCTCGTTTACATCTTTTACTTCTTTTGGCTGTGCTTGTTGCTCTTCTTGGGTGCTCTCTGGCGCATCGAGTTCTACCTGGATGGGTTGTTCTTCGATTGGTTCTTCCACAGGCTCTTCAGTAGCTGCTTCTTCTGCCACTTCTCTCGTTGTATCAACCACTGTAGTGACTTCCTCTTGAAATGTTACTTCCTTTTTAGCCTCGATGATTTCTTTTGGATCCTCGAACACCACTTCAGCATTAGTCACAATTATCTGGTCGATTTGCTTGATTGTTAAACCTAGGCGCGCTGCAGCTTCTTCGGCTTTGATTGATCTAATGTTATTACGTTCTTCATCCCATACGTATAGTAACTTGCCTTTTGACAATCCTACTTCAAGCTTACCATGAAGAGTTGCTTCATCGTGTAAAGTCTTTAGCTCTTGTGCATTATTGATCAGCTTATAAAATTTTTTAGACATTCTTATGCACCTCCAACTTACTTTTTTCGGCTTGAATTTTCGCCTCTAACGCATTTTTCTGCGTGACGTAGGTGTTATATCGTGTTTGTTGTTCTTGCGTTAAAGTGCCGCCTAATTCTGCCACGTCTTGTGCGATTAAGATAACATCTTCATATAACTTATAAAGCTTGTCCTTTTTGCTTAATAACGCTTTGATGTTTTTCTCAATTTTCTTACGTTCTTTAGTTGGTAGTAAACTCTTGGCTGTCTCGCCGATTTCTCTACCTCTTGAAAGTATGCCAGGAGTTACTACTAGCCCTAATGCTATTAGGTATGCTTCAAAGTTCGAACCTACCAAAGCCAGCTCTGGTACGAATGCTGAAAGGATACCTAGCACTAATAATAACACTGTTGCTATCAATGATGCCCATTGAAGCCAACCTCTACCCTTTAGAAATTCTTTCATTTTTAGTCCTCCTTTTTTGACTATTTTCTTTGTTTTACTTAAAACCTTTAGTATGAGTTCCCCCTTGCGTTTAGGGTTATGTGCTTGATCTACGATTGATGCCGGCTGACTTATCTTTTCGATGTCTAGCTTCTTATTCGTTAGTAACTTCCATATCGCTATGATCATTAAAACTGCGGCCAATATGTAGTATATCTTTTGCAAAGTCTCTAGATTCAGCTGTCTCATTAGCTCGCCTAGCGCTGTAAAAATAAATGATAATATTAACTCAAACCATCTTTTAATTTCCGACATACTGCCCTAGTCCCCCTGTGATATTCTCAAATATGTTAGTCGCCCATCTTATGAAATTACCCCAGGGGTCTAGTCTTAGCACGAATTGAGCTACTATAAAGGTTCCTACTAAAAGTATGCCTACTGATAGGACTGCCGTCCAGTAGTTCTTCGGATCGAATATAAAGTACCCTATTTTCTGGGTTGTATTTAGCATCCATTCTATAATCCTATAAACTAAGTAGATGAGGGTTATTACTACGATGATGTAGTAGATGACCCTAAGCCATTTTGGTAGGTGTCCACCTATCCTATAAATCAGTCGTGTCTTCATTGTTCAGCATTCTCCTTGTGTTCTCGACTTCTATTCTTTTTCTTTCAAGCAGACCACCGTATTTGGCGTTTATACCGTCTATCAGCTGCTTGCTGAATGCTTCTACCTTTATCCTTACGTCAGCCAGCTCCTGTTGTTGCTGTGCTTCTAAAGCGGCCTTTTCAGATTCAACTAATGCCAAGTGCTTCTGTAGGTATGCTTTTGTTGCTTGGTCCATTTGACCACCCTCCTTTTTCTTAAATTATAAATTATAGGTATTAAAGTGCCTATCATTTGAGAACTCCTTGTGAGCTTTCACCTTTGTATATTTGAGTGAATAATTCTTTTTTAAATCCTAACTTCACTTTATATACGCTATTTAGATTGTGCTTGACTGTGATTTCGCTTACTGGCAGTACTTTGCTGTCACCGTTTTTATCATAAACCCTTACCTGCTGTAACAACTCTAATTTGTGAACTTCTGCGGGTGCTAGAGTGCTATCTATGATGATGTTCTCGTTCCACCTGTTATTTACTAGGCTGTAGATTGCATCTATCTGTGCCTTGGCTAAGGTTTCGGCTTCGAACACTTCAGTCTTGACCGGATATATCATCAGTTCACTTGGTGGTACACCTTCGTATATGTTGTTGTCTAGTCCTAGTGAGTATGTTTTACTTGCTAGTGTTTCTGGTCTTGGTATGATTAAAGTTCCACCTTTAGTCCAGTATTCTATGTCATCTGAGTGGACTTGTACGTATATTGGATTTGCACACGCTTGTCCGTTTGAGTCCATCCATACTATCCTTATCCCTGTGCCGTACTCGAAGTCTTCTAAGTTGAAGTTTGCATTCACATCTGCGATTGTAGGTGCTGTCGCTGGGCAAGAATATTGAGTGTACCCCTCACACGTCACTGCTGCATAGAATAGTGTATAACCTGAGCCATAATCTTGGTAGTAGTAGTTAGCACCTTGACTTGAGGGGAATTGACAACTTGTGCCTTCTACAGGTGGATTGTTAGGAAGGGGTTGTCCTTGAGGGTTGATTATTATCGGAACATAGCCTTCTACTGGTTCTGACCCATACACAATCGTCCCATATGTAGTTGTTCCTGATGTTAGCATGATTGACCTGTCTTGTTTATTTGGTAGTGCGTTGTACTGAGCTTGCGTGATAACCTTAAAGTATGGGTTCTTTAGAAGTCTTAGTACGTGGTCTGAGTCATACCCATCTAATGGTGGCAAGTCGTTTCCGTAAATTGATGACTTCTTCTCTGATGGTGCTGTAATGAATGCTATTTCATCCGTTTGCATCCACTCACTGTCCACGTCATAAATTGTTTGGAATTTAATAGTTGCCACTGCTCTGTTTGTCTTGATGTCGGTTTTAGTCTTTTCGTGTACGAAGTCTGTAAGTCTTATATTTACTGGAGCCGATACTTGTTTTCTAAATGTGAATACTACTTTGTTCTGGTTGTAGTCGAATACCTTATCTATGAGGTATTTGTTGTATGAAAGGTATGTCTTTAGAAACCTTAGAGCATTGACTACGATGTATTGGTTTGAGTAGTCGGCTATGGCTAACGTGCTAGTCAGATCTGTTGGTATTATGAAGTCGTATAAAAATGACCCGGCCGAACTTTTAACTTGCTCTGCTACCTTTTCATAAACCTTTGATAATCTAAAATCGTTATCGCCATGTGAGTAGTCTAGTATGATATCGGTGTCTAGTACTACTCTAAAGTCTTCTATATTAAATCTTACGGTGCCTTCTTCCCACTTCCAATTCTTGATAAATCCTGAATAAATGGACTTGTCTTGGTCGTCTTTAATTTCAAAGATGAACGGGTCTTCAATGTCGGTTTCTAGGAAGCCTTCAATTGTTCCTGTATCAGCATCATAGGCTCTTCTAGTTAAATCAATTTTAATATCTCTTACAAGTTCATTTGCTTCTAGCGTTAGTATTGCTTCATCTTTTATTTTTTTCCAATAATATATTGTTTGTAACTCTGGTACATCCATCAATTCATAAACATTACTCCCACATGAACACTGGTCGCCTAGGAACGTTTGCGTTGTTGGTGGGCAAGCATCACAAGTCTTTCGTATTCTTACAAACTCCCATGAGTAAGTAGCTGGTACGTTTTGGCAAGTGTACTCAGTGTAACGAACTAAATTTGGGTCTGCATGGTCTGGGAAGCCGATGTTACTTCTACCTTTTGCTCCTGTGAGGGAGCAAGTAGTGTTTGGTACCACGACTGGTAGGCTTTCATTTGTGGTTGTGCCTGATGACTGCCATTTTCGACTTGAACTAGATGCCACGCCTTTCCAGATTGATCCATCATCTGCAGTTACTTCAACACCAACATCCGATACAGTAGCACTTCTACTTGGTTCTTGTGCTGGTGGTACGATTACTTTTACCCATTTTCTAACTATTACAGATTCTGTCCCCTTAGTGCTTTGCCATAATGTGTTATTTGTACCACTGAAGATTTGTCCTTCGTTTGCGGCACTTGCTGGAGTGGTTGGAGGGTCTGAAGGTAAATATTTAAATACTTTTCTATGAATTACTGCATAATACATCAGTCAATCACCCACCTTTTGTATTCTACCGTTATTGGTGTGTCGCACTCTACTATGTAGTCGCCTTCTGGTAGATTCAGGAACGTTGTTTTATCCTTGTTTGTTATTTGGTAAGCGTTCGCTCCGTTTAGAGTTACTGTTTTATTCTCACTATCTATGATGAGTTCTTGGTTTGTTAGTATCGTTTCGTTCAACTCTATTTCTTGAGTGGTTGTAGTTGGTATAGTGTATTCCGTTGGTGTTTCTTTTAGTGTTTGGTATTGGTTGAAGTAGTAGTTCATTTGTTCGACGGTTAGGTGAGATATACCTAATAATGTTAAATTAATAACATATGAATAATTCACTTTTATTTCATACACTCCAGTAAACAACCAACGTATACTATCTCTATTTCTATTCGCCATATCTAAAATTTCATTTTTAATCCCTATAAAATCATTATTATAATATGGAATGTTATCTTGTCCCGATTTAGTCAAATACCAACCAACATAACTTCCTCTTGATACTAATTCGTAATTCATATTTACGTAAAATCGACTATTAGGAGCTTTCATCACATCTAAATTTGGGTCATTAGTTATAACATTAGGGATATCTTTATGAATGTTGCCATCTTCAAAGACTTCACGCAATGTATAACCATTTAACTCATCTATTGGTCTATCTAGTTCTATGTTGTTTCCTGCTTTTTCTAACTGTAACATAAAAGTGAAGTTTGTATAATTTACAGGTGTGCTTAGGTCACCCATTTGTAGATTTAAATATGGGTATGAAACACTTATGTTTAGTTTATCATACGCACTTCCACCCGAGGCTATTTGCTTTAAACCTGGGATATACCAGTTGTATCGTATCATGTCACCCCAGCCAGTTATGCTGCCTGATAGTTTTATAATATTAAAATTATATTGACCTAGTTCTACTCCTGTAAGTTTTATGAATTCGATGACTGTGGTAGAAAATATACCGTTAGCAGTTATAATCGATGTTTGAGTATTATATTTCAATTCCCCACCTTGTGAGTCCTTGAATAGTAGATATACCCCACCACCTAAATACTCTTTACCGGTCAAATTTGGTTTTGCTATGTTTTTACTCTTGACCCTTATCTTAGTCCCTGTAGGGTATAAGTTATTCTTCAGTTCTATTCTAGGTGCTACGTTCTCTAGGTATCTATTGGATACCAAGACACTTCTTCCTGTTCTTCGCTGTAGTATGTAGTAAGGTGTAAGCCTATCAAATGTGACGGTCTCAACCAATACATTGAAGTTTGTTTTTTGGTTCTTTGTTGAGCCTGACAATACCACATCTACGAACCTTGATGCTCCTGGCGTGTAGTACTCTATCACTAGAATGTTGCGACCGTTTGCCTGTATGAAGTTCATAAATTCTCGGTATTTTTGGTATGCGTTTGAGTGGACTCCAAAGTTCACGGTTAAGTTAATCTGTTCGAAACTGTTAGTTTGTCTGATTAAGTGTTTTTTGATTCTACCGTCATACAACTCATTCGTGAACTTATTTCCAAGCCCTGCTACGTTTGTCGTTATAACATTTAGTCCTGACAGGTTAAATGATGAAGTTCTATTCTTGTTCCAAATCTTAAATGCTCTCATAGTTCCTCCTTACATCTGTTCTGCTAGTTTGATGTTGATTTGTTCGACCAGGTTATCTACATCCACTTCTTCAGCATAATTTTGCACCACTACTTCGATCGTGATGTTCTTGTTTGAATAGTCGTTATTTGTTACTGGTGCGTATTGACCGCTGACTACACCATATGATTCCTTTACGGTGTCGCTCACGCTCGGTATTTTGGCCTCTTTGCCCTTGTTTTGCTCTACTACTGGGTTAGTATCGATTGCTAGGCTGACGTGGTCTAATTTGTCGATTGTGAAGCCTAGGTACTTACCTAAACTGTTTATACTATCGATTAAGGCGTTAACCATATCTATTGCTCCGTTCACGAAACCTTCTAGAAAGCCCAGGAACGGATTTAGTATCGTGTCGATTGTTTTAGTTAGGGCTTTGCCTATGATGTCTGCTAGCCATTTGAATGTTTGACCTAGTATCTCTATTTGCTTTATGATTGGTGCTAGTAAAACTGATAATATTTGAATGGCTGGAACTAGCAGAGCTCCTATCGTTTGTATCAGAGGGTTCAGTGCTTGGAGTATTACATTAAATAAATCACCCACGATTCCGAGCAGTGGCATTAAAGCCTCACCTAGCGTGCCTACGAGGGCGTTGATTGATTCCCTGAACTGTTCATTGGTTGTGTATAGGATGCCTATCAGGGTTGCTATGACGCCTATAATAGCTATGATAGGGTGCGCTGCTAGGAATGATAAAGCTTTACTTAGTCCGCCTACTGCTTTTACCATACCACCTATTCCAGTCGTTAGCTTTCCTATGATAATGAGTGCTGGTGCTAGTGATGCTACGAATGTGAGTGTTCCTATTAACATGTTCTTCTGACTATCTGATAGTCCTGTGAACCATTCTGCGAGTCTTTGCACTGCTGGTATGACTTTAGTTGACATGAATGTTGATAGTGTTTCCATCACTGGTATTAGTGCGACGCTTACTTGGTCTTTAATTGCACCTAGAGCAGTTTTAATTCTTAAAAGCTCATCATCGAAATCGGCCAATGCAGTGATCTGCTCATTTGTCATGTAACCCAACGCTTCAAATTCAGCAGTAAGTTGCTTTAATCCCTCTGCTCCACCGTTTAACATCGGTATGATTTTTGCGCCCATTCTATTTCCGAATATCTCGTTCGCTAGGTATGCTTGTTGGGTTGCATCTGTGACTTGTGAGAGTCTTTGAAGCATAACCTCATAATTGGCATCCATTCCTTTAGCCGCTTCTTCTGCAGTAAACCCTAATTGCATGAGCGCTTCGGCTCCTGGTCCTGTGCCATCCACTACAAGTTTTGAAAATGCTTGCTGCGTTCTAATGAGTGAGTTTTGCAGTGTTGACTGGTCTAGTCCTTGCTGTGCCGCAATGTATTGCCATTTTTGTAGAGCTTCTGCGCTTAGGTTAACTTCTTGTCGCATGTCATCGAGTGCCGCTGCTGTGTCTTTGGTGTTTTTAAACATTGCACCAAGTCCTGCAAGTGTTCCCGCTGCAGCGGCACTAAAAGGTGCAAGCACTTGTCCCGCTTTGGTTATACCTTTACCTACATCTTCAAATTGTTTAGCTAGATTTTCGATTCTTATGTTTTTGATTTCTTCTAGCCTGTTTTTTAGTAACACTGCGTTATTTTCAGTCTTAACTAGTTCTGCTTGAAGTCTTTGGAATTGTTGCGATTGGGTGTCTCCCCCAGTCTCTTCTAAATACTTTAATTGATCGCGTAAGGCTTGCGCTTTCATTTCAGTGTCTTGTATTGCCTTTTGTGCGAGTCTTTGAGCCTCTGCAAATCTGCCAGCATCGAATTCAAGCTCAAGTCCTTTTTGTAGTTCGTTTACTTGCCTGTTGGTGCCTCGGATAGAACGATCCACAGCTCTCATTTCTTTATTGAATTGTTTGGTGTCGGCTCCGACTGTAATCGTTAAGCCTTTAAATGATGTAGACATTAGTTCCCTCCTTTAAAGAATGCTGCAGTTTGTTCTGGGCTTAGTTGAGTAACCTCTACCCCACGTTTATTTAATCGTTCCCGCTCTTTACTTCTTAGGTAGTCTTTTATGCTTTGAATGTCATATTCAACCACCATGTACAGCAGGTCTGTATAGTTTAAACGTTCCATGAGGTCCGTAGGTATCTTGTATTGAATACACTTCTTGATGAGTGTAAATATAAAGGGCGCGTTCACTGCTTGGGGTTTAGCTGAACCAGGTATCTTCTTATTCAACTCGGAAAGCAGCTGAACGCGCTCTATTAGTTTTTTGACGCTGATTTACTTACTTGTTCTAGTACTACCCTTATCTTTTCTAGGA
>Ga0079223_10002644_pt1 | contig 11133 bp, 8 predicted proteins | sample Stecom2011_FD_75072 | JGI IMG/M metagenome (GOLD analysis project Ga0079223, IMG submission 75072) | Agricultural soil microbial communities from Utah to study Nitrogen management - Steer compost 2011 | ecosystem: Environmental > Terrestrial > Soil > Agricultural land | place: USA: Utah...
TCCACAATCTGGCCCACAGAAAAAGACATCCTCAGTATATTCCTCCTCTTTGTTTTCGGGTGCCTTAGAAGAAGTTAGATAATAAACTTCTCTAATTTAGCCTAATATATAGTATTATATCCTAGTAAAAATTGTGTTGTCAAGCAAAACAAAACTTTATTATCAACTCTTACTCTCTTTGATCCCTTTCATAGAGAGTGAGATCCTCTTTCTCTCCGAATCAATGTCTAATACTCGTACACATACTGTTTTTCCGACCGTTACCACTTCCAACGGATGTTTGATGTAGCGCTCGGAGAGTTCGGAGATATGGACAAGACCGTCCTCTTTGACTCCGATATCCACAAAAACCCCAAAGTCTACAATATTTCTCACTTCTCCGGTTAACACCATCCCCGGTTTTAAATCGGCTAAGGTTTTAATATCTTTTCTAAATAAAGGTTTTGGCATTTTCTCCCGGGGATCGCGCCCAGGTTTGGTCAAGGCCTCGATAATATCTTTTAGGGTAGGGAGACCTACTCCCAACCTTTTTGCCGTGTCTGCTTGGTCTATTCCCTTTAGTTTATTACGCAGCTCGCTTAAGCGTTCCGTTACTCTGAGATCATCTTTGCTAAACCCTAAAACAGCCAATAATTCTTCGGCGGCTTGATACGATTCGGGATGAATTCCTGTATTCTCCAGAGGATTTTCTCCGTCCGGCAATCTCAAAAAACCGGCCGCTTGGATAAAAGCCTTTTTCCCCAACCTCTTCACCTTCAGTAACTCTGCTCTACGACAAAAGGCTCCGTTTTCTTCTCTGTATTCCACTACAGATTTGGCCAAGGCAGGCCCAATTCCGGCTACATTCTGGAGAAGGGCCGGGGAGGCTGTGTTCAGGTCAACGCCAACATAGTTGACACAGGACTCCACCACCCACTGTAGTGTGTTTCCTAATTCTTTCTGGTCTACGTCATGCTGATACTGGCCGACACCAATAGACTTGGGTTCAATCTTTACCAATTCCGCCAGGGGATCCTGCAAACGCCGGGCAATTGAGATCGTCCCCCGCATAGATACATCCAAATCCGGTAGTTCTGCTCTAGCTAATTTAGAAGCGGAATAGACCGAAGCGCCGGCCTCACTAACCAAGCAATAAAATACCTCATGTTCTGTTTCACTTAAAATTCCGGCGATAAATTCCTCTGTTTCTCTACTGGCGGTCCCGTTTCCGATGGCTACCAGTTCCACCTGATATTGTTTGAGGAGCGCCGACACAATCTCCCGGGCTTTACTTTTTTTATTGACTGGCGGATGGGGATAGATGGTATCTGTAGCTACGACCCGGCCAATATCATCGATGACCGCGACTTTGCATCCTGTCCGAAATCCCGGATCAATCCCCAACACTCGCTTTCCGCGCACGGGTGGTTGCAGTAACAACTGACGCAGATTCATGGCAAACACTTTAATGGCCTGTTCTTCCCCTGCTTCGGTTAGGTCCCCTCTAATCTCCCGTTCCAAACTGGGCCAAATCAGACGGTTAAACCCATCCTCTACCGCTTTTAAGAGATACTCGGTAAAAATTGACGCGTTGTTTTTTACGACCAGTTTCTGCAGTTTCTCGACGAGTGGCCTTTTTTCGATCTGTAACTCCACCTTAAGGAGTCCTTCTTTTTCTCCGCGGTTAATCGCGAGTATCCTATGGGGAGGAATGCTCCGAACTGCTTCCGTATAGTGATGATACTGACGGTATACTGCACTCTCCCTAGAGTTCGGCGCAGTAGGCTCGTCCGGTTTCAGTTCTGAGGCAATTAAAGCCTGTTCCCAGATGAAATCCCGGGCTATCCGTCGTAAATTATGATCATCGGATATCTCCTCGGCTACAATATCCATCGCCCCGTTCAAAGCCTCTTCCATTGTTTCTACCCCCAAATCAGGGCGGAAGTAATCCTCTACTGTTGATCTAATATCTCCTTCTGTAATACACTCAGTCTTTATAATGATCGCCAGAGGTTCCAGCCCCTTTTCCTTGGCAATGGTGGCCCGGGTTCGACGCTTTGGTCGGAAGGGGCGATAATACTCTTCCACCTCTTGCAATTTAGTGGCGGCGTTAATTCTTTCCGCTAGATCCGGACTTAATTTACCTTGCTCCTCAATCAGGCGTAAGACCTCTTCCTTTCTTCCTTGCAGATTGCGCAGGTAAATCAGGCGATCTTCAAGTCCCTTCAGTTCCTCGTCATCCAGCCCTCCAGTGACTTCTTTTCTGTACCTGGCGATAAAAGGTAGTGTATTACCTTGATCCAATAATTCCACTGTCCGTTCTACTTGGCCTCGAGATAAATTCAGTTCCTCAGCTAACTCCCTAATTAAATCCAAACCGGCTCCTCCTTAGATCAAGGGTAACGCGCATACGCCCGCGAATACCACACATGAATTCCTTGTTTTGTTTATTCTTCCTCTTCCGGCTTTACATCAAGATAAAGCGTTTCGCCTTCTTTTACCATCCCCAGCTTTCTGGCTTCTTCTTCTAAAATTTCATCGGTCTGCCACAGTTCTTTTTGGACCTGCAACTCCTCTCGGTATCTTGACTTTTCGTCAATTGATTTTTTACTCTCCCCCAGTTTGTGATAGTTTACAGTCAATCCATACAAGCCCAACAAAATGCTATAGAGAATAGAAATTAAGAAAATCAGCAGCACTAAAGTTAGTGGACGTATTTTATAACCAAACAAGCGTAGATGATAGCGTTTTTTTGTTCTCACTCTAGGTAACGGCTGATTCTGTACCTGCTCTATTTGATTGTGCAGATTCCACCGCGGTTCACTACGAAGCGGTTTCTTATGAGGAGAGATACTCCTCCTGCTTTCTTTGGGCATAATAATTACCTTTCTTCCATATTTTCTTAATCTGTACTAATTTCCACAGGACTTTCTTTAATCCTTCCAAATTACAGCTTGCCGGCTTACTCAAAAAATATCCCAAAGAGCGTTCCAAGGGGTCTGTGAAACAATAGATAATAAGCGCCCAACCCACAACCAATACTGAACCAAACATAAAATCGCAGTTCCAGCCAGTTTGCGTAGAAAATAATGGGTCCGATGGTGAATAGGGAAATTAGCCAAAAAAACAGATCAGCTAAAGCAGGCACTGGGTTTCTCCTGGTTTTGGCTTGTCTCCGCCGGCCCTTACACGTGATCCACTTGTATAAATCGGCAAATAGCCCCCAGAAAACCCCAGCAACAAACAAGATGGTCATCGAACTTAACTGCCAGTTAATACGGTCCACTTAAAACGCCCCCGCTCTTTACAGGTAGGGTGGTCTTATTATACTCTATTCGCGCAAACGCCCCTTTTATGACCGGCTTATTTTATTTGCGAAAATACCAAAAACACAGAAAGATTATATAATTTTAACCTCTATCCCTAAATCTTCCAGTTTGTTTGTCATTCCTAACTGGTCGGCACATGCCTTACAAGCAGAGACCTTTACCCCAACGTGAAGCGCTTGTTTTATCTTCTCTTGGACCAAACCATTTACTTAAATTTCCAAACATTGCTTAAGGATGACATACGGATATTAGTTACAATTACAGCACATTAGGACAGATCCTTTATTGTCATTTATTACCAAAATCATATACTTAGTACACTAAAATACCCAGTTTTATAGGACCCGTTTCCAGATCCAAAATACCAGGATCCCCCAGAAAAACTGTGATAGGAACCACATCCATCTGAACAGAGCCTTTGATTTTAAGACCAATGATAACCGGGTAAGAATCCGATTAGTGGTTGTAGGTGAAATTACCGCAGCAATCCGCTGTAAATAGTTTCTGGTTTCTCTGAATCTAGGCCTGTTTCTTTCCATGTCCACATTTGACAGTCCGGCATTGTAAGCCTCGATGGCCATCCCCGTTTCTCCCTGAAAATAGTCAATAAGGTAGCGCAGATGGCGAACTCCGGTCCGAATGTTGGCTTCCACCGCATATATGCAGTCTTCCCCGTGATCAACCGCACCCGGCCGATGTCTCCCGTCACACTTGGAATCAGGATTATACTCCCTCCAAACTGCAGGCATGATCTGCATCAAACCCGCGGCGCCTTTAGGTGAACGCGCTGCAGGATTATTACTGCTCTCCACCTGAATTATCGCGCTGATTAGTTGGGGATTAATTTCAAACATCGCCGCATATCTATTAATTAGCCCGCTAAGGTGTTCATTAGTTACGGCTACCTCCTCACCGGGATGAAAAAAGCGCCCCAATAAAAGTTCTAATTCTGAGGCCCTTCCGACATTTTGCCAGAAAAAAACAACAGTCAATAGCATAATTAAAGTCATAAACCACAGGTAGGCAAGGAGAATTTTCCGTGAATGGCTTGGTCGGAAAGCATCGATGACTAAAAAAACCGGACTGGCCAAAATCATCAAAATCCAACCAAAAACCAATTTAATCTGTTTTTTCCAGGTGTCCCCAGTGATCATCCCTCTGAGTAACGGGTTTGGTGTATTCACCTTCACACCCCCCATTTCTTTAACACCTGTAGAATTCTGGCTGAAACTTCTATTTTCCTGCTATAAAAACAGCTTCCAGCAATCTCTCTGGTCACTGGTCGCGTCCACAGGAACATTCCTTGTTCATCATAATAAAACATAATGCGCCCTTCAGGGTTGTTCCCAACCGGCGAAGGCGCTGCTTTACGCCTGGATTATCTTTAAAAAAGAGGATGTTCCACCGGAAACCGAATTTACCAGTGCTAACATCCTCCTCTGATTACACTAACCCTGTCTATTTATTCTCAGCATATTTAAGGCTGGCCTCTACAAAACCTTGGAATAACGGCTGAGGTGTGTGGGGTCTAGATTTAAATTCCGGGTGGAATTGGGCGGCCACAAACCATGGATGTTCCGGAAGCTCAATGATCTCCACCAGGTTACGATCAGGAAGAATACCGCTGATCACCAGTCCAGCCTCTTTAATTCTGTCCAGATACTCGTTATTGACTTCATAACGGTGACGGTGACGCTCGTAGATTAATTCCTGGCCGTATGCGGCATATGCTTTGGTTCCAGGAACCAAACTCACTGGATCAAGTCCCACCCTCATCGTCCCACCCAGGTCGGCAACTTCTTTTTGTTCAGGTAAAAGATCAATAACCGGGTAGGGCGTATTCGGATCAAATTCAGCGGAATTGGCTTCTTTCATTCCACAGATATGACGGGCAAACTCAATTACCGCACACTGCATACCCAGACAAATCCCTAAATATGGTACTTTATGCTCCCGGGCATACTGAACGGCCAATATTTTTCCTTTAATTCCCCGGTACCCAAAGCCTCCGGGAACAAGAACTCCATTCACGTCTGCCAGTAGTTTTTCTGCGCCTTCCTCCTCAATCTTTTCAGAGTCAACCCATTTAATCTCGATCGCGGCCCGTTGCCCTACTCCGGCATGGCGTAAAGCCTCGGCTACACTAAGATAGGCATCGGGCAGCGATACATATTTCCCCACTAGGGCAATGGTGGTCTTTGTTTCCGGGTGTTTGCTTCTTTCCACAAACTCACGCCAGGAATCAAGATCACGTTCACCGCAGGAGAGCTTGAGCCTTTTTATAATGATCTGATCCAATCCGGCCTTTTCAAGGCAGAGGGGAACCTCATAGATAGAGCCAACATCTTGATTAGAGATTACTGCTTCTTCGTCTATATCACAGAACAGGGCGATTTTGGCTTTCAGTTCATCGGAAATGGGGTGTTCGGAACGGCAAACGATGATATCAGGCTGTACACCGATGCTTCTTAATTCCTTTACACTATGTTGTGTGGGTTTGGTCTTCAATTCAGAAGAGGCTGCGATATAGGGGACTAATGTAACGTGAATATAAAGAACGTCTTCCCGACCAACATCCGATTTGAACTGTCTGATGGCTTCTACAAAAGGCAAACTCTCAATATCGCCAACGGTCCCACCCACCTCGGTGATTACAACATCAGCGCGAGTTTCCCGGGCCACTCGATTAATTCGCTCTTTGATTTCATTCGTGATATGGGGAATAACCTGTACAGTACCACCGAGAAAATCTCCTCTTCTTTCCTTAGAAATTACGGACCAATAGATTTTACCGGTGGTCACGTTATTATTCTTAGTTAGCTTTTCATCGATAAACCGTTCATAGTGGCCGAGATCAAGATCGGTCTCAGCGCCGTCATCCGTGACGAAGACCTCTCCGTGTTGGTAGGGACTCATCGTCCCGGGGTCAACATTAATATAGGGATCCAGTTTAAGGATGGATACTTTTAGGCCGCGGCTTTTTAAGAGCCGTCCTAAGGAAGCGGCGGTAATCCCCTTCCCCAGAGACGAAACCACACCTCCGGTCACAAAGATAAATTTTGCCATTATCTTACCTCCTGCCAAATTTATGAAAGTTCAAAGAAAACTCTAGATAAAGTTTTATGTCTACGCCTTTAATTAATTATTCTCTCACGCAAATTATTCTTGACCGGAAACCCCGGACTGCTCTTCCACTGGCGCGGGATCCGGGTATTTACTCATTAAACCTAAGAACGTTCTGACCCCGGTAAATTGTAAAAATGCTCCATAAGCCAACATCAACAGGGGAATCAGGACCGGAAAGAAGATTCCCAGAACACAGAGAAATAGGTAAGTGGCGCTCATCAACAAAGAAAGCGGCAGATTGTCCAAGGTTAAGAGAAAAGCTTTCTTTAAAACCTTGAGCGCTGTATTCTCTTGGAGAACGATAAAACCGGGGATATAGGTACCGAGCATAAACAGGAAAGTAAATATATAAAGAAAAACAACGCCCACAATTTTAAGAAAAATTGACTGAAATAAGAAGAAAGAGATGTAAAAATCGGTGATCGTGGCAAACGCCACTACTAAGTATATAGCATATACCTTAACTGCCAAAAAATAATTCCGGCGCAAACCATCCAAAAAACTTCTTAACCGGGCGCGATCTTCCAAGATCTCTCCACCCAAATAATACAATGCGCATTGGATAGGGCCAAGAATAAATGCTCCGTATGGTACTGTTAAGATCATAGCCGATAAGAGAAACATTACCACCCATAATCCTAATTGCCCTTGATTAATTTGCAATTGGTATTGGAATAAAGTCCAGCAAAACACCGCTAATGGCGCCGCACTGAAAAACCAGATCAAACTAATTAACGCCGTGTAGCTCATATGGTTGTATAGATCGGCACAGGTCTTTTTGATAATCTCCACAAAACTTCGAGAATAGGTCGGCTCGTAACTCATAACTTCTCCCCCTTACATTTGTTCCGGGGCGGAAATTCCCAAGAGGTCAAGACCGTTTTTGATCACGGTTTGCACAACAAAGGCCAGTAAAAGTCGAGACCTGGTTAAATCCTCATCCTCTGTTAAGAAGCGCTTGCGGTTATAATAAGAATGAAAGAGTGTGGCCAGATCCAAAAGATAGTTGGTAATCCGATGTGGCTCGCGCCCCCAGGCGGCGCCGGCCACTACCTCAGGAAAGACCGCTATTTTTTCCAGTATTTCTTCTTCATCATCTTCCCAGACAGCGGTGATAATAACCCTGTTACTAATATCCAGACCACTGGTTGCCTGTTTGAAGATGCTACAGATTCTGGCGTGGGCATACTGTACATAAAATACGGGGTTTTCCGGCGCCTCCTTTTTGGCTAAATCCAAATCGAAATCCAGGTGACTGTCGGGACTACGCATTAAAAAATACCAACGAGCCGCGTCATTACCGACCTCGTCCAAAAGATCACGCATGGTGATAAACTCCCCGCGTCGTTTAGACATTTTAAAGGGTTTTCCCTCTTTTAAAAGGTTGATCTGTTGGGCAATTAGGACCTCCAGCCGCTCCGGATCAATGCCAAAAGCGGACATAGCTGCTTTCATCCTGGGAATATACCCGTGGTGATCCGGACCCCAGATATTAATCAGATGGTTGAATCCTCGTTCATACTTGTTTAGGTGATAGGCGATATCCGCTACAAAATATGTTGTTCGACCGTCCGCCGTCTTCACAACTCGGTCTTTATCGTCCCCAAATTCAGTGGACCGGAACCAAACAGCCCCCTCTTCCTCATAAAGCAGGCTTTTTTCTCTCATCTCCTGCGCGACTTCTTCCACCCTTCCGCTTTCATGGAGTTTTCGTTCGGAGAACCATTGATCATAGATCACTCCGTAATCCGCGAGATCCTTTTTCTGGGCGGCTAACATTTTTTGGTAGCCCCAGTCCCGGCAGAACTCTATTCTCTGCTCCTCCTCCATCTCCAGGAGGGAGTCTCCTTTTTCTTCCATTAATTCACGGGCCAAATCATAAATGTATTCTCCCTGGTAGCCTTCTTCCGGGAAATCCGCTTTTCCCCCGAGATATTCCCGATATCGGGCATCGATTGAACGCCCAAGGGTGTACACTTGTATGCCAAAATCATTAATATAATACTCTTTGGTAACCTCAGCGCCGCAGAGCTTGAAGAGTCTGGCCAGACAATCGCCAAGCGCCCCGGCTCTGGCATTAACGATATTCATCGGCCCAACCGGATTAGCGCTGACGAACTCGATTTGAATCTTTTCTCCGGACAGATCCGGTACTCTTCCGTATCCTGTCCTTTCCTCCGCTACTTCAGCCACCACTCTATTGAGCCAAGATTGGTGTAGAAAGAAATTTATAAACCCAGGGCCGGCAAGTTCAGCCTGGTTAAGTAGATCCGAATCAGCCAGTTTTTGAAGGATGATCGTCGCCACCTCCCGTGGAGCCCGACGGGCGGGTTTAGCTAAGATAAACGCGATATTGGTGGCAAAATTTCCATGTGCTCTTTCCTTGGGTATCTCCAACATAATACGCGCACAGGCGAACTCCATACCGTCAGGATCAGGCAGTGTCCCTTCTTCTGCTGCGGCTTTCCAAGCCCGGAAAAGCTCTGCCTTTATTTGCCTTTGCACTTCGCGGAATACCGGCTGCTTCATATGAAAAACATCTCCTTTATAAACAGGCCAAACACACGACAAAGGGGATTTAACCTTCCCTGTACATACTCAATAAACAGTAATATAAGGTCACATTGGTGTTCTCACTAAATTTTCCCATTAACGTTCCTTATACATACGATATACACCTTGCCTCGTCTCTCGGTATAATCCATATACAGTAATAAAAAGGTCACATCCTTATTATCCACTAACTTATATCTTACCTTAACTCTTAGTATAATCGGTATACAGTAATAAAAGGCCACTGGTCAGTGACCTTTCATTTACTTTCAAACACATTTTATGAGGCTTTTGGATCGGCCGGCGAGGCATTCTGCCCTTTGCCAGTTTCCGCCTTGGCCTTACTGGAATAATCGGGTTTCCGGGAATCCGTAACATAAAAGCCCGGTCCTTTAAAGATGATATTGGCGTTTTTACTAATCAACCGCTTTACCTCACCACCGCATTTTGGACAGGTTGTCAAGGGCTGATCTGTAATTTTTTGAAAATACTCAAAGCCGCCACAAGAGGGACATGCATAATCATAAGTAGGCAACACCTTCACCTCCGGCTATTTTTTGTGTAGTATAATAAGAAAAGCTTCATATAGCGCAGAATGCTCTACCCCATCAAGATATAAATATAAAACAAACCCTTATGGTTGTCAAGTAAGACAGGACCCTTTTAGAGTTTTTCGTGTAGAGGATCTCCCTCTCTATCAATGTTTAAACTAATATTTACAGTCCTATGGATCGTAACAGTCACGCAACGGCTTTAAAAAAACCTAAAAAAAAAGGAACCCGCATGGGTTCCTCCATTTACCTCTTTTATATAGTCCTCCTTAAGACTACTTTACTTCTTAGCCATTTTGGGGATAAGGAGTTTTAGCCCCTCCCTAAGTTCTTCTGCTAGGGATATGTTGTTGGCTTCGGCAAGCGCATTCATGGTTGTGTTATACCTCCTGGCCACCTGCCAAAGGCTATCGCCTTTTTGGGCCAGATAAAATAGCATACTGGGTTTAGGTTTATCATCCTCAAAAACTAAAGCACAATCCCGAATCAAGGAAAGGTCTCGCTTTGCCTTAACAGTTACTTGCACTCTGTATTCTATATTTATTTGCACAGAACGTTCATCCAATATTTCCAGGTTTATTCCTTCCTCCCTTATCCTGGCCGAGCAAGACATACCTCCCTCCACTCCGGGTAGTTCAATGAACTCCCCAAAGACCACTTTATCCATGCTTTGTGGGTCCCAGTTTACACTGGTCAGAACAGAGTTTTCCTCTCCTGCGCCTAAGTATAGCAGGGACAGGTCCACTTCTCCGGCTAAAAACACCCGGTCTTGATCGGCTTGGCATTCAACTATGCGTGGTCGGGAGGTTTTAGGGAATACTATTTCTTCCAGATTCAGGCTCTCTGCAGGTAACGTTAGTTGCTTTTCGATCTCCAAAATCTTCTCGGCTTCTCCAACAGTTTCTTCCAGTTCGCAGGCTTGACGGAGCACATCAAGGCCATTGCCTTGGTTGACACTTACTTCAAATACGGCTTGCACTGGTCGAGGATTGATCAGTTCCGCCTTCGCTCCCAATACGGCCTGCGCTCGACAGAGTTCAGGATGGGGGGCATGAAGGTGGAACCCTTCCAGCCAGACGTGGGTGAGAGAGACGTGTTCTGGTGAGGCCAGTGGTTCCTCTAGGATAATTTGAAACGGAAGAGCCCCACCGTTCTGTTGGTTCCAGGTTATTCCCTCTATTTTACCCTCTTCACCCTCTGCTCCAAACGTGATATAAACCATATTTACTTCTATAAAACCATCTAGTGTGATTCGTCCTTTTGAAACAGTAGACCTTACCCCGACCGGTCTGGCGCTGCTTCCAATTACCCTGGCGATAGGAGCCTTTGGATAGGTCACCTGGTATTGATGATTAATTTCCCTGCTGCCTTTCGCAACTGAAACCAGTTCCTCGAGAACAATCCGTTCTTTGACGGTTTCAACCTCCATCTCGCTCTCAATCTCATTTACCAAAATCAACTCTTTTTCTTTTCTCGCCTTAACTTTCACCCAGACTTCTGCATTGTATTTTAGTCTCCGTCCGGATAGAGCCTGTAAAGAGAAAGAGTTAAGCTCCACATCCCAATCCCATTCCACTGTCTTACCCTCCGATAAA
>Ga0079223_10002645_pt1 | contig 11131 bp, 10 predicted proteins | sample Stecom2011_FD_75072 | JGI IMG/M metagenome (GOLD analysis project Ga0079223, IMG submission 75072) | Agricultural soil microbial communities from Utah to study Nitrogen management - Steer compost 2011 | ecosystem: Environmental > Terrestrial > Soil > Agricultural land | place: USA: Utah...
CTGGCGCTCGTATCAAACACAGCAAAGCAGACGATAAATCACTCTTCGCTATCGTCAGCGGCGGTGCTGGGCGCCTCGTCCTGGCCGTTCGAAGCAGCCTCTGGTTCTTCAGCAGGGCGCTCGGCTGCCTGTGGCAAGCCATCGCTATTCACACTGTTGAAGTGACGGAAGAACTCGTTATCTGGCTGCAGCACAAGCAGGCTGTTATCACCTTGGACTGCTTCTCGATAGGCTTCCATTGAACGATAGAACTCGAAGAAGTCGTTGTCCGTCCCGAAGGCTTCGCTGAGAATGCGGGTGCGCTGGCCTTCACCTTGACCCCGAAGAATTTCAGCTTCGCGAGTGGCCTCGGCACGTATGACCGTCGCTTCTCGATCAGCGCTCGCCCGGATCCGCTGTGCTTGCTCAAACCCTTGGGCGCGAAATTCGGCGGCTTCCCTTTCACGCTCGGACTGCATGCGGTCATAGACGGCTTGGCCGGTCTCGTCCGGCAGATCGGAGCGGCGGATCCGCACGTCGACAATTTCGATGCCAAAGCGCGCCACCTCGTCGTTCACCTGGTTGCGGATGTCGTTCATGATGGCGACACGTTCATCGGACAGAACGGCACCCAGGGTCGCGTTACCCAACACGCCTCTCATCGTGGCGTTGACGATCGCGTCGAGGCGGTTGGCAGCTACGGCTTCCGTCCGAACAGCCTGATAGAAGCGCAAAGGGTCGACGATGCGGTAGCGCGCATAGGAGTCGACCAAGAGCGGCCGCTGGTCGCTCAGCAGCACCCGCTGGGTCGGCGGATCGAGGTTCAGGACGCGGCGCTCGTAGGTCAGCACGTTCTGAATGAAGGGGATCTTGAACTTGAGCCCTGGCTCCGTAATGACCCGCTTCGGGTCACCGAACTGCAGAACCAGCGCCTGCTGTGACTGGTGGACCGTGAAGAGCGACGCCAGCCCCAGGATGATGAGGGCGCCGAGGACAATCAGCAGCGGTGCGATCAAGCGTGTTTTCATCTTAACTCTCCTCGCCCCTAGCGATCTTGACCGCTAGAGCCGGGCATGCGGCGCTGCAGTTCGTTTAATGGCAGATACGGCACGACACCTTCCGTGCCGGTGCCCATGATGACCTTGTTGGTGTTGCCCAGGACCGATTGCATGGTCTCCAGATACATGCGGCGCATGGCCACTTCCGGATCCACAAGGTAGGCCTCGTAGACGCTCAAGAAACGCTGTGCTTCACCTTCGGCCTCATTGATGATTCGCTCGCGATAGGCATTGGCCTCCTGGATGATCTGCTGCGCGTCACCGCGTGCGCGAGGCAGAATGTCGTTCCGGTAGGCTTCTGCTTCGTTTCGCAAACGATCCCGGTCCTGCAGGGCGCGCTGCACGTCGTTGAAGGCGTCGATCACCTGCTGAGGCGGCTGGACCTGTTGCAGCTGTACCTGCGTGATTTCGATACCGGCTTCATATTCGATCATCAGTTCCTGCAGCAGGTCGCGGGTATCGACTTCGATGTTCTGGCGCGATTCAGTCAGTGCGCGCTGAATGTCGGTGCGACCTATAACCTCGCGCATCGCGGCTTCGGCCGCGGTCTTCACCGTCTCTTCCCGATCCCGGATGTTGAAAAGGAACATGCCGGCATCTGAAATCTTCCAGAAGACGGTGAAGTCGATATCGATGATGTTCTGGTCGCCGGTCAGCATCAGGCTTTCTTCCGGCACGTCACGCGCAGAGCGCGCGCTCCCGGTGCCGGTCGTGCGGTAGCCGATCTCGATCGAGTTAATGGCCTCGACCGACGGCGTGAGCACCGTCTCGATGGGGTAGGGCAGATGCCAGTTCAGTCCTGGCTGCGTCGTCTCGACCCACTTGCCGAAGCGCAAGACCACGCCCTGCTCGTCCGGCTGTACGCGATAGAAGCCCGAGAGCATCCAGAGAACCAGAAGCACCGCAATGGCTATTAGAATGCCGCGGCCGCCGCCAACGCCTCCGGGAACGGCGCCCTTCAAACGCTCCTGGCTGCGGCGAATCATCTCCTCGAGGTCTGGCGGGCGCTGGCCATAGCCGCCCCCACCGCTACCGCTTCCACCGCCTTGGCCCCAGGGACCTCCCGTATTCCCTGAGCCGCCGCCCCCTCCCCAAGGGCCGCCGCCGCCGCTGCCGCCGGACTGCCAAGGCATATTCTAACTCCCAAAGTTCCTGCTGCTGTGAACCCGGCTGCTGTACAAACCGGCGGGCGAGATCCTATATCATTGCCCAAGACCGGGCACGAGCGTGATTAAGTGCCGGAAGCTCCGAAGATATTGAGTGACGAGGGGATTGCAAGCATGACCGGACCGAGCGAAGGCCAGATTCGCGAGGCTCTGAGCAAGGTCCGTGATCCGGACAGCGGCGAGGATATCATCAGCCGCAACATGGTGAGCGGACTGGTGATACGCGACGGCAACATTGGCTTCGCGATTGAGGTGGATCCACAACGCGGGCCGCACCTGGAGCCCCTGCGCAAGGCGGCGGAACAGGCGGTAGCTGCCGTACGCGGCGTGCTCTCCGTCACTGCCGTACTGACCGCGCAGCGAGAGGCTTCGTCGCCCCAGACCGCTGGCAGTGCCGCGCAACCTAAACCTTCTCCTGCTCAGCAGCAGGCACAGGGTCCTGGTGCGCGCAGGGCGTTGGTGCCGGGCGTGAAGCACATTGTCGCCGTCGCCAGTGGCAAGGGGGGCGTCGGCAAGTCCACCACGGCCGTCAACTTTGCCTTGGGCCTCGCGAGCCTCGGCCTGCGCGTCGGCATGCTCGATGCGGACATCTACGGGCCATCGCAGCCGCGCATGATGGGGATCGGAGGGCGCCCGACTTCAACCGACGGGAAGATTCTGAAGCCGCTGGAAAACTATGGCGTGAAGTGCATGTCCATGGGGTTCCTGGTGGCCGAGGATACGCCGATGATCTGGCGCGGCCCCATGGTCCAGTCGGCGCTCTCGCAGATGCTGCGTGATGTGGACTGGGGCGAACTCGATGTGCTGGTGGTCGATATGCCGCCCGGCACTGGCGATGCGCAGCTGACCATGGCCCAGCAGGTTCCTCTTTCCGGCGCCGTGATCGTTTCGACGCCCCAGGACATCGCTCTGATCGATGCGCGCAAGGGGCTTAACATGTTCCGCAAGGTCGATGTGCCTGTTCTCGGAATTATCGAGAACATGAGTCTCTACATTTGCCCGAACTGCGGCCATGAGGCGCATATCTTCGGCCATGGCGGCGCGGCTCAGGAGGCGCGGAAGCTAGGCGTGGATCTGCTGGGAGAGATACCGCTCCACATTGAGATCCGGGAAACGGCGGATTCCGGCAGGCCCATCGTGGTAAGCAAACCCGACAGCCCGCACGCTCAGGCCTACCTCGAGATTGCGCGCAAGGTACAGGGTAAGCTCGACGGCGCCCGCCGCGCTGCACCGAAGATCGTGATGGAGTAGCCGCCTTGTTCCAGCGACGCTTCAGCGGCCCGCCTTGGCGCCGCTGAAGCGTCGCGGTGAACAGGCGGACAGATCGAGAGGCAGCGGGCGGTCGGCAACCAGGTCTGCGACAAGACGGCCACTTAGTCCTCCCAGTGTCAAGCCGATGTGCTGGTGACCAAAGGCGTAGAGGACTCTTGGACTATCCGAGGAGGTGCCAATAACCGGCAGACCGTCGGGCAGGGTAGGGCGGAAGCCCAGCCACTCGTCTCGAGGTTCCGGTAGTTTCGGCAGAGCCCGTGCTGCTGACCGCCGAAGAAGGGTCAAGAGGGCGCGATTGTGCCTTTCGCCCAGGCCCGCCAGTTCAACCGTCCCCGCTGTGCGCAATCCACCCGTCATGGGTGTCATGTAGAAGCCGCTTTCGGCCCAACCGGCGGGCCGCGATAGCAGGCGCTCGGCGCCAGGGAAGGTAGTATGGTAGCCGCGCTCGGTATCAAGGGGGATGCGGTCGCCGCACTGCTTTGCGAATTTCCCGGAGAATGCGCCGGCGGCCACCACGACATGATCGAAACTCTGCTCTTCCTGTGTCGTCAGCAGCAGGACTTCTTCGCCTTTCGGAACCAGCCGCTCCACGGAGTCATGCTTTAGTGTGAGCCCCTGTTCCACGAGCCAGGCCTCGAGCGCCTTGAGAAAGCCCGCCGGCGAGTTGAGATGCCAGGTGCCAGGGAAGAGTACGCCCCGGTAGAAAATGGGCGCGAGCTCCGGCTCCAGCTCCTGGATCTCCCGTGGAGTTAATTCTTCCGCTTCCACGCCGAGCTGCCGGCGAAGGTCCAGGGATGCCTGTGCGCCCTCGTAACCTCGTTTGCTGGAATAGAGATAAAGCGCGCTCTTCCGATTGAGGAAGGGCTCTAGCCGGGCGTCCTGAATAAGGTCCCCATAACCCGCGTAGGCTTGTGCCAGCAGCTCTGAAAGGGCTTCCGCGGACTGTTCATAACGTCGCGTGGTGGAGCTGATGAGAAAGCGCAGTAACCACGGGGAAACGCGCGGAAGGTAGCGGAGGTTGAGGCGAAAGGGGCTGCTGGACGAAAAAAGATAGTGGTGAAGGTTTTGGAAGACGCCAGGATTGTTGACCGGGATGCAGGCATAGGTCGCGAAGGTGCCGGCATTGCCAAAAGAGGCTCCGCCGGCAGCTCCGCGAGGATCGAAAAGCGTAACCTGATGGCCGTCTCGCCCTAACCAGTAAGCACTGGAAAGACCGACAAAGCCGGCACCGATAATTGCGATCTTTGCCACCGGGGTATCGCGCCTTAGTTGGAAGAGGTCAGCTCAGGCTCGGCAATTCCTTTTGCGCGGCAGGCGGCTGTGAGTGTGTTGGCCAGGAGGCAGGCGATCGTCATCGGGCCTACGCCGCCAGGCACGGGCGTGATGGCGCCCGCTACCTTAACAGCCTCCTCGAAGGCTACGTCTCCTACCAGCCGGCCCTTGCCGTCGGCGCCTTCAATACGATTGATCCCTACGTCGATCACCGTCGCACCGGGTGCGATCCAGTCGCCGCGAATCATCTCAGGCCGACCGACCGCCGCGATCAGGATGTCGGCACGTCTGCACTCGGCCGCCAGATCCTGGGTACGGCTGTGCGCAACCGTCACGGTGCAGTTCTCTGCAAGAAGCAGCTGAGCCATCGGCTTGCCCACGATGTTGGAGCGTCCGACTACAACTGCCCGCTTGCCGGACAAATCTCCCAGTCGGTCCTTAAGGAGCATAAGGCAGCCCAGCGGCGTGCAGGGAACCAGGGCCGCTTGGCCGGTTGCGAGGCGGCCTGCATTGATGACGTGGAAGCCATCGACGTCCTTGGCCGGATCGATCCCGTCCAGCACAGCTGCCGAATCGATCTGCTTAGGGAGGGGCAGCTGTACCAGAATTCCGTGCACCGCCGGATCGTCATTGAGTTGACGAACCAGATCCAGCAGCTCCTCCTGGGAGGTGTTTTCTGGCAAGCGATGTTCGAAGGAGGCCATGCCGGCCTCCTGCGTCTGCTTTCCCTTGTTCCTGACATAGACCTGGCTGGCGGGGTCTTCGCCAACGAGAACCACCGCTAAGCCCGGCGTCAGCCCGTGTCGCTCCCTGAGATCGCTTACCGCGCGGGCGATCCGGCCTCTCAAGGCGCCAGCGAAGGCTTTGCCGTCGATGATTTTTTCAGCGTGTGCACCGTCGCTCATGAACAGTCTCTCCTCCAATAAAAACAGCTTTCATCATGTCGGCCATCCAGCGGTGGGCCAGCCAGAATACAACGTTCCACGTCTGCGCTTCCGACACGGCCCGCGAAAAGTTCGTCTTAAAGTGGCTTCGCAGGGGAAAGCGACCTGAGCCGAGAAGCATGTCTAGGTTCTTGTGCCGCAAAGCTCCTCCAGCTTCCGGCGCAGTTCCTCGCCTGGGCCCTGCAGAAGCACTGTCTTGTTGCGATTCTTGTGGCCGCTGATGAGATCCAGGTCGCGCTTCGGCAAAGCGAGCGTCTTCGCGAGTAGAGAAATGAGTGCGCTGTTTGCCTTGCCGTCCTCCGGGGGCGCGGTCACCTTGACCTTGAGCACCCGACTTCCATCCGCAAGCTGCTCTACGCCTTCGATCCCGACTTTCCGCGCGCCCGGCTGCAGGCGCACGAAGAGGCGCAGGCCTTCCGGCACGACAAGCCAGGCCGTCATCACATCAAGGCGGGGAGGATGTCGTAGAGGAGCAGGTTGCGCAGGAAGATGAGCAGCAGGATCAGGATCATCGGCGAGATATCGATCCCGCCGAGATCCGGCATCAAGCGGCGGATTGGCCGCAAGGCGGGCTCCGTGACGCGGTTGAGGAAGTCGCCTAAGAGATACACAAAGCGATTGCTTGTGTTCACCACATTGAAGGCAACCAGCCAACTGAGCACCGCCCAGATGATCAGCAGCCAGATATAGATGTTGATCACTGTGTCGATCAGTTGGAAAAGCGCGACCATCGGGCTCCGGCTCCAAGGGGTAAGTGTCGGCCGCTCAACCTAAAGATCGCGGGGGAAAGCCGCAAGCGGAGGAAGAGGGAAGCCGCTGAACGCGCTTGACAAGGTCACCCCGCCCGAACACTATCCGCCCGCCGCTGGGGAGATTTTCTCTCCTGCCAGCGTCCCAAAGGTTGGGGGCCGTAGCTCAGTTGGGAGAGCGCAGCAATCGCACTGCTGAGGTCAGGGGTTCGACTCCCCTCGGCTCCACCATTTGGCCTCTTCGGCTCTTCCCCGTTATGGGGGGAGTGAGCCTATGCCAGCCGTTTCGTCGCAGCCTCCAGCCAAGTCGCAGTACCCTCGTCCACCAGCGGCGATAAGGTTTCCCGCACGCGGGCGTGGTAGCTGTCGACCCAGTTGCGTTCCGCCTCCGTCAGCAGGGAAGGCTCGATCAGCCGCTGATCGAGGGGCGCCAGGGTCAGAGTTTCAAATTCCAGCATCGGCCGCTCATCGCCCTCCCGCGCCGGGCTTTGCACCACGGCCACCAGGTTCTCGATGCGAATGCCATAGGCGCCGTTCTTGTAATAGCCGGGCTTGTTGGAAATGATCATGCCCGGCCGAAGCGCGACCGCGTTTGGGTACTTGGAGATTCGCTGGGGTCCTTCGTGGACCGAAAGGTAGCTGCCGACGCCGTGGCCGGTGCCGTGATCAAAGTCGAGACCGACCTCCCACAGCGGACGCCGAGCGAGAACATCGAGCTGGCTGCCGCTGGTGCCCTGGGGAAAGCGCGCCCTGGCCAATGCGATGTGACCCTTGAGCACGCGCGTATAGCGATCGCGCATTTCCGGGCTGGGGGCGCCGATCGCGATGGTTCGGGTGATGTCGGTGGTGCCATCCAGGTACTGGCCGCCGCTGTCCACCAGGTACAGCTCCCCCGGCTGTAACTCCCGGTCGCCTTCCGGTGTCACGCGATAATGCACGATGGCACCATTAGGCCCTGAGCCGGAAATGGTGTCGAAGGAAAGGTCGCGGAAGTGCTCCCGTTGGGATCGGAAGCTGGTCAGCTTGTCCGCCGCAGCCATCTCCGTGATCCCGCCCAGGGGGGCTGCCTGGTCCAGCCAGGCGAGAAAGCTGGTGACGGCGGCTCCGTCGCGCCGGTGGGCAGCTCTGGAGCCATCGAGCTCAACTGCATTCTTGCAAGCTTTGGGTAGTTCGCAGGGATCCGCGCCTTCGATGATATTGGCACCGGCGTGGCGGAGACGATCGAAGAACCAGGCCGCAGCACTGTTGGGGTCGATCAGGACGGCTGTACCGCCAAGATCGCCGAGTGCTTCAGCTAATGCCTCTGGCGGGCGGAGGGTGACGGCCGGATCAAGCTGCGCCCTGGTCGAGTCGGTCAGCTTACGCTCATCCACAAACCACTGGATCGATCCAGTTCCATCCTTCGCGTGCAGGATCAGGAAGGACAGCGGCAGGGGCGTGCGCGGCACATCAGAGCCTCGCACGTTCAGAAGCCAGGCGATGGAGTCCGGCTGAGTGAGGACCGTTGCGCCAGCGCCCAGCTCCGCCAAGCGCGCTGCGATCTCCTCACGCTTTTCTTCCGCTGGCCGACCGGAGAAGTGAAGTGGATGCGGGTCAATCTGACCGAGAGGAGGTTCCGGCCGGTCGTTCCATACCGCGTCCAACGGGTTGGCAGGGCAAGCGACAAGACTACCGCCGAACCGCGAGCAGTCAGCTGCCAGGCGGCGCACCTGGTTCTCAGTATGAAGCCGGGGATCATAGCCCAGCTGGCCACCGCGCAAATGTTCTCGCAACCAGGCAGAGAGAGGCGCTTCGCTTACATGCCGGTGCTCATAGAGCCGGGGATCCGTTTGCTGTTCGGCCTGCAGCGTGTAGCGTCCGTCGACGAAGAGGGCAGCCCGCTCCTGGAGAACCGCTGCAAGCCCGGCGGAGCCGCTGAAGCCGGTCAGCCAAAGCAGGCGCTCGGCGGAGGGCGGTACATACTCCCCCTGATGCTCATCTGCACGCGGCACCAGGAAGCCATCGATACCTCGGTTTTTCAGTTCGGTGCGTAACGCGGCGAGACGGATCGCCTGGATTCTGAAATCGCTCATCCGAGAAGGCTAAAACAGCGCGCCCAAGGATGGAAGCAGCAGTCGGGCGACCGGGGAGAAGATGCCATGCTGCACCCGCAATGCTGCGGTGCAATAAGGCGGCTCCAAACCAACCCTTAAGGGCACTAAATCAAGGTCAGCCCGCGGGCGCGCGAAGGTGCGTCGCTACCGCGATGTGCAGGGGTTCACTTAGCACCAGCTGAACGGAAAGGCATAGCAGCATGACCAGTATGACAGAAAAGGAGCTTGCAGCGTTAGAGAACGCTAAACGCTCCCCCATCCAGTTCAAACAAAGCCAGACAGACAACGTCCACATCCTCCTGCGTGACGCGCAGACTTTGAGGGCGCAGTACATCGCGCAGCTGTTTGGGCGCCTCTTCCGGAAGCTCGGCTTCGGCGGAGCTGAGGAGGCTTCGGTCCGGCGCCTGTACAAGCAGACCGTTCGCGAACTCTCCAAGCTGGATGATCACGAGTTGAGGGACCTCGGCATCGGCCGTGGCCAGATCCATTCCGCAGCGCGGAAGGCCGTGGGACTGCCGGAGAGCGAGGAGCCAGGCCTTCTCGCCCGCTTGCGCCAGCGGATCGCCGATGTCCGCGATCGTCGGCGCACAGCTCGCCAGCTTGCGGCCCTCGACGATCGTCTGCTTTACGATATCGGCCTGAACCGCGGTGACATCCACGCCTACATGAGGGGCGAGAAGGATTTGGCCAAGAGCCATCCGGCGATGCAGATGGCAGCGCCGACCGTTGCCGTCGACCTCCTCTTCCCGCAATCAGCCAACATCGGTTGGACTGGTGCTCCCGAAGCCGCCAACGGCCCTGAAGAAGAGGCTCGCGCCGCCTAATCAGCCTGCTGCTTGCAGCGGCTTGCCTTTCTGAAAAACTACCCGAGCGCTGGTGCCTCTGGCAGGATCTCGATCCGATGATCCTCCAGAGGCACCCTCTTTTCTGTTCTCACTCGAACGCAAACCGAATTGCGGCTGCATGGCTGGCATGTGAGGGAGTCCCTTGAGCTGGCCGGCGACGTCAAGCTAGATCGCTGATCGTTCATGTGAATCCAGCCAGGCGATCAGCTCCAACAAGGCGTTCGGCGCATATGAAGAAAAGCGGATCCCGAACCTGTCGAGCTTTGCAGGGCCAGCGGCGGGCGGGACAGTGACGGCTGCGGAGCAGGAAAGAGAAAAGCTCATTGGCGTGGGCTTTGGGCTGGCGACCTTCCTGTTCTGGGGCCTTGCTCCCATTTATTTCCACATCGTCTCCTTTGTCGGTCCGGTCGAGCTCCTCGCGCACCGCGTCGTCTGGTCCATGGTTTTCCTGTCACCGCTCGTCTTTCTAAGCCGCGGCGGCAGTTCTATAAGCGCTGCCCTGGCAGATCGGCGCACATTGCTGGCGCTTGGTGGCTCGACGCTTCTCATCTCCCTGAACTGGCTGATCTTCATCATTGCGATCTTCAGCGGCCGATTGCTTGAAGTCAGCCTCGGCTACTATCTCAATCCGCTGGTCAATGTCCTGATCGCGCTGGTTTTCCTGCGCGAGAAGCTCGGGCGCCTGCAGTGGGTGGGCTTGCTGCTGGCGGTGATCGGCGTTGCCAACCTAACCCTGCGCTACGAAGGCTTCCCCTGGATCTCCCTCGGTCTGGCGCTCTGTTTCGGCTTCTATGGCCTGATCCGCAAGCAGACGCGACTGGGGCCTCGCGACGGCCTTTTCCTGGAAACGTTGCTGTTGTTGCCCCCAGCCCTCGTTTTTCTTCTCTGGTTGCACCTCGAGGGGAGCGGTGTGTTCCTGGCTCAGGGGTCATTGGACCGGGATCTCTTGCTGATCGCGTCAGGCGTAATAACGGCGACGCCGCTGGTCTGGTTTGCTGCTGCTGCCCGGCGGTTGGCCTACGCCACCATCGGCGTCATGCAGTACATTGCCCCGACTCTGCAGTTTGTCTTGGCCGTGCTGGTTTTCGGCGAAGCCTTTACCGCGGTGCACGCGGTGACCTTTGGCTTCATCTGGCTGGGCGTTGGCTGCTTCACCGTCGGTTCTCTGCGGCAGCGCCGCCTCGCTCCGGCCTGAAAACGCGCAGTGCTATTCTACCCAGGCGATCCGCAATACGTTGGTCGCGCCGGGCGTTCCGAAGGGTACGCCTGCGGTGATCACCAGCTTGGAACCCGATGACGCGAAGCTTTCTTGGCGGGCGATAGAGGTCGCCTTCTCTACCATCTCTCCCAGCGAGGAAATGTCCTCGGTGCAAACGCAATGGGCCCCCCAAAGGAGCACGAAGCGGCGCGCGGTGCTGAGCTTTGAGGTGAGCAGGAGGATGGGCGCGCGCGGACGACGACGACCGGCGCGCAAAGCCGTCGAGCCGCTGGTCGTGAAGGTTACGATAGCAGCGGCTGAGATCGTCGTCGCAACCTGGGCCGCAGCCTCAGAGATGGCGTCGGCAGCATTGGGCTCGGGTTCTGGATCCAGCGCCTCGATGATTGCGCGGTAGGAGTGATCCTGTTCCGTGCGCTCGATGATCCGGCTCATCATCGCAACCGCTTCTACCGGATAGGCGCCTACCGCTGACTCTGCCGACAGCATTACCGCATCGGCGCCGTCATAAATGGCCGTTGCCACATCGGAAGCTTC
>Ga0079223_10002647_pt1 | contig 11123 bp, 8 predicted proteins | sample Stecom2011_FD_75072 | JGI IMG/M metagenome (GOLD analysis project Ga0079223, IMG submission 75072) | Agricultural soil microbial communities from Utah to study Nitrogen management - Steer compost 2011 | ecosystem: Environmental > Terrestrial > Soil > Agricultural land | place: USA: Utah...
AAGATGCTTTTTCTTGATCAAAAAGAGAACGTTTGTATCCAAAATTCTGACTGATAAAATTTTGATAATAGATTTTATTGCCGTTACTAAAACAATAGGTAGAAAAATCAACTTCTCGTGAGTGTAGATTCTCCGCAATCAAAGGAAAGTCTGTTGCTTTTAATTGGGAAAGTGACTTATGTCCTTTACCTGAAACTCCTGAAAAGCTTTTGAAAATATAATGTGCTTTCTCATCCAGGAGCTCTAAGTCTGATTCATTTTTAAGGATTCTTCCGTAATTCTCCTCTAACGCCAAGGCTATTTCTAAACTGGTCTTTTTGGAGTTAAGAAATCTTTCTACTTCCAGATTTGTTAAATCTCCCCACCAGTTCCTTAGCCGATTACTTTTCTTACAAAGCTTGGGTCTTTGTCCCGTGTAACGTTCGATGTGAGATAAATAGGATTCATCGTAGCTTTGAACATTTTGAACTTCCTCATTTAGCCATAACCCCAGAAACTCCAGTTCTCTAACCATCTTCAAGGAAGGTTTTTGATGAAATAGAACTGACTCATAATCAGTGTTAACGATGACACTCATTTAAATTTTTCTTTTGGTTACACGGAAAGGATCTTCATAGTTTGAAAGATGATTGATGAAGTCACTATCCCCCATAGCTTTTTCATGAAGAAGAGGATCGAAATTAATACCTTTAGATCTTGCTGGAGTTAATGGCCATGGAAGAGAGTCTAAATAGTATTGCCAGAGACTTTTATCTTCCCGCCATTTTTTTAGCCAATAACTTCCCAGAGCCACATGAGAGATTTCATCTTCTAAAACCACATCTAAAATTTTAGCGGTTTTTGAATCATCAAAAGAAAGGAAGACATTACGATAATATTGGGCAAAATCCAGGTTTGCAGCTTCAAAGGTCAAGGCCATTACTGAAAAGTATTGCCCTAAATTTTTAATGCCCGACATTTGTCTCCAGAAAAAATCATTAAGAGGGAAATCACCAAATTCAAAGCCCAACTCATTGATCCGATTCACATAGAGCTTAAAATGCTTTTGTTCATCTTTTAAGGCTGTAAAAATACCTTTCTTAACCTTAATATCTTCTTCTGTTTTATGAGGAAATAATAAAAGGGCGGCGGCCATCATTTCGATAGCGAGTAGCTCATGATTAGCAAATGAATGAAGGGCCATAGCCTTCTTCTCTGTAAGTCGAAGGCTATCCTTTTTGGGAAACTTGAGTTGTTCAGAAGAAAATTTTAACTTTTCGTGACGAGAAGGATACTTAGGTAGTTCATACTCCGACCAGTCATCCCAAGAAAAGCTCTCCACTGAAAGTTTTTGCTCAAGGGTCTCCCCTTCAAGAATATTTCTAAAATAATCCTTATACGAAATCATAACTAGCGATGTTTTCTAAAAGCAGCTGCTGCGTTTTTCTTATCTCCTGATTTTTTCTTAAAACCAGATTGTGATGGGGATTGAGATCCCTTGCTTTTTCTCCCTCCCTCAGAAGATCGAGAAGATGTTTTTTTTCCTTTAAAAGGTCTTCTCTCTCTTTTCTCTCTATTGTCGCGACCTTCTGAAGGTCTCTCAAAGCGAGGTCTGCGTACAAACTTTCTAGCGGCAAAACATTCATCACAGATATTAAACTTGGCATTGGCCGGCATGTTCACACCACAGCTCGAGCAAGTCTTGGCTATCTTATCAGAAAGAAGCTCATTAAGTTTTTCAATGGCCTTTGATTTATTCTCTAAAAGCTTATCAACATCATAAGAGAAGTTTTTATTGGCAAAATGCCGTGATAACCACTGATAAAGTTCTACACACTTAATAGATGTTTCAAGATAATCAATATTATCGGAAGTCACATCTATCGGTTCGTTCATAATCAATTGATCATTTACATAGTGGTTTAAAATCCACATGTAATATTGAACGTGCTCAATAAGACCAAGGTTTACCGGAGCACAGGCAAATCCAAAAATTTCTGCATAACTTAATTTGTTATTCTCATCTGCCGCTTCCACCAGCTTTGCAAGCTCGATCATCTCTTTCATATCCACACAATAAAATGGCTTCTGAAAAGTCATCGTATTGAATAGACGCAAGAATTCTGAAAGAGAAAGACTTGGTAGAGAATTTGCTTCTAAGGCCTGGTTTACACTCTTATAAATTTCAAGGTCAGGTCCTACCATGGCCTTATCACTTTGACCCAAGTGATGGGCGAGAGCTTCTTTTAAAGTGTTCAGCCCATCTTCTACTCGGTTAAGAGTCGTTACTGTTCCAACTGGAAAGCGTCCATAGCGTCCGGCACGACCGGCAATTTGTTTTATTTCAGAATAGGAAAGAGGATACTCTTTGTTATCCACAAATTTTGAAAGAGCAGAGAACACAATTCGTTTAACCGGAAGATTCATTCCCATGGCGATGGCATCAGTACTCACCATGATATCAGTTTCACCCACATCAAACTTTCTGGCCTGCTCACGACGAACCTCTGGTGAAAGTCGTCCATAAACAATAGAGACCTTAAACCCAAGCTCTTCCAAATCAGCTTTGTATTTAAGAGCATTACGTCTAGAGAACACAATAAGAGCATCATTTTTCTCAAGCTGAGTTAATGGAATCTGATGATTCATCACATTGAGTTCTGTCTTACGGGTATATTCTTTAATCTCTAGAGTATCACCTGTCAGCGTAAGAATCTTTTTGACCAGTTCTAAAACTGAATGATCTCCGCAAAGGTGAACTTCATCCGCTTGTATATTAATGAGAGCACGAGTCCATGCCCATCCCCTTTGAGGATCAGTAAGCATCTGAATCTCATCGATCACACAACAATCAAAACGGGTTTGTAATTTTGCCATCTCGATGGTCGAAGAGAAGTGAGTAGCATCAGGAACCTCAATAACTTCTTCCCCTGTAAGAAGTGTTGTCTTCGCCCCTTTACTATTCATCGTATCGAAAAGTTCAGAAGCCAGAAGCCTTAGCGGAGCTAGATAACAACCGGTTTTAGCTTGTACTAAAGACTCAATAGCATGATAGGTCTTCCCTGAGTTGGTAGGCCCCATGTGATAGATAATTTTACGATTAATACGACGAGCTTCTGTATGAAGCCAGAATTGACCGAGATATTCTCTTAAAATGGTTGCTGAAATATCTTTTCTTTTGAGGGCCATAACAGCGCCCACGAAACGGTCAAATTCTTTACGAAGTAAACCTTCCCCCTTCCACATTCCTGTTTCAAGTTGCAGAAAGAAGCGATCATATTCATCACTGGAAATCATTTCAGGCTTTAGTCCTTTCTCGACTAAAAGAGTATTGAAGAAAACTTTCAGTTTTTCTTTGTACACTTTCCCTAGTTCAGAGTTTGAACCAAATTTCTGTCTAAAGTGATGCTTAACTTCGTTTTCAAGTTTATTCACCGATGAGCGCTTTAGCTTGTTTCGCATCTGATGAAAGTTCTTATCCAGATCTTTTTTCAAATGAAAAACGGCGCCGGCAATATCACCGATTCTTCTTACAAGTACCCAGTCATGAAGTTTTTCTTCAGTCTTATCAATCAGGTCAGTCTGGAGCTTGAAAACATGCTCTCGCACCTGCGTCCGATAATCACCCAAACACTGACTACATTGACATTTAAGTTCCTTGTCATTGATTTTGAGAGTGAACTTCTCTTTTAATAGTTCTTGAGAAGCTTTATGATTTTCAATTTTATCGTTAATCAAGGCCCTTACTAACTGTGGGTAACTTGAAACTAAATCCGTACTAAATTGACCATCAACATAAAATCCATACTGTTCTTTAAGTGGAAATAAATAATCATCCACCAAAGCGATTTCGATAATAGCTTCGCGATCAAAAAGTTCAGCACACTTACCGAAGGCCCTATCCAGAACCTGCTCCAAGGAAGGAAAATCATCCAACACCTCTTGAGTATAAGAAGCAATGGATTCCAGGACATCTATAATAAGCAGGGCATCTTCTATGGGACGGATGCTTGGTGATTCCTCATCAAGCACCCCGGTTTGAATCAAGGCCTTTCTTGAAATTTCTAAATTTTCTCGTATATCTTTGTAAAGTTTCTCTATTTGATTACTCAAAGTTCTCCAATGGTTAGTTCGCTAATTCAACAATATAAGATAAAGCGAGTTTCGCAAATTTAAGAGCGTGTTTAGCATCTCCGCCCGCTGTTTGCAAAGTATCATGAGCGGAATGAATTTTCTTGTTCGACTGAGACATCGTCGCTTCATGAGGCATAGAAGCTGGGTATCCTTGTCCGCTCCAAGAAGCATGATCAGAACAAGCGTAACCACAACGAGAATATCCCCAAGGGACTTTCACATATTCATCAATTAGCTGACCTAAAAACTCATTTTGAGCCGCATTAGTATAATCACTCATCAAGACAATATCTTTATCCGGAGTCCCCTTAAAAAGGGTCATATCCAGTTGAACAACCCCAACTACGTTTTTATTTTCTCTTTTAAATTTCTGAGCAATTTCTTTAGATCCAATAAGTCCAACTTCCTCTGCAGCATAGGCCATGAACATAACAGTTTTTTTAGGTTTAAAACCATTGTTCATCAACACGCGGAAAGTTTCCGTCATGGTTGCAATTCCTGAAGCATTATCATCTGCTCCTGGAGCTGTAGCATTAGCGCCTCCCCAGAATCCACCAATCGAATCTGCATGTCCTCCAACAATCACAATATCCTGAGGCTGCTCACTTCCTGGGATAGTAATGATGATCGATGGCTGTGGAGTTGATCTATGTTCAAAAAGTTCAACACTCACATCATTTCGATGGGCCGCTAATTTTGCCCACTCATCTCTAATGTATCGAGAAGATTCAAGACCTGTTTTCGATTTATGATGGCGAGTTTTAAAGCTAGAAAGATTGATGATCATTTCTCTAATCTTCATTTCTTCTAACTGTGGAAGAAAATAGTTCACTCGAGATTGTTGATTAATTTGGTAATCGGAGAAAACTGCCGATTTTGCAAAATACATCTCACCTTGATATGAAATAGCATCAAAGGCTTCTTCATAAGATTCATGAGCAATAAAACCACCGCAACGATTTAGATTATGGTGAATCACATCTGAAAGCTGCTCAATTTCCTGAGAAGTTAATTTAATAATACTCGCACCTTGAGCAGAGTGAAGAGATTTATATCCATTAGACAATTGTGGTCTAATTTGTGCTAAAACATCATTATCTACTGTAACCCAAAAGTCTTCTGCCAAAGCATTGCCGGTAATAGCGAGAGTTGCCATACAGGCAAAAGCGAGTTTTTTCATTTTTTGTTCATCCTTGTTCAAGATTGCCTGATATTATTAACACATAGAATGAACTTAAATGGGAAGTAAAACTTATCAAACATTATCTCAAACCCGAGGAAAACATGACGAAACCCACCTTATGTAATCTACTCAATATCGACTTTCCGGTCATCATGGCCCCAATGTTTTTAGTAACTAATAAAGAAATGGTGATCGAAGCCTGTAATTCAGGGATTGCCGGGTGTATTCCCGCTCTTAACTTCAGAACAATTCCTGAGTTGGATCGCGCTCTCAAAGAAATGAAGGACAAAACAAAAGGTCCTGTGGGAGTTAACATCATCGTTAATAAATCGAATGTTCTGGCCAAGAAACATCTCCACACTTGCCTCGATAATGGAGTTGATTTCTTCATTACTTCACTTGGCTCCCCTGAGGAAGTGATCAAAGAATCAAAAAAACAAGGTGTTAAAGTTTTTTGTGATGTCATCGAGAGTGAATACGCAAAAAAAGTCGAGGGGCTGGGAGCAGATGCAGTTATTGCAGTTAACTCTGGGGCCGGAGGTCACTTAGGAAATATTCCTGCCTCCATTCTCGTTCCTCTCTTAAAGAAAAACTGTCAAATTCCTGTCATCTCCGCTGGTGGAGTCGGTACCGGAGAAGGAATCCTTGCTATGCTTGCTCTGGGAGCAGACGGACTCTCCATTGGTTCCCCTTTTATTGCCTGTAAAGAATCACAAGTAAGTGATCAGTACAAACAGGCCTGTATCGATTATGGTGCAGAAGATATTGTTGTTACCACCAAACTCTCAGGAAGCCGATGTACGGTGATCAACTCTCCATACCTTAAAAAAATTGGAACCGATCAAAACCCTGTCGAGAAATTCCTGAATAATAACAAACAGCTAAAAAAATATGCCAAAATGTTGACGTATTACAAAGGAATGAAGCTTTTAGAGAAAGCTGCCTTTAGCGCTAATTATAAGAGTGTTTGGTGTGCAGGAAGTTCTATTGAATTCACCGAAGAGGTTCGTCCGGTAAAAGACATCATCACCAACTTAAGAGAAGAGTACCAAACGGCTAAGATGAATCTTCAAAAAGTCATGGAGTCACTATGAAACTTGCCTATAAGGCCATTGATTATTTTTTACAAAATCCTTCGGACTTAAACCTTGTTGCTCTCAACAAGATTCTCACTCTGGGCATTCCTTTCAATGCTCCCCATGGCTTTAAAATCAAAAGGATTGATGATGAGTGTGTGCAGATTGATCTTCCTCATAAGAAGCTCAATCAAAATCACTTAGGAGGAGTCCATGCTTGTGCCATAGCAACTCTCGGAGAATTCTGTGCCGGACTTTCGATTCTCAAACATTTCGGAATCAGTCAGTATCGCCTCATTATGTCCGAACTCAATGCTCAGTACACCTATCAAGCAAGAAAACATCTCACAGGAAAATGCATTCAGCATTTTGATCAGGAACAAGTTCGAAAAGATTTAGAAGCAGAAGGAAAAAGCAGTCAAACACTTAAGACTATTATTTATGATCTTGATGGCCAGGAAGTCGCCGTTGTGACAACCACCTGGCAGATCAAAAAATGGGGTCTTGTTAGAACCAAACCTCTATAATGGACTTAACGAGGAAAGAGAAGAAGTAGGCCAGAGCAAAAGTATAACCTACCATCACCCAAGGCCATTTATAGCTTTGGGTTTCTCTTTTAAGAATGGCAAAAGTTGATATACATTGAGGCGCAAAGATAAACCACACCATCAATGCCATCAGAGTACCGATTCCAAATTCGTTCACCAGAACTTGTGACATACTTTCTTCAAAGTTCTCTACCTCTTCATCAATAGCAAATACCATTGATAAAGCACTCACCACCACTTCCCTTGCTCCGATAGCAGGAATAAGTGCAGTGGTAATTCTCCAATCAAAACCAAGAGGCTTAAATACCGGCTCAAAAGTTCTTCCAATCATTGCAGCATAAGAATCTTCAATGGTTGCTTCTCCGTTATGCTGAGGAAATGAGATCAAGGCCCATACCACCATACTGATAATAAGAATGATTCCACCGGCTTTTTTAAGGAAGATCTTCCCTTTATTCAGCATCACCATGATCAAGTTTTTAATCTTAGGAATGCGATAAGGAGGAAGCTCCATTAACAGCATTGATGGAGAAGTTTGAGGTAAATATTTTTTAAAAACAAAAGCCACAAGTAAAGCCGAAACAAATCCAATCGCATAAAGAGCGAATAACACTAATCCTTGAAGGTTTAATCCCAGAATTGAAATACTTGGAACAATCGCTCCAATCAGAACCGCAAAAACCGGAAGCCTTGCTGAACAAGTTGTGAGAGGAATCACCAGCATCGTAATGAGACGATCTTTAGGATTATCAATTACCCTAGTTGCCATGATTCCAGGAATGGCACAAGCATGGGAAGACAGAAGAGGAAGTACCGCTTTACCTGGAAGTCCAAGTTTTTTCATCAACCCATCCAACAGGAAAGTTGCGCGACCTAAATATCCAATATCCTCTAAGAACTGAATCATTAAAAATAGGATCATAATCTGAGGAAGAAAAACGAGAACACCTCCCACTCCACTGATAAGACCATCGACAATTAAGCTTCTTAAAATATCATTTCCAATTAATGGAGCAAGCCCTTCACCTAACAAGCCGAAGAAAGCCTCAACTCCATCTTGCAGAGGAGCGGCCCAAGTAAAGATCAGTTGAAATGTGAGAACCAAGATAGCAATTAGACTAATCACTCCCCAGACAGGATGAAGTAAAATTCTGTCTACTCTCTGAGTAAGGGTATCTGGCTTAAGAGGAGAAATGACGACATCTTTTAGAATGGAGTCCACTTCATTGAAGACATCTGACACGTACTCCACTGAGCGGAATAATTTTTGATGGCCCGGAGTTAATTCAATTTCCACTTTACCATCGTCAGAAGAATTAAAGAGATATCTTTTTAATTCTTCAACACCTTCTCCGGTAGCAGCACTAGTAGGAATAATTCGTGCTCCTAATTTACTGGAAAGTTTATCTAAATCGATTTCTAATCCTCTTCTTCTTGCTTCATCAATAAGATTGAGAGCAATAAGGAGTGGATATCCTAACTTTTTTAATTGAACCGCTAAAAATAAAGAACGATCCAGATTAGTTGCATCTAAGACGAGAACAAATAAATTAGCGGCTACTTCTTTTTGTTTTTGTAGAAGGAAATCTTTGGTCACTTTCTCATCAAGAGTGGTTGCATCCAAAGAATAAATTCCCGGTAAATCTACAACCTCTCCAATCACCTTCCCTTGATATTTCATCGAAGCTGATTTCTTCTCAACCGTAATTCCAGAGAAGTTGGCCACTCTCTGAAAACTTCCTGTTAGTTTATTAAATAAAGCCGTTTTACCTACGTTGGGCATCCCAACTAATGCAACTTTTAAACTCATAGAGCTTCCTCAACTTGTACTTTTTTGGCTTCTTCTAAAGAGAGAGCAATTCTTCTCCCTTTAATTTCAACTAAAATAGGAATTTGAAAGTAAGGAGCCTTTTGGATAAGAGTGACGGGTTCGTTTTTTATAAAACCCAGATGCATCAACCTGGACTCAACAGGACCTAGTTCTGTTTGATCCGCTTGGACACCATGAATTATCAACTTTTTATTTAGGGGGGCTAAATCTAATGTCATCATAGGGTTTGATATATCAAACCAACCCCAAGTCTGACAATCATTTTGAAAAAAAAAGACATGGTTTCTATTTATCTCTTGGTATGCTATCCATGCATTAATAATTCAGTATGGAGTATCAGATGTTAACAAGAGCTATTGCCCTTATTCCCTTTATACTTTTTAGCCTCAATACTTGGGCGTACACGAAGGGAAAGACCTACAAAATAACTATCCTTCACACTAACGATCACCACGGAAGATTCTGGCCCAATAGAGATGGGGAATATGGGATGGCCGCTCGGGCAACTCTTATTAAAGAACTACGTGAAGACGTGAAAAAGAATGGAGGCTACTCTCTTCTCCTTTCTGCAGGAGATATTAATACCGGTGTTCCTCATTCGGATTTGCAGTTTGCAGAACCTGACTTTAAAGGAATGTCCCTTCTTGGTTACGATGCCATGGCCGTAGGTAACCACGAGTTTGATAATCCTCTAGAAACTCTTTTCCAACAACAGCGCTGGAGTAATTTCCCTTTTCTCTCGGCCAACATCTATTACAAAGACACTCAAAAGCGTCCCTTTAAATCTCACCACTCATGGACATTTGATGATTTAAAAATAACGGTATTTGGTCTGACTACCGAAGATACTCCTCTGAAAACCAATGCAATTAATACTGCCAAGTTAAACTTTGTTCCTTCTGTGGAAGAAGCTAAAAAGCTTGTTCCAAAACTAAGAAAAGAAAGTGATATCCTTATCGCTCTTACTCATACAGGTCACTATGTAGACGAACAACATGGCGCTAATGCTCCTGGGGATGTGACCCTTGCTCGTCAAGTTTCAGGCATTGACCTTATCGTTGGTGGACACACACAAAAACCTCTCTTTAAACCAGATATTCAAAACAATACGATTATTGTTCAGGCCTATGAATGGGGTAAGTATGTAGGTCGAGTGGATCTAGAGTTTTTAGATGGAAAGTTAACTCTGAAAAATTATGAGTTAATTCCAGTGAACTTAAAATCTTCTACGAAGAAAATTCCTGAAGATAGAAGAATCAAAGCTTTCCTTCAAACATTCCAGGATCATGGAAATAAGCTTATCAAGAAAATGAATAGCAATTTACCAAATAGCAATGTTGACCTTGGACATGCTGAAGTTGAATTCATTGGAAGACGTGAAATTGTACGCTTTCAAGAAACTAATCTTGGTAACCTCATTGCGACTGCCTTTAAAACTGAATTAAAAACAGACATCGGAGTCATGAATGCAGGTGGAATGAGAGATACCCTCTACCCTGGAAAAATCAAGCTTGAAAGCATTCTTACGATTCTTCCTTTTAAGGGCCAGATCGTTGTGGCCCATTTAAAGGGAGATAAATTAAGAGAATACCTTGAGCATGCTATCTTCAACCTCCTTCCTGGATCAGGAAGTTTCCCTCATATCAGTGGGGTTACAGCTGAAGCTGATGTTGAGATGAAAAGATTAAATAACCTACGTATCAATGGTGAAGAGCTAAAGAACGATAAAACCTATTCCATTGCTCTTCCTGAATTCGTGGCCAAGGGTGGAGATAAGTACATTCCTTTAGAATATGAGGTTAAAGACGCTCTCGATGCCATTGTGGTTCAGAACTTCCTCATTAAGAAGAAGGGTCTGAAGGCTCAGGATTTTGCTCCTCATCACTACATTAAAAATCGCCCGTAATTCCCGACTGTCTTGCTACGGTGCTATTCCGTAGCAAGATTTCCACTTCTTTAATACACTATTTCTAAGACAAATCCTTGCTAAGGATAGGCATGGTATCTTTCTTTCTGATTTTTTACTCTCTTCTAGGCTGGAGTCTCTCCACACCTTTTGCGGAATCCTCTGCACGTGGCGAAGTAGTCCAAAAAACCCATTACCTGATTAACTATAATGAAGACCATGAGGTCGCGAATTGGGTTGAATATACCTTAGAAAGAGAGTCCTTAAGAAACTGCGCCTCCAGAAGAAATGACTTCCGGCCTGATCCCCAGGTCTCTACCGGTTCGGCGACCTTAGCTGATTATAGAAGAAGTGGATTTGACCGCGGTCATCTGGTTCCTGCAGGAGATATGAAAATATCTCGAAGGGCCATGAGTGAAACATTTTTCATGTCCAATATGACTCCCCAGCCAGCTCGTTTTAATCG
>Ga0079223_10002649_pt1 | contig 11120 bp, 9 predicted proteins | sample Stecom2011_FD_75072 | JGI IMG/M metagenome (GOLD analysis project Ga0079223, IMG submission 75072) | Agricultural soil microbial communities from Utah to study Nitrogen management - Steer compost 2011 | ecosystem: Environmental > Terrestrial > Soil > Agricultural land | place: USA: Utah...
GAACTGCATGAGCAAAATGAAACCCATGACATTGGTGTGATGGTGGATGGCGTCTCGGCCGTCCTGGACATTCCCGATTGCGACATAGAGCCCGCCCCAACGTTCGGCGCCCGCATCCGCGCCGACTTCATCGCCGCCATGGGCAAGCTTGGCGGTCGCTTCGTTGTCATTCTGGCGATCGAGCGCGTGCTCTCCGTTGACGAAATGGCACTGCTTGCACGAATCAGCCACGACACGCAGGAAACGACTCAGGCAACATGACAAATCTGCAGATCACCCCACAGGAATTCGCACGCTTTCAGCGTCTCATTCACGACATCGCCGGCGTCAGCTTGGCCGACTCCAAGATGATTCTTCTGGTCAGCCGCCTGGGAAAGCGCGTGCTCGGACTGCAACTTGACGGCTTCGGTTCGTACTACGACCTCGTGTGCGCAGACGACGGCGAGTGTCAGGTGATGATCGACCTGATCACCACGCACGAAACCTATTTCTTCCGGGAACAGACCCATTTTGATTACCTGCGCGACACGGTCATCGCGCAGCATCCGGCGGGCGAACCGCTTTCGGTCTGGAGCGCCGCCGCGTCCACCGGCGAAGAGGTGTACACACTGGCCATGGTGCTGGCAGACTGCCTGGGTTTGAACGGCACCTGGCGGATCCTCGGCTCCGACATCAGCACCCAGTCACTTGCCACCGCCCGCCGTGGCCAATACTGGCTTGAACGCACCCGCGGCCTGCCCCCTGCCATGCTGCACAAATACTGCCTCAAGGGCGTGCGCCGGCAGGCAGGCAGCTTCATCGTTGCCGCCGATCTGCGCCGCAACACGCGGTTCCAGCAGATCAACCTGAACGTCCCGCTGCCTGACATCGGGCGATTTCATGTGGTGTTCCTGCGCAACGTCATGATCTACTTCGACGAAGACACCAAGCGCGAGGTCGTGCGCCGGATCATCGAAACGCTGCACCCAGGCGGCTACCTGTTCGTGGGGCACTCCGAGAGCCTGAGCGGGCTCGATACGCAGCTCGAGACCGTACGCCCCAGCATCTACAGGCTACCCACAAGCCCCCGCCCCAGCCATCGCCCGCCCGCCGCAACACAGGCCTTGAGCGATTTTGCGCTCAGCACCGAAATGCCGGATTGAACAGGCTGCAATCCCATGCAAAGAATCAAGGTGATCGTCATCGATGACTCGGCCGTGGTGCGGCAGGTGAACCGCGAAACTCTGGAGCGTCAGGCCGATATCGAAGTCATTGCCGTATGCCCCGACCCGCTCGTTGCATTCGAGAAGATGCAGCGGCAGTGGCCGGACGTCATCGTGACCGACATCGAGATGCCACGCATGGACGGCCTTGCCTTCCTCAGGCGAATCATGGCCGAACGGCCCACGCCCGTGGTGGTGTGTTCCTCGCTCACCGATTCGGCCGCCGCCACCACTGTGCAGGCGCTGGCCGCGGGTGCGCTGGCCATCATCACCAAACCCAAACTGCGAGTTCGGCAGTTTCTACTGGACAGCGGCAACGACCTGGTTGCCGCCGTGCGCGCCGCCGCACGCGCCGACATGGCTCGTGTACGACACGACGCTTCCCGCCCGCGCCAGCCAGCCGGGCCCCGCCATGTCGAGCGAATCGCGGCACCCGCGCATGATCTCGGCACTCGGCAACCATCTGCGGTGGCCCTGCCCGAAACCACCGAGAAGGTGATCGCCATCGGAACTTCCACCGGTGGCACGCAGGCGCTTGAAACCGTGCTGACCGCATTGCCCCGCACCGCGGCGGGCATCGTCGTGGTGCAGCACATGCCCGAGACGTTCACATCGATGCTTGCTTACCGCCTGAACGAGTTATGTGCCATGGAAGTACGCGAAGCGCGGGACGGCGACCGTGTGCTGCCGGGCCGGGTGCTGATCGCGCCGGGCGGTCGCCACATGATGCTGCAGCGCAACGGCGCGCAGTACGGCGTGCTCGTGACTGACGGCCCGCCGGTGAACCGGCACAAACCTTCGGTCGATGTGCTGTTCCGCTCCGTGGCCCGTGCCGCCGGCGGCAACGCGCTGGGCATCATCATGACCGGCATGGGCGACGATGGCGCGCGCGGCATCAGGGAAATGCGTGAAGCCCGGGCACAGACCATTGCCGAGCACGAGTCGACCTGCGTCGTATTCGGCATGCCCAAGGCGGCCATAGATTTGGGCGGCGTAGGCAAAATCGTCCCGCTGGATCACATTGCTCAGGAGATCGTCGCTTATGGCCGCTGATCCAGGCCTGGCAGGCACAAGTACATCGCGCTGCCGCAACGCCGAGCATGAGCGCGTGGCCGCCCGCCGCCTGGAACGTCTTGCACACGTTATCAACCCAGGTGGCTGGGCAGTGGAGAGCGCCCGCCCCATCGCCACACTGCTCGGTTCATGTGTCGCCGTCTGTCTTTACGATACCAGGCTGCGCCTGGCCGGCATGAACCATTTTTTGCTGCCGGGCGGCACGCGTCGCCACGTGGACGGCGACGAGATCGTGCTGCAGGGTGACTACGCTATGGAGGTCTTGCGCAATGCGATGTTTGCGCGGGGCGCCCATCCGTCGAGGCTGGTGGCGAAAGCGTTCGGCGGCGGCAACGTGGTAAGCGGAATTCACACCGCTATCGGTACACGCAATGCCGAATTTGCGCGCCAATGGCTGCAGCGTGAGCACATTCCGCTATTGGCAAGCGATCTGGGTGGCGCCCGCCTTCGCAAGATCGTATTCGACCCGTGCACGGGCGACGTCTTCTGCCGCCGCAGCGCGATTCGTACGCCCGAGGCGATCGCCATAGCCCAGGCGGAAATCGCATACGAACGGGCCCTGCTCAAGCGGAACAGGTCTGGGGCGAACTCACCTCAGCTCTTTCGCAGTTCCGTATCGATCACGTCTGCCAGCACGGTGAATGCATTGGGAATGTCGGCCTCGGGCACGCCGGCATAACCCAGCACGAGCCCCTTCTGCGCCCGTTCGGGCAGCAGATAATAGCTGCTGAGCGGCCGTGCCATGATGCCACGCTGATACGCCGTGCGACAGATGGCGACGTCGTCGGCCGTGCGCGGCAGGGCCAGCACCAAATGCAGCCCGGCCTTGTCGCCCACGATGCGCAACGCCGTGCCATAGCGGGCGTGCACCGATTCGATGAGGCACGCGCGCCGTGCGGCATACCTGCTGCGCATTTTGCGCATATGTGACGTGACGTGACCTTCGCGCAGAAAGTCGGCCATGACCGATTGAGTAATGAGCTGCCCCTCGCGAAAGAGTTCGGCCACAGCCGACGCAAACGGCCCGGCAAGACGTTCGGGCACCACCACGTACCCTACCCGCAGGCCCGGAAACAGCATCTTGCTGAAGCTGCCGGCATAGATAACCAGACCGGCTTCATCGAGACCCTGCAGCGACGGCAACGGTCGCCCGCCATAGCGGAAGTCGCTGTCGTAGTCGTCTTCGAGTATCCAGCAGCCATGCTGGCGTGCATATTCCAGCAGGCGACGGCGTCGGGCAAGACTCATGACCATGCCCAGCGGATACTGGTGGGAGGGCGTGACGATGATGAGGCGTGGCGGGTGCAGCAGATCGTGGCCGCGGGGGTTGATGCCTTGCGCATCGACGGGAATGCCGACGACTTCGAGGCCCTGGGACACCATCAGATTGCGAATGCCCCAATACGCCGGCTCCTCGATCCAGACCCGGTCGCCCACATCGCACAGCAGGCGCACGGCCACGTCGATGGCCTGATGTATGCCCGAAGTAATCACCACCTGCCCGGCGTGGCTCGTCACCGAGCGGGTGGCACCCAGATGCTCGCTGAGCGCCTGCCGAAGGGGCGGATATCCCCCTGAAGGCGCATAGCTCAGCAGCTCGGGGCGCATCATGCGCCAATGCCTGTTCTGGATGCGCATCCATTGGCGTGCCGGAAAGGCCGAGACGTCCGGCACGCCTGCCATAAAGGCACCGTACTGCCGGTCGGAATAGCCCAGGGAGGACATCAGCCGACGCCCCCGTTCCGAGAGCCGGGGCCCGGAAGCCGCGGCGCGCGGCCCTGCGCCCTGACGGTGTTCGACCGGACGCGCTCGTACCGGCAGGTCATGACTGATGTCTTCGACGAACGTGCCGCGACCCGTTGCAGCCGACACGTAGCCCTCCACCGCCAGCTGTTCGTACACCTGCAGCACCGTATTGCGCGCCACCGACAGGTCGGCTGCCAGCTGCCGCGAAGACGGCAATCGTGCCCCGGGCCCAAGCCTCCCTTCGAGTATGGCCTGTCTCAATAGTCGGTAGAGCTGACGGTACGCCGGCTCGCCGGAGCGCTTCTGCATCCATTGCTGCAACCACTCACCGATCGCCACGGACATGAAATGGCCCCATTAAATTTACAAAAGTGGCCCTTCATTCTAGACCACGTAACAGATACATTGTGACAACCATAAATATAAACCTGAACATTAGCAGAACACCTTCTGCACATCGGAGGAGCACGACATGACGCGCCTGACTTGGCAGCAGCGCCAGCGCGAAGCCATCCCCAACGGCATTGGCATCACCTGTGAGTTCTACGCAGAACGCGCACAAAATGCGGAAATCTGGGACACCGAGGGCAACCGCTACATCGACTTCGCAGCCGGCATCGCCGTGAACAACACGGGCCACCGGCATCCGCGCATCGTCGCCGCCATCGCCCGCCAGCTCGAAAAATTCACCCACACCGCCTTTCAGGTGGCTCCATATCACGCGTATATCGAGCTGGCAGAGAAGGTCAATGCGATCACCCCGGGCGACCACGCCAAGAAGACCGCCTTCTTCACCACCGGGGTCGAGGCGGTGGAAAACGCCATCAAGATCGCACGCGCGGCTACCGGCCGCAGCGGGGTCATTGCATTTTCAGGCGCCTTTCACGGCCGTACGCTTCTGGGCATGGCGCTCACCGGCAAGGTTCAGCCTTACAAGGCAGGTTTCGGTGCCATGCCGGCCGAGATCTACCACGCCCCCTTCCCCAGCGCGCTGCATGGCGTCAGCACGCAAGACGCGCTCAACGGTATCGATTTTCTGTTCAAGAACACCATTGACCCCAAGCGTGTGGCGGCAATCATCATAGAACCCGTGCAGGGCGAAGGCGGTTTCAACGTTGCGCCCCCCGAGTTCCTGCAGGCGCTGCGCGGCATGTGCGACACACACGGCATCGTGCTCATCGCCGACGAGGTGCAGACGGGCTTCGCCCGAACCGGGCGCATGTTTGCAATCGAACACGCGGGCGTCGTGCCGGACATCATCACGATGGCCAAGAGCCTGGCCGGTGGCATGCCCCTGTCGGGTGTCTGCGGCCGTGCCGAGATCATGGATGCCGCCCCCGCCGGCGGGCTGGGCGGCACGTACGCCGGAAACCCGCTGGCGCTGGCGTCCGCCCACGCTGTACTCGACATCATTGAAAGCGAATCACTGGTCGAGCGCGCAAACGTCGTGGGCGACCGACTGCGAACCACCCTGGAATCGCTGCGCAAGGTGGTGCCCGAAATCGCCGAAATCCGTGGTCTCGGTGCCATGGTGGCGGTGGAGTTCCGCGTACCGGGCACGACGCAGCCCCACACCGATTTTGCAAAGGCCGTACAGCGCAAGGCAATGGAAAATGGCCTGATCCTGCTTACCTGCGGCCCGCACGGAAACGTGATCCGTTTCCTGTTCCCGCTCACCATCGAAGACACCGTGCTCGACGAGGGGCTGCATATCCTCGCCAAGTCCATCCGCGGCTGACGCGCCGCCACCCGACGGCGGCCGGGCCATGGTGCCCCCGCCGAATGGAGCGAAGCAACATGACGACGATCGACACGGCGCGAGAGCATCATCCCACGCTGGTGAGCTTTCGCAATGTACAGAAATCCTACGACGGTGAAACGCTGGTGGTGCGTGACCTGAACCTGGATATCCGCAGCGGTGAGTTTCTTTCGCTGCTGGGGCCGTCGGGGTCGGGCAAAACCACCTGCCTGATGATGCTGGCAGGATTCGAATTCCCGACGGCCGGAGACATCATTTTCGACGGTCGCAATCTGAACAACGTGCCGCCACACAAGCGCGACATCGGCATGGTGTTTCAGAACTACGCACTGTTTCCGCATCTGACCGTGGAACGCAACGTCGAATACCCGCTCAAGGTGCGCCGCATGGATGCAGCCGAACGGCGCAAACGGGTCGCCGCGGCGCTCGAGATGGTACAGATGGGCGCATTCGGCAAACGCTACCCCCGTCAGCTTTCGGGCGGCCAGCAACAGCGCATCGCGCTCGCCCGCGCTCTGGTATTCGACCCCAAGCTCGTGCTCATGGATGAACCGCTCGGCGCACTCGACAAACAGTTGCGCGAACACATGCAGCTGGAACTCAAGGCATTGCACCGTTCGCTGGGCATCACCTTCGTATACGTTACCCACGACCAGAGCGAAGCGCTGACCATGTCGGACCGCGTCGCAGTGTTCGATCAGGGTGTGATTCAGCAGATCTCGACCGTGGATGCCCTGTACGAATCGCCCTGCAACCGCTTTGTGGCGGGGTTCGTGGGTGACTGCAATCAACTGCATGGTCACGTGGTCGACACCGCCGATGCCTACTGTGCGGTACGACTGCGCTGCGGCGCGGTGGTGAATGCACTGAACGTTCAGCACCTGGGCACCGGCGCGCAATGCGTGATAGCGGTGCGCCCCGAACGCCTGAGCGTCGAACCCCAGGGTGCCGAGAACAGCGTCACCGCTCGCGTAACCGACACCGTCTACTTTGGCGATCACATTCGTCTGCGGTGCAGCACCGCCGATGATCAACCCCCCATTTCCGTCAAGCTGGCGCTCGGAGACAACGCCCGCCTGAACGGTCTCGCGCCGGGAATGCCCGTCACTCTGAAGGCGGCTCCCGAGCATATTCGCGCATTTGCGCTGTAAGTCGCTTCAATTCCTTGCAAGCAAAACTCATTAAAAAGGATGCAACGACCATGAAACCACGTACGCCCCTGCTCGCCCTCGGCCTTGCCGCCTTCATTGCTTCCGCATGGAGCACGACGGCCCTGTCACGTGATCTCACCATCGTCAACTTTGGTGGAGCCAGCGGCGAAGCGCAGCAAGCCGCCTTCGTCGATCCTCTGAAGCAAAAGCTCGGCATCAACATCATCAACGTCGCCTACAACGGCGAGCAGGCCAAAGTGAAGGCGATGGTGGAAACGAACAATGTGGTGTGGGATGTGGTCGAGGTCGAAACGGCAGACATTGGCCGCGGCTGTGATGAAGGGCTTTACGAGAAGCTCGACTGGAGCCAGCTGCCCAAGGCAGAACTGGTCGACGACGCCTACCATGAGTGCGGCGTGGGCACCTTCGTGTGGTCGACGGTGATGGCCTACAACCCGAAGAACCTGCCGAATGCACCCACCAGCTGGGCCGACTTCTGGGATGTCGAAAAGTTCCCCGGCAAACGCGGCCTGCGCAAGGGTGCACGCTATAACGTGGAATTCGCGCTGATGGCCGACGGCGTGCCGCCCGCAGAGGTGTACGAGGTGCTCGCGACGCCCGAAGGCGTAGATCGGGCCTTCCGCAAGCTCGACGAGCTCAAGCCGCATATCCAGTGGTGGGAAGCCGGCGCCCAACCCGTGCAGATGCTTGCCGCCGGCGACGTGGTGATGTCCAGCGCGTACAACGGCCGTATCGCAGCGGCCAACCGCGAAGGGCAGGATCTGAGCATCGTCTGGAATCAGAGCATTTACGACCTCGACTACTGGGTGATTCCGGCCGGCTCGCCCAACCGCGACCTGGCCTACGAGTTCATTCGCTTTGCCTCGTCGCCCGAGCCGCAAAAGGTCTTTGCTCAGCATATTGCCTACGGCCCCATCAACAAGCAGGCCATCGCCGAACTCGACCCCGCGTTGCTGGCTGACCGCCCCAACGCCCCGGAGAACATCAAGAACGCGCTGCTTTCCGGCTATGAGTTCTGGGTTGATCATGGTGAAGAGCTCGATCAGCGCTTCTCGGCCTGGAGCACCCGCTAAAGGGTGAGTGATGAACCCGCGGGGCCGTGCGAACGGCTCCGTCACACCCGTATCACCATGACGACATCCACGTTGGGGCACGCACCCACGCGCAACCTCAAGCGCTCAATCCTGCATGCCGAACGGCGCCGGCGACTGCACGCCTTTGCGCTCATCGCGCCGCTCGGCGCATTTCTGCTGGCGATCTTCGTAGTGCCCATCGCCGCGCTGCTGTTCCGGGCGGTCGACAACCCCGAAGTCATCGAGCGGCTGCCACGCACGCTCGAGGCGCTGGCCGGCTGGGACGGCACATCGACGCCGCCGGACGCGGCGTACATGGCCCTGATGCATGACCTGCAGGACGCCAAAGACGCCTCGGCCACGGGCGTTCTGGCACGACGCCTGAACTATGAAATCAGCGGCTACCGGACGCTGCTGCTGAAAACCGTAAGGCGAATGCCGTTCGACGACGCGCGCACGCTTGACCCCGCCGGCATCCGCGACCGCTTCCTGCAAATCGACAAACGCTGGAGTGAACCGGCGTACTGGCAATCGATCGCACGCAACGATACGCGCTGGTCGCCCTATTACCTGCTGGCCGCGCTCGACCTCAAGCAGGAACCCGACGGCCGCATCGTTCGCGTTGCGCCCACCACGTCGGCCTTTCTCGACATATTCGGACGCACCTTCCTGATCAGCGCAGTGGTCACGCTGGTGGCCCTGGCGCTCGGCTTTCCGCTGGCGTACTGGATCAGCCGGCTTTCCACCCGCCGGGCGAACCTGGTCATGATCTGCGTACTGATTCCGTTCTGGACCTCGGTGCTGGTGCGCATCGCGGCCTGGGTCGTGCTTTTGCAGCGCCAGGGTCTCATAAACAGTGCGCTCATGAGCCTGGGCCTCACCGGCGAACCGGTTGAACTGCTTTTCAACCGGCTGGGGGTCTACATTGCCATGACGCACATTCTGTTGCCGTTCATGGTGCTGCCGATTTACAGCACCATGAAATCAATTCCGCCTACGTATCAGCGCGCAGCCATTTCTCTGGGCAGCCACCCGTTTGCAGCGTTCTGGCGGGTATACCTGCCTCAAACCTACCCCGGCATCGGCGCCGGCGCCCTGCTCGTGTTCATCATTAGCGTGGGCTACTACATCACCCCTGCACTGCTGGGCGGTGCAGGCGATCAGATGATCAGCTATTACGTCGCCTATTTCACGAACCAGACCATCAACTGGGGCATGGCCAGTGCGCTGGGCTTCCTGCTGCTGGTCGGAACGCTGCTGCTCTATTCACTCTACCGCCGGCTTTCGGGCCGCGAACTCGGATTGGGGTAAGCCATGACACCCGCATTCCCACCCTACGCATCGCTGATCGAACGCATCTGGCACCACGCGCTCAACGTGCTGTGCGTGCTGGTGCTCGTCTTTCTGCTGCTTCCCATCCTGGTGATCATTCCGCTGTCGTTCAGCAGTGGCAGCCTGCTGCTCTACCCCATTCCCGAGTTCTCGCTCAAGTGGTACCAGGCGCTGCTGGAATCGGAAGACTGGATGCGTGCCACGCGCAACAGCTTCATCGTCGCACCGGCGGCCACGCTCATAGCCACCGTGCTGGGCACCATGGCTGCGCTGGGGCTGCACCGCACGCAGTTTCCGGGCAAGGGTGCGCTGATGGCGGTGCTGATCTCGCCCATGATCGTGCCGCTGGTGGTGGTGGGCGTCGGCATCTATCTGTTCTACGCGCCCTATGGGCTCACCAGCAGCTACATCGGGCTCATACTGGCCCACGCGGCGCTGGGTGCGCCCTTCGTCGTGACGACCGTCACCGCAACGCTGCAGGGCTTCGACTACAACCTGGTTCGGGCCTCGAACAGCCTGGGGGCGAGCCCGCTGTACGGGTTCTTCACGATATCGTTGCCACTGCTGGCACCCGGCGTGATCGCAGGCGCATTGTTCGCGTTTGCCACCTCGTTCGACGAGGTGGTGGTCACGCTGTTCCTGGCGGGGCCGCAGCAGGTCACGCTGCCGCGCCAGATGTTCACCGGCATACGCGAGAACATCAGCCCCATCATTGCCGCCGTGGCCACCGTGCTCATCGTGCTCTCGACCGCCCTGCTGCTCACGCTCGAGTGGCTGCGCGGGCGCAGCCGACGCTAGGGGCGCAGGGGCTGTGGTTGTTCAGAGCGCGTGGCCGGTCAACCCTTGTTGAGCGATTCGAGGGCCGCTTCAATGTCTGCAGCCCGTTGCACCGGGTAGCTTGCCAGCACACGACCTTCGAGCTGCACCTGAACGGCGTTCTCGCGGGTGCAGGCCAATTGGGCCAGCGCCCCCGGCTGCTGCAACGCCTTGATGGCGGCGCCGGCCGCCTTCGGGTCGTCGAACGGTTCGGAAAGCAGCAACTGGTCGCCCTCACCGCTCAGCAAGCGAAAACGGAACCGCCCGTCATCATCGCGAAAACTCACGAATCGGGCCGCCCTGCCCCTGGGTTTGGAAGCCACACCCGAATCGGCACCGGCACCCACGCTGGTCGAACGGCGCAGGCCCACGGCCTCGCGCAGCCGCTCGATGAACGGCACCGAAAGACGGCGGGCCTTCTCGGCACCCGCCTGAAGGATTTCCTCGATGCGCTGCGGGCGCGCAATGAAATCTTCATAGCGATCGCGCATGGGCCCCAGTTCGGCATCGATGCGTTCGCACAGCTGTTCCTTGGCCTCGCCCCAGACCAAACCTTCTTCCAGCGCCTTGCGAAACGCGGCCGACTGTTCCGGCGTGGCAAACGCCCGATACAGGGTAAAGAGGTGCGAGTTCTCGGCGTCTTTCGGTTCGCCCGGACCGCGCGAATCGGTAACGATGCGCTTGACAGCCGCACGCATGGCCTTGCTGCCGCCTTCGAACAACGGAATCGTGTTGTCGTAGCTCTTGGACATCTTGCGCCCGTCGAGCCCCGGCAGCGTGGCGACCTCGTCGTCGATCTGTACTTCCGGCAGAACGAACAGCTCTTCGCCCCGGTCATACAAATGGTTGAAACGCTGCGCGATGTCGCGCGCCATTTCCAGATGTTGGATCTGGTCGCGTCCGACCGGAACCTTCTGCGCGTTGAACATGAGGATGTCGGCGGCCA
>Ga0079223_10002650_pt1 | contig 11120 bp, 11 predicted proteins | sample Stecom2011_FD_75072 | JGI IMG/M metagenome (GOLD analysis project Ga0079223, IMG submission 75072) | Agricultural soil microbial communities from Utah to study Nitrogen management - Steer compost 2011 | ecosystem: Environmental > Terrestrial > Soil > Agricultural land | place: USA: Utah...
AACGTACGTCAGAGAGGCCACAAGCAAGCAGAGTACAGCTACCAGTCGAGCACTCTTGCTGTAGAAGCGGTCGCCAATAAACTGTGGAACGGTGAACTTGCCGAATTTTCGCAGGTAAGGCGCCAGCAACATGGCCAGTAGCACATAGCCGCCGGTCCAGCCCATCAGGTAGGTTGAAGCTGAGTAACCACCAGCGGCGATAATGCCCGCCATGGAGATAAAGGACGCTGCTGACATCCAGTCTGCACCGATCGCCATGCCGTTCATAACGGGGTGAACGCCGCCGCCGGCAACGTAGAAATCTTTGGTACTTCCGGCCTTTGCCCAGATGGCAATGGCGATGTAGAGAAGGAATGAGCCCCCTACAAATATTATATTGATGGCAAATTGACTCATGGTTTCTTACTCCTCGTCTACGCCGAATTTTTTATCGAGTTTGTTCATACGCCATGCGTAGTGAAAGATCAGAGCGATAAAAGTAAGAGCGCAACCTTGTTGTGCAAACCAGAAGCCAAGGTCGGCACCACCGACAGCAAAGCCGGCGAGTGCGGGACGAAGGAGAATGCCAAAACCGAATGATACCAGCGCCCAGATAATCAGGCTCCCCAGTATCAGGCGCAGGTTCGCCTTCCAATATTCTTTAGCGTCATAGCTGGTGCCGGACATAGCATCACTCCTGTCTTGTTGTTGTTGAGATTGGAAAGATTTCGTATGTAGTTTTCCGACTTGTCGTCTATACCGACTTTACTGACCAACTAATTTATAGATATTGGCAATAAGTCTAATTCGCAACTATTTGCCTAAAGTTTGAGCGCCTGCATGGGGGGCTGAGTCTTCAGCCCCGTGCCAAATTCCGCAGCCGGCGGTAATAGGCAAGTTTGTTAAGAAGTTGTCGAAGGGTGATTACGTTGTCTTTCTGTGCTTTGTTAAGCGCTATCAGGGTAAGCTCTGCGGTGACCATTGCATCTGCTGCCGCATGGTGGCGGGCGCTGACTTCCAGGCCGAACGAGTCGGTCCAGTCGTCAAGACTTTTACCGTGGGCTTTGGTATCCGGGAATGTAGCCGGCAAAAAGTCAGCCACATCCATCCAGATATGATTTGCCTTATAACCCAGCTCTTTGCGAAGTGTTTTTTCAAGAAACCGTTGGTCGAATGCAGAATGGAAAGCCAGTATCGGGTCGCCGTTCATCCATTCCAGAAGATGGAGCAGGGCATCTTCTGTTTCATGACCCTGAGTCAGGGCTTCCGGGCCAATGCCATGGATAAGAACAGTCTTGCTCACGTCCAGTTCGGGCCTTCGCAGAATAAGATCAAACTGGTCGCTCATACAGATAACACCATTCGTTATTGCCACAGCGCCAATGGCAATAACGTCATGCTTGAACGGGTTGAGGCCTGTGGTCTCGAGGTCCAGGACAATCAGCCGGGACTCAGACAACAACTGGTCTCCCGGCACCTTGGGAACAGGCAGACGGTCCAGATTGTGGTCACCAATTTGGACGCCATGTTGCTTACCTATCCAATGCTTTAATTGGTCTAATACAAGCATGATTTGGGTCTGGCCTTCAGAGTTGGTAAGTGAGTTCAAGTTTTTGCTGCAGGCGCTGAGCCTGTCGGAACGATTCTCGTAAAATGCGTTGGTCCAGCGGATTCAAGTCGTTCGGATTTATGTAGTTGGTCAATTCTTCATTACGGTCCAGCAGTTCCTGATGGGACCTCATGCGTATGGCCTGGATCAGGCTGTAACTGTCTTTCCATGCATTCGCATCTTTGAGATCAAATACCCCCTTATCGGCCAACTCGCTCATGCGCTCAAGGGTGTTGGCCGTTTTCACGCCGTTAGCCAGCGCAAAAATACGCACAGCCTCCACAAACGGTGCCAGGCCCTGACGCTTAAGGTCCAGAGAGCGCTTGTTGCCTTCGTTGATATAGCGAAACGTGCGAAACATGGTGAGTGGTGGCTTCCTGTGCAGGGCATTCTCAGCCAGCATTTTCTGAAACAAACCGTTTCCGCGAATGCGGACAAGCACTTTATCGAGCAGGTCATGAAGAGGCTCAATAGGACCAAATACTGCTCTCATATCCAGAAAAATGGATGAGTAAATAAGATTCTGTGGCGTGGAGGCGTCAATAAATCGTATAAACCACTGATTCCATTCCTCACTACTCAGGCACAGTTTGGGGTTGCCAGCCATAATGTTGCCTTTGCACAGGGTAAACCCGCATTCCGCCAGCTCTTTGTTGACGGTTTGTGCGAATGGCAGTAGCTTTTCGCGGGCTTGTTCGTTTGTCATGCCCTCCGGGGCCTGAAACAGAATGCCGTTGTCCTGATCGGTCAGCAGCGTTTGCTCTTGCCGGCCTTCGCTGCCAAAGGCGAGCCAGATGAAAGGAACGCCCGGATCACTCTTCATGAGATTGAGTTCCAGAACACGACGAACGGTAACGTCATTAAGCGTAGTTATAATCTTTACAATCTGGCCTGAGGCGGCTCCGTGGGCAAGCATGGTGTCGACAAGCCGTGCCACTTCGGTTCTCAGGCTGGTCAGAGTACGCAGATGGGTCGCCGTGCCGATGGTGCGTGCAAGGGTGACCAGATCTACTCGCTGCAGCGAGAACAGATCTCGCTCTGAGACAACGCCAATCAGGCAGTTTTCATCATCAACCACACAAAGGTGCGCGAAGTGGTGCTCAGTCATCAGCATGGTTGCTGCGAAAGCGTCAGCGCTGGCAGGAAGAGACCAGGGGTTGCTGGTCATTACCTGTTGGACAGGCGTGTCCAGTGTTGCTTTTTCCTCGGCAATTACCGTACGCAAATCCCGTAAGGTAAAAATCCCGACCGGACTTCGATTGTCGTCAGTGATGATAATACTGCTGACATTGTTCTCGTGCATTCGGGCTACTGCTTTGCGGATCGACAAATCCGGTGTACAAACGATCGGGTTACGCAAGGCGTAGCGTTCCAGAGGTGTGTCCAGTGTATAACTGGAGCCAATTGAGGCCATGGCACCGGATTGAATTCGCTGGTTTACCTGATCTAACAGGCTGCTGACACCGCGCAGGCAGAAATCACGAAACGGTTCACTTTCAGAGAATAGAGTGACAAAAGTTCCTTGCTCAATGCTCAGGCAGAAGGTGTCGCCAGACGCCCGGTGCAGAGTGCGGGTAGGGCGTTCGCCTATTATGGCGGCTAAAGGAAAGCATTCCCCAAGACCGATTTCGAATGTGGTTTCGGTTCTGTCTTCTTTCTCGTTGTAGCGCTCACCATGGATTCGGCCTTGTTTAACCACGTAAAAGCGCTTAACAATACCTTGGTCTGGTGACAACACCTCATCGCCGTCGGCATAAAACCGCAGTGTTGCATGCTCGGCGAAGTGGGCGAGGTGAGTATTGTCCATGTTGGAGAAGGGCGCGTACTCTCGCAGAAAGGCCACGATGGCACGAACATTTTGCGGACGGGGGCTGTCTGGTTTGATAGAAGCCATTACCAGGTTCACTCCGTTAATAGTAGAGTCTGACTACAGTGTAGAGCACTGTGGGTACTTAAAGCCCTAAGATCTTGGTCGCAGAGTCGAGACTACCGTGAATCCTTGCAGTAAACCCTTGTGGTAATCAACTCGGATGTTAGAGTTCCCGAATCCATCAGATTATTTATAGTACTGATATGACAACGAAAGACGAACGCCTGAACTTTCTGGAAGAAATGAAAGATGTTCAGCGCATCAAAAAGCCTAATCGCGCTGAGGTGCGCGTGCCCCGGGAGCTTACGCCTGGCCATTTGGAACGCCAGCGGGCAGCGGTTGAAACACCCGTTAAAGATAGAAATCCCCTGACCGCAGACATGGTGGAACCCTTAACAGCCCATGACATCCTCAGTTGGCGGAAGCCCGGGGTCCAGCATGGGGTTTTCCGGAAGTTCGGGCTTGGCCAGTATCCAATTGAAGCTCGTCTGGATTTGCACAAAATGACCGTTGAGCAGGCAAGAAGAGAGGTCTATCGCTTTATTGGAGATTGCGTCCGTTATGGCGTGCGAACCGTGATTATTCTCCACGGCAAAGGTGAGCGTAATCCTGATGGCATTGCCCAGCTCAAAAGTTATCTTGCAAAGTGGTTGCCAGAGCTGGACGACGTACTGGCGTTTCATTCTGCCCAGAAGCGTCATGGTGGAACCGGTGCTGTCTATGTCATGGTGCGTAAAGGTGAGCATAATAAACAAATTAATCGTGAGCTTTATGGCGGGCGCTGATGCTTTATTAAGTACAGAATCAAAACACGGATTTTTACGGGCACGGGAAAGATTCTGAACATTACGAGAGAGGTATCTGATATGAGCAAGCTCAGCTTTATATTATTGGCAGTGGTTGCTCTTGCCGGATGTAAGGATCGGGTTATCTGGAATGATAATGGCAAAGTAGAGGATGTAACTGAAAACCGCGAAGTGTGGGATTCTCATGGCAAGATGAATGCCGAAGAGCGGAAAATATGGGAAAACAAGGACGGCGAGAAAGTTATTAAATAAGTTGGTCACCGGACGGGGTCAGGTAGTATAAAATAAAAACCAACGGCGGATATGCCGGCGTAGACAATAAGAGAAAAATGTTATGGCTTTCAATCTGATAGTTAACGGCGAAGAGCGCCAGCTGGATGTAGAGGGAGATACGCCGCTGCTGTGGGTTATCCGGGATGATCTGGGCCTGAAAGGTACAAAATTCGGGTGTGGTGCTGGCTTGTGCGGTGCCTGTACGGTACACCTGAATGGTGAACCGATACGCTCTTGCTCAACACCGGTAGAAATGGCGGCTGGCCAGCGTGTAACAACGATTGAAGGGTTGAGTGATGATGGCCGGCTGCATCCGTTGCAGCAAGCATGGATTGATCAGGGCGTGCCCCAGTGTGGTTATTGCCAGTCTGGTCAGATTATGACGGCGGCCCATTTACTGGCAACAAACGCCTCTCCTGCCCGTGATGATATTGTTGCTGCCATGACGGGCAATCTCTGCCGGTGTGGCACCTACACCCGTATTGTCGCAGCCGTTGAATCAGTGGCTGGTACGCAAGCCTCTGATCAGAAAGAGGGCGCGTGATATGTCCATGAACAGACGCGACTTCCTGAAAGTAAGTGCGGGCACCTCTGGTGGCCTGATTCTGGCTTTTACACTACCTGGTTGTGCAAGTATTCAGACTGGCTATCAATCGGAAACCGGCCAGTGGAAACCTGACGCCTGGCTGGAGCTGAACAAAGACGACACGATCCGGTTCACGCTGGCGCACGTGGAAATGGGCCAGGGTACTTATACCGGGCTGACAACGCTGATTGCCGAGGAGCTGGAGGTCGATCCCTCCGCAATTGACCCTCATTTCGCGCCTGTTGCCCCCGAATACCGTAACCCTCGCTTTAATCTTCAGCTTACGGGTGGCAGCACCAGCATCGCGTCCAGTTGGGAGCCATTGAGGGTGGCAGGTGCATCGGCACGGCAGATGCTGATGATGGCTGCGGCCCGGGTGTGGCAGGTGGACGTCAAAGAGTGTTCCGCCCGGGACGGCAAAGTAATCCATCCGAATGGAAACGAGTCATTGCGTTACGGTCAACTTGTTGAGCTGGCTGCAAAGGAAACTATTCGGGGTGATGTAAAACTCAAGCCTCGCAGTGAATGGAAATACATTGGTAAACAGAATCGCAGGCTGGATGCGCGGGAAAAATCAACGGGTACGGCGGTTTATGGCATAGATGTGGAGTTGCCCGGTATGGTGTATGCGGTGGTTAGTCGTCCGCCGCGACATGGAGGCAAGGTTCAGTCGTTTAATGGTGATCATGTACGCGGGTTGCCGGGCGTTCTTGATGTGTTCGAGATTGAGCGCGGGGTGGCCATTGTCGCTGATAAATACTGGCGGGCTCGCAAGGCGCAAAGTGCGTTATCAGTCAGCTGGGATTTTTCCGATGCACTGGACTGGTCTGACGATCAGGTATTTGATTTTTACCGTGCTGCAGCCGATGACGATCGTGGTGCCTCCGAGCGCAGTGAAGGTAATTACGATAAGGCTGCCAAAACCAGTGGCAAGATAATCAAAGCAGAATACGCTCAGCCGTTTCTTGCGCATGTCACTATGGAGCCCATGAATGCGACAGTCTGGTATCGGGGCTCCAGCGCTGAGGTATGGGCCTCAACCCAGGCACCGGATCTTGCACGGATAGCCGCAGCCCGGATGACAGATCTGTCGCCGAGCGACATTACCGTTAATACGATGTTTCTTGGTGGTGGTTTTGGTCGCAGGCTAACCCAGGACTTTGTTGAAGAAGCTGCAGCTATCTCGTTCCACATGCGGCTTCCGGTAAAAGTGATCTGGTCCCGGGAGGAAGACATACAGCACGACCTGTTTCGTCCGGCCATGCTGCATCGTATGGCGGCAACAATGGACGACGGCCGGCTGACCGGCTGGCATCATCAGATTGTCGGCCCGAAAATTCTCACCTGGTTTATACGTAATGCCGCGCCGGCTCAGTATCCGTGGGCACCCAAGTTTATGTACAACACCCTGGGTAAAGTCGGGCTGTTGGCAGAGGGCATTGCGGTGCCGAAAGATATGTCAGCAATTGAGGGGGCGGTCGGGTACCCCTACAACGTGGCGAACATTGACATCCGCCATACTCAGACAGATCCGGGAGTGCCGATCACTTGGTGGCGTTCGGTAGGTTATTCCCATAATGGCTTCGCGGTTGAGACCTTTATGGATGAGCTTGCTTATGAGGCAGGGGAAGATCCTTACCAGTTCCGGCGAAAGCTGCTTGCCAGTGAGCCCAGGCATCTTGCGGTTCTTGATCGCGCTGCACAGTTGGCAGCCTGGGACAAGCCTGTTCCCGATGGCCGCGCCCGAGGCATAGCCTTGTTCCGGAGTTTTGATACCTATATCGCTCAGGTTGTTGAGGCAGGAATCGAAAATGGCGCGATTCGGGTATATCGGGTTTCAGCCTCGGTAGACTGCGGCCAGGTGGTGAATCCACGCATCATTGAAGATCAGATTGAGGGCGGTATTCTGTTCGGGCTCTCGGCGGCGCTCTATGGTGATATTCACTTTAAAAATGGCGAGGTTCAGGAAAGTAACTTTCACGATTACAAAGTGATGAGCCAGTATGACCGCCCGGAAGTGGCTGTGGATATCGTTGACAGCAACGAGACCCCCACCGGTATTGGCGAACCGGGCGTGCCACCAGTCATTCCGGCGTTGGGTAACGCGCTGTTCGCGCTCACTGGAAAACGCCAGCGTAGCTTGCCACTGATCGCCGATGCCTGAATTACTGGTAAAGCACCGATCTGTTGCCAGCCATGAGTCGGTTATTCGCGATGTACTGTCATGGCTGGAGCGGGGGCAGCGGGCCTGGCTTTGCACCATAGTGGAAACCTGGGGTTCATCCCCAAGGCCTGAGGGCTCCTGGCTGGCAATCAGTGAATCAGGGCTGTGGAGTGGCTCGGTGTCTGGTGGCTGTCTTGAGGAAGACCTACTGCGCCGCACCGCTAGTGCTGGCCCGGACTTGCCTCAGGTGATTGATTACGGCATTACCGACGATGATCGGGACGCGTTCAGGCTTCCTTGCGGTGGGCGTATTCGATTACTGGTTGAGCCCCTTAACAATGCCGCTGGTCTGGCACATATTCGTACGCTGGCTGGCGCACTGGAGCGTCGGGAGCCTGTTGCCCGTAAAGTTTCCCTGAACGGTACACCTGAACTTGTCAGCCTGAAGGCAGGTGCACGGTTATCCGTTCAGTTTGATGGCCGGCAACTGCTTCATACTTTGCAGCCCGAGTGCCGATTATTACTGATCGGTGCAGGGGAGGTATCGCGCTATGTTGTTGAGTTTGCGACCGCTGCAGATTTTGATGTAACGCTTTGCGAGCCAAGGGAAACCTTTGCCCATGGTTGGGGCCATCATCATATCCCCCTGGTGCGCCAGTTGCCGGATGATCTGATCGCACAGGACTTTAATGATGGCTGGTCTGGCGTACTTGCCTTGGCACATGACCCTCGCATAGATGATATGGGGCTGCTTGCGGCTCTGGCATCCCCTGCGTTTTATGTGGGTGCCATGGGATCACGGAGGTCTTCAGAGGCGCGGCGGCAACGTCTGTCTTTACTGGGGCTCGATAAACAAGCGTTTGACCGGCTTAGGGCGCCTGTTGGTGTCGATATCCCCAGTAAAACACCTGCTGAAATTGCCATCTCTGTGGTTGCGGATCTTATTACGGCACGACATCATTTGCGGGCAGCTCTGCCAACCCTATAATGCTTCTCTATTGGTTAAAAAACACCATAAGTCCTGGGGAGAATCCGTGTTTGATATAACCCGATACGCTGTCGTCGCAAACGAAATAGCAGACGCCGGTCGCCTTCTGTATAAGCGTGGCTGGTCTCCGGCCACCAGCAGTAACTATTCCGCCCGGATTGATGAACAGCACATTGCTATTACTGTCTCCGGAAAGCACAAGGGAAAACTTGGTGCTGGCGATGTTATGGTTGTGGATATGGCCGGGCGCGCGGTCCAGAGTGATTGCCGGTCATCTGCGGAAACAAGGCTTCACACAGTTCTGTATGAGGTGTTCCCGGAAGTTGGTGCCGTTTTGCATACTCATTCAGTTAAGGCAACGGTGTTGAGCCGATTGCTTCCGGCTGGAGAGCATCTTGAACTGGAGGGCTATGAGCTTCAGAAAGCGTTTACCGGAGTGCATACGCACGATTCTGTTTTAACGGTTCCGGTGTTTGAGAACACCCAGGATATTGATGCCCTTGCTAAAGAAACAATGGCATGGTTCAGGGAGCATCATGAACAGCCTGGCTATCTGATTCGTGGCCATGGCCTGTACACTTGGGGTAAGACCATGGCAGATTGTCTGCGCCATATTGAGGCCTTTGAGTTTTTGTTTGAATGTGAACTTGAAACCATGAGGGTTCGCCCATGACGACCTTGAGCATTTTTAATCAAAGCCAGCCAGAGACACCCTGCACAGTTACCGACAACCCTGAAAAAATCAGAGAGTTGCTGGCAAAACATGGGGTGCGTTTTGAACAGTGGCCAACCAGGGAATTGCCGGCGAATGCTTCCCAGGACGATATTCTGACTGCATACCGAGACGAAGTTGAAAAACTGAAGGCAGAGTGCGGATTTAAAACAGCCGATGTTGTCAGCCTGAATCCGGATAACCCTCAGAAAGGCGCATTTCGTCAAAAGTTTTTAGACGAACATGTACACAAAGAAGATGAAGTCCGGTTTTTTGTTCGCGGCCAGGGGCTGTTCTATTTGCACATCGATGACCAGATTTTTGCGGTGATGTGCGAGAAAAATGATCTGATCAGTATTCCGGACGGAACCCGGCACTGGTTTGATATGGGGCCGGAACCCGAGTTTACCTGTATTCGCCTGTTCTCTAATCCGGATGGCTGGGTTGCGGATTTCACTGGTGAAGATATTGCTGCGCGATTCCCTCGTTATGAGGCGCTGGCGGGAGTACTACAATGATACGGGTTGTGTTGACGGACATTGAGGGTACCACAAGCTCCATTTCTTTCGTGCACGATGTGCTATTTCCGTACGCAAGCAAACACCTGCCGGATTTTGTGCGTGCCAATTATCAGGATAATCCGGATGTGTCTGCTCAGCTTGATGCAGTGGCCGAGAGTGCGAAGGCAGATCGAGAAGATATCGACGCTTTGATTCATACGTTGCAAGCCTGGATCCGTGAAGACCGGAAAGACACATCCCTCAAAGCGCTTCAGGGTATGGTCTGGGAGCAGGGCTATCAAAAAGGTGAGCTGAAAGGTCATATTTACCCGGATGCTGCCGAGTATCTGCATCGCTGGCATGATCGGGGATTGCGCTTGTACGTATACTCCTCCGGGTCGACGAAAGCCCAGAAGCTCATTTTCGGGTTTTCTACGGAAGGTGATTTTACGCCCTTCTTCTCTGACTATTTTGATATTCGGGTCGGCGCAAAAAGGGAGCCCGCGTCTTACCAGAATATTCTGGACGCAATTGGTGTAGAGGCCTCAACGGTACTGTTTTTGTCTGATATTGAAGCCGAGCTGGAAGCGGCTGAAACGGTGGGCATGAGAACGGCCTGGCTGGTCAGAGATGGCGGATTACCGGAAACAGACCGGTTTGTAGCCCGTAACTTTGCTGAGGTTGATACTCTTTTGCTGAGGCGATAGTCTCAGCGCTGGCTTTCCGGGGTAACCCTGAGGATTTCTTCCACAGTTGTTTGCCCCGAAGCAACTTTTTGAGCGCCGCTCAGACGTAAAGATTTCATACCTTCCTTGTAGGCATTCAGCCGCAACTGTTCCAGCTCACAATTATCGGTGATCTGGCGAATCAGGCTGCCGGATAGATTCATGATTTCGTAGACCCCGGCCCGGCCCATATAACCCGTATTCCGGCACTCAAGGCAACCGGCCGGATGAAAAACCTGCTTTGGCGCTGGTGCTTTCCAGGGGCGGGTTAATGCATGCCAGGCCTGTTCATCGACAGGCCCGGATACTTTACAGTGGTGGCACAGCGTCCGGGTAAGACGTTGAGCCATAACACCCAGTACGGTTGCCCGTATCAGATAGGGGGGGATTCCCAGTTCCATCAGGCGGGTAATGGCGCTGGGGGCATCGTTGGTGTGCAGGGTCGACAGCACCAGGTGGCCGGTTAGTGCGGCTTGCACAGCCATCTCTGCGGTTTCCAGATCGCGAATCTCACCGATCATGATGATGTCCGGATCCTGACGCATGAGCGCCCGTACCCCGGTTGCAAAGGTCAGATCTATGTTGGTCTGAACCTGCATCTGGTTGAACGCAGGTTCTACCATCTCGATCGGGTCTTCAATAGTGCAAACGTTCAGCTCTGGGTTGGCTATCTGTTTCAGGGTGGAATACAGGGTTGTTGTTTTACCCGATCCGGTTGGGCCGGTAACAAGAACAATACCGTGGGGGTGTGAGGTTATTGTCTGCCAGCGTTCCCGGTCATCTTTGCCAAAGCCCAATTGTTCATAAGATTTCAGCAGCACGTCCGGGTCAAAAATCCGCATAACCATTTTTTCGCCGAACGCTGTTGGCATAGTGGCAAGGCGCAATTCCACTTCGCTGTTGTCCGG
>Ga0079223_10002652_pt1 | contig 11117 bp, 5 predicted proteins | sample Stecom2011_FD_75072 | JGI IMG/M metagenome (GOLD analysis project Ga0079223, IMG submission 75072) | Agricultural soil microbial communities from Utah to study Nitrogen management - Steer compost 2011 | ecosystem: Environmental > Terrestrial > Soil > Agricultural land | place: USA: Utah...
AAGAAATTCTCGAAATGCCGAACCTCATTGAGATCCAACAAAAATCATACCATTGGTTTTTGGAGGAAGGCCTAAGGGAGGTTTTTCGTGACATTTCACCGATCCAGGATTTTACAGGCAACTTGGTTCTTGAATTTATCGACTATGCATTGGGTGAACCAAAATATGAAGTTGAAGAGTGTAAAGAACGGGATGCCAATTATGCCGCCCCCTTACGTGTAAAAGTGAGATTGATTAACAAAGAAACCGGTGAAGTAAAGGAACAAGAGGTCTTTATGGGGGATTTCCCCTTAATGACAGAGAAAGGGACCTTCATTATAAACGGTGCGGAACGGGTTATTGTTAGTCAGTTAGTTCGTTCTCCCGGAGTTTATTTTGGAAAGACTATCGATACCAGCGGAAAGACAATCTATTCCGCCAGTATTATCCCCAATCGCGGCGCTTGGCTTGAGTTTGAATTTGATATAAACAATGCGCTTTATGTACGGATCGACCGGACCAGAAAATTGCCGGTGACCATCTTGTTAAAAGGGATTGGGCTCGGTAATAACCTTCAGTTATTGGAGAAATTCAATAACAGCGAAGTTATTCAGAACACCATTGAACGGGATAACACTCAGAATGAAGAGGAAGCATTAATTGAAATTTATAAACGACTTCGTCCCGGCGAACCTCCTACTGTAGACAGCGCCCGTTCACTCTTTAACACATTATTTTTTGATTCCAAACGATATGACCTTGCTTCCGTAGGTCGATATAAAATCAACAAGAAGTTGGGTTTAAATCTTTCACCGAAAGCCGTTCCGGCTCATATCAACGAAGACGGAGAAGAAGTCCCCGCCATTGAGGCGGTTAAGACTATTACCATCGAAGATGTTGAAGCTGTCGTCCGCTACCTACTGGGTTTATTGGACGGAAAAGGCGAAGTCGATGATATTGATCATTTAGGCAATAGAAGATTGAAGAGCGTTGGCGAACTCCTTCAAAACCAGATCAGGATCGGCCTGTCTCGCATGGAGCGGGTTGTACGGGAGAGAATGACCATTCAGGATATGGATGTTATCACCCCGCAGGCCTTAATCAATATCCGTCCGGTAGTGGCGGCCATCAAAGAGTTTTTTGGATCCAGTCAGTTGTCTCAGTTCATGGACCAAACCAATCCCCTGACTGAATTAACCCATAAACGGCGGTTGTCTGCGTTAGGTCCGGGGGGATTATCCCGAGAACGGGCAGGTTTTGAAGTCCGTGACGTGCACCACTCTCATTACGGGCGCATGTGTCCAATTGAGACCCCGGAGGGTCCCAATATTGGACTCATCGGTTCCCTTACTACCTATGCCAGAGTGAATGAGTATGGTTTTATTGAGACGGCCTATAGAAGAGTGGTAAATGGGACCGTGACTGATGAGATCGTTTATCAGACTGCCGATGAAGAGGATAAATACATTATCGCACAGGCAAACGAACCATTTGATCCGGATACTCGAAAGTTTCTACACAGCAAGGTTTCTGTTCGTTATAAAGGAGCGATCCTGGTTGTCCCGGCGGAACAGGTCGATTTTATGGATGTCTCCCCGAAACAGTTGGTCAGTATCGCTACGGCGCTCATTCCTTTCTTGGAAAACGATGACGCCAACCGGGCTTTGATGGGGTCTAACATGCAACGGCAAGCCGTCCCCTTGCTGAAGACAGAGGCGCCCTTTGTCGGAACTGGGATGGAATACAAAGCCGCGGTAGATTCCAGTGTCGTGGAAGTGGCCAAAGAGTCCGGATATATCCAGAAGGTTAGCGCCGATCAGATTATCGTCAAACGGGATGACGGCAAAACCGATCTTTATAAGCTGTATAAGTTTAAACGTTCCAATCAAGGAACTTGTATTAACCAACGTCCGATTGTTCAAACGGATCAGCGGGTAGTAAAGGGCCAGGTAATTGCGGACGGTCCTTCCACTGAACAGGGCGAACTGGCTTTGGGACGCAATGTGCTGGTGGCCTTCATGACCTGGGAGGGTTATAACTATGAGGACGCCATCTTAATTAGTGAGAAGTTGGTTACGGATGATGTTTTCACTTCTATTCATATAGAAGAATATGAGTGTGAGGCCAGAGATACTAAACTTGGAGCCGAAGAAATAACCAGAGACATTCCAAATATTTCCGAGGGTTCCCTGGACGATTTGGATCAAAGCGGAATTATTAGAGTCGGCGCTGAAGTGCGGCCCGGAGATATTTTAGTCGGAAAGGTGACGCCAAAAGGCGAGACTGAATTGACGGCGGAAGAACGTCTCTTGCGCGCCATTTTCGGAGAAAAAGCCCGTGAGGTAAGAGATACTTCCTTAAAGGTTCCCCACGGTGAATCGGGTAAGGTTGTTGACGTGAAGGTTTTTAGCAGGGAAAACGGAGATGAACTTTCCCCTGGGGTCAATCAATTGGTCCGGGTTTATGTGGCTCAAAAGCGTAAAGTCTCCGAGGGTGATAAGATGGCCGGGCGTCATGGAAATAAAGGTGTAATCGCCAAGATTTTGCCAGTGGAGGACATGCCGTTTTTACCGGACGGTTCTCCTGTGGAAATCGTCCTCAATCCTTTGGGCGTTCCCTCCAGGATGAATATCGGTCAGGTGTTAGAAACGCACTTAGGGTGGGCTGCAAAGGCCTTGGGTGTGCACGTTGCTACTCCTGTTTTTAACGGGGCGACCGAAGATGATATTACTGAATTTCTGCAGAAGGCCGGATTAAGTGAAGATGGAAAAATCACTCTGTATGATGGACGGACAGGCGAGGCATTTGACCATCGAATTACAGTCGGATATATCTACATGCTTAAACTGGCACACCTGGTTGACGATAAGATTCATGCCCGTTCTACCGGCCCTTATTCCTTAGTCACGCAACAGCCTTTAGGCGGAAAGGCTCAATTTGGGGGACAGCGTTTCGGAGAGATGGAGGTTTGGGCGCTGGAGGCTTATGGAGCCAGTTATACACTGCAGGAAATACTGACTGTTAAATCCGACGATGTTGTCGGTCGAGTCAAGACCTATGAGGCGATTGTTAAAGGAGAAAACATTCCCGAACCGGGTGTTCCTGAATCCTTTAAGGTTTTAATTAAGGAACTTCAAAGTTTAGGTCTGAATGTCAAAATTCTCTCGGAAGAAGAAAAAGAAGTTGAATTTAAAGACGATGAAGATGACGTTAGAGAGATGGCTAAAGAATTAGGGCTGGAGATTGAAGGACCTGCGGTCCGGGAAGAAGTTGACGCGGAAAGCGACGAAAACTCCGATGCCGACAGTTACAATGAGAATTATGAGTCCGATGAAGCCTATGATGATGAAGATGAGGACGAGGACGATCAAGATCAAGAGGAACAGATTGCCGATGACGAGGATTTGGACGAAGCAGATGAACACGAATTTACTGAAGATGAAGAAGAAACTTTGGATTGGCAAGATGAAGAGCGTGAACAAGCGGATGAAGAGGATAGTGTAAAGCGTTCTTCATAAGTAACTTACATGTTAGCGTATGGCGCGCGTGCGACTTAGTAAAAATTGCGTCAAGGGGGGAGTAGATCCTTGTTGGACGCCAACAATTTCGAGGCCATTAGTATTGGATTGGCTTCACCAGAGCAGATTAGAGCCTGGTCGAGCGGGGAAGTCAAAAAGCCGGAAACCATTAATTATCGGACGCTAAAGCCGGAAAGAGAAGGACTATTCTGTGAGAAAATTTTCGGTCCGCAAAGAGATTGGGAATGTCACTGCGGTAAATACAAACGAGTCCGATATAAGGGGATTGTCTGTGATCGATGTGGAGTTGAAGTCACCAGGTCCAAGGTGCGTCGAGAGCGGTTGGGCCACATAGAACTGGCGGCGCCGGTCTCTCATATTTGGTATTTCAAGGGGATTCCTAGCCGGATGGGACTTCTGTTGGATATGTCCCCGCGTTCATTGGAGAAAGTACTCTATTTTGCTTCGTACGTAGTGGTGGATGTGGGCAATACACCTTTACTGAAACGACAGTTAATGTCGGAGCATGAATACAGAGAAGCCCGGGAAAAATACGGGGACGGCTTTGTCGCCCTAATGGGCGCGGAAGGTATAAAAGGCTTATTAAAAGAAATAGACCTGGAGAGCCTGGCCTGTGAACTCCGCAAAGAGGTAAAAGAAGTCAGCGGACAAAGAAGGATCAGAGCCATTCGTCGTTTGGAGGTTGTCGAATCCTTTAGGCGATCCGGGAACAGACCTGAATGGATGATTATGGATGTTATCCCCGTGATTCCTCCGGAACTTCGGCCCATGGTTCAATTGGACGGCGGTAGGTTTGCCACTTCTGATTTGAACGACTTATATCGCAGGGTTATTAATAGAAATAATCGACTTAAGCGTCTACTGGAATTGGGAGCTCCGGATATTATTGTTAGGAATGAAAAACGGATGCTTCAAGAAGCCGTGGACGCCTTGATTGATAACGGCAGAAGGGGAAGACCGGTTACCGGTCCAGGGAATAGGCCACTTAAATCCCTTAGTGATATGCTAAAAGGAAAACAGGGACGTTTTCGCCAGAACTTACTGGGGAAAAGGGTGGACTATTCAGGGCGTTCCGTAATTGTGGTCGGTCCTGAGCTCAAACTGCATCAATGCGGGTTGCCAAAAGAAATGGCATTGGAGTTGTTCAAGCCCTTTGTCATGAAGATGTTGGTTGATAAAGGTTTTGTGCATAATATTAAAAGCGCCAAACGGATGGTGGAGAGAGCCCGGGCGGAAGTCTGGGATGTTTTGGAAGAGGTAATCAAAGAGCACCCTGTCTTATTAAATAGGGCCCCAACCCTGCACCGTCTTGGGATCCAAGCTTTTGAACCCGTACTGGTTGAGGGCAGGGCGATCCAGATTCATCCTTTGGTTTGTACCGCTTATAACGCTGATTTTGACGGAGACCAAATGGCCGTGCATGTTCCCTTATCCGCTGAGGCTCAAGCGGAGGCCAGAATTTTAATGCTTTCCGCACATAACATTCTCTCTCCCGCCAATGGGCGGCCACTGGCCACCCCTACTCAGGACATGGTCCTCGGCGTCTATTATCTTACAATCTTGCGGGACGGAGCAAACGGTGAAGGCAGAATGTTCTCCTCGGCGCGGGAGGCGATTTTGGCCTATGATAATGGCCAAATCGACCTGCAGGCAAAGGTGAAAGTGCGAACCGCGAAAGGAAGAGTGGAAACCTCGGTTGGTCGTTTGATCTTCAGAGATCAAACCGATCTGGATGAGGATATTGTCGATCGGACGCTGGCCAAGGTTGGAACAAAGGGTATCGGTAAGAAAGAGCTGGCAAACATGGTGGCGGAGATTTGTCGGCAGTATGGTTCACAACGTACCGCGGAAATTCTTGACCAGGTCAAGAGGCTGGGGTATCGTTTCTCTACCCGCTCTGGGACGACCATTGCCGTAAAAGACATTTTGATTCCTCAAGCTAAAACGGAAATTATAAAAGATGCTGATACACAAGTAGAACAAGTGGAGCAACAATTCCGTCGGGGACTAATCACCACAGAAGAACGTTATCAGCGATTCATTGATATCTGGACTAAGGCCAAAGAGGATACAACAAATGCTATGATCAACAGTTTGGATCACTTTAATCCCGTCTTTATGATGGCCACCTCCGGAGCGCGGGGTAATGTTTCACAACTATCTCAGCTGGCGGGGATGCGCGGGTTGATGACCGACCCCTCCGGTCGAATCATTGATCTACCGATTAAGGCCAATTTCCGGGAGGGCTTGACTGTTCTGGAGTTCTTTATCTCTACACATGGCGCACGGAAAGGCTTGGCAGACACTGCCCTCCGCACGGCGGATTCTGGATATCTAACCAGACGTCTAGTAGATGTGGCGCAGGACGTAATTGTCCGCGAAATAGACTGCGGCACAACCGAAGGGATTTACGCTACGCCAATCATGGACGGTAATGAGGTGATTGAACCCTTACGCGATCGTCTGACCGGCCGGGTGGCAGCGGAAGATATTAAGCATCCGAAAACCAAAGAGGTTTTGGTTAGGTATAACGAAATGATCGACGAAAAAACTGCTAAACAAATTGAAGAAACTGGATTGGAGAAGGTATTTATCCGTTCGGTCTTGACGTGCCGTACCAGTCATGGCGTTTGCGCGAAGTGCTACGGGAGAAATCTGGCCACCGGTAGTTTGGTGGATGTAGGTGAAGCCGTAGGTATTATTGCCGCTCAATCCATTGGTGAACCCGGTACGCAATTAACAATGCGCACATTCCACACGGGTGGAGTGGCAGGAGAGGACATTACACAAGGTCTGCCCAGGGTCGAAGAATTATTCGAAGCCAGAAAACCGAAAGGCCAGGCCATTATCACCGAGATCTCCGGAACCGTGAAGGTGGTTGAGGTAAAAGGAGTGCGCAGAGTGAGCGTGCTTACGGACGACGGAGAAGAAAAATTATACCAGATCCCCTATGGGGCCAGATTGCGGGTTAGAGACGGAAGTAAAGTTGAGGCAGGCGACCGCCTAACCGAGGGTTCCGCTAATCCCCATGATATTTTGAAGATCAAGGGAATCCGTGGCGTACAAATGTACTTAGTCCAAGAAGTACAGGATGTTTACAGGTCACAGGGTGTAGAGATTAATGATAAGCACATTGAGGTCACAGTGCGGCAAATGTTAAGGAAACGGAAGATTGAAAACGCCGGGGATACTCCTCTTTTACCCGGGGGTTTGGTGGATGTCTTTGAATTGGAGGCCCAGAATGAACAGGTCGAAACGGAAGAGGGTTCTCCGGCAGTCGCTCGGGCTGTGCTCCTTGGTATTACTAAAGCCTCATTAGCCACAGAGAGTTTTCTCTCGGCAGCTTCTTTCCAGGAGACAACCAGAGTGTTGACTGAGGCCTCGATCAAAGGAAAATCCGATCCTTTAATCGGTCTGAAGGAAAATGTAATTATTGGAAAATTAATTCCGGCCGGTACAGGGATGTCGAAGTATAGAACTACTTGGATTAGGCCGCTTGATACCGGAGGGAACGACCCTGCGGCTGAAGAGCTACTCGCTGAAGAAATTTTAGGTTCAGACGACGATGCAGTAGTCGAAGGATTCTCAGCCATGAAAAATGAAAACTCCTTGGAAGAAAAATCAGTTGAACTCAGCGCCGGAGCCAGCGAGAATTAAAAGTAATACTGAATACCGATCCTGATCTGTGTTCAATTACCAAGCGCACGCTTAACAAGTTAACGTTTATCGATGTTAAGAAGGTGGTAAGCCAAGGTGAGGGTCAACGACCCTCACCTTGGATCTTAACAATATAATTATTGACACGGATCGGCAATGGTGATAAAATAAACAAGTGTCTAGATTGTTCAGATGTGTTTGCGACCTGTGTGGTTAGTAGTATTGAGTCTATATTTTAAGAAGAAACCAGCTTTTATTCATTTGTTGTATGTATTAAGTCCAGTGTTTGGGCTAGATGGGGTGAAAGTCCTGTGGAACAGGCTATCCTGGAGACTGAGCGCAAAGTGGTTGGCCTAAAACAAACCCTTCGTGTTCTGCAACAGAATAAGGCAACCAGGGTCATTGTGGCCAGTGACATTGACGATCAAGTTTTGCGGAGGATTAAATCTGCTTGTGCAGGTAAGAGCGTAAATCTCGTCGTGGTACGGGCCGATCAGAAGGAACTCGGGCGTTTATGCCGAATTGATGTAGGCGCCGCAGTGGTTGCGTTGGTTCGTAATTAGGAAGGAGGTGTAATGATGCCGACAATTAATCAATTAGTCAGAAAAAGTAGAGAAAAAGTAGAGAAAAAGAGTTCTGCTCCTGCTTTGCTTTGGTCTTATAACACAAAAAAAGAATCCATGCTGGAATCGAAGAAGGGAAGTCCGCAAAAGCGCGGCGTTTGTACTAGGGTGTCTACGTTCACTCCTAAAAAACCCAATTCAGCTCTACGGAAAGTGGCGAGAATCCGGTTATCTAACCGTCTGGAAGTAACCGCTTATATTCCCGGTGAAGGGCATAATTTACAGGAGCACTCCGTTGTACTGGTTCGTGGAGGTCGTGTTAAGGATCTTCCCGGAGTCAGGTATCATATTGTCCGCGGAACCTTGGATACTGCCGGGGTTCAGGACCGGAAGCAGGGTAGATCGAAATATGGCGCTAAACGGCCTAAGACTGCTACTGCCAAGAAGTAAGGGGGTTGAAGCTATTGCCGCGTCGCGGAGGAATAAGCAAACGGGAGATTATTCCGGATCCAATTCACAATGATCCTTTAATCACCCAGTTTATCAGTAAAATCATGCTAGACGGAAAACGAGGGTTGGCGGAAAAGACATTTTATGGCGCGCTTGATATAATAAAAGAGAAAACCGGGAATGATCCGGTAGAAGTATTCCAACAGGCCATGAAGAATGTCATGCCTGTCTTAGAGGTGCGTCCCCGTAGAGTGGGGGGCGCGACTTATCAGGTTCCAGTTGAAGTACGGGCGGACCGCCGGGTTTCATTGGCAATGCGTTGGATCACATTGAATGCTAAAGCACGTGCTGAAAGAACTATGAAGGAAAGATTGGCCGCTGAATTCATGGATGCCGCTAATAATGTGGGGGCTTCAATTAAGAAAAAAGAAGATACCCACAAAATGGCAGAAGCCAATAAAGCATTCGCACATTACCGCTGGTAATTTCATTACCTTTGATAATGGATTGCCTTTGGCGATCCGATTACCTTTAGTAATCTGTTTTATTGTCGGCGGCGTTGCCTTGGTAGGTAGAGGATTGAAGGGGTTTGAACAAGTATATTTAGGCATATTCGTGTTTTCTTAAACCTTGAATATGTTAGAATACTTTAATGTACATGAGGTATAGTTGGAGGTTTTTTTGTGGCTAGGGAATTTCAATTAAATTTAATCCGAAATATTGGGATTATGGCCCATATCGATGCAGGGAAGACTACCACAACCGAACGGGTTCTTTTCTACACGGGCAGGGTGCACCGGATGGGCGAAACTCATGAGGGAGCCGCCACAATGGATTGGATGGTTCAGGAGCAGGAACGGGGTATTACTATTACTTCCGCTGCTACAACTGCGCAGTGGCGTGGTCATCAAATTAATATTATCGACACGCCCGGACACGTGGACTTTACCGTTGAAGTGGAGCGTTCTCTGCGAGTTTTAGATGGGGCAGTAGCCGTCTTTTGCTCTGTAGGGGGGGTGGAACCTCAATCGGAAACAGTGTGGCGTCAGGCCGATAAATATGGAGTGCCTAGAATCGCCTTTGTTAACAAAATGGATCGGGTCGGCGCCGACTTTTTTAGAGTTGTGGAAATGATGCAGACCAGATTAGGAACGAAGCCGGTTCCTCTTCAGATCCCCATCGGTAGTGAGGATAATTTTCAAGGGATTGTCGACCTTATTGAAGAGAAGGCCATTTTTTACACTGACGATTTAGGAACGCGAAGTGAAACCGCAGAGATTCCAGATGATCTAAAAGAAGTGGCCGGCGAGTACAGAGAGAAATTATTGGAGTCCTTGGCTGAAGTTGATGAGGCGTTAATGGAGAAGTACCTGGAAGGCGAGGAGATTTCTAAAGAAGAAATACACAAAGCCTTACGCGCGGGGACAATCTCTGTGTCCATCACGCCTGTGCTTTGCGGTTCCGCTTTTAAAAATAAGGGTGTGCAATTATTACTGGATGCGGTGGTTGATTATCTTCCTTCACCACTGGATATACCACCTATCCAAGGAGTTGGCCCGGAAAATGAAGAAAAACTGGTCCGTCATTCCAGTGACGAGGAACCCTTTGCCGCTTTGGCTTTTAAAGTAATGACCGATCCCTATGTGGGGAAGTTGGTTTTCTTCCGGGTTTACTCAGGGGAATTGACTGCAGGCTCTTATGTGTATAATTCCACAAAGGGAAAAAGGGAAAGAGTAGGGCGGATTCTTAGAATGCACGCCAATCACCGTGAAGAGGTGAAAGTGATCAGGACCGGAGATATCGCCTCCGCTGTGGGTTGGAAAGCTACTAGTACCGGAGATACCCTTTGTGACGAGCATAACCAAATAACCTTGGAGGCCATGAAATTTCCGGAACCTGTTATTCAAATTGCGATTGAGCCTAAAACCAAAGCCGACCAGGATAAACTGGCTATTTCTCTCACTAAGTTGGCAGAAGAGGACCCCACTTTTCGCGTGGAGACCAATCATGAGACCGGACAGACCATCATCGCTGGCATGGGGGAGCTACATTTGGAGATTATTACCGACCGGTTGCTTCGAGAATTTAGAGTGGAAGCTAATGTCGGTAAACCACAGGTTGCCTACAGAGAAACCATTCGTAAGCCGGTGAAGATTGAGGGGAAATTCGTCCGTCAGAGTGGAGGGCGTGGCCAATACGGTCATGTCTGGCTGGAGATGGAACCAAATGAACCTGGAGCCGGTTTTGCCTTTGAAAACAAAATCGTAGGCGGGGTAGTACCCAGGGAATATGTTCCCGCTGTAGAGAACGGGGTCAAGGAGGCTATGCAAAACGGTGTTTTAGCCGGTTATCCAGTGGTAGATGTGAAGGTCAGATTGATTGATGGCTCCTATCACGAGGTGGATTCCTCGGAGATGGCCTTTAAAATTGCCGGGTCTATGGCTTTTAAAGACGGTAGCAAAAAGGCCAGTCCGGTGTTGCTGGAACCCGTCATGAAAGTAGAATTGACTACTCCTGAAGACTATCTCGGTGATGTTCTTGGTGATTTTAATTCTCGCCGAGGACGGGTGGAAGGTATGGAACCGCAGGCCAAAGCGCAGATTATCCGAGGTTATGTTCCTTTAGCCGAAATGTTCGGTTACGCCACTACCCTTAGATCGGTATCTCAAGGAAGAGCTGTTTATACCATGCAATTTTCACACTATGAAGAAGTTCCGACCAGTTTGGCAAAGGAGCTTATGGAGAATTAGGTAAAAGAATATTTTTCGCAGCCTTGTGCTGTCTATTATATATATCCTAAGTAAAATAAAGGGGGATACAAAAAATGGCCAAGCAAAAGTTTGAGCGGACAAAACCGCACGTAAACATTGGAACCGTAGGACATGTTGACCACGGTAAAACCACTACCACCGCTGCGATCACCATGGTG
>Ga0079223_10002653_pt1 | contig 11114 bp, 12 predicted proteins | sample Stecom2011_FD_75072 | JGI IMG/M metagenome (GOLD analysis project Ga0079223, IMG submission 75072) | Agricultural soil microbial communities from Utah to study Nitrogen management - Steer compost 2011 | ecosystem: Environmental > Terrestrial > Soil > Agricultural land | place: USA: Utah...
CGGCCGATAACTGATTCCTTGAATTCAGGTTCCAAGAGTCCTTCCAATGCACGCTTGACATCGTCGATAACCTCATAGATAACCCTATACAAGCGGATTTCAACATCCTCGTCCTCCGCCAGCTTCTGGGCCTGGGTGTCAGGTCGAACATTAAAGCCGATGATTATTGCTTTCGAGGCCGAGGCCAACATTACATCGGAAAGGTTTATGGCGCCAACTCCGTCGTGAATAATGTTAAGCTTAATGTCTTTGACATCGATCTTAGATAGGGATTGTTTAAGAGCTTCAGTGGTACCATGAACATCGCTTTTGAGGAGCAGGTTCAATTCCTTGACCTGCTGGCTCTCAATTTGAGCGAATACATCCTCCAAGGAAACTTTAGTTTTGCTTAAGCTGGACAGCCGCTGCTCCTGAGTATGACCTTGGGCTTCAACCCTAGCAGCCCTGTCATCATCCACAGCATGGAAAATTTCCCCGGCAGGCGGCACATCGGAAAGCCCCAAAATTTCCACAGGGACCGAGGGGCCAGAGCGTTCTATCCGCTCACCTCTATCGTTAAACATGGCCCGCACTTTACCATAGGTTGTGCCGCAGACCACGGAATCTCCCACCGACAAGGTTCCCTGCTGAATTAGGATGGTGGCAACTGGTCCTCGTCCCTTGTCCAACTGGGCATCGATGACAGTTCCCTCTGCCAGTCTATTGGGGCTGGCCCGTAGTTCCAGCATCTCGGCCACCAGCAGGATCATCTCCAGGACGTCCTCAATGCCGGTGCCCTGCAAAGCGGATACCTCTACGTAGATGGTGTCTCCGCCCCAATCTTCAGGCACTAACCCATGGTTGGTTAGTTGTTGTTTAACCTTATCAGGATTGGCACCGGGCTTATCCATTTTGTTTAGAGCTACGATTATCGGCACACCGGCAGCCTTAGCGTGATTCAACGCCTCCACAGTCTGGGGCATTACCCCTTCGTCGGCGGCAATAACCAATACTGCCACGTCGGTAACCTTGGTTCCCCGGACGCGCATGGCGGTAAACGCTTCGTGGCCCGGGGTATCGATAAAGACAATTTTTTTGCCCTGGTGGTCAATTTGGTAGGCACCAATGTGCTGGGTGATTCCTCCGGCTTCTCCGGCGGTGACATTGGCGTGGCGAATGGCATCCAATAGCGATGTCTTGCCATGGTCAACATGACCCATGACAGTGACCACAGGAGCTCTTTCCACTGCATCCTGATCGGTGGATGTCTTGAGCTCTGTTGCCCGCTGTTGCTGGTCTTTTTCTTGTGCGGATTGGCCCACCTCTACTTCAATCCCCAGCTGAGCTGCTAAAACTTCCACACTATCCGCATCCAATTGCTGATTAATACTGGCCATAACACCTAAGGACATTAGAGCTTTTATAAGTTGAGTGGCAGGGGTCTTGAACAGCTTTTCCAATTCTCCCACCGTATGTCCAGCAGGAGATATCTCGATCTTACTTCGCGCTTTTTTCTCTGTTTGTTTAGGTTCCTGCTGTTTTGACTTGCCGGCATCGGCATCCTGCTTGGATTCAGTTTGGGGAGATAAATTTTCCCGGACTTTTGCCGCTTCTCCGGCTTCCAAATTGCTCATATGGTTTTTGACATCAAAACCAAGCTTTTGCGCAGCATCAACCACGTCCTTGCTGTTTAAATCCAGCTCCCGTGCCAGTTCATATATTCTAATCTTAGTCAAGGGGCAGCACCTCCATTTCTTCCAGTAATGCTAGAATTCTCCCAGCAATACCGCTGTCTTTTATCATAACATAGCCGCGGTGATTTTTGCCAATTGCCAGACCCAGTTGACTTTTATTTAAGGGAATTCGGGCGACCTGAAGGCCAGCCTTGCGAGATTTTTCCACCAATTGACGACCGGTGGTAGTATGGGCATCGGAGGCCACAAGAACCAACCAGTCCCGCTTCCATCTCTTGCGGGAAATTTCCCTCAGAATCAAATTGCTGCCGGAAATCACAAATCCTGCCCGCTGTGCTATGCCCACCAGGCTACTAATCTTCTCTATCATCGCCAATCAGGCTCTCCAAACGTTCTACCAGCTCAGGACTGGGGTCTACATTTAAATGACGCTTAAACAACTTGCCCTTGAGAGCTGCTCCCAGGCATTGAGAAGAGACACATAGGTAAGCGCCCCGTCCCGAAGTTTTTCCCTTGGGGTCAAAGAGCAACTTTCCGTGGGGATCGCGCACAATCCGCACTAGTTCCCGCTTTGGCCGTTGCTGTCTGCAGGCAATGCATTGGCGCAGGGGAATTTTTCTAGTCTTGTTCATCGGCTTCACCCTCTTGAATCTGGGATTCGCTCTTGATATCAATTTTCCAGCCCGTTAATTTGGCTGCCAAGCGAGCGTTCTGCCCTTCCTTGCCTATAGCCAGAGACAGCTGACTGTCGGGGACCACTATATTGGCCACCTTTTCCGAGATATCCACCGTTACAGAAGTGACCTTGGCCGGGCTCAGAGCATTGGCGGTAAAGATTTGGGGATCCTCATTCCAACGCACGATATCTAACTTTTCACCCCGCAACTCATCAACAATTGCCTGCACTCTCATGCCTCGAGGACCAACGCAGGCACCCACGGGATCGACATTTTCGTCATCTGACCAAACTGCGATTTTGGAGCGCTGACCAGCCTCCCGGGACACCGACTTTACTTCCACTGTCCCATCGTAGATCTCTGATACTTCCGCTTCGAATAAACGCTTGATTAGACCAGGGTGAGTCCGGGAAACAAAGACCTGGGGCCCCTTGCTGGAATTCTTTACTTCCAATACATACACCTTAATCCTGGTCTGGGGCTCATAGTTTTCTCCCTCCAGTTGTTCCGATGGAGGTAAGATAGCTTCGGTCTTGCCAATATCAACAAAGACATTTCCCTGTTCCAGATGCTCCACAATTCCGGTAACTACTTCACTTTCCCGATTTGAGAATTCATGGTAAATTTTATCCCGTTCTGCCTCCCGAATCTTTTGAATAACCACCTGTTTGGCGGCCTGGGCTGCAATCCGCCCAAAGTTCTTAGGCGTAACCTCTATCTCAGCCAAATCGCCCAGTGTATAGGCAGGGCTGATTTTTAGAGCATCCCGCAATGAGATTTGCTCCATGGGATCGTCTACATCCTCCACAACTTCCTTTTGAGAAAACACCTTTATCTTGCCGGTATCTCTGTTCAACTCAACCCGAACATTTTGCAGCGAAGAAAAGTTTTTCTTATAGGCGGAGATTAGGGCAGCTTCCACTGCATCAAACAATAGTTCCTTTGAAATCCCCTTTTCGTCTTCCAACTGGTCAACTGCATCGATAAATTCCACAACATCCATGCAAACCCCCTCCTTACATTTCGAAAACTAAGTTAGCTTTCTTGATATTACTAAAATCTATGTTCAGAACCTGAGCATCGTCCTCTATGCTCACCTCATCCCCTTCAACTCCTGCAATGAGCCCCGTCAGCTTTCTCCTCTTCTCAACCAAAGGCTCCTTGAGGACAATCTTGACTTTTTTACCATGGAACCGCTTAAAATGTTCCAGCTTAGTCAAGGGACGTTCCAAGCCGGCAGAAGACACTTCCAATAAATAGGAGTCCGAGACCATATCCCACTGATCCATAGCCTTGCTGAGGCGACGATTTACTTCCGTCAAGTCCTCCATGGAAATGCCACCCTCTTTGTCCAAAAGCACTTGAATCCTCATCCGGCCCCCTTGAGAGCCCACGCGAACGTCCACCACTTCTATATCGGCATCCTGGGAGATGAAAGAGCTAATTTTTTCCTTGATATTGTCCATGCTGCACCCTCACTTTGTAATCAAGATAAGGAGTGGCCACCCACTCCTCGAAGAAAATAATACCATACCGGAGAACACAGTTGCAAATAACCTAGGGATCTTCAAACTTGATGGTATATACTCCCTCCAGGTCCGCCAAGGAATTGACCACTTCATGTAGCGGCAGCTGGGCAGGGGTCTTGACCCCGACTTCTACTTGGATTTGGTCGGAACTTCGGGGAGCAAGCTGGATATTCTTGATGGATACGCCCATATCCCCCATTTTAGTGGTTACTCTCCCCAACTGACCGGGAACATCGGCCATGGTCAACTCCAAGAGGTGGTAATGGCCTTGAAGAATCTTTCTCTCCAGAGAAGAGAAGAACATCAGCACAACAACCATGAGAACGGTGGTGATAACCGCACCCAAGTAATAACCAGCGCCGATGGCCATGCCCACACCGGCAACAGCCCAGAGACTGGCGGCGGTGGTTAACCCCCTGATGGTTGTCCCTTCCCGCATTATCGTGCCAGCGCCCAAGAACCCAATTCCACTGACAATTTGGGCAGCCACCCGGGACGGATCCCCACCCTCAAAGCTGTTTATCGAAAGCAAGGTTATCAAAGTAGCACCGGTGCACACCAAGATATGTGTGCGGAACCCCGCGGGATGGTTGTTCCATTCTCGTTCCAGGCCAATGATACTTCCAAATGCTACGGCCAATATCAGGCGAATGGCGATATACACAAAGCACCCCTTCCCCGCTAGTTTTTTAGCAGATAGACAATTATCTCCCTGTACATTTTAAGACGGGCCGCGATTCCTCTCCAAAAGCCCAGTTTTTCTTCCTTCATGATATGACTGAGATCCTTGAGCTCTACAATCTCGTATTCCACTTCCCGTTCTTCGATAAAACGAGTCAGGGCCAACTCGACTCCAAATCTGGAGATGTCCATATCCTGAACCTCTTTGAGCAGACTGGTCTTTATCACCCTTTGTCCAGACAGAAAAGGAGCAAATTTTTGAGCCAAGTCAGTGGTCTTGCGCCCCTTTTTAAATAGACCCAGGGTCATCTCCACCCTTCCGGTTTTGATGGGTTCTAGCATAGCCTGGATATGTGTGGAGCGTAGGCCGATGAGGTCCGCATCCATGAAGAGGATGTAATCAGCATCGGTTTGTTTAATTCCCACCAACATCGCTCCGCCCTTGCCCCTGTTCTCTGGAAGGTTGACCACAATGGCCCCCATTTTGGCTGCCACTGCAGCGGTATTATTTGTGGAACCATCGCTGACCACTATTACCTCATGGATTTGAGGAGAAGCTACCAGGGCTCTGACAACATTTGCTATGGTATGTTCTTCATTGTATGCGGGGACAACGGCGGCACATTTCATTTTTCTCCCCCTCTCAAGTTTTCCTGGGTGATTAGCTCTATTAGAGCTGCAGACAAGTCCTCATTGGGTAAGCGTTGAACTATTTCTCCCTTCCTAAATACCACGCCCAGCTTGGCACCAAAGGCAATACCCAAATCTGCGTGGCGAGCTTCCCCGGGGCCATTGACGGGACAACCCATCACAGCCACTTTTAAGGGAATATCTAGCTGGGCTAGATGCTCCTCAACTTCCTGGGCAGCAGTGGCCACATCATAATTGGTTCGCCCACAGGTGGGACAAGAGATTACATCCACCCCCGAACGCAGCCCCAATGCCCGCAGAATTCCCACGGCAATGGGAACTTCAGTTTCCGGGGGGCCAGTGACGGATACCCGCAGTGTATCCCCAATCCCCTGGAGCAACAGTCCTCCAATGCCCATGGACGACTTTACTATACTGGCCTGGGCAGTGCCGGCCTCGGTTACTCCTAGGTGTAAAGGATAATCATTGGCCTGGGCAAATTGCTGAGTGGCAAAATAGGTCTCAGCCACAGAAGAGGATTTTAGTGAGACAACGATATCCCTGCAGCCCATATCCTCCAGGGTCTCACAATAGTACTGGGCACTTTTGACCAAAGCCTCTATACGGGGCAGATGGCGATAGCCGGTATGAATTGACCCGGAGTTGACCCCAACCCGGATGGGGACATGGCGACTTATGGCTGCGGTTACCACAGCCTTTACCGCCCGGGGCCCAGCCATGGTGCCGGGGTTAATCCGCAATTTGTCAAAGCCTGCCTCCAGAGCCAGCAGGGCTAATTTGTGGTCAAAGTGGATGTCGGCACTGAGGGGCACAGGACTACGTCTGCGAATCTCGGACAAATATTGAGCCCGAACCTTATCGGGAACGGCGATTCGGACCAATTGACAGCCGGCATCCGCCAACCGCCTAATCTGCGCCACGGTGCTCTCAACATCACCGGTGTCAGTATTGGTCATGGACTGGACTACCACAGGGTGGTCGCTGCCAAACTTTAGGCCACCGGCAACAACTGTTCTTGTATTACGACGCTGTATCATATCTAAGTCTCCTATAGGATAAATCTGACGATATCGCGGTACATAATAACCAGCATCAGGGAAATTAAGAGAACAAAACCCACCAGGGTGATAATGCTTTCCTTGTGGGGATCCACCGGTTTGCCCACCAACTCAAAACCCAGAAAAACCAATTTGCTGCCATCCAAGGCGGGGATGGGCAGTAGATTAAACAGTCCCAGATTTACACTTATCAAGGCGGTCAGATAAAGAACATTGACCATCCCGGTGCGAGCGGCTTCACCTACAAAGTGGACGATGCCAATGGGACCGGTTAGGTCCTCTGTGGGAATCTGACGGGTTATGATACCCACCAAACTCTGTAGCACTGCCTTGGTAAGAGTATAAGTCTCCTTAAACCCTTCCACAATGCTGGCCCCAATGGATAGGCGTTGAATGGGAGGGGAAATTCCCACTTCCAGATTATGTTCTCCCACCCGGGGAGTGATGTCGATGGCCAATTCTTGATTTTGACGAATCACTGTAAAGCGCAGCGGGCCTCCCTGGCTGTTCCGAATATGTTGCTGCACATCTTCCCAGCTCTCCATGGGTTGAGAGTCAATGGCCTTAATTTCATCTCCAGCCTCCAAGCCGGCCTCCGACGCCGGACTGTCAGGAATTACACTACCCACCTGGGGCAAATTGAGAGCATGCACGCCAATGGCCCCAAAAATCACTATAAAAAGAACCACAGCCAAGACAAAGTTCATGACCGGTCCAGCAGCAATCACTGCCATGCGCTGAAACGGTGACTTGTTTTGATAACTGTCTTCGCTGACAGTATTTTGCTCCTCTTCGGGATCCTCACCCAGCATCTTGACATACCCCCCCATGGGGATCAAACGGATAGAATACTTGGTGGCTTTGCCCTGAAAACCCGTCAAACGGGGCCCAAAGCCCATGGAAAACTCTTCTACTTTGATGCCCACCCATCGAGCCACCAAAAAATGACCAAGCTCGTGGACCAGGATTACAGCGCTAAATACCAGTAATGCAATAAGGATAGGCATACAATCACTCCATCGTAATAATAGTTTGTCGGGTTCTGGCCACAGCCAGGTTCATAGTTTCTAGGATCGAAGGCAAGTCTGGATTGGCCTGCCAGGGAATATTTTCAATAACATCAGCAATAACTGTTGGAATTGAGTTAAAGGGCAAATTGCCCGCCAAAAATTCCTCGACACAGATATCGTTGGCTGCACTGAGAGCTGTGGGGGCATTGCCGCCCCTGGCCAGGGCCTCCTGGGCCAGGCGCAAACAGACGAAGGTCTCGGTATCGGGTTGTTCAAAGGTCAAGGATGGGAAATTACGCCAATCAAGGAAGTAGTCGTCCCCCCCCCGCCGGCGTTCAGGCCAAAAGAGGGCATACTGAATAGGTAGTTCCATGGAGGCCACACCCAACTGAGCCAACACTGTACCATCAATGAATTCTACCATGGAATGAATGATGCTTTGGGGATGCACCAGTACCTCAATTTGGTCGGGGTCAACGGCAAAAAGCCAACGAGCCTCAATTATTTCCAGCCCTTTGTTCATGAGGGTAGCCGAGTCCACAGAAATTTTGGCGCCCATCTGCCAGTTGGGATGTTTCAGGGCCGCTGCGGGGCTAACACCCTTCAATTCTGCCCGGCTATTGCCCCGGAAAGGCCCTCCCGATGCAGTGAGTACTATTTTACGCAAGCCCTGAGGATGCCCTTCCAGACACTGAAAAATCGCCGAATGTTCGCTGTCCAAGGGTAAGATTTTCACATCCTGTTGCCGGGCCAGACTTGTTACCAGGTGCCCGGCCATCACCAAGACCTCTTTATTGGCCAGGGCGATGTCAGAACCAGCTTGGATAGCAGTCAGGACAGGGAGCAAGCCGGAATGGCCCACCATGGCCGCCACCACCAAGTCAAATCTTTCCCTTTCCAGCAATTCCAGGAGGGAGCCCTGGCCGGTCAGAACATGGACCGGCAAATCAGCTACCCGCTTTTTCAACTCTTGGGCTGCTTGGACATCATACATAACCGCCCATCGGGGACTGAAGGCACGGATCTGTTGCTCCAGCAAAGGCCAGTTGGAATTGGCCACCAGCAACATTACATTATACTGATCGGGATTACGCTGCAGAACATTTAAAGTCTGGGTGCCGATGGAGCCAGTGGAACCCAATATAGCCAGAGATTTCATACTACAGCACCATCCCGAAAAAGATATAGCTCAGCGTAGATGTAAAGAGCAAACTGTCAATCCTATCCAAAAAGCCACCATGGCCCGGGAGTATAGTTCCAGAATCCTTCACCCCGGCCATGCGTTTAAAGGCGGATTCACATAAATCACCAACCTGGTCAAATACCGATGCCACTAGGCCCCAAAGGGCAAAAAGGAGGAGATTTTCATTCATTAGTATGCCAACAAAAACCGCAATAATAACACCAGTAACCAATCCCGCCCAGGCACCAGCCCAAGATTTATTGGGCGAAATAGCTGGGGCCAACTTGGCTTTGCCAGCGTATTTACCGACGAAGAAAGCACCGGAATCTGTGCCCCAAGTAATCAGCAAGACTGCCAAAGTCAAGAAAAATCCATTTTCCAAATCCCTCAACAGATACAAAGTAGAAGCCAAGACAGTTATGTAAATACCACCAAATATTGTCCCTGCAGACTGCAGAAAACTCAGTTTACCATACAGAAACACAAAAAGCAGGCTGGCACTAATAATTAAATACAAAAATAGCATTGCTTCCCAGGGTATAATCGCCCAGTGCAAATTACAAAAGTAAGAAAAAACTATGGTCCCACTGGCAATCACTGCAAAACCCAGGGACAGATTCAACAAGCGGATAAACTCAAACACTGCCCCAAAGGTTACCAATGCCAGGAGGATAAGAAAAACCGGACCGCCAATATATAAGGCACCCAAAACAATGGGTATTCCTACAGCAGCAGTTATTATTCGTGCTAGTATTTTGATTCCCCCAGTCATCAAATTCCGCCAAAGCGGCGCTGACGTAACTGAAATTCACTGATTGCCTGATAAAGGCTGATTTCATCAAAATCCGGCCAAAGGATATCCAAGAAACACAGCTCTGCATAGGCCATTTGCCAGAGCAAAAAATTGCTAATTCTAAGCTCACCGCTGGTTCTGATGACCAGGTCGGGGCTGGGTATGCCCGCGGTATAGAGACAATCCTCAAAGTCCGAAGCTGTAATCGCCTGGGGATCCAAGCCCTCCCTACACCTTTGCCCCAGGTGACGAACGGCAACAAGGATCTCTTCCCGGGCGCCATAATTGATTGCGAAATTCAAGCGCAGACCGGTATTGTCCTTGGTCTCCTCTATTCCCTGGCTGAGGGCTGTTTGCGTATGCTGGGGTAGGCCCTGGAGATCACCAATTATACCCAGTTTTATATTATTTTTTATGAGAGTGTCCAACTCTTTGTCGATGAACTGTTCGGGCAAATTCATCAAGTAATCTACTTCCGCCTTGGGTCGACGCCAGTTTTCCGTTGAAAAGGCATAGAGGGTCAAGTAGCCCACATCCAATTCTTTCAAGCCCCCTAAACAACGTCGGATGGCCTCCAGACCCCGCCGGTGCCCAGCCACCCGGGGCATCCCCCGCTTCCTGGCCCAGCGCCCATTCCCATCCATAATAATGGCTATGTGGTTGGGAACTTTTTTTTGGCGAATCGTGCTTAGCAAGCTGGCCCTTCGTCTTTTTTTGAACATCTGCCACTCCCTCATTTCAGTCAAAGCGCCCCAAACGGGGCGCGAATAGGTTAAACTTCCATAATCTCTGCTTCCTTAAGACTCAGCTGCTCATCGGCCTTTTCAATAAAGCCATCGGTGAACTTTTGAACCTCATCCTGGGCACGGTGCTCATCATCTTCGGTGATTTCGCCCTCTTTGCCCATTTCCTTGATCAAATCGTTAATATCACGGCGGATGTTGCGGATAGAAACCCTACATTCCTCGGCCTTGCGTCGGACAATCTTGACCAATTCTGCCCGCCTCTCCTGGGTTAATTGGGGAATTGCCAGGCGAATTAGGGTGCCATCATTGTTGGGGGACAAACCCAAATCCGACTTGAGAATCGCCTTTTCGATTTCCGGCAAGGCGGTCTTATCCCAAGGCTGGATGACCAGAAGTCGGGGTTCAGGAGCGCTAACATTGGCCATCTGTTTAATTGGGGTCATGGTCCCATAGTACTCCACCGTCAACCTGTCCAATAGTGCGGGATTGGCTCGCCCCGCACGAACCGTATTGAGGTCCTGTCTGAAAGCGGCTACTGCCTTGGACATACGAGATTCGGCCTCTTTGTAAACTTCCTTTAGCATTTGCTTACCCCCTAATAATTGTTCCTATCTTTTCTCCACAAACAGCGCTTATTATATTGGTTCCTTCTGCCATGGAAAACACGATGATGGGAATGCTATTATCCATACATAACGATGCAGCTGTGGCATCCATGACTCCTAGACCTAGTTTAAGTACTTCTTGATGAGTCAAATTAGTAAAGCGACGGGCGGTCTTATCTTTTAAGGGATCTTTGTCGTAAACTGCATCCACATTCCCCTTAGCCATGAGAATTACATCGGCCTCGATTTCGGCGGCCCGGAGGGCGGCGGTGGTGTCGGTGGAAAAATAGGGATTGCCCGTCCCAGCAGCAAAGATAACAACCCTTCCCTTTTCCAAATGCCGGATGGCTCTTCTCCTTATATATGGCTCTGCCACCTGACGCATTTCGATTGCGGTCTGGGTCCTGGTGGTCACATCCAGGGACTCTAGGGTATCTTGTAAGGCTAGGCCATTGATTACCGTGTCCAGCATACCCATATAATCGGCGGTGGCTCTGTCCATTCCTGC
>Ga0079223_10002654_pt1 | contig 11111 bp, 11 predicted proteins | sample Stecom2011_FD_75072 | JGI IMG/M metagenome (GOLD analysis project Ga0079223, IMG submission 75072) | Agricultural soil microbial communities from Utah to study Nitrogen management - Steer compost 2011 | ecosystem: Environmental > Terrestrial > Soil > Agricultural land | place: USA: Utah...
AGCGCGTCGGGCTCGATTACGTGAAGAGCCAGATGTTCGGCGATCCCGAGGCGGTGAAGCGCCTCGCCGCGCGGTTCCGTTACTCGCAGACCTTCATGCAGGACGATCCCTGGGCGAAGCGCGCCGCGGGCGACCGCGCCGACCTGCACCAGCACCTCGCCACCGTCCGCCCCGCTCCGGAGTACGTCTGATGCCCAAGTCCGTTCAGGCGCCCATGCAAGCGAAGTGGCTCGATATCGGCCCGATCACGCAGATCGAACCGGGCATGGCGGCGACGCTGCCGGTCGAAGGCGGCGAGGAGATCGCCGTGTTCCACACAATGCGCGGCGAGGTCTATGCGCTGGTGAACAAGTGCCCGCACAAGCAGGGGCCGCTCAGCCAGGGTATTGTCCACGGCGACAGCGTGACTTGCCCGCTGCACAGCTGGAAGATCTCGCTGCGGAGCGGTGAAGCGTTGGGCGAGGACAAAGGTTGCGTCCCGACGATCCCGGTGAAGGTGGACGCGGGGCGGATCTACCTGCTGCGCGAAGCGGTCGTTCCGCCGGTGCAAGCTGCGCGCGCGGCCGCATGATACGCACCACTTGCGCCTATTGCGGGGTTGGCTGCGGGATCGCGGCGACCGTCACGGGCGAGCGGCAGGTGCAGATCGCCGGCGATGCAGAGCATCCGGCGAACCGCGGCAGGCTGTGCTCGAAGGGAACGCACCTCGGCGAGACGCTCGGGCTCGAGGGCCGGCTGCTTCACCCGGAGATCGAGGGGCGGCGCGTCGGGTGGGACAAGGCCATTCGCCACGTCGCGCGCAAGTTCGCCGACACGATCCGACGCCATGGGCCGGACAGCGTGGCGTTCTACGTCTCGGGACAGCTCCTGACGGAGGACTACTACGTCGCCAACAAGCTGATGAAGGGGTTCATCGGCAGCGCCAACATCGACACCAATTCGCGCCTGTGCATGTCGAGCGCAGTCGCCGGGCACACCCGCGCGTTCGGCGAGGACGTGGTGCCGGCTAGCTACGAGGACATCGACCAGGCCGACCTGATCGTGCTGATCGGCTCGAACACCGCCTGGTGCCATCCCGTGGTGTACCAGCGGATCATGGCAGCGCGCGAGCAGCGCGGCACCAAGCTGGTGGTCGTCGATCCGCGCCGCACCGAGACCTGCGAGGAAGCCGACCTCCACTTGCAGCTCCGCCCCGGTAGCGACGTGGCGCTGATGAACGGACTGCTCGCCCATTGCCGCGAGGCCGGCGCGGTCGACGCGGCGTTCCTGCGCGATCATGTCGCGGTGCCGGAGGGCTTCTGGGACGCGCTCGGCGAAGGCACGGATCTTTGGTCGGTCGCCGCGACCTGCGACCTCCCGCCGAGCGATCTGCGCGCGTTCTACGAGCTGTTCGCGCGCACTCCGCGCACCGTCACGCTGTTCAGCCAGGGGATCAACCAGTCGATCCGCGGCACCGACCAGGTCAATGCGGTCCTCAACGTCCACCTCGCCACCGGGCGTATCGGCAAGCCGGGCGCGGCGCCGTTCTCGATCACCGGGCAGCCCAATGCGATGGGCGGGCGCGAGGTCGGCGGGCTCGCCACCACGCTCGCCGCACACCGCGGCTTTGCGCCCGAGGACGTGGCCGATGTGAAGCGCTTCTGGGCCGCGCCGCGCATGGCGGAAAGGCCGGGGCTCAAGGCCGTGGACCTGTTCCGCGCGATTGGGGAAGGGCGGGTCAAGGCGCTGTGGGTCATGGCGACCAATCCCGCGGTTTCGCTGCCCGATGTGGCAAGAGTGCGGGAAGCGCTGGGTGCCTGCCCGTTCGTGGTCGTGTCGGATTGCGTCGCGGAGACCGACACCACGCGCTTCGCGCACGTGAAGCTGCCGGCGCTCGGCTGGGGGGAGAAGGACGGCACCGTCACCAACAGCGAGCGCAGGATCAGCCGCCAGCGCGCGCTCCTCCCCGCGCCGGGCGAAGCGAAGCCGGACTGGTGGATCGTCAAGGAAGTGGCCCGCGCGATGGGCTGGCGCGATGCGTTCACTTACGACCGCCCGGCCGACGTGTTCCGCGAGCACGCGCGCCTTTCGGCCTATCGCAACGAAGGCAAGCGCATGTTCGACATCGGCCATCTGGCGAGCCTGACCAACGCGCAGTACGAGGCGATGGAGCCGGTGCAATGGGGCGGCGATCCGTTCGGCGCCCGGCGCTTTCCGACGCCCGACGGCAAGGCGCGGCTCGTGGCCGTGGAGCAGCGGCCGCTCGACGGCGCGCTGCCGAAATGGCCGCTGACGCTCAACACCGGCCGATACCGCGACCACTGGCACACGATGACGCGCACCGGTCTCTCCCCCCGGCTCTCGCAGCATCGCCGCGAGCCGCTGGCCGAGCTTCATCCAATGGATGCCGAGGAGCGCGGCATCGACGAGCACGACCTGGTGCGCGTGATGACGCCGCAGGGCGAGAGCGTGTTCCGCGCGGCGATCGTCGAAAGTCAGCGGCGCGGTGAAGTGTTCGTGCCGATCCATTGGACCGACGAGCATTCGAGCGGCGGGCGGGCCGGGCTCCTGCCGCAGCCGCTGGTCGACCCTCATTCAGGCCAACCGGGCTTCAAGGCGACGCCGGCCCGGATCGAGAAGCTGGCGATGGAGTGGCGCGGGTTCCTGATCGCGCGCGAGGCGCCTGCGCTCGCCAGGCCGCGCGCGTCCACCGCATATGTCACGCGGGTGCGCGTCGCGCAGGGTTGGCTCGTCGAGTTCGCAGGGAGCGGCGATCCCGCGGCGCTGGCGAAAGCGTGGCTGCCGAAAGGCGTCCGGGTCGAGGCGCTCGATCCGGCGCGCGGCGGCTTGCGAGTGGCGGTGCTGGACGAAGGGCGGATGCGGGCGGCGCTTTATATCACCCGCAGCGGCCGCTTGCCGGACCGCGAGTGGCTGATCGGGCGGCTGTCGGCCAACGATCCAACCTCGTCGGTGGAACTGCTCGCCGGCCGATCGGCCGCGCCGCAGCCGGACCGTGGGCCGATCGTCTGCGCGTGCTTCGACGTGGGCCTCAACACGATCGTCGAGGCTATCGCCGGCCAAGGCCTGAGCAGCGTCGAGGCGGTCGGGGCAGCGCTCTCGGCAGGGACGAACTGCGGCTCCTGCCGGCCCGCGCTGCGGCGGCTGCTCGACACAAGCTGCGCTCCCGCGGCGTCAATGCCACAGGTGGGCTGACGTCCAGGAACGGCTAAGCGGCTGGGTGAACTGCCAGATGATGGTGCGGTCGAGAAGACTCGAACTTCCACGGGCTTTCGCCCACAACGACCTCAACGTTGCGCGTCTACCAGTTCCGCCACGACCGCACATCGACAAGGGCCATGAAGGCGGCCCCCGGTTGGTAGGTGCGCGCCCTTAGCAAAGCCACCACGGCCCGGCAAGCGCGGCTCTCACAACAATTTTGCCGCTGCTTCGAATGCCTCTGAGGCTTACTGCGGCTTCCAGCCGATCTCGGCGAAGCGAGCCGAGCGCGGCACATCGGTCACGGCCTCGTTGACCGAGACGCTCTCGCCCGGCGCGAGCGTGCGCTTAGGCGGGCGCACTTCCCAGCTATAGACGATCCTGTCGCGGGCATCGCGCAGCACGATCAGGATCGGCGGCACGTCGCGCGCGACAGCGCCGATGTTGGTGATCGTCCCGCTGGCCCCGAAGTATTCGGTGCCGTTCGGCAACTGGCGCCGCTCCTGCCGCTCGGCCGGGAAGTCGATCTGGAGATCGGGCTCGCCCAGGGCAAACGTCGGGCGGTTGATCGGCACCCAGTCTGGCAAGCCCCAGTACGAGACCGCGCCGATCGTGCCGACTGCAAGCAAAGCGAAAATTGCCGCGGCCCAGGTCCACAGTTTGAGCGTGTTGCGCCGGCGGCGGAATGGCGGGGCCGCTTCGAACTGCGATGTTCCTGCGGCCGGATGTGGCGGCGCGGGCGGGGCCTCGATCGGCGGCGGCGGCGGCACGGGCGGCTCTGCAAGGGGGGCGCGCTCGGCTGTCGCAGAAGGAGCAGGCGGCGGCATGGCCGGCCGGGCCGGTGCCCGAGGAGGATGAGGCGGAGGAGGTGTGGCCGCCGCCGGGGAGGGCGTTTCCTTCGACGGTGAGGCGGCCGCCGCGGGAGACGGGGTGACGGCAGGCTCGGCCGTGGCGAGCGGAGGAGGATCCTGGAACCAGCTATGCCGGCACTTGGCGCAACGAACCGTCCGTCCTTCCGGACCGACCGCGCTGTCGGGAACGACATATCGCGTGGTGCAAGCGGGGCAAGCAATGATCATTCCGGAGGAATCCTAGGACTACCGGAGAGAGGCAACAAGCCACGCAGACGGGAGTTGCCCCGGGCTACGGCTTTTTTCCACATCGATCAGCGGCTATACGCGCCGCACATGCCGCCGCTCCGCCACCATCCACCCTATCGCGCCCGAGGCCGACCGTGAGCGGAGGGGAGGGGAACATCGTCCAGTTCGACAATGTCGGCCTGCGATACGGCATCGACCGCGAGGTGCTGAGCGACATTTCGTTGACGCTCTACCCGGGCAGTTTCTATTTCCTGACCGGCGCGAGTGGTGCGGGGAAAACGTCGCTGCTCAAGCTGCTGTACCTGGCCCAGCGTCCGTCGCGCGGGATCATCCGCATGTTCGGGACCGATGTGATCACGGTCCCGCGCGGCAGGTTGCCAGCGTTCCGGCGGCGCATAGGCGTGGTGTTCCAGGACTTCCGACTGGTGGCGCACCTTTCCGCGTTCGACAATGTCGCGCTGCCGCTGCGGGTTTCGGGCGTGCCGGAAAGCGAGATCAGGAAGCCGGTCGCGGACATGCTGGCCTGGGTCGGACTCGACCAGCGGGCGGAGGCCCGCCCAGCGACGCTGTCCGGCGGCGAACAGCAGCGGGTGGCGATCGCGCGGGCCGTCATCGCCCGGCCCGAAATACTTGTGGCCGACGAACCGACCGGCAACGTCGATCCCGACATGGCCCTGAAGCTGCTGCGGTTGTTCGAGGCGCTGAACCGCCTGGGAACTACCGTCGTGGTGGCGACACATGATGTGCACCTGCTCAAGAAGGTGCCCGATTCGCTAATCATGCGGCTCGATCGAGGACGGCTGAGCGATCCGACGGGTGCGCTGCGCTATCCGCCGCGCCGCGAAGTGGCTGCGCAGTGAGCCGGTGGACTCCGTTCCGGCGCCGAGCGGGGCAGATTACCGTCGGGGATCGGCTCGTGCCGCACGCGCGGCTGGCGGGGCCGATGCCGTGGGTTATCGCGATCATGATCGCGCTGACCGTGATGGCGGCTGGCGCCGGACTGGCCTTGCGCAACGTCGCTGCGAACGCCGAGGCCGAGATCGCGGGCGGGGTGACCGTACAGATCGTCGAAGGTGCGCCGGCCGAACGGGCTAGGCAGGCGGAAGTGACGGTGGCGCTGCTCAACAACCGAGAGGACGTGACCGACGTTCGCCGCGTACCGCAAAGTGAGCTCGACGCTTTGCTCGAGCCGTGGCTGGGCCAGAAGGATTTCGCCGAGGAGGACGTCATTCCTGTTCCAGCACTGATCGACGTGCGCCTGGCCGGCCCCGTCACCGCGCATCGGCTGGAGGAACTGCGGGCAGCGCTCTCTGACCCGGTGCCTTCGGCCCGCGTCGATGCGCAGGCGCGGTGGCTCAGGCCGGTGTTCGACGCCGTGGCCTCGCTGCAGTGGCTAGCCGGAGGGCTGATCCTTCTGCTCGCGGCAACGACCGTCGCAGCGGTGTGGCTCGCAGCACGCAGCGCGCTCGGCAGCAATCGCGAGACGATCGAGATCGTCCATCTGCTCGGCGGGACGGATCAGCAGATTTCCCGCGTATTCCAGCGCTCGATCGCATTCGATGCGGCGCTCGGAGCCCTGGCAGGGCTCGGTCTAGGGCTGCTGGCGATGTTGCTGCTCGGGCGTCAGTTCGCCGCGCTCGGCTCGGGCATGGTGGCGGGTGGCGCTTTCGATCTCGGCGATTGGGCGTTGCTGCTGGCGATCCCTGTGCTGGGGGTGGCGCTGGCAGTGGTAACGGCGCGGCTGACGGTGCTTTCCGCGCTGAGGCGCATCCTGTGATCCGCCGGATCGTCGCCTTGATGACAATGGCCTGGGCCCTGGGGTTCCTGTGGTTTGCGGTCGCGCTGCCGCAGCCCGCGGGCGCCGACACCACCGACGCCATCGTGGTGCCGACGAACGGCGTCGGACGCATTGCACGCGGGCTTGATCTGCTGCGCGAAGGCGCCGCGGATCGCATGCTCGTCACGGGCGTCAGCGTTGAGGTGAAGCCGCGCGAGTTTGCGGCGGAGTACAATGCACCCGCGCAGCTGATGGAATGCTGCGTCACGCTGGGTTTTTCAGCCCTCGATACGCGCGGCAACGCACGCGAGACCGCGACGTGGGTAGCGGAGAACGACATCGGCTCGGTACGCCTGGTCACCTCCGATTGGCACATGCGCCGCGCCAGCCGGGAACTGGAAACGACGCTGCCCGAGGGCGTGACAGTGCTGCGCGATGCGGTGCGAACCGAACCTTCGCTGTGGATCCTGTTCCTCGAATACCACAAGCTGATTGCCACCTGGCTCGCAGTCGGGCTGCCGGGCTGAGCCGATGCACGTGGTCCGCAGCCTGTTGTTCTACGCGGCGTTCTACGTCGGCAGCGTGTTCTTCGTGCTGTCGGCTGTGGCGGTTGCCGCGATTTCTCCATCGCGTATCCGGACGGTTCCCGATGCGTGGTCGCGCTTCCACCGCAGGTGCCTGCGCGCGGCGGCCGGGATCGATGTGCGCGAGACGGGAACCCGACCGGAGGGGCGAGCGCTCTACGCGATCAAGCACGAGAGCTTCTTCGAGGCGATCGACTTGCCTAATGCCTTCGACCATCCGGTCCCCTTCGCCAAGGAAGAGCTGTTCGCCATTCCGGGATGGGGACGCGCCGCCAAGGCCTATGGTGCGGTCAAGGTGCGGCGCGACCAGGGCGCAAGGGCGCTGCGCGAAATGCTCGGCGAAGCGCGACGCTACGCCGACACTGGACGCCCGCTGGTGATCTTTCCGGAAGGGACCCGCGTTCCGCACGGAACCCGGCCGCCGCTACAGGCAGGTTTTGCCGGGCTCTACAAGGTAGTGGGCCTGCCGGTGGTGCCAGTCGCTGTGAACAGCGGCCCGTTCTACCACCGGCTGTGGAAGCGGCCGGGCACGATCACGCTGCACTTCGGCGAGCCGATCGAGCCGGGCCTGCCGCGCGAGGAGATCGAAGCGCGGGTTCACGCCGCGATCAATGTCCTGAACGAGGGTTAGCTGTCGCCGTTATGCTTGCGGCCGAAGTCGGGCCGCGCATCGTCCTGGCCCATCTCGACGATCGAGCGGCGGACCTCGCGGGTGCGGCTGAACAGCTCGAACATCGTCTCGCCGTCGCTCGAGCGGATCGCTTCGCGCATCATGGCCAGATCGGTGAGGAAACGGTCGAGCATTTCCAGCACCGCCTCGCGGTTGTGCAGGAACACGTCGCGCCACATCGTCGGGTCGCTGGCAGCGATGCGCGTGAAATCGCGGAAACCGCCGGCCGAATACTTGATCACTTCGCCGCGAGTCACTTCCTCGAGGTCGGACGCGGTGCCGACGATCGTGTAGGCGATCAGGTGCGGGATATGGCTGGTGACGGCGAGGACGCGGTCGTGGTGCTGCGGGTCCATCGTGTCGACCATCGCCCCGAGGCCCTCCCAGAACTCGACCAGGGCCGCGACTTGTTCGGGCGAGGCGTCGGGCGGCGGGGTGACAATGCACCAGCGGCGGTGGAATAGCGTGGCGAACCCCGCGTCGGGGCCGCTGTCCTCGGTGCCGGCAACCGGGTGGGCGGGGATGACGGCATGGTCGGGCAGCGCCGCGCTCAGCGCTTCGCCGATCGCCTGCTTGGAAGAGCCGACGTCGCTGACCACCGCATCGGCTTTGAGCGCCGGCAGCACGGCCCGCGCCGCGGCGCCCATCGCGCCGACGGGAACGCAGAGGATCACCAGGTCGGCGTTGGCCGCGGCTTCCTCAGCCGTTTCGCATATCTGGTCGGCCAGGCGGCGTTCGGCGGCGCGGCGGCGCACGGCGGGATCGAGGTCGTAGCCGCGCGTGGTGACGCCCGGCAGGTGCTCGCGCACGGCGAGGCCGATCGAGCCGCCGATCAGGCCCAGGCCGACGATGGCCACGCGTTCGAAGCTCATCGGGTCCCCTCGGCCAGGTGGCGGAGCGTCGCCGCGACGGCGTCCATCTGCGCGCGGGTACCGACGGTGATGCGCAGGCCCTGCGGCAGCCCCTGACCCGGCAGGTGCCGCACGGCGTAGCCGGCATCGGCCAGACCGCGCACGGCCGCCTCGGCGGTCAGCGCCCCTTCGAACAGCACCAGCACGAAGTTCGCTTCGCTCGGCAGCGCGCGCAGGCCGTGGTGGCCGAGGCCGTCGATCGCCTCGACGAAGAGGGCGCGTTCGGCGCGGTTGTGCTCACGGGCGTGAGCGACGAAGTCCTGATCGCGCACCGCAGCGGTTGCCACGGCTTGCGCCGCGTTGTTCACGTTGAACGGCCCGCGGATACGATTGAGCGCGGCGATCAGGCCCGGCGCTCCGGTCGCCCAGCCGACCCGCTCGCCGGCGAGGCCATAGGCCTTCGAGAAGGTGCGGGCGACGAGCACGTTCTCGTGCGCCTGGGCAAGAGCGAACCCGCCGTCGTCATCCTCCGGCGCGACATATTCGGCGTAGGCCTGGTCGAGCACCAGCAGGACGTTGCCGGGAAGCCCGGCATGGAGCCGCGCCAGCTCCGCGCGGGGGAGGAAGCTGCCTGTCGGGTTGTTGGGGTTGGCGAGGAACACGACTTTTGTCTTCTCGCTCACCCGCGACAGCAGTGCATCGACGTCGGTGCCATAGTCGGCATCGGGCGCCTCGACCGGCGTGGCGCCGCAGCGACGCGCGGCAATCTCATAGAGCGAGAAGCCGTAGCGAACGTAGAGGACTTCGTCGCCGGGCCCGGCGAAAGCGCTGGCGGCAAGTGTCAGCAGCTCGCCCGAGCCAGTGCCGCAGACGATCCGCGCGGGATTGAGGCCGTGGATCTCGGCCAGAGCCTCGCGCAGGGCGTTGCTGTCGGGATCGGGATAGAGGGCAGGATCGACGGCTTCGGCGCGCGCTGCCAGAGCCGCGGGGCTGCTGCCCAGCGGGTTCTCGTTGGCGGAAAGCTTGATCAGCGCGCGCCCGTCCGCGGCCTTGCTGCGGCCGGGCACATAGGCATGGATCGCCTCGATCCACGGCTTCATGGCAGGTCTGGTGGCGGGTGCCCTGTCGTTCACCGGCGGGCGCATAGCGGCAAGCGCGGGCAATTGACAGTGCGCTTGGCGTGCCACAAGTCCGCCGCAGCCATGGCCAGCGTTCTTGAGTCTACTTCCCCCAGTCTCGTGCTGGCGCAGCCGCTGCCGCTCGACAGCGGACAAGCGCTCGCAAACGTGCGGATCGCTTATGAAACGTACGGCGAGCTGGCGGCGGACAAGTCCAACGCAATCCTGATCTTCCACGCGCTGACCGGCGACCAGCACGTCGCCAGTCCGCATCCGATCACTGGCAAGCCCGGATGGTGGAGCCGCATGGTCGGGCCGGGCAAGCCGATCGATACCGCGCGGTTCCAAGTGATCTGCGCCAACGTGATCGGCGGCTGCATGGGATCGACGGGACCCGCCAGCGCCGCGGCGGATGGCAAGGCTTACGCTATGCGTTTCCCGGTGATCACGATCCGCGACATGGTGCGGGCGCAAGTCGCGCTACTCGACGCGCTCGGCATTGAGCAGCTGCACGCGGTGGTCGGCGGATCGATGGGCGGCATGTTGGCGCTCAGCCTGGCCAAGAACTTCCCCGACCGCGCCGCCCGGGTGCTGGCGATCGCCACGACCTCGCGCCACTCGGCGCAGAACATCGCTTTTCACGAAGTGGGCCGGCAGGCGATCATGGCCGATCCCAACTGGCGCGGCGGCGACTACTACGGCCACGGAAAAGGGCCTGAGAAGGGCTTGGCGGTCGCCCGGATGGCGGCGCACATCACCTATCTTTCGGAAGCTGGGCTGACCGGCAAATTCGGGCGCCGGCTGCAGGACCGCGAAGCAAAGAGCTTTGGGTTCGACGCCGATTTCCAGGTCGAAAGCTATCTCCGCTACCAGGGGATCAGCTTCACCGACCGTTTCGATGCCAACGCCTATCTCTACATCACCCGGGCGATGGACTACTTCGACCTGGCCGAGGAGCATGGTGGGCGACTGGCCGATGCCTTCGCCGGAACGACCGCGCGTTTCTGCCTGGTCAGCTTCGACACCGACTGGCTCTATCCGACGGCGGAATCGCGGGCGATCGTACACGCGCTCAACGCGGTGGCCGCGCCGGTCAGCTTCGTCGAACTCAGCGCGCCTTACGGCCACGACAGCTTCCTTCTCGACGTGCCGGCGCTCGACCGGGTGGTGAAGGGCTTCCTTGAATGACCGTGTTGGCGGAAGGCTACGAGCTGACGCGTGAGATCGACGTTGCGGCGGCGCATGCCTATCTCGCCCGCAGCTATTGGTCGCCGAATATTCCGGTGGCGACCGTTGAACGGGCCATCGCGAACAGCCTGTGCGTCGCGGTGCGCCGGCAGGAGGAGCAGGTTGGCTTGGCTCGCGTCGTGACCGACCGCGCCACTTTTGCCTACCTCGCCGATGTCTACGTGCTCGAAGAGCATCGCGGAAAGGGACTGGCCCAGTCGATGGTTGCGTGGCTGCAGGATCATCCGGAGCTGCAGGGATTGCGCCGCTGGCTGCTGATGACCTTGGACGCGCACCCGCTCTACGAGAAGCTCGGCTGGACGCCGCTTGCGCATCCGGAGCGCGGGATGGAGCGGCACTTCCCGGACGCCTACCAATGAACGACAGGAACTCGCTCCGACCGGACCTCGCCGTCATCGCCCGGCATGTCGAGCCGGGGAGCCGAGTGCTCGACGTTGGCTGCGGCGACGGGGAGCTGATGGCTGCTTTGCGCGCGGAGAAGGGCGTCGACGCGCGCGGTATCGAGATCGACCCAGAAGCGGTCGAGAAATGCGTCGCCCGCGGGCTGTCTGCCGTGCAGGGCGACGCC
>Ga0079223_10002656_pt1 | contig 11108 bp, 10 predicted proteins | sample Stecom2011_FD_75072 | JGI IMG/M metagenome (GOLD analysis project Ga0079223, IMG submission 75072) | Agricultural soil microbial communities from Utah to study Nitrogen management - Steer compost 2011 | ecosystem: Environmental > Terrestrial > Soil > Agricultural land | place: USA: Utah...
GGCTGCAGCCCCTCCTCTCGCGCATGACGGCCGACCAGGTCTTCTTCGGGGCAGCGGGCCTCACGGCGTTCACGGACAACGCCGCGCTCACCTACCTGGGCTCGCTCGTCGAGGGCCTCACCGACGAGTTCAAGTACGCCCTCGTAGCCGGCGCTGTCACCGGCGGCGGCCTCACTGTGATCGCGAACGCCCCGAACCCGGCGGGCCTGTCCATCCTGAGGCGCTACTTCGACGGCGAGGCCGTCAGCGCCCTGTGGCTCGTCGCCGCCGCGGCGTTGCCGACGCTGGTCGCGGGCCTCGCGTTCCGTCTGCTGTAGCGCCCGGGCAGCTCAGCGCCCGCGCGCCATACCGTTATTGCTCGCTCGGTCGCGCGAGCGTGCGCCGCATGCGCGCGAGCGCCGCCTGGTCGGCGGGGAACGCCCGCGCCATGCCCACCTCGAGGTCCGTGAACTCGACGGCGTCCGGAGGTAGGAGCGCGGCGTTGCCCCACGCGGTCGCGACGTGGTTGAGCACGTCCGCCACCTGGGCCTCACCGAGGTGCGCCCAGCTCGGCATGACCCCGTCGTAGCGCTCGCCCAGCACCTCGATCTCCCCGCTGAGTCCGGTCAGCAGCACGCCGACGAGGTACTCGCGGCCGCCCTCGCGCGCCAGCAGGACCGGCACGTTGCCCGCGAGCGGCGGGACGGCCCCGCGCAGCCCCTCGCCGGTGAAGCCGTGGCAGCCGGCGCAGTTCGCCTCGTAGACGGCGCGGCCCGACGTCGTGTCGAGGCCGGCGAGCGGGCGCAGCGGGGTGCCGGGCACCGGCGCCGCCCCGGGGGCGGCCGCGACCGCCGCCGCCAGCGCCGCGAGCGCGACGGCGGGGGCCAGGAGCCGCGCGCGCCGGCGGGCGCCGGCCGGAGCGCCGGGCCGGCGCCGCCTCACCGCTTCGCCAGGAACGCGAGCACCTCGGCGAGGGGCCGCGTGTTCACGACGTCGTCGGCGGTCAGCCAGGCGCGGCGCGCCTGGGAGACGCCGAGCCCCATGGCTCCCAGGCCGCGAACGCTATGGGCGTCGGTGCCGATGAAGACCTTGAGGCCGGCCTGGGCGGCGGCGCGGAGGTGGACGTCGGGCAGGTCGAGGCGGCGCGGCGAGGCGTTGTGCTCGACCGCGACGCGGTTCTCGCGGCACGCCGCGAAGACGGCGTCGAGGTCGAGGGCGATCGGGTCGCGCTGGCCGAGCTGCCGGCCGAGCGGATGCGCGTAGACGTTCACGCGCGGGTGCAGCAGCGCACGCACCACGCGCTCGGTCTGCTGCGCCTCGGGCAGCTCGAAGAAGCTGTGAACGCTGACGAGCACGACGTCGAGGTTCGCGAGCTGCTCGTCGGTGACGTCGAGGCTGCCGTCCTTGAGGATGTCTACCTCCATGCCCCTCAGGACCGTGATGTCGTAGCGCCCGGCCATGACCTCGGCGAGCTCGGCGTGCTGGCGCCTGAGCTTCTCGTCGTCGAGGCCGCCCTGGAGGGCCAGGGAGCCGCTGTGGTCGGTGATCGCCATGTACTCGTACCCGAGCGCTACGCAGGCGTCGACCATGGCCACGAGGCTGTCGCGGCCGTCCGACCAGGTCGTGTGCATGTGCAGGTCGCCGCGGACGTCGCCGGGCTCGATGAGCGCCGGCAGCGCCCCCTCGGCCGCCGCCTCGACCTCTCCCCTGCCCTGACGCAGCTCCGGCGGGATGAACGCCAGCCCGAGCCGGGCGTAGATCTCGTCCTCGGTGGCGCTGGCCAGCAGCCTGCCGCCCTTGCGCTCCCTGCCCGGCTCGCCGCCCTCGAACAGGCCGTAGTCGTTCAGGTGCCAGCCGCGCTCGAGCGCGCGCTGCCTGAGCTGGACGTTGTGCTCCTTCGAGCCGGTGAAGTACAGGAGCGCCCCGCCGAAGCTCTCCTCGGCGACGACGCGCAGGTCGACCTGCAGGCCCGAGCCGAGCTCGACGCTCGTCTTCGTCTCGCCCTTGCCCAGCACCGCGGCGACCTCGTCGTACGAGGTCAGCGCGTCGGAGAGGGCGGCGGGGTCGTCGGCGACCGCGACGATGTCGATGTCGCCTACCGTCTCCTTGCGCCGGCGGTACGAGCCAGCCACCTCGAGCCGCCGGACGCCGGGCACCGCGCGCAGGTGCGTCAGCAGGCGGTCGAGGACGGCGTCGACCTGGCCGAGGAGCACGCGGCCGGTGTTGCGCCGGTAGCTCTCGATGCCACGCAGGATGTTCGCGACCTTCTTGGCCCCGAACCCGGGGAGCGACGTGATCCGCCCGTCCTTCGCCGCCGCCTCGAGCTCGTCGACGGACGTCACGCCCAGGGCCTTCCACAGCGTGGCCGCCTGCTTGGGGCCCACTCCCTTGACCTTCACGACCTCGAGGAGCCCGGGCGGCACCTCCTGCTCGAGCGCTACGAGCTGCGGCATCGAGCCGGTCTGCACGAGCGTGCGGACCTTCTCGGCGATCTCCTTGCCGATCCCCTTGACCTGCGTCAGGTCCGCGCCGGCCGCGACCAGGTCCTCGACGGGGGTCTCGAGGTCGCGCAGCGTCGCGGCGGCGTTGCGGTAGGCGCGGACCCTGAAGGGGTTGTCGCCGCCGATCTCCGAGAGGTCGGCGAGCCGGTCGAGGTGCCGCGCGATCTCGGCGTTGCTCACGACGCCCGCCCCGTCCCGGTAGGGCGGGCGCGGCGGCTGGTGGCCTCGGCCCTCACGCCGCCGGCGCGCCGGCCCCGACGCCGGCCTCCCTGAGCAGGGCCAGGAACCCCTCCTCGTCGAGGACCGTGACGCCGAGCTCCCGCGCCTTGTCGAGCTTCGAGCCGCCGCCCTCGCCCGCGACGAGGAAGTCGGTCTTGGCGCTCACCGAGCCCGAGGCCTTCGCGCCCAGTCCCCTGACGAGCTCGGCGGCCTCCTCGCGGCTGAAGGCGGTGAGCGCGCCGGTGAACACGAACGTCTTGCCGGCGAGGGCGCTGGCGGCCCCGCTCGCGGCCGCGCGGCCGCTGGTGTCGGGCTTCGGGGCCACGCGACCGGGCGCGGTCAGGGCGTCGAGGGCCTCGGCGTTGTGCGGCTCGTTGAAGTAGCCGTGGATCTGCCGCGCCATCACCTCGCCGATGCCGTCGACGGCCATCAGCTCCTCGACGCTCGCCGAGCGCACGCGCTCGAACGTCCCGAAGGCGCGGGCGAGGGACCTGGCGACGGCGCCGCCGACCTCGGGGATGCCTAGCGCGTAGAGGAAGCGCGCCAGCTCGGGCTCGCGCGCGCCCTGGATCGCGTCGACGAGCTTGCGGGCGGACACGTCCGCGAAGCCCTCCAGCTCCTTGACCTGGTCGACGGTCAGGTCGAACAGCTGCGGCAGGCCGGTGACGAGGCCGGTCTCGACGAACAGCCTGGCCGTGCGCTCGCCCAGGCCCTCGATGTCGAGCCCGCCGCGGCTGGCGAAGTGCGTGATGCGGCCGACGCGCTGGGCGGGGCACTCCAGGGCGTTGGGGCAGACCGTGTAGGGGCCGGAGCGCACCAGGGGCGTGCCGCAGCTCGGGCACTCGGTCGGCATCGCGAACGGCGCGCCGCGCTCGTCGCCGGTCTCGACGCGCTCCACGACCTGCGGGATCACGTCGCCGGCGCGCTCGACGCGCACGTGGTCGCCCTCGCGGATGTCCTTGCGCACGACTTCCTCGACGTTGTGGAGGTTCGCGCGGCTCACCGTGACGCCGCCGATGTTCACGGGCCTGAGCAGCGCGATCGGCGTGACGACGCCGGTGCGGCCCACGCTCGGCATGATCTTCAGGACCTGCGTGACCTCCTTGCGCGGCTGGAACTTGAGCGCGTAGGCCCAGCGCGGGTGGTGGGCCGTGTAGCCGATGCGCTCGCGCGCGGCGAGGTCCTGCAGCTTGACCACGACGCCGTCGATCTCGTAGGGCAGCTCGTCGCGGCGGGCCTCGAGGTCACGGAAGTACGCGAGGATCCCGTCGACGTCCTGCGCCACGGCGTTGAGCGGGTTGACGGGGAAGCCCCAGCGCGCGAGGGCCGCCAGCAGCTCGCTCTGGGTGGCGTAGCCGTCCTCGCCGGCGAGCACGTCGTAGCAGTAGATCCGCAGCGGCCGGCTCGCGGTCAGGCGCACGTCGAGCTGGCGCACTGTGCCGGCGGCGGCGTTGCGCGGGTTCGCGAACGGCTGCTTGCCCTGGTTGATCAGCTCGGCGTTGACGTCGTCGAAGGCGTCGATCGGCAGGTAGATCTCGCCGCGCACCGACAGCTCCCGCGGGTAGCCGGTGCCGTCGAAGAGCCTGAGCGGCACCGTCCTGATCGTGCGGACACCGGCAGTGACGACCTCGCCCCTCACGCCGTCGCCGCGGGTTACCGCGCGCTCCAGCACGCCGTCGACGTACACGAGCTCGACCGAGAGGCCGTCGATCTTCGGCTCGAGCGAGTACGCGACCTCGACGCCCAGGCCCTCGGCGGCGCGCCTGAGGCGGGCGTCGAACGCGCGCAGGTCCTCCTCCTTGGCGCTGGAGTCGAGGCTGAGCATCGGCCGGGCGTGGACGGCCGTGGCGAAACCGGTGACGGGCGCCCCGCCCACGCGCTGCGTGGGCGAGTCGGGCGTGACCAGGTCGGGGTGCTGGGCCTCGAGCTCCCTCAGCTCGGCCAGGAGCGCGTCGTAGACCTCGTCGGAGACCTCGGGCTGGTCGGCGACGTGATAGAGGTGGTCGTGGCGGGTGATCTCGCGGCGCAGCTCGGCGATGCGCTGCGCGACGTCGGGCGCGCGACTCATGCCTGGAATCCTAATGCCTGGTGCCGCCGGGTGGCCGACGCCGGGTCTGCCCTGCTCGGGCGGCTAGGCGCGGCCGCTCAGCGGCTCGCGACCTCTCCCCTGCCCGCCGACGCCGCGGGCGCCGCTCCGGCCCTGACCGTCACGACGACGCCGCTGCGCGGGGCGCGGGGGACACCGGCCGTGCGAACCCGCACGCGCCGACGCGACCGGCCGCCGCCCGGCACCGGCTCGCCGGCGAGGCGCGCCTCGATGAGGTCGTGGAGGAACACGAGCGCGCTGCCGCCGAACGTGACGACCGCGAACAGGAACGCGAGCAGGCCGAGCGGGCTCATGACATGAAAGCTACCTAAGATATTGAGGTAGTCGTGTGGCGTGGACTACATAGCCCCCGGTGAGCCTGGTGAGCGACCGTGGCGCGCGGCGCCGTGCGGCGTGCGGGCGGGCCGGACCCTGGAGCGCCGTGCGGCCGCGGCGGGGCGTCCTAGCGCCCCACCTCGAGCGCGAACGTGGCGCGCCGCTCCACGGGCAGGAGGTTCACGCCCTGGCTGACGGCCTCGGCGGTCAGCTCGTAGGTCCCGGCCGGCACGCTCTCGGCGACCCGGACCTGCCACGGGTACTCGCCGGCGCCGAACACCAGGAGCGGGTCGGCGTCGAAGCCCTCCGCCTCCGGCTCGACCGCCTCGAGCGTCACCGTGACCTGGGAGAAGGTCACGCCCAGCACCGGCCGGATCTCCACCGTCACGTCGGCCGTGCCGCCGGGGTCGACGACCGCGTCGGGCGCAGTGACCTCCAGTTCGAACTCGGCCAGCAGCTGGCCCGCGACGAGGTCGCAGCCGACGAGGCCCGCCGGCACGACCACGAGCAGCACCCAACGCGCCACCCTCTTGCGCATCGCCCCTACCTCCCGGCGGCTCAGCCGCCCGATACCGCCTGCACGACGTCGAGGCGGTCGCCGTCCGCGAGCGGCGCGTCGACCGCCGCTGAACGCCCCAGGCTGCGCCCGTTCAGCGCTAGGAAGACGTGCTCCCGCACGTCACCGTCCTCGTCGAAGACGTGGACGGTGAGGAGCGGGTGCTCGCTCCGTAGGCGCGCCAGCGCCTCGGCGACGGTCGCGGCCTCGAGCGTCACCGACGCTCTCCCGCCGATGCTGTCGCGCAGCAGGCCCGGCACGGCCAGGGTCACGCGCGCCACTCAGGCCCCCACCCTGTGCGCCGTGACCGACAGGACGCGGGGCAGCTGCAGCGGGAGCTGCTCCCAGCTCTCGCCCCCGTCGCGCGTGCCGTAGACCTGGCCCATCGTGGTGCCGAAGAAGACGCCGCCGGGGTCGGCGGGGTCCTTGGCCATCGCCCCCCGGAGCACGTTCACGAACTGCGGCTCCTCCGGCAGCCCGCGGCTGGCGTCCTGCCAGCTCGCGCCGCCGTCCCGGGTCCGGTACACGCGCAGCCTGCCCGCGGGCATGAAGCGGCGCTCGTCGCTGTCCAGGGGGGCGACGAAGGCCTCTCCCGGCCCGGTGGCGACGATCGGGAAGCCGAAGTTGCTCGGCAGCCCCGTCTCGACCGGGTACCAGCTGTCGGCGGCGTCGTCGGACCGGAACACGCCTCCGTGGCACTGCATGTAGAGCGTGTCGCGCGACCGCGGGTCGAGGGCCATGCGGTGCACGCAGCGGTCGATGCCATCGCCGTCGCCGCCCGTCGGCACGGGCGGAAGTCCCCTCGTCTTCAGCTCCCAGGTCTCGCCGCCGTCGTCCGTGCGGAAGGCACCCACCGCCGAGATGGCGACCCACATCCTCCGTTCGTCATGGGGGTCGACGACGACCGTGTGGAGGCACAACCCGCCGTTGCCCGGCGACCAGTGCGGGCGCGTCGGGTGGTCGCTGAGCGACGCGACCTCGGACCACGTCTCACCGCCGTCCGCCGAGCGGAACAGCGCGGCCTCGTCGACGCCGGTGTAGAGCACGCCGGAGGGCGCCTCGTCGATCGTCCAGACCCGCTTGAGCTTGAAGCCCCTCCCGTCGGCGAAGCGGGGGCTGCCCCCCAGCTCGCGCCACGTGGCGCCCATGTCCTCGCTGGCGCGGATCGTCGCGCCGTAGACGTAGTGCGTCGTGCCGGCGAGCAGCCGCGGCCGGCCGTCGCCCACCAGGGTCAGGGCGCTGACCTCCCAGCCGGGCAGGTGGGGACCCGTGGTGCGCCACCCGGTACCGTCGTGCCGCGCCGTGAGGGCACCCTTCTCGGTGCCGATCAGCAGCAGGAGCTCGCTCATGCCGTGGCCTCCGCGCGCACCATGCTCCGGGGGCCGGAGGCGTGTCTACGTGCGGGACGAGCCGCCAGGCGCTCGGGCGGTGCGTGAGCCGTGTGCGCCGCGGCCGGCGCGCCGGCGGGAGTCAGGCGACGGCCTGGACGAGGCTGGGGTCGTCGACCCGGGGGCTGCCGACCGAGCGCGACACCGGATGCATGCGCAGGACGCCCGGGTCGGCGGGGTCGAGGAGGTCCTCGAGCCGCTGGGGGTCGACCTCCTCGGGGTCGAGCCAGCGCGCCCACTCGTCCCGCTCGAGGATCACGGGCATGCGGTCGTGCAGGGCCCGCATCTCCTCGTTCGCGTCGGTCGTCAGGATCGTGCAGGTCGCGAGCGGCTCGGGGCCATGAGCGTTCACCGACCACAGCCCCGCGAACGCCATCGGCTCGCCGTCAGCGCGGTAGACGAAGTACGGCTGCTTCCCGCCCTCCTCTGCACGCCACTCGTAGAACCCCGAGGCCGGCACGAGGCAGCGGTGCGTCTTCATCGCGTCGCGGAAGGAGGGCTTCTCGGCGGCGCTCTCGCTGCGGGCGTTGAACAGGTTCGCCTTGAACGCCTTCGGGTCCTTGACCCAGTGCGGCACCAGGCCCCAGCGCATCTCCTCCATCACTCGCTGACCGTCGCGGCGCTGCCTGATCACGGGCACGCTCTGCGTGGGCGCGATGTTGTAGCGCGCCGTCAGCGGGTAGGTCTCGACCTCGAACAGGGTGGCGAGGTCGTCCTCGTGGGCGTAGAGCGTGTAGCGACCGCACATCAGGAGGCCTCCTCGATCTCGGCGCGGATGAGGTCGCGCGCGTCCGGCGGGTACTCGGCCAGGAGGTCGAGGGTCGCGACGTACCCCTCCAGGTCCCTGAGGTGCTGCGGGAACGTGACGAAGCCGTGGCTGGCCATGACGTCGAGGCGCTTCGTCTCGTAGAGCGGGCCCGTCCAGCCCTCGGCCGCGACCCGCTCCAGCGTGAAGCGGTGGAGCGTGGCCTGCATGAGCGTGTGGACCAGCTCGCGGTTCTCGGGCGTCATCGCGTCCCAGGCCTCCTGCGCCGCGCGCTTCCTGGCCTGGTGGTAGCCGTCGACGATGCTGCTGGCGATCGCGCGGGCCTCGTCACGCGTGAGCGCCGCGGCCGACTGCGGCTGCGCCGGCTCCTGCTCGGGCGGCTCGACGCCCTGCGTGAGCAGGCTGTTCACGAAACCCGGCAGGTTGTAGATCGGCCGGCCCGCGGCCTCGGCCCTCGCCTGCAGCTTCCTGGCGTAGTCGACGATGCGCACCACGCGCTCGGCGCCGAAACGCTGCACGGTGCGCTCGGGGTCCTGGGCCCAGCCGATCTCGCGCAGGGCGTCGAGCGCCTGGAGCTCCTTGATCAGCCGCTGCTTGTCCTGCTGGCCTGGGATGCGCTTCGCGAGGCTCGCCGGCAGGCGGATGCGCGGCTTGAAGACGTCGTTCTTCGCGATCTCGAAGGAGACCCGCTGGTACTTGCGACCGACCTTGGAGGCCTCGTACGCGAACGTCAGGCAGGTGTAGCGCTTGAACTCCTCCTGCGCCCTGTCGAGGACGTAGCGGAAGTCCTTGAAGCGCTCGTACTTCCCGTCGAGGCCGAGGCGGAGCTTGAGGTCGTCGACGTCGAACGTCAGCCGCGGCCTCTCCCCCGCGTAGCTCGCGGTGTACAGCACCTCGAACAGCCGCATGCTGTTGAAGCTCTCGAAGCTGAGGAGCTGGTCGGCGGGGATGATGCTGAAGTCGCGGCGGAGCTGCAGCAGGTACGGCTTGAGCTTGTCGTGGATCTTCAGCTCGATGCTCGCCATCTGTCCCTTGCCGCCCTGGCCGCCCTCGTAGCGCGCCTCCGAGACCCACTGGAACATCACCCAGTCGCCGTTGGGCTCCTTGATCTGGACGGTCTGCTCGAGCAGCTCGCGCGCCGAGGCCTCGATGCGCGAGTAGATGCTCTTGCCCTTGATGTTGAAGAGCTGCGCGAACTCCCAGGCGGTGATGCGGATCGGCGCTAGGTCCGAGTCGTCCCGCGTGACGTCGGACAGCGCGAGCACCAGCAGCCGCTTGCTCAGGATGCCCATCTCCTGGCGGCTGAGCGCCAGCGGGTTCGCCTGCGTGACCGAGACGCGGCCGCGCTCGCCCGTGGCCAGCGCGTCGCTACGCCCGGCGCCCTTGCCCTTGCGGCGCCGGCCTTTGAGGTCGAGCGGCTCGACCTCGACCGGTCCCGCCTCGGCTGGTGGTGGCTTGGGGCTCGACGCGTCCATCCCGACCTTCCTGAGCCTGTACGCTCGCGTCAGCCTACGCGCAGCGGGAACCCGGCGTCAACGTTTCCCCTGTCTTCCCCGGTTCCCGGGACAGGCGGCCTAAGTTCCCCCACTTTCCCGCTTCGGTACCCCTCGCTTCCCCCTGGGTCCCCCTCCTCCCCCGGACGGGTACCCCATCCTTCCCGTCCGGGTACCTCCGTCTCCCCGCCTCGGTACCTCTCCCCTCCCCCATGGAGCGGCCTCGGCACGTCAGGCACGCGATCCGCCGACGCGCTTAAAACGGAATCCTAAAGACCACTGAGGAAACGACAACAACGGCTGGTGTTGGGGGTCGAGGACCGAAGGGCGGTCCGCCACCCGCGACGGCCTGCGCCGCGTCCCGCCGGCCGCCTGACGCCGAGCCGTTCGCCGAGCTGCCTGCGGAGCCTCCTGCGGCCCGCTCGCAAGCCGGCTAGTCGGTACCCCTCCTTTCCCACTTCAAGCTCGGTACCCCGGGTTTCCCGCTTGGGATGGGAGTGCGTTCGCGGTCGGCCGCTCGCCCTCGCGGCCCCAGGTCGTCGCATGCCGATCACCTTCGGCTCCCGTCCGCGGCGGGGTACCTCTCCTTCCCCGTTCGCGGCCCGGGAGGGTAGCGCGGCGCGGCCTCGATGCCTCCCCGCGAGCCGGCCGTGGCCGCGCGCGTCGTGTGTGCCCTGGGAGACGTCCGGCCGCCGCGCCGCTGTGGGCAGACAGACCCGGGCGGTACGAAGCCGAGGGGGTCGGGGCGCTCCATATCGGCCCCGCGCATCCGTTTCACGCGCTGCGGGCGCGTCGACCCGCGTCCCGTGCGCGGCTCGCCTTCGAAGTGGGAAAGCGACGGTACTTGCGACCGCTCGCCTCAACGCCCGTTCGGCCGGACGAAGGGTCGGGATGGGGCAGCATGGAGATGGCGGCGCGGCCGCGATGGCTCCGGCCGCAATAACGTTATGGCGCAGCGCCGGTGTGCCGGTCGAGCGTGGCTGTGACGCGACCAGGTCGCCCCGTGCAGAGGCGAACCGAGTCCGGAGCCGAGCCGGCACGGGCTGGCGCGGACCTACCCAGGCACATGGCAGGGAGGCGCCATGGCGTGGCGGTGCGGCTGCTCGGGCCATGGACGTCGCTGGCACCCGTGGAGCGCGCGCAGCTGTGCTTGGCCTACCTGTCTGCGGCAGGTACCGGGCTAGCGACCGGTCGAGTCGAGCCGCGACACAGCAGCGCCGGCCCAGGCAGAGCACGGCGCCGCCATAACGTTATGGCGGCGACCGGGCAGGTCCCGGCAACGACCGTGTGAGCGCGTCGCGGCCGCGGGTATCATCGACCCATGACCGAGCTCAGCCGACGGTCGCTGGCGGCGGGCCGCAGGGTCGCCGCGACCACGCGTACCGTCCTACGGCCAGGCGCCGAAGAGGTAGCGGCCGCGCCATGAAGGTCCTGACGTTCTTCAACCACGCCGGCGGGGTCGCGAAGACCAGCACCGTCCGCGACGTGGGGTACGTGCTCGGAGAACGCGGGCACAAGGTCTTGCTGGTCGACGTCGATCCGCAGGCGAACCTGACGCGGTGGCTCGGGCTCGATGACGTCGAGTTCGAGGAGACGATCTACCCCGGCGTCATGCCGACCGCGGCCGAGGAGATCGACGACCCCGACGCGGAGCTCGCGCTGCCGAGGCCGAAGCGCGTGCACGGCGTGGACCTGATCCCCAGCCAGCTCAACGTCGCGATCCTCGAGCGCGAGATACTCAGCGTCTTCATGGGCGTCGTGCGCCTGCGGGAGGCGATCAGGAA
>Ga0079223_10002658_pt1 | contig 11107 bp, 10 predicted proteins | sample Stecom2011_FD_75072 | JGI IMG/M metagenome (GOLD analysis project Ga0079223, IMG submission 75072) | Agricultural soil microbial communities from Utah to study Nitrogen management - Steer compost 2011 | ecosystem: Environmental > Terrestrial > Soil > Agricultural land | place: USA: Utah...
ATCGACGGTGGCGTCCAGGCGACGGCGTGGGGGAGCGGCGCCGACTGGGTCCTCGAGCGTGTCCCGCGATGGATCGGGCTCGGTGACGAGCCGGAAGCTCTCGTCACCGACCACCCGGTGGTCGGCCCGCTCGCCCGGCGTCACCGCGGCATGCGCTTCGGTGCCACCGGTCTCGTATTCGACGTTTTTGTGGCCGCCGTCGTCAGCCAGAAGGTGGCGGGCAAGGAGGCGGGGATCAGCTTGCGCCAGCTCTGGCGTCGATTCGGGGATCCTGCGCCCGGGCCGCGGCCCCTGAGGCTGCCGCCCGACCCCGAGCGCATGGCCGAAGCGCCGTACTGGGAATACCACCCACTCGGCATCGAGAGACGACGGGCCGAGGTCCTCCGAAAGGTGGCGGCCGATCACCGGCGGATCGAGCGGCTGGCGGAGGTGCCATCGGCCGACGCGCAACGTTGGCTGCGGCGCTACCCGGGAGTGGGGGAGTGGACCGCCGCCGAGACGGTGGCCATCAGCCACGGCGACGCCGACGCGGTGTCGGTGGGCGACTACCACCACAAGCACATCGTCGCCTGGCATCTGACCGGGCGGCCCCGCGGCACCGACGAGGAGATGCTCCGGCTGCTCGAGCCATTCCGCCCCCATCGGGGCCGTGTCGTGCGGCTCCTCACCATCCTCGGCCACGAGCCCGCCTTCGGGCCGCGGATGCCGCTGCGTCGGATCGCCGGCGCCTGATCGAAGCAACGACGCGGGGCGTGTTAGCTTGCCCGAGGTGGGCCAGTTCTTCGCCGGGATCATGGGGATCCTCTCGAGCCTCCTCATCCTCTTCCTCTTCGCATGGGTGGCTCGGGCCCTGCTCGACGCCCGCCAGCTCACGTGGCGGCGGCTGCTCCTCGCCGCCCTCGCCGGCCTCAGCGTCGGCGGGCTGGCGGCAGCCCTCCTGGTCCTCGACGAGCTGGGCGACATCGCCCGGCCCGATGCGGCCGCCTTCAACCTCGTGGCCATCCCCTTCACGATCATCGGGACGATGGGGGCGGTGGTGGTCCTCGAGCTCCTGTTCAGCCGCGCCCCACAGAAGAGGAAGCGGCCGCGGTTCGCGCTGTTCCGCCTCGTGCGCAGAGGAGGAGGGATCGCCCGGCGGGCCATGGAGATATCGCGGATCGCCGCCCGTCACGGCCTGTCGCCGCTGATCGGGTTGCGCCGGGGAAGCGGCACGGCCCACGCCCCCGAAGAGCTGGCCCGGCGCGCCCGGCTGGCATTGGAGGAGGCCGGCGGCATCTTCATCAAGCTCGGCCAGCTCCTCGCCACCCGTCCGGACCTGGTGCCGCCGGCCGTCCAGGAAGAACTGGCCCGCCTGCACTCGTCGGCGGCGCCGCTCGAACGGGAGGAGGTGGAGGCGACCATCGCGGCCGAGCTGGGGCGGCCGCTGTCGGAGGTCTTCTCCGAGTTCGATTGGGACCCGCTGGGTTCGGCGTCCATCGCCCAGGCCCATGCGGCGAGGCGGCGCGACGGCCGCCCCGTGGTGGTGAAGGTGCGCCGGCCCGGGCTCATGGAAGTGGTGGAGCGGGACCTGGCGATCACGCGGTGGCTCGCCCGCATGGTGACCCGGCGGACGGAGTGGGGACGGACGTTCGACGCCGAGGCGCTGGCCCAAGAGTTCAGCGACACCCTCATGGGAGAGTTGGACTTCCGCACCGAGGCTCGCAACCTCACCGAGGTCGCCGAGGCCTCGGCTTCCCATTCCTTGGTCCACGTGCCCCGTGTCCACGACGACCTCACCACCGACGGCCTTCTCGTCATGGAGCGCCTCGACGGGATCCCCCTGTCACAGCTCCCCGCCGACGCCCCCATCGACCCGCGCTCCCTCGCCGACGCCCTCTGCCGATCACAGGTGGAGGCGATGATCCACGGCGAGCGATTCCATGGCGACCCCCACCCCGGCAACGTCCTCGTCCTCGACGACGGCCGGCTCGGGCTCATCGACCTCGGCATCAGCGGCCGGCTCGACTCGTTCGAGAGGGCCGCCGTCTTCCAGATGCTGGTGGCGCTCCATCTCGAACAGCCCACGCTGCTGTACGAGTCGATGGTGTCGATCGGGGCCGTGGACCCGGCCATGCACGACCCGGACCGAATCGAGCGGGCGTTCGCCCAGTTCATGGCCGCCAACCTGTCAGGGAGCGGGCTGCCCTCCGCCGAGGCGCTCGTCGACCTCGTCCGGCTCACGGCGGAGCTGGGTCTGCGCCTTCCCCGCTCCACCGTGACGATGTTCCGGGCCCTCGCCACGCTGACGGGGACGCTCGAGCATCTCGTCCCCAACTACCCGGTCGTCGAGGTCGTCGCCGACCTGGGGGGCCTGGAGCTGAGACGACGGATGACGCCGGGCTCGGCCAAGGAGTACCTGCAGCAGGAATGGGCGGAGCTGGGGCCCATCCTCACCCGCCTGCCCCGCCACCTGGACCGCATCGCCACGATGGCCGAGCACGGCCGCCTGGTGGGCAGGGTGCGGCTCTTCAGCGAGGCCGAGGACCGTCACTTCTTCCAGCGGATGGTCAACCAGGCGTTGTTGACGCTGCTCAGCATCGGGGCGGGTGTCGTCTCGGTGATGCTCCTCCAGGTCGAAGAGGATCTGACCTTCGCCGAGTTCGCCGGGGTCGGCCTCTACGAGGTGGTGGGCTGGGTGGGCCTGTTCATCGCCGTGACTCTCCTGCTGCGGGTCCTCCTGGCAGTCCTGCGCACCGAATCGGAGATGAGGCGCCGCTAGCGGCTCCCGAGATCGGGGATGCCGGCGGGGAAAGGAGTGGTCTCCACCGACGTGAGCGGGGTGAGGGTGGCGAACCCGTAGCCGAGGAGGGCGGTGTCGGAGGCCGGGTCGACGCCGGAATCGGGGGCTCCCACCTCGAACTGGAGGCGCTGGCCGGGGAGGTCGGCGATGGCGACCCGGAAGTAGCCGAACTCGTCGAGCTCCGCCCAGCGCAGGCCCTTCAGGTCCGAGAGGTCGCGGGCGGGCACGTTGAGGTTCAGGGTCATGAGGCCCGGGGACTCCGCCAGCATCCACTCGACCACGGCGTCGGCGACTGCCGCGGCGGTGTCCCAGCGCCACGGGTCGGACTCGGCCAGGCTCACGGCCAGCCCGCTGGTGCCGAACGTTCGCGCGGTGAGGACGGCGCCGACGGTCCCGGAGTGGACCACCGAGTGGCCCGTGTTGATCCCGGCGTTGATGCCCGACACCACCAGGTCGGGAGGATCGCCGAACGCTCCGAGCATCGACGACATCACCGCCAGGCCGGGAGGGCCGGCGATCGAGTAGGCGGGAAAATCCCCGATGTCCACCGGCTCGACCGTAACCCCGCCGACGGGGTCGAAGAATCCGATCCCCGTCCCGGCTCCGCTGCGCTGGTCGTCGGGTGCCACCACCAGCACCGAGTAGCGCTTGGCCAGGACACGTGCGAGCTCGTGCAGGCCCACCGACCGGATCCCGTCGTCGTTGGTGAGGAGGAGAGAGGCTTTCTCCTTCCGCGGCCGGCGGCGGGAAGAGACCTCGAGCCGGTCTTCGCTCTCGGAGACGGCCGGGCGGTGGTCGGTCACGGGTCCTCCCGGGCGACGTCGATGAGCGGCGTGAGGCGAGCTATCAGCTCGGCCGGCGACGAAGCGAGCCCGTGGCGGATCACGTTCGCCGACCCGGCGGCGCATGCCAGCCGCAGCGCCTCCTCGGGGTCGAGGCCGCGCACGGACGACACGGCCAGGGCGGCGGTCATCGAGTCACCGGCGCCGCTGGCGTCCACCACCTCGAACTCCGGAGAGCGGGCCCGGTAGCGGACTCCTTTGAACCGGGCCTTGGCTCCCTCGGCCTTGGAGACGACCACCGCTTCGGCTCCGGCGGCGGAGAGCCCTTCGATCACCCCCCACTCCGCGGTGTCGTCGCCCGGGTCCTCCATACGCCCGTCGGCGACCAGCTCTTCGTCGCTGACCTTGAGCACCCCGAGTGGGCCGCCGCTCAGGTAGGCGTCGAGCTCCTCGCCGTGCATGTCTCCCACCGTGTTCACCCCGGCCGCAGCCAGGTCGACGGCGAGCCGGCGGTAGAAGTCGACGGGGAGGGTGTCCGTGGGGCGGCGGCCGGTGAGCACGCACAGCCCCGCACCTACGGCGTGTTGCAGCGTCTTGGCGAACAGGTCGTCGACCTCGTGGCGGCCGAAGTCGGGGGCGCGGGCTTCCGCGACCTGGACTCTCTGCCCGTGCCGTCGGTCGTGGATGTAGGCGGCGGTCGGCCCCTCGGTGGTGACGGGGGCGAAGTCCATGCCGTCGGCTCGCACCAGCCCACGCACGACCACGCCGGCTTCACCGCCCACCGGGGCGACGAGGATCGGCCGCTCGCCCAGCTCCCTCACCAGGCGGGCGATCCAGTACCCCTGGCCGCCCAGATGGAAGTGGATGTCGTCGAAGCCCTCGCTGCCGGACTCCACCGTCACGGTGACGAGGATGCTGGGGGCGAAGACGCAGACCGTGGGGGTTTCCGAGCCCATCACCCGGGCCACTACCCGGCGCCCGGGCCGGCCAACCGTCCTAGTGGCGGACGAGGTTCGTCGAGGACAGCTGCGAGGCGGCGGCTTCGTCGACCATCCAGATCACCTCGGCGTCCCCTCCGAGCACACCGCGGGCGGGGAGGACCTCCTCGCCGTCGACGGGCTCGAGCACCTGCCGTAGAGCGGGCGCCTTGGCCTCGCCGGTGACGAGGAACAGGATCCGGTGGGCGGCGCGCAGGAACCGGTAGGTGGCGGTGAGCCGGTGGGCGTCCAGCTTCGGCACGTAGTTGTCCACGTACCAGCGGCTCTCCGGCGCGTCGAGGGCGGCGGTCCCCGGGAAGAGCGAGGCGGTGTGACCGTCGTCGCCCATTCCCAGCAGGATCAGGTCGGCACGGCCGTCGGGATGGAGCGAGCGGAGCGTCGCCTCGAAATGTGCCGCCGAGTCCGCCGGCGTGAGCCACGGCGCCCAGCGCGGGCGGAAGAAGCGCGCTCCCACGTGGTCCATCAGGGCCGTGGCCGCCTGGTGGCCGTTGCATTCGGGGTGGTCGAGTGGCACCCAGCGCTCGTCGGACATCCAGGCGTCGACCTTGTGCCAATCCAGGTCGCGTCCCCGCAGCACCCGGTAGGTGGCCAGCGGGGTGGATCCTCCGGCGAGGCCCAGGCTGAAACGGTCGGGGGCGGAGTCGACGGCGCCGGCGATGAAGTCGGCGGCGGCTTCCGCCAACGATTCGGGGTCGGAGTGGACGATCACCTGCACGAGCCGACGGTATCAGGCGCCCGGATAGTGTGGGTCACCATGACCCGTTTCGTCCTCGACACCGACGCCGGAGGAGTGCCCGCCGTGCTGGAAGGCGACGGCCAGACAGGGATCCTCCTGGCCACCGGGGCGGGAGCCGGCCAGGACCACCCGGGAGTAGCCGGGCTCCGCACCCGCCTGGCTGCGAGCGGCTACCGGGTCATGACCTTCGAGTACGCCTACCGGGCGGCGGGCCGGCCCTTCCCCGACCGCCAGCCCAAGCTGCTGGCGGTCCACCGGGCGGCGGTCCGTCGCCTGCGCGACGAGGTGGGGGAGAGGCTCGTGCTCGCCGGCCGGTCCATGGGCGGGCGCATGTCCACGATCCTCGCCGCAGAGGGCGAACCGTGCGCGGCGGTGGTCGTCTACGGGTATCCGCTCCATCCGCCCGGAAAGCCCGACCGGCTCCGTGTCGACCATCTCCCCCGGATCCCGGTCCCGGCCCTGTTCATCAGCGGCGACCACGACGCCCTCGCCCCGCCGGAGGCGATCCGCCGCCACCTCGAGCCGCTGCCGGCGGCCACCGTGGCCTGGATCGAAGGCGCCGACCACTCCTTCCGTCGCCGGGGCACCGCCCCCGAGGCGATGCTCGACGAGTTGGCCCGGATCACCACCGAGTGGCTGTCCGCCACGATCGGCCCGGGCTTGGCGGATGCCGGGCCGGGCCGCGATAATCCATAGGCACCGCCCTTCCACGAGGAGTCTTTGCCATGGAACAAGTGAGTCTGCGCGCCCGGACAGGCCGGGTTCCCGGCACGCGGGCCTCGCGTCGCCTGCGCCGCGAAGGCCAGGTGCCGGCTGTCGTCTACGGGCACGGGATGGACCCGATCAACGTCTCGGTGGACGCCCGTGAGCTGTATGCCGCCCTCCACACCGATGCCGGCCTCAACGCGCTCATCAACCTCGACGTCGACGGCCAGGAGATCCTCACGATGGCCCGGGTCGTCGAGCGTCACCCGTACCGGGCGGAGTACCGCCACGTCGACTTCCAGAAGGTGTCGCTGACCGAGACGGTCACCACCGAGGTCCCGGTCCACTTCGAGGGCGACCCGGTGGGTGTGCGCGAAGGCGGTGTCCTCAGCCCGGCCCGCACCTCCGTCATGGTCGAAGCGCGCGTCACCCAGATCCCGAGCCACATCGAGGTCGACATCAGCGGCCTGGAATTGGGCGGCGTGGTGCGAGTCGCCGACCTGCCCGCCCTCGACGGCGTCACCTACCAGGAAGACCCCGAAGAGGTCATCGTCAGCGTGCCCGCGCCGGCCACCGAAGCGGCCGAAGAGGCGCCCGAGGGCGAGGAAGAGGCCGCTGCCCCGGCCGCCGAGCCCGCTGAAGCTGCCGAGGAAGGCGGAGAGGCCTCCGCCGAAGAGTGAAGGCGATAGTCGGGCTCCGCAACCCCGGCCCCGAGTACTCCGGCACCCGCCACAACCTCGGCTTCGAAGTGGTCGAGGCGGTGGCGGATCGCCTGGGGGAACGGCTCAAGCGGGGCCCGAGCCGGGTCCGCTGCGAGATCGCCGAAACCCGCGTCGACGGCGAGAAGTTGGTGCTGGCCGCGCCGCTGTCGTACATGAACGAGTCGGGCGGCCCGGTTCGGGCGCTCGCCGACTACTTCGACGTCGACACCCGCCGCGACCTGCTCGTCGTCCACGACGACATCGACCTGCCGTTCGGCAAGCTCCGGATGCAGGTGGGTGGCGGCACCGCCGGCCACAACGGACTGCGCTCGATCGAGCGGGCCCTCGGGCACCGGGACTTCCACCGGCTCAAGGCCGGCGTCGGCCGCCCGCCCGGCCGGATGGACCCAGCCGAGTTCGTGCTCCGGCGGTTCACCAGCGCCGAGCGGGCGGAGATCGACCTGCTCGTCGTCGACGCCGCCGAGGCGGCGCTCGCCTGGGTCGGCGACCTGGAGAAGGCCACCCAGATGGCGGGGCAGCGGCGCCCGGCGTAGAGCCGTCGAATCGGCTCCGAGATCGTCCTAAGATCGCCGGGTCGTCGCCCGCCAGAGGAGGCAGCGATCTCGGTTCCCGATCTTCTCGCTTTGGCACGGGTTCTCGTAGTGCCCGTGATCATGGCGCTGACACGCGCGGGGGACGAGATCGCCCACAACCTGGGCTGGGCGGCCGCCGTCTTCGCCGTCGCCGCCCTCACCGACTTCCTCGACGGCTACCTCGCCCGACGCTGGAAGCAGGAGTCCGTGCTCGGCGCCTTCTTGGACACCACCGCCGACAAGGTGCTCGTCACCGGGGCGCTGTTGGCACTGGTGTCGATCGACCGGGTGTCGATCTGGGCGGCGTTCGTGATCATCTTCCGGGAGTTCGCGGTGATGGCGCTGCGGGGCGTCGTGGCGACCAGCGGCGGCCTCATCCGTCCCTCCACCTGGGGCAAGATCAAGGCCGCCTTCCAGTTCGTCGCCATCCTCCTCGCCTACCTGCGGCTTCCCGACAGGTGGGGTCCCTGGTATCTCGACCAGTGGGCGATAGCCGTGGCGGTCGTGATCACCGTCGCCTCCTTCTGGAATTACCTCACCGCCTTCTGGCACGTCGTGCGCAAGCCGCAGCCGGCATGAGGAGGGCCGCATGAGGGTGGCGGTCACCGGCGGCTCGGGCGTGGTGGGTGCCGCCGTCGTGCGTCACGTGGTCGAAGCCGGCGACGAAGTCACCGCCGTGGCCCGCTCGGAGACGTCGGCGGCGAAGCTCCGGGAGCTGGGGGCCAGGACCGTCCCCGGCGACGTAACCGACCATTCGGCCATGGTCGCCGCCTTCCGGGGCGCAGAGGTGGTCTACCACGTGGCCGGAGTCAACGAGATGTGCTCGCGGGACCCGTCCCACATGTACCGGGTCAACGTCGACGGGACCCGCACCGTGCTGCGCGCCTGTGCCGCCGCCGGGGTGAGGCGCATGGTGCTCACGTCGTCGGCGACCACGATCGGTGAGCGGAAAGGCGAGGTCGCCACCGAAGAGACCGCCCACCGGGGCTACTACCTGTCGGAGTACGAGAAGTCGAAGCACCACGCCGAGCAGGTGGCGTTCGCCGAGAAGACCCGGGTCGAGGTCGTCGCCGTCAACCCCAGCTCCGTCCAAGGGCCGGGGCGGGCCACCGGCACCGGAAAGCTCATCCTCTCGGTGCTCAAAGGGAAGCTGCCGTTCCTCGTCGAGTCCGTCGTCTCCATGGTCGACATCGACGACTGCGCCGCCGGGCACCGGCTCGCCGCCCTCCATGGCCGCCCGGGAGAGCGTTACATCCTCAGCGGGTTCACCACCACCGTGTCGGAGGCCGTCGACATGGCGGCGTCGATCCTCGGGAGGCCGGTGCGGGCCCGGCTCCTCCCGATCGGCGTCGCCTGGGCCGGATCGGCCGTGGTCGCCGCGGTCTCCCGGTTGGCGGGAAAGCAGCCGCCGCTGTGCCCGGAGATGGTGCGGGTGATCGCCCACGGCCATCGCCACGACGGCTCCAAGGCCACCCGCGAGCTGGGCCTGCGGTACCGAACGGCCGAGGAGACGCTGCGCCGTATGGTGGAGTGGTTCCAGGCCGAAGGCCTGATGTAAACCCCGTTCACCAACTCCGGCGGCCCACTTACCATTCGTCGGGTGACCCCTCTCGCCGCGCTCGTCGAGCGCCTGCGCCCCGACGACCTCCCTGCGGTCCCCGGACGCTGGGCCGTGGGCACGGGTGGGCGCGCCTTCGCCATCGCCGCTCTCGCCGCCCACCAGGACCGCCCGCTCCTGGTCGTCACACCGGGGGAGCGGGAGGCCGAGGAGCTGGTCGAGGACCTCGAGCTGTTCAGCCCCGACGTGCTCCTTCTTCCCGCCTGGGAGACGCTCCCGTTCGAGCACGTGTCACCCAATGCCCAGACCATGGCCATGCGCGCCCGCGCCCGCCACCGGCTGGCGGAGGGCACCGGCGGCCTCATCGTGGTGGCGCCCGTCCGGGGGGTGGTGCAGAAGGTGAGCCCCTCGGGGGTGGAGCCGATCACCTTCGAGCGGGGGATGGAGGTCGACCTCACCGAGCTGACCCAGCGGCTGGCGTCGTTCGGCTACCACCGGACGGACCGGGTCGAGAGCCGGGGCGAGTTCGCGGTCAGGGGCGGGATCGTCGACGTCTTCCCCGCCCAGGCCGACATGCCGGTGCGGATCGACTTCTGGGGCGACGAGGTGGAAGACCTCCGCGAGTTCGCCGTCGCCACCTAGCGATCCGCCGACCGGCTCGATTCCGTCGAGGTCTACCCCGCCCGCGAGCTGCGTCCTGAAGGGGAGATCGCCGAGCGGGCCGCCCGCCTCGTCGAGACCGAGCCGTGGGCGGCCGAGACCTTCGAGCGGATCGCCACCGGCCAGACCTTTCCGGGCATGGAGTCGTGGATCCCCTGGCTGGTGCCCGACCGCACCCTCCTCGACGAAGTGGGCCACGCCGTCGTGGTCCTCGTCGACCCCAGCCGGGCGCGCGACCGCGCCCGCGAGCTGATGAAAGAGGAACAGGAGCTGGCCGCCGCCCTCGCACCCACCTGGGGGGAGCGGGCGCCGAAGGCGGGGGAGCACCCGCTGCTCTTCGGTGAGCTCGAGCCGAGAGGCCCGACCCTCGAGATGCCGACCGTCCCCACCGGGCCCGCCGACCCCGTGCTCCAGCTACGCGGCTTCGACGCCGTCGCCGGCGACCCCGAATCGGTCGCCTCCGGGCTCGGGCGGCTCATCTCCCGAGGCATGGCGGTGGTGGTGGCGATGGACGGCGAGCCCGCCGCCCAGCGGGTGTCCCGGGTCCTCGGCGAGCACGGCCTGGCCATCGCCACGGGGAAGGAGTTCACCGGCGAGGCGGTGGTCCTGTCCACTGGCATCCACCACGGCTTCGTCGCCCCCCAGGCAGGAGTGGCGGTCCTCGGCGAGCAAGAGATCGCCGGGCGGCGCCGCTCCCACCGCCGGGCGGGACGGAGGAGAGCCGCCGAACGGCAGGACTACGGCGACCTCGCCGAAGGCGACTACGTCGTCCACCACCAGCACGGCATCGGCCGCTTCGAGGGCCTGGTCACCCGCACCATGGCCGGGGTGGAGCGGGAGTACCTGGTGATCGCCTACCAGGGCGGCGACCGGCTCTATGTCCCCACCGACCAGCTCGCCGCCGTCACCAAGTACACGGGCGGGGAGACACCCCGCATCTCCCGGATGGGCGGGAAGGACTGGTCCGAGCAGCGCAACCGGGTCCGCAAGGCAGTGGCCGCCGTGGCCGAGCAGGTCGTCGACCTCCACCGTCGCCGTGCCCGGGCCAAGGGGTTCGCCTTCCCGGCCGACACCCCCTGGCAGCGCGAGATGGAAGAGGCGTTCCCCTACGAGGAGACGCCCGACCAGCTCACCGCCATCGCCGAGGTCAAAGCCGACATGGAATCCGACAAGGTGATGGACCGGCTCGTCTTCGGCGACGTCGGATTCGGCAAGACCGAAGTGGCGATCCGGGCCGCCTTCAAGGCGGTCCAGGCGGGAAAGCAGGTGGCGGTGCTGTGCCCCACCACCCTCCTCGCCCAGCAACACCACCAGACCTTCTCCGAGCGGATGGCCGCCTACCCCGTGAGGGTTGAGGTCCTGTCCCGGTTCCTCACCCCGCGCCAGCAGAAGGAAGTCGTCGCCGGGCTGGCCAGCGGAGCCGTCGACATCGTCGTCGGCACCCACCGGCTCCTGTCCGACGACGTGAAGTTCAACGACCTGGGGCTCCTGGTGATCGACGAGGAGCAGCGCTTCGGGGTCAACGCCAAGGACGCCCTCAAGCGCCTCAAGGTCGGGGTCGACGTCCTCACCCTCACCGCCACGCCCATCCCCCG
>Ga0079223_10002660_pt1 | contig 11104 bp, 5 predicted proteins | sample Stecom2011_FD_75072 | JGI IMG/M metagenome (GOLD analysis project Ga0079223, IMG submission 75072) | Agricultural soil microbial communities from Utah to study Nitrogen management - Steer compost 2011 | ecosystem: Environmental > Terrestrial > Soil > Agricultural land | place: USA: Utah...
ACTTTTCAACCCACTTTTGGAGTTGGCGTAAAGTTGAAATACGTTAGTATTGATTATGCTTTTACTGATATTGGAGATCAGTCAATTGCTCTTTATTCAAATGTATTTTCATTACGTTTGGATTTGAATAAGAAAAAGTGAGACTAGTAAAACTTTTAATACTTGTTTTTATAGCACCATTGCTTTCTGCGCAGCCATACGGCAATGAGTGGATTGATTATTCTCAAAAATACTATCAATTTAAAATTTCATCAACAGGAGTATATAAAATTGATTATCAGACCTTATTAGATGCGAACATTCCACTTTCTACAATCAATCCCGCAAACTTTCAGCTTTTTGCAAAGGGACAAGAGCAGCCAATATATATAGAAGGAGGAGGAGATGGTGTTTTTGATCCAACTGATTATATTTTGCTTTATGCTCAACACAATGATGGCTGGTTGGATACTGCTTTTTATAAAGGGTCTGATAATCAGCCTAATCCGTATTATAGCCTGATCAACGATACACTTATTTATTACTTGAGTTGGAATAATCAGCAAAACAATTTGCGCTATCAAGAAGAGAATGCAATTGATTTTAATAACTACTTTTCTGCACCTTATGTTTGGAAAACATCATTGGAGTTTTTTAATAGTAATTATTACGATGGCGAGATTTTAACAGGAGGCGCTACAGACCCTGAATATGCTCCCACAGAAGGTTATATGGATCGGGCCATCAACATAGGACAGCAAAGAAACTATAGTCTTAGAGCTAGTAATATTTACCGTTCTGGGCCTGCTGCAAGCTTTGAGTTTAAGTTAGCAGGTGCTTCCGACTGGGCGCCACTTCGGAATGGAGACCACCATTTGCGTCTGAGTATTGGCAACCTTCAATTTGATAAAATTTTTGAAGGTTACCAGCTCCTTCATCTTGATACCACAATTAATGTCCAATCGTTAGTGAATGGAAATAATGCTGTAAGGGTGCAAAGTATTGACGATTTGAGCACGCAAAGTGGAAGGGTGGATAGGATGGCTCTGGCATATATGAAATTGACCTATCCACATAATTTAGATTTTACTGGAATTTCGAATGTAGAGTTTGAAGTAGATGACAATGGAAGTCAGAATGGACAGTACCTTGAGTTTAATAACTTTAATGGAGGGAGTAATCCGATTTTAATCGACCTTACAAACCATAAAAAAATACGTTTAATTCAAGGGATAAATAATTTTAAAGCAATTATTCCCAATGGAAATGGGCGTAAAAAATGCCTCTTGACATCTGCTTCATCAATTCAAGAAATAAAAAGCATAACTCAAGTTGGAAGTAGTGGACAGTTTATCGATTATCAATCCATGCTAAGTGATAGTGTTTATTTGATGATTACCCATTCAAAGTTGGAGGCTGCTGCTAGTACCTATGCTGCTTTTCGCCGCTCTAAAGGCCATAAGGTTTTGATGGTGGATATTGATGAACTCTACCATCAGTTTGGGTTTGGAATTGAGAAAAATCCCTTGTCAATTAGGAACTTCATCGACATAGTCAAACATCAATGGACAAAGGAAATTTCTAATTTGTTTATATTGGGCAAGTCTGTTTCTGCAAAGGCACATCGCAAGAATGCGAGCGCTTATGAACAAAACCTGGTTCCTACAATGGGAAGTCCAGCTGCAGACAATCTTTTGACTGCAGGACTAGGGAGTACTTTTTTGGAACCGCTTGTGCCACAAGGTAGATTAAGTGCTAAAAGCAATATAGAAATTGACAATTACTTGAGTAAAGTGGTTGCTTATGAAAGTGCAAACCCTGATATATGGATGAAAAATGCACTGCACTTTGCGGGTGGGAATTCTGCCAATGAAACTGAGCGTTATGTCAATTATCTTAGGCGTTTTGGACAAGACTTTTCCAATGCGCCTATGGGTGGCAATGTGAAGATTTTTAAGAAAAGTACTACATCACCTTATCAAACTACATTGTCAGATTCAATTCGAACTTTGATAAATAAGGGTGTAAGCTTGATGACCTTTTTTGGACATGCTTCTGCAACTGGTGATTTTGATATTAGTATTGACTCTCCAGATAAATTGCAAAACACTGGGAAATATCCGATTATACTTGCCAATTCTTGCTTTTCAGGAAACTATCATCAAGATGATGCGGTGAGTACTGCAGAGGCTTATGTATTGGAAAAGGATAGGGGGTCAATTGGGTTTATTGCCAATGGAAACCTAGGAATGCCCTACGCTTTGAGTGTATACTCTACTGCTTTGTATCAACAGTTTTCAAAAGATTATTATGGTGAAAGCTGGGCAAAAAGTATGCAGGCTGCTGTAAAAAAGGTACAAGGGCCAAATATTGATCATTCGCTTAAGATTATTTGTTTAGATATGGCATTGCAAGGAGATCCTGCATTGAAACCATATAGTTTTTCATTGCCGGATTATAGAATTACTGCAGAAAATGTAAAAATTAGTCCCAATGACATAAGTACATCATTAAAAAATTACTCTATTTCAGTAAAGGTTGAAAATATTGGCAGAGCTACACGCGATTCACTTGCTATTCAACTACATCAGAAATTTCCTTTGGAGAACAATCAAGATACGGTTTACACCAAAGTAATTGGTTCAGTATTTTATGATTCGATTATAGAATTTGTTATTCCAATTTATTTATTTAAATCTACAGGAATCAATAAGTTCACAATAATAATAGATCCTTTAAATCAAGTTAAAGAATCATCAAAGCTTAACAATCGCTATGATTTTGAAATTAATATTCGATCGGGAGAAATTTTGCCTATTTATCCGCCAAAGTATTCAATTGTAGGAAGTTTACATCCAACTTTAAAAGCATCCACAGTATACGCATTTGAGGAAAACAGAGTATACAATTTTGAACTAGACAATACCCCAGACTTTAATAGTTCTTGGAAAAGCACCTACAGCACACAGTCGAAAGGTGGGGTAGTTCAGTGGCGCCCTGCAGCACTTGCGCAAATGCAAGATAGCATGGTTTATTATTGGCGTATTAGCAAAGCGGTAGAAGCAGGAGAGATAATTAACTGGCAAAGCTCGTCTTTTCAGTATATACCAGAAGATAGTGGGTGGTCGCAAAGTGATTTTGGGCAATATGTTGAAAACAACCAATTGTTTATAAATGCAAATCGGAGTAGTGAGAAATTCGAATTTACTAACCGCAGCAGCGAGTTGTATGTTAAAACATACGGTCAGCCAACAATTGGCCAAGTTGCTGATGTGCAATATAGAATAGATACAGATGTTAGAGAGCGTAATGGATGTGGTGGAGGTGCTGGATTTTTTGTTGCAGTTTTGGACTCATTGACGCTACAATCAATGCAAACCCCATACAATGGACAAAACTCACAAAATTATTTTGGTCAGGCAAATTTTGATAACTACTGCGGTGCCAATCGGCAGCGATCTGAAAATTATTTTCTTTTCCGTCAGAATGACTCATTGCAAATGATTGCCATGAGAGATTTTATAAAAAATGAAATTCCGAAAGGTAGTTATGTTGTAATTTACAATTGGTTTCAAATTAATTACAGTTCAATTTGGCAACAAGACTCTTCAGTTTTAAAAGTCATTGAAGATATTGGTAGTACTAGAATTTCAACTCTTCAAGATGGGCATCCATTTATTTTTACCGCTAAAAAAGGGGATTTTTCTTCAGTGATTGAAGTGAGCGGAGATTCAGTGAATGATGTTATCGAACTTAGCAGGGTTTTAATTACTACTGCTAATTATGGCAAAATGATAACTCCAAAAATTGGACCATCAGAAAAGTGGACAAGGTTGAGTTATCAATTTGATAAGCTGGAAAACCCATCAGCTGATAGCTTGATTTATACACTTGTTGGAACAACTAGAGAAGGAAATACCCATAAATTACTTTCATCAAGTAACTTTAAAATGGATACCACCTTAAGCTTTGTGGGTGATAGTATCCACAGCTTAAATATGGAAGTTACAACTTATGATGAAGTGAGTTTTACCCCACCTCAATTACGATACTGGCAGCTCAACTTTAAGGAAGCTGTAGATTTTGCTGTTGCTCCTAACTTATTCTTTGAACAAGAAAAAGATACAGTGGAAAGAGGTGAGCCGCTAAAATTCAAATATGCAGTGGAATGTATAGGAGAGAGTATAGAAGATAGTCTTTTAGTGGTATATACTGTTTTGCAAAATGGAACAAAAAAAATGCTTGAGAAGAAAGTGATGCATCCCCCAATTTTTAAGGACTCTCTAAATATAATTGAGGTAGAAATTCCAACTCGAATGTTGGAAGGAAATAATATTCTAAAATTTGAAATAAACCCAGAGAATAAACCTGCAGAATTGCACAGATTTAATAATTATGCACAGCTAGGGTTTTATGTAGCTACCGATCAGTTAAACCCAATCATTGATCTTACAGTTGATGGTAGGCGAATTATGAATCGAGAGTTGATCTCTGCTGAGCCTGAATTTGTGATTAGCTTAAAAGATGAAAATAACTTTTTGGCGATTGAAGATACTTCCTCTCTAGCTATTTTTATCCGCAAACCAAATGGTAAAGAAGAAGCAATTAATTATCAATCAGTAGAAGGCGATTACCTGTCATTCACTCCCGCTGTTTTACCCGAAAACAAAGCCAAAGTAATTTACCGACCAAAATTAAAGCAAGATGGCTTATACCAACTGAGGATTCAAGCAAAAGATGCGAGTGGAAATGCAGCAATGCAAGATTATAAAGTAGAATTTGAAGTGTTAAATCAGTCTACGGTTACTCGCATGCTAAACTATCCTAACCCATTTTCAACTTCCACACGCTTTGTATTTACCTTAACTGGAAGTCAAATTCCAGATCAAATTCAAATACAAATTATGACCATAACGGGAAAGGTAGTGCGAGAAATTGATCAATTTGAATTGGGCCCAATTCATATCGGAAATAACATAACTCAATATGCTTGGGATGGTAAGGATGAGTTTGGTGACCAGCTTGCAAATGGTGTTTATCTTTATAGGGTGAAAATGAAAATTTTTGGAAAGAATATTGACCATAGAGATACTTCAATTGACAAGTATTTTAAAAAGAATTTTGGGAAAATGTATCTTTTGAGATAATAAGTAATGTTTTGATATCTGTTTGTTGTTATAAATTATTTTACCATGAGAGTTAGTTATAGAGTGCTAGCGATTGTTTCTTGCCTGATTTTTGCCACCGATGGTTTTTCACAAGCCAAAGAATCAGCTAAGCTTCGTTTTAATTCCTTTTCTGTACAGTTTGGAGTTTATGAATCTTTTGGTTCTCAAGGCGGAAGCCTAAAAGAATTTAAAGCCTTGGTTCCTGAATCAGAGTTGTTAGATAAAGATTTTAGTGATTTTGATCAGTATTTTTTTAGTGAAGGGGAGCGTGATAATTTTGCTGCTTCGGTCCAACTTTATTTTGATTGGAGAACAGGGAATGAATTTTGGAACAAGCTTAACCCACAATTGAGAGTGGGCTTGTCGCATTCTAAGATTAACTTGATGAATGGAAGACTTAGCAAGCTTGGCTATCACAGGATAGATACGCTTACTTCTAGCGGAAACGGGGAGGTGTATTATGTTGATTCAGTATCTATTCAAAACTACTTTTTAGAATACAAGGCTGATATATTGCTCATTGATGGGGCTTTGACGTTTAGCAGCAATCCCAATAGCCGATGGAGTATTTATGCTGGTGTTGGGCTTTCTGTAGGAATGATTTTTGATAATATTGCTTTTGTCAGTTTTACGGATGATCGATATTATGATTCAAGATCGAAATATAAAAACACAAACAACCAATGGAACCCCATCTTCAAAGAAGAGGTTTTTTCTGACAATGAATTAGGATATGCAGTTTTAGCTTCTCTACCATTAGGACTTAATTTTCGACTCTCAAAAAACAACAATTTTTAGGGAAATGCAAGTCTTTTTGTTGAAATGCGGTATGCACTGACTTATATCAATACTTCTACTTTGGGAAGCAATATGTCAACTTCAAGATACAATTTGTTTGGAGTTAGGTATAAGCTGCGTGAGAAGCAATAATAAATCATAAGTTGCAGACTGTCTGTGTTTTCTATAGTAATGTACCCAAAATAAAGCTGATGTGTTTTAGCTTTTGTGATTTGTACATAAACAAAGCATTGTAGAATATAATGAAACAAGAGTGTTTTTGCTTTATGAGACTTTTTTAAGCTTTCAGCGAAAAGTTATTTTGTGTTAAATAATGTTATATTATTTTTTTTAGGAATATTTATGTTTTACTTATACCTTAATCATAAAACTATTCATCATGAAGAAATTAAAATTATCAATCAAAACGCTTCTTTCAAGTACAATGATCTTGATGCTATTAATTTTGGTCTCTTGTGAAAAGAATGCTGAAGTGAATTCTGAGAATGAAGTCCCAAAACAAAAAAACAAAACGGAACAGCAACGTCATGACAAGGCACAGAATAATTTTGAAAATTATGATATTCGATATTTGAATGCAGCTGGTGACTACGTGTCAATTACCGAACAACAGCTTAAAAACTTTGTAATTAACCAATTTGATTTAAGTGCGGATTTAAATTTTGATTTTGTAGAAGTTGTCGTTAATAATAATAAAGTTGAACATGCACTGCTTCAAGCCGAATTTGGGAATGGAGATCAAGGTCAATTTGGAGTACTTCTTGATTCTTTAGAAGGATATGAAAACTTATATTTAATAAGTAATAAACAATGTACTTGTCGGGGATGTCCGAACGGTTGTAGTTTGTCAACTTCTGGCGGTAATTGTTATTGCAGTCCTTGTCCTTTTAATGAGCCATGTACGAAAACTGAAACAGCTTCTACTGGGAACTACGCTATTTATGCGGCCAGTGACTTTGAATGTTGTTGATGATTTTCCAGAATAAATAATTTCCTAAAGTAGTTTCAATTGAATTGAAGCTGCTTTTTTTTCATATTGGTTTTGAGAAGGCCATAAATTGTTACAACTTTTCTATTTATACCATGAAATCATTTAGCTTTGCGAACGTTCAAGGTATTTTTGATTTTAAGGAAATATAATATGGAAAGATTAAAATATTGGGGATTGTCCATTTCGTCTGGGCTTGCTTTAGCTTTTGCTTGGCCAGAAACAATGGGGTTTACATTCTTAATCTTTATCGGATTAGTAGGCTTACTCAATGTTGAATCATTAATTTCTAAAAATTATTCCCGCCCAGGGAAAGCCGTTTTTGCTTATGCTTATCTTACTTTTTTTATTTTCAACTTAATTACCACTTGGTGGATTTATTTCGCTTCTCCTTGGGGAGCTGTTGCTGCCATTGTTTTCAACGCTCTTTTTATGACAGTGGTTTTTTGGCTATTTCACATCACCAAACAAAAAGTTGGACCCAAACAAGGTTACTTTGCGCTAGTTTTTTATTGGTTAGCTTTTGAATACTTACATTTAAATTGGGACTTATCATGGCCTTGGTTGACTTTGGGTAATGTTTTTGCAAACAATCCAGAGCATGTGCAATGGTTCGAGTACACTGGAGTGCTTGGAGGTAGCTTGTGGATACTCTTTGCAAATTTGGTTTTCTATTTTGCAGGCAATTATTTTATTAAAAAGCATAATTTTAATGCAATAGTCTATGTGTTGTTGTTTCTTGTTGTTGTCTTAACGCCATACTTTTGGTCAAAGTCTGTATATAAAAATTTCAAATCTCCAGAAACCGTAGAAACTGTCAATGTAGTTCTTGTGCAGCCTAACATAGACCCCTATAATGATAAGTTTGGTGGCATGGATGAAGTTGAGCAGATTGATCGCATGATTGCTTTGGCAAGAGAAAAGGTCGATGAGACTACAGATATGTTAGTGTTGCCAGAAACGGCATTTCCATCAGCTTATTGGGAACATGAAGTAAGTGATTTGTATGGTACTGAAGAGCTTAGAAAGATAATTTCAGATTTTCCACAGCTTCGCATTGTTGTAGGTTTGTCTACTTCTATTCTGTTTGGAGAAGGTGAAAATCTTCCTGCTACAGCAAGAAAATGGAGAGAAGAATTGTATTATGACTATTACAATACTGCAATGCAATTGGATAGTAGTTCTAGCATTGCTTTTCACCATAAATCAAAATTGGTTTTGGGCGTAGAAAAGGTGCCTTTTTTGGAATACATTCCATGGATGAAAAAGCTTTCAATTAACCTTGGCGGTGCTGCCGGTGGGTACGGATCTGATAAACAGCCTACGGTTTTCTTTGACGAAAATGGGGAAAATGGTATGGCGCCTATCATTTGCTATGAGTCTGTTTATGGGGAGTATGTAAATAAATATGCAAAAAGTGGAGCGAATTTGTATGTTATTATTACCAACGATGGTTGGTGGGATAACTCGCCGGGTTATAAACAGCATTTAGCATATGCTCGTTTAAGAGCGATAGAGGGAAGAAAAGATATTATTAGGTCTGCCAATACTGGTATTTCTGCCATTATCAATGCTAGAGGCGATATAATTGTACGAACTTCTTGGTGGGAGCCTGCAGCTTTGAAAGGTGAAGCCAAGTTAAACGACAAAATCACTTTTTACATTCAATATGGAGACTATATTGGGAGGGTTGCTTCTTTTGTATCCATTATGCTTGTTTTGTTGACAGTAGTGAAAATACTTAACAAAACTGAGCAACGTTTGCAAGGAAAAAAGTAGGCGTTTACTTCCTGATTTCATTCGTCTTTATACCGAGTTTTCGGTGATAGTTTCTATATAATTTGAGACAAATGCTCATAATTTATAAATACCTATCAGAGTTTTTCAATGGCATTTTAAGTTTGAGTAAATTTGCAATCCATAATTGTTCACTAAAAAAGACTCATGGAAAAATATGATGTAGCCATTATTGGCTCGGGACCTGGAGGATATGTTGCAGCCATACGTTCTGCACAGCTTGGATTAAAAACAGCAATAATTGAAAAGTACAAAAGCCTCGGCGGCACTTGCCTGAATGTTGGCTGTATTCCCTCTAAAGCATTATTAGACTCTTCTGAGCATTACAATAAAGCAGAAAAGGAATTTGAAAAGCACGGCATTGAGCTTAAAGACCTAAAAGTAAACTTTAAGCAAATGATTGAACGCAAAAATGAAGTGGTAACGCAAACAGTTGGTGGAATCGACTTTTTGATGAAAAAGAACAAAATAGATGTATACCACGGAATGGGTTCTTTTGTAGATGAGAATACCATTGCAATTGATGGTAAGAAGAAAGAAAAGATTTCCGCAAAAAATATAATCATCGCAACAGGATCAAAGCCTGCATCTTTGCCATTTGTTGAGATTGATAAGGAGCGGATTATCACCTCTACCGAAGCTTTGGTTTTAAAAGAATTGCCTAAAAAAATGATTGTGATTGGCGGTGGTGCGATTGGACTTGAGTTGGGCTCTGTTTACGCGCGCTTAGGCACTCAAGTAGAAGTTATTGAATATATGGATCGCATTATTCCTACAATGGACAGTGCGATGAGTAAAGACTTAACCAAGTCATTGAAAAAGCTTGGACTTAAGATTCATACTTCACATCAAGTAAAAGAGGTAAAACGAAATAAAAATAAGGTAAGCGTGAAAGCCACAGATAAAAAAGGCAAAGAATTAAGCTTTGAAGCTGATTATTGTTTGATTGCAGTGGGAAGAAAACCTTATACCGATAAACTCGGATTGGATAAAGTGGGTATAAAAACTGACGATAGAGGAAGGGTTGAGGTAAACAATAAGTTGCAAACTAGTGTAAATCATATTTATGCTATTGGAGATGTTGTTCGTGGTGCAATGTTGGCTCACAAAGCAGAAGATGAAGGAACTTTTGTGGCAGAAACCATTAATGGAGAGCAGCCAGAAGTTGACTATAACTTAATACCAGCTGTAGTTTACACTTGGCCAGAAGTTGCTAGTGTAGGAAAAACAGAAGAGCAATTAAAAGAGGAAAAAATTGCATATAAAGTTGGGTCTTTTCCTTTTAAAGCAAGTGGAAGGGCTCGAGCAAGCATGGATCTTGATGGACAAGTAAAGGTTTTGGCAGATAAAGAAACTGATGAAATTTTAGGAGTTCATATTTGTGGTCCTCGAGCAGCAGACATGATTGCAGAAGCTGTTGTTGCTATGGAATATCGTGCTACTGCTGAGGATATTAGTAGAATGAGTCATGCTCACCCTACTTTTACTGAAGCAATTCGAGAAGCAGCAATGGATGCTACAGAAAAGCGTGCAATCCATATTTAACAATAAGTGTAACAATTTGAAAAAACAAAACAGCAAATAGAGTGACTATTTGCTGTTTTTATTTATATATAAAGATGTCAAAAACAGGAGTATTTCTCATTAATTTAGGAACACCAGATGATGCCAAGATTGGTCCAGTAAGAAGGTATTTGTTCCAATTTTTAAACGACCCTAGGGTTATCGATATCCCATGGTTAAAGCGCAAGTTGCTGGTTAACTTAATCATTGTACCTTTTCGTGCAGCTGGTTCAACTAAAATATACAAACAACTGTGGACAGATAAAGGGGCGCCCTTACTTATTTATGGAGAAAAGCTAAAGGAAAAACTTCAGGCAAAATTAGGCAGTAACTTTGGAGTACACTTGGGAATGCGCTATCAAAACCCTAGCATAAAAAGTGTTTTAGATGAAATGCGAAAGAAGAATTATGAGAAAATAATTATCATTCCTTTATTTCCTCACTATGCTTCTGCGAGTAGCGGATCGGCCATGGAAGAAGCCTTGAGGGTGATTAGTAAATGGTGGGTAATTCCTGAAATTTCTATGATCAGTCAGTTTTGGGATCATCCAAAGTTTATTGATGCTTTTGTGGCTCGTGCAAAACAATACAATATTGAAGAGTACGATCATGTTTTGTTTAGCTACCATGGGTTGCCAGAACGACAGGTTGATAAAGTTTATGAAGATGGTAAGCCCTGTAGCGATCATAACTGTGAAGAAGAAATAAATGAGGATAGCAAATACTGCTACAAGGCAACTTGCTATGCCACAACTCGATTGTTAGCTGAAAAGCTCGGAATTCCAAAAGAAAAATACACTGTTGCTTTTCA
>Ga0079223_10002662_pt1 | contig 11100 bp, 11 predicted proteins | sample Stecom2011_FD_75072 | JGI IMG/M metagenome (GOLD analysis project Ga0079223, IMG submission 75072) | Agricultural soil microbial communities from Utah to study Nitrogen management - Steer compost 2011 | ecosystem: Environmental > Terrestrial > Soil > Agricultural land | place: USA: Utah...
TTAAGGCGAATTTTTCTATCAACATTAAGGCTTCTAAAGCAAATCCTTGCTGTCTGTTTTCTTCTTCTGCTATTAAAATTCCAATTTCAGCTCTTGTGTTTTTGAAATCAATGTTAAATAAATCAACAGCTCCGATTGCCTCGTTTGTGTCGATTTTGCAAATTATTAATCGCAATTGTCGATTTTCTCTTACTTGACTTGCTGTTTGAACATACATTTTAATTTCATACATCGAATAAGGTGCTTCCGACTCACTATATCGCCAGTTTTTAGCATCATTTTCCCACAATAAAAGCAAATTGATGTCTTCCATTTCAATTTGACGCAGGTATATTTTCTCTCCTTTTAACATAATACCAAAGATATAAAATTACAAGGATAATGAAATTAAATTATGAGCTTACCTTCAAAAACTTTTTGGGCTGGACCTGTTAAATAAATGGATGAAAAATGTCCGTGTTCTCGCTTCGCTTTAATGGCTAATGCTCCGCCTTTTACTAAAATATTTACATCAATTTCTTTTTGTTTTTCCATTTCTGCGTACGCCAATGCTGCTGCCGTTGCGCCTGTACCACAAGAATAGGTTTCGTCCTCAACACCACGCTCATACGTTCGCATTTTAAGTTGATTTTCATCTAAAATTTCAACCAAGTTGACGTTGATTCCTTTTTCTTTATAAGCGGAAGAATAGCGTATCTTTTTTCCAAATTCAACCATGTTTTGAGTGGCTACATCCTCAGTAAATTTTACATAATGAGGACTTCCGGTGTCTAAAATAAAAGTACTCGCAAGCTTTTGAATTTTCTCAACGTCGTTCATCTTTAAAGTAACTGTATCATTGTTTAAAGTAGCTTCATGAACTCCGTCAATGGCCAAAAAAACAGCTTTATCTGTAAATAAATTTAATGAATGTGAGAAGTGAACTGCACATCTAGCACCATTTCCACAAAAACTCTGAGTGCCATCAGCATTGTGGTATTGCATCTTAAAGCTAAAGTCTTTTTCTTTATAGATGAGAATTAAACCGTCAGCACCAATTCCAAAACGACGATCGCACAAAAAACGAATTTGCTCATTGCTGAGATAAAAAGAGTCGTCTTTCGTGGAGTCAATCATTATAAAATCGTTTCCCGTGCCGTGGTATTTGGTAAAAGATAGAATCATTTTAAATTTAAGGTTTGAAAGTTATCGGATTTTCTTAAAACAATACTCATGGTTTCTGTATTTAAGAAAAGAGTTTCTCCACTTTGGCTAAGGCTTAAATCAAATGATTCGGTTGGATTAAAACCAAAAAGCTTAAGCTTGTTGCGCGTTAATTCATATCCCGTAAGGTTTAAAGGACTTTTCCAAAATTCGATGGTCATTTTTTCAGAAAAAGATTGACTTTTTAAATCCAATAAACTCTCTACATCTGTCGAATCCATAGGGGGAAGTGTCAAAGTGACAGTGCGCTGTGACAATAGCTCATCTCTTATGATGTCGTAAATAGCGGTATCTTCTTCCTCTGAAATATAGTCTGAAAAGTCAATGGGATTGTCTTCTTGCATTCCATCTCCGTTCTCCACTATTAAACTGTCAATATGTTCTTCATTTTCTTCTAACCTTGTTGTATCTTTTGCAAAGACAGTTGGGATTTTTTTCTTAACAATCACCGTATCAACAATCACTTTTTCTTTTATTTCCTTAACGATTTCAACTTTCGGTTCTACAGAAGAAGTACTGTTTATAAACGTATTGGCGAAAAACCCAAGGATTCCACCTATAACTAGTATTGTTAAATAAACAAAAGCTTTTTTCATTTAATATTTTAGTAAATACCTAATACAAAAGTAAATAAAATTAATGAATAATGCACTATGATATGATTAACAACTTTTAACGTCTAATCTAATCAAAATTATATAGTTTGGTCTTAATATTGATGAGTTATCGATACAAGAAAATTTAAAAAATAAATAATTATGAAAAATAATTTTAAATCCATAGGTTTAGGAATTATTGGAGGATTGATTCCAGTAGTGTTATTTTTTATGTTGACCACTCATAAAGAAAATAACAACAATTTTAATATACATCCAACGAATGCAGAAATTGGAACACCGGTTTCTAACGTTCATCTTTTAACTTCAGAGATTGACAGTCGATTAGATTTTACGAAAGCAAGTGAAGAAAGCGTTCACTCTGTGGTTCACGTAAAAACAAAAGTAGTAAGGTCGTACATACAAAGAGATCCTTTGTTTGAATTTTTCTATGGACCTGGTGCAGGAGGCAGGGAACAAAAAAGATATGGAATGGGGTCAGGTTCGGGAGTTATTGTTTCTGAAGACGGTTATATTCTTACCAATAACCACGTGATTCAAGATGCAAATGAAATAGAGGTGACTTTAAACGACAACACAACTTATATTGCAGAAATAATTGGTACAGACCCGTCAACAGATTTGGCGGTTTTGAAAATTGATGCAACTAATCTTCGTGCCATTCCAATTGCAAATAGTGACGATGTAAAAGTAGGGCAGTGGGTGTTGGCGGTAGGAAATCCGTTTAATTTAAACTCAACAGTTACCGCAGGAATTGTTTCTGCTAAAGCAAGAAATATAAATGTGATAGGAAGCAACAGCAGAAACCAAGACATTATTCCAATTGAATCATTTATTCAAACGGATGCTGCCGTAAACCCAGGAAACTCAGGAGGTGCATTAATTAATACAAGAGGAGAGTTAATCGGAATTAATACTGCAATTGCATCTCAAACAGGAAATTACGCAGGATATTCCTTTGCAATACCTTCTCAATTAGCAGCGAAAGTGATGAGCGATTTAATAGACTATGGAATTGTGCAACGTGGATTCTTAGGGGTTCAAATTAGAGAGATTGATCAAGAACTTATTAAAGAAAAAGGGTTGGTCGTTTCGCAAGGGGTCTATGTAGAGGGAGTTAACAAAGATTCAGGTGCGGATAAAGCAAACATTCAGGAAGGAGATATTATTCTTAAAGTAGGAACAAAAGAAGTGAATACAGTAGCAGAACTTCAGGGTGAAATTGGAAGAAGACGTCCTGGAGATAAGGTGGCTTTAACAATTTCAAGAGACCAGAAAACAATTGTAAAGGATGTTTTATTAAAAGATTTAGAAGGTAAAACAGAATTGGTTTCAAAAGAAGAAATAGAAAGTCACACTGCATTGGGAGCTACTTTTTCTGAATTGACCAAAGAAGAGAAAAAGGAACTCAACATTAAAAATGGTGTGAAAATAGCCAACATATCGGCTGGAAAATTGCGCTCAATAGGACTCACAAAAGGAATTATTATAACGAAAGTCAATAATGAAGAAGTGAAAAATGTTAAGCAATTGGTGGATTATTTTAAATCCAATGAAAATCGAGGAATCTTGCTTGAAATTATGACAGAAAGTGGGAAGAAAGATTATGTTGGTTTTGGATTGTAACCCTTTTTTAAAAGTTACGTTATGAGTTAAGGCTGTTTCATTTTTTATTGAAACAGCCTGCTTTTTTATGCTGATTTTTGTTAGGTTAATCCCCTGCATTTTTAGTAAAAATATTTATCCTAAAGATATATTTTGCAGTGTGGTTTAAATAGCTTAAATTTGCAATGTTTTATTTATCCATTCACATACATAATAATAAAATATGAGACAACTTAAAATTACAAAATCAATCACTAACCGTGAAAGTCAATCTTTAGATAAGTACCTTCAAGATATTGGAAAAGAAGAACTTATTACTGCTGATGAAGAGGTTGAGTTGGCACAAAAAATTAAAAAAGGTGATCAACAAGCATTAGAAAAATTAACCCGTGCAAACTTAAGATTCGTTGTCTCTGTAGCTAAGCAATACCAAAATCAAGGATTAACATTGCCGGATTTAATTAATGAAGGTAATTTAGGTTTGATTAAAGCAGCTCAAAAATTTGATGAAACAAGAGGATTCAAATTTATATCCTATGCCGTTTGGTGGATTCGTCAATCTATTTTGTCTGCGTTGGCAGAGCAAGCTCGAATTGTTCGATTACCCTTAAATCAAGTAGGGTCGCTAAACAAAATTAACAAAGCGTTTTCTCGCTTAGAACAAGAGTTTGAACGTCCGCCTTCTCCTGAAGAATTAGCGGAAGCATTGGAAGTTCCTGAAGACAAAATTAAAGAAAGCTTAAAAGTGTCAGGAAGACATGTTTCTATGGATGCGCCTTTATCAACAAATGAAGACGGAGGTACATTAATGGATGTGATGGCAAATTCAGACTCGCTTAAAGCAGATTCATTTTTAATGGCAGAGTCATTACAAAAAGAAATTGAACGCTCATTGTCAACATTGACGGATAAAGAAAGAGAAATCATTCGCTTGTTCTTTGGAATTGGAATGAACCATGGATTGACCTTAGAAGAAATTGGAGCTAAATTTAATTTAACAAGGGAACGAGTTCGCCAAATTAAAGAAAAAGCAATTCGACGACTTAGACATACGTCTAGAAATAAATTATTGAAAGCTTATTTAGGATAAGATTTTGAGGCTGCAAACTTTTGCGGCCTTTTTTTTAGCAATTTAATTTGAAAACAATAAATAAACAACTATAAACAAAAGAAAAATGGGGACATTAACTGGATTTGAAGAACTCCTAGATACTCATATTAAAAGAGAAAGGGCTGCGGTTAAACTGGCAAGTAAAATTGGACAATTGCTTTACGATAAAGGAGTAGAGCTTGTATTGTTTAGAAAACATTTAGTAGGGTTGTCAGTTTCTGATATTATGAACTCACACGATTACGCTCGAAAAGTAGTACATAAACCAATCGACGTTTTTACAACTTCTGCGCTGGCAGAAGCGTTAACAAAAATGGACCTTGCTCCATCAAAATTAGACATTGGACGATTGGCGTTCGAATATGGGGAAGTAAAAGAAAAATATGAAAATGAAACTGCTTTTCTAGAAGATATATTAAAAGAATTTATCGGGCAGGACAAACATTCTTTCCAACCTCGTGATGTTGTACTTTACGGATTTGGTCGTATTGGTCGATTGGCTGCACGTGAGCTGATTAAACAAGCAGGAAAAGGACAGCAGTTAAGAATTAGAGCAATTGTTACGAGAGATACTTCAGAAAAAGTTTTGAAAAAAAGAGCTGCGTTGTTTACAAATGACTCTGTTCACGGTGCTTTTGACGGTATAGTTGATTTGGATCTTGAGAAAAAAGTAATGATCATCAACGGAATGACAGTGCAGATGATTGAAGCTAAAAACCCTGAAGATATTGACTATACAGCGTACGGAATTGACAACGCATTAGTGATTGATAATACAGGTGTGTTTAGCGATAGAGAATCATTGTCGAGACACATGAAATCAAAAGGAGTTTCTCAGGTTGTTTTAACAGCGCCTGGTTCTGGGATTCCGAATATCGTTTATGGTATTAACCAAGGAGTTTTAGATTTAGAAACAGATAAAATATTTTCAGCTGCTTCTTGTACAACAAATGCTATTGCGCCCATTCTTCAAGTAATGAATGATAATTTTGGCGTTGTAAAAGGACATATCGAAACGGTTCATGCTTATACAAACGACCAAAATTTATTGGACAACATGCACAATAAACCACGTAGAGGACGTTCGGCAGCAATCAATATGGTGATTACATCAACCGGAGCTGGAAAAGCGGTAACGAAAGTTATCCCTGATTTGCAAGATAAATTGACAGCAAATGCAGTACGTGTTCCAACACCAAACGGATCTTTAGCCATCATTTCTTTGGAATTAGGGAAGGAAGTAACGCTTGAAGAGGTAAATAATGCCGTAAGAAATGAAGCTTTAAACGGTACGTTAATTAATCAGATTCATTATTCAATTGATGAAGAGTTGGTTTCTAACGACATTATCGGAAATACATGTTGCTCTGTGTTTGATTCACCGGCAACAATTGTATCAAACGACAAAAAGAATGTAGTGCTTTATACATGGTACGACAACGAATACGGATATACAAAACAAGTGATTCGATTGGCTAAGTATGTAGCGAAGGTAAGACGTTTGATTTATTATTAATTTATACAATAGAAATAGAAAAACGGAAGATGAAAGTCTTCCGTTTTTTTTATTCAATAATCAAATGTAAAGGCAATTTTCACTTTATCACCTAAATTTATAATCTGTTCCTGGCAACTGAGAAAGTACATTGTCGCCCAAATCAACGGCAATGGCTCGATTGTCTCTTACAGGAGAAATTGTTCCTTTTTCCTTTAAATATTCTTCGAGAACATCATGAACGGTGTAGTCCTTCACTTCAGTATCTGTTAAGTTAGGCATTCTGCACAACATGTGTTCAGGTTCACCCTCTCGACGACAAGCTGAAATGGTGTAAACTTTATTTACGTCTAAAAGCTCTTCGCCTACTTTGATTTCAATAACCCGATTTCCCTTAGGTTTACTTGAATCGAAGGTTAAGGTCATTCCTGAAAACCGAACGAGCCAACCGCCAAATCTTTCGTTGGGATTTTCTGCAAAAACATTGTGAATTTCTTGCTCCATCCAATCCAAAACTTGCTGTCCTGTTGCTTTTCCTGTTTTAACGTATTCATTTACGGGAAGCATATTCCATAAATATTCGTAAGTGATTTCAGCTTTGCCATTTTCTTTCGGCACTAAAGGTGGACTAAAACGAAAACCATTTGAAATTGAAATGTCGGCACCAGTTTTCCACCGAGCTGCATCGGTAATGAAATTATCCATAGGGTTTTCTATCACAAAATAACGATAGAGAGGCGTGGAGGTGTAGCCCAAAACCCGACTAATTTTTTCCTTATACGGTGCAGTTTCTTTCTTAATTAAAGAAGCTATTTTTTCATCTGCTGGATAAATTTCAGGGTCAACTTCCATCAATTCATAGTTTTCATACTCTATTTCACCATTTTTTACAACGATTTGTAATTTTCCTACAAAAGAAGCAAAGGCTCCTGGCTCGGTTACTTTTGAATATTTTCCTTGCAAAGGTTGACGGATTCTCTCGTGGGTGTCATTTCCTAAAATATAATCGACTTTACTTAAAATAGGGTCGTTGGTCAAATCAAATTGTTTTGAGATTCCAATATGTGTAACTAAAAACAGCACATCTACTTCTTTTTCATCTTTAAGTTTATGGATTAAATCGGCGAGGTTGTGGTGCACTTGTTCAAATTGAATTCCTTTACTAAACGATGGGTTTTGACGTATAGGTATGTCGGGATCGTTGTAGGAAATAAAGCCTAGTTTCACTCCTTTTACTTCTTTTATAAGATAAGGAGGGAAAAGAAAGTCTTTGGTTTCTTCATCATACATGTTTGCAGCAATGATGGGCGTTTCATAAGCTTTTAAAACGCGAACCATTTGCTCTTTTCCATAAACAACCTCCCAGTTTCCAGGAATTAAAAAGTCGTATTCCATTGCTTTTACCACAGAAGAAAAAGCATCGCCTTTGGACAATGCAGCTACAGCTCCTCCTTGGATTAAATCTCCGCCATCAAGGATAATTGTACCTTCAGGATTTTTATTTCGTTCCTTCTTAAATAAGGTTTGTAGATTTGCCATTCCACCAAGACGTCGAAAAGTAATTTCTCCATTTTCCCAGAAAAGTTCATCATGGACTTCCATTTGTCCGTGAATATCGGCGGTTTGAAGTAGAGTAATGGTGTCTCCACTAAGGTCTGAAAAGCTGATTGATTCTTTTGTTGTGGTTGTTCCACAAGCTGTTAGCAAAACAACTGTGAAAAGTATAAATGTTATCTTTTTCATTTGTATTCTTTTTTGCCACCGTGTTTGTCAAAGCAATAATCTGTTTTGAAAAAAACACATTATTTCAAATAAAACAATGACAATTGATGGGCTAATTGTTATTTAATTTTTTGTTTTTTGAGGATGTAAACTCTAAATAAGTGGTGTTATATCTTTAAGGTGTGGGTTCTAAATTGTTGATATAAAAGATACAAAGGCGCGTTGTCTTTTACCGCACCAAGAAACGCATAGTTTTTAAATGTTAAATCTGTATTCGTTGTGAAATGAGCAAACAATTGTTTGTGCTGAATAGGCGAAAACGAAAGGGATTCAGGTGTGGTGTTGATGATGTCAGAAGAATTTTCTCCGTCTAAATTTGTTGCAAAGCAAAACTCTTCTAAATCTTTTGTTGTTTTGCTCTTGTTGGTAACATCCGTTTTCTCGAGAAGAAAGTGTTCTTGTAGTGAATTTCGAACAGAACAAGGAGAAAGTACCAAGATGAGTCCAACGATTATCACTTGAAAATACATAACGACTTTATTTGTCCTGTTTTTTTGTGTCATGCCACGAAAATAACAAAACAGTTTCTCCCTTACTGTAACTTTGGTTACAGAAAACAGGAATTTAACCTAAGTTAACATGCAAAGAAATCGTTTGGGTATTATTTCATTTCTGAAGATTCAATTTTTAATCCTCCGGAAAGCATTTTATTTACAGGACATTTCCCTGCGATAATCATCAATCTCTCTCTTTGTTTCTCATCGAGATTACCGACGAGTTGAACTTCACTTTTAACGGAAGGAAGTTCTCCAGTTTTTTCACTTTTTATGAGTTTTATTGTTGTATTAACTTCTTGCAAATCCCATTCCTTGCGCTGAGCATACATTTTAAGCGTGGCAGAAGTACAGGCAGCTAATCCTGCAATTAAAAATTCTGTAGGTTCCATTCCTTTGTTTTGCCCACCTAAATCAGTAGGTTCGTCAGCGATAGTGATATGACCAGAAGCAGATTTAATTTCTATTTCGTAATTGTTTTCTTTTGTCTTTGATTGTACAGAAGTCATAATTTGTTGAATTTAAGATGTTATTGTGCTACAAATATAATCGATTAAAAGAGGAATTGAAAAAAAATGAGGATTGAACCTTTAGAGAATGATTTTTGGGTGATTTAAATGAAGTAGAGTTTTGTTAATCAAGTTTTTGAAGTAGAGAGGGGAGAATATAAAGAAAATATAAAAATCACGCATTCTTTCGTTCCCAATACTCATAAACCTTTAAAATCACAAAATTAGGTGTCAATTTAAGGAAAGGTAAACTGATTTTGTTCAGGATGCCAGGTATGGTTTTCCTTTTGTTTTTAAACAATCCATGCAGTCCTTTTTTAGCGATGTATTCAGGACTGTGCATGATGCCTAGCCTTCGGGCTAATTTTCTTTTTGAATCGTTTAGTTCAAGAAGTGGCGTATCGACAGCTCCTGGTAAAATACAAGAAACAAATACTTTTTTGTTGTACATTTCACTTCGTAACGCTTTTGAGAAAGTGTAGAGATATGCTTTGGATGGCCCATAAATGGAAATGAGTGGATAGGGCATGTGAGCAGAGGTAGATGAAGTGTTGAGTATATACCCTTTCCCTTGATTTACCATGTCTTTGGCGAAAATCTGAGAAAGTAAAGTCGGTGCGAGAACATGTAACTTTAGCATGTTTTCTGTTTTTTCTGGAGAAGTTTTTATGAGTTCTGTAGCAACTAAAAAACCTGCATTATTGATGAGTACTTCAACTGTTATTTTACGTTCCTTACAAAAATTATAAATCTTTTGAGCAACATTCTCATGCGTCAAATCAAGGAAGAATGCAATACACTTGACGGGGTATTTTGTGGGAATCTCCTTCTCTAAAACGCTTAATTCGTCTTGTTGATTACTCACAATGCATACATTGTATCCTTTTTGAGCCAATTGATGGACAAAGGCAAGACCAATTCCTGAAGAACCGCCTGTCACTAATGCGTATGTTTCTTTTTTTGAAAGATTTTCTCTATCGTTTTTCATTCTCCGTTTTTTGTGCAAAATAAAGATAAGAATACGTATTGAGAACAAACACAAATAAAAAAATATTTTGGTTGAACTCGTTGTACATTTTTTATGAAGTTATATAAATAAAGTTTTACCTCTAATTTTAAAATGTTTTTCTAAAATAATTTCGTAATTTTGAGTAAAGTTGTTCGTACTGTAAGTTGTTTGTAAATCTGAATATACTGCATTTAGTTCGAAGGGATGGACTGCTTCTTCTCAATATGGAATAAGTAAATATTATGAAAAAAAAGCGGGTGATATTATTGCAATATTATTTATATCAGGAATGATAGTTTTTTTTATTGTTGGAAGTATTATGTATGATAATACCAAGGAAGAAATAATAAAAAATGGGAGTTATGTATCAACTATCATTGTTGATGAATTTATTGGGAGACAGAGCGTTAGGAGTTTTACATGTGAGTTTGAAGTTGATGATGAAACATTTACAAAAGAAATTGACATAAGTAAGAAGTATTTTGAGAATCACCAAATCGGTGACACTATCATTATTAAATTTTTACCCGAAGATCCTACTAAAAGTATCATTATGGAAGATGAAGAGTATAAATCATGTATGGGTTTACCTCCAAAGAAAGGCTGGAAAGTGTTACCAAAATGTAAGGAGGATTTTCATTTAGTTAGGTTGAAGGCAATTCCCGAGACAACCGAAGCTCACTGACTAATGGGAAGTAAAAACGAATAGTCTCCTTCGGTACAAAGCCTTACACAATAGATTCTTTGCTTCGCTCTGAATGACGATGCTCGTGGGGTTATTCTAAGTATTTGAAAGAACATGTAAATTAAAAAACTTAGATGTTTAAATCGGAGCCTTGACTTTCTTTTTGTTTCTTTTTCTTGTGTCAAGACAAGAAAAATGAAAGAGGAATAATTTAAAACGCAATATTTCTTCCAACACTTCAAAGGTAACAAAGCGAAGAATCCCGTTAAAAGTTTGTTTGCTTAGCAAGAGTACCAAAGGTATTTTGGACGAAAGCCCGTTACGTTACTAAACGAGGACGGTTTCCAAGTCTTTACTTTCTTTTTGTTTCTTTTCGAGTGATTTTCTCCTCCAAAACAAATCTGCCCCCCCCAACTGTCTTGCCGAGTGATTTTTTTCCAAAAAATCGTATCGAGGCAAGGCAAAAGCCACTCCCATCCCCACCACATAAAAAAAACAATATTTTTTTCATAGATAATTCATACATTTATAGTCAGTTAGGCTTCAGGTTAAAAAATTATTTCAAAATAGTTTCAAAAAACCCTTGCTAA
>Ga0079223_10002663_pt1 | contig 11099 bp, 5 predicted proteins | sample Stecom2011_FD_75072 | JGI IMG/M metagenome (GOLD analysis project Ga0079223, IMG submission 75072) | Agricultural soil microbial communities from Utah to study Nitrogen management - Steer compost 2011 | ecosystem: Environmental > Terrestrial > Soil > Agricultural land | place: USA: Utah...
CGACACAGGCACATACAATGTGAATGAAGTCGGTAACAGAGTAGGGTACAGCACTGCAAGTCATTTTATATCAGCATTTAAGAAGAAGTATGGTACCACGCCGAAAAAATATTTGATGTCAGTAACAGGGTAGATTATTCGAGTAATTTATTCAAGCCTTCTTTTTCAAACAAAATTCGTCCCACTTTGATGTCAGACCAGCCTTTTTTCAGTTGGTAATTGAAAGTTGGCTTGTTGTTAATTAACTTGCAATCAGTATAATAGTTAGCCGTTTGTTCGTTGGCGACGTTTTTTAATTCCTGAATGTGTGTGGAAATAAAGAAAAACGAATTGTCAAATTTGCTTAATCCGTTGATAGTTGTTTTACAAATTTCAAAACCGTCTTCGACATTTGTGCCACTAAAAAGTTCATCAAAGACCGCAAAACATCTTTTGCCCGAAGATGCCTGTTCAATCACATTTTTGAGGTGTAAAACTTCGGTCATAAAATGACTGTAACCATTCATGATATTGTCGCGTCGGTTTATTTCTATGGAAAAATAATCACAAAACGGAATTTCACCCGTCGTTGCTGGAATTCCGATTCCCAAATGAGCAAAATACACACAGAGTGCTACTGCTTTCAGAAAAGTCGATTTTCCTGACATATTCGGACCATTCATTACGATTACGCGACGGTTGGTTTCAAAATTATTTTTTACAGGATTAGTCAGCAACGGGTGGTAAAAATCGGATAATTTAATGGAGTTGTCAGTAAATTTCGGAAATGAAAAATCATTATTCAGTATGCTGAAATGAATAGAAAGATAGGCTTCAAACAGAAAAAAATCTTCCCAAAAAGTTTGAATTAATTCCTCTTTTTGAAGGTTGGCGACTTTTTTCGTTAGTTCGATAATGTGTTTGTCTTGTAATCTTTTTTCACGGATAATATATTCATATTTATACAGTTCAAAAAGAGATAAAAAATGTAAAATACGCTGAATGCTCGAACTGTATTCTTTAGGAAAAGATTCTAAATTTAACCTTGTGAAATATCTCGATTCTAACCGGAAAAAGAATAAAATAAGCTGATTGAATTTGCTGAGGTATTTTGTTTTCTCTTGTCGGGACGCGAATAGTTTGTACCGCCATTTCTTTTGAGATAAATCTTCGATTTTTTCGTTATTGAGAAAGAAATAAACCTCATTCACGAACAAAACAGTATAGGAATAATCTTTCAGGATTTTATGGTTTTCGGCAAATCCTTTCAGTATGTTTTGGCGTTGGGTAATTTCTCCTACCGAAGATAACGGATTAGATAAAATATCCAGAATTTTTTTCTTTGCAAACGCATTCAGCGAATGGTCAAACAAAGGCAAAATTTCTTTTTCGATATTCAGGTCTTTCAGATTATTCATGCTACATAAGTTTCATCATCAAAACATCTTCGATAAGCAATTTATCGTCGTTGCTCTGATGCATTTGTTTGAAAGACTTTTTTCAGCCTTTTCTGGAAACAGATATTGATTATAGGAATTTCCATATAAAAATTTTATAATCACAAAGTAATTACTTTTTTTGAGAAAGAAAAGCATTTTAACGCCTTTATGTTGGGATACTTTTTTCACGGGTAATATAATTGGTGTAGATACTTTGTGCTAAAAAACCAAAAACGAGTTCAAAAGAATCAGTTAGCCGAATTCTTTGTATATTTGTTTGATAAGTAATGAAAACGCATAATAATCATGAATAAAAAATCAATAGTATTGGCAGTTTTGCTGGGGGCAATGACTTTTACTTCTTGCTCAGACAAAAAAAACGCCCAAATCGATGACAATATGAAAGCAGTAGTGGATAGCTTAAAATCTGTAGAATTTCAGACAGAGAAATTTGCTGATATCCAGGTAATTAATTATGAAGTGCCAGGCTGGGACAAACTAACCCTGAAAGAGAAAAAATTAGTGTATTATCTATCCGAAGCAGGCTATGCAGGCCGGGATATTTTCTGGGACCAAAACTATAAACACAACCTTAAAATCAGGGCGGCACTGGAAAATATTTACCAGAAATATGACGGCGACAAAACCACCGAAGACTGGAAAAACTTCGAAATATACCTGAAAAGAGTGTGGTTTTCAAACGGCATACATCATCATTATTCCAACGATAAAATCAAGCCGGATTTCTCTCAGACTTATCTGGAAGAACTTTTAGCAGCCACTAAAACCAGCTTGGACGGAACAATTGTGGAAATTTTGTTTAACGATGTTGATGCGAAAAAAGTGAATCTCGATGAATCTAAAGGATTGGTACAGGGGTCTGCGGTAAATTTTTATGGCAAAAATATTACGGCAAAAGATGTGGAGGATTTTTATTCCGCCAAGCAAAATCCAAACCCGGATAAACCATTGTCCTGGGGTTTGAACAGTAAACTGATTCGTAATGCCAATGGACAAATCGAGGAAAAAGTGTGGAAAAGTGGCGGAATGTATGGTGCGGCTATCGACAAAGTGATTTATTGGCTGGAAAAAGCAGTTGAGGTAGCAGAAAATGGAGCTCAGGCTGATGCACTCAAGCTGTTGATTGATTATTACAAAACTGGAGACTTGGAAAAATGGGACGAATACAACATTGCCTGGGTAAACGCTACAGAAGGAAATATTGATTATATCAATGGTTTTATCGAGGTGTATAACGACCCGCTGGGGCATAAAGCAACTTTTGAAAGTACGGTGCAAATCAAAGATTTTGATATGTCTGCCAAAATGGAAGTAGTGTCTGAAAATGCCCAATGGTTTGAAGACCATTCGCCGTTGATGGACGAGCACAAAAAAGAAAATGTGGTCGGGATTTCCTATAAAACCGTAGTGGTAGCGTCTGAAGCAGGCGATTGTTCACCATCGACACCAATCGGTATCAATCTGCCTAATGCAGACTGGATTCGTGCTGAACATGGTTCAAAATCAGTTTCGTTGGGGAATATTATTGAAGCATACAACAAAACCGGGGGAAGCGAAAAACTGAAAGAATTTGCTTTTGATGACGAGGAAGTACAGCTTACTGAAAAATATGGCGAAATTGCCGATAAGTTGCACACGGCTTTGCATGAAGTGATAGGACATGCGTCCGGAAAACTTAATCCGGGTGTGGGAACACCGAAAGAAACGTTGAAAAGTTATGCTTCAACTTTGGAGGAAGGACGTGCCGATTTGGTGGCTTTGTATTTCTTGTATAATGAAAAAATACAGACTTTAGGATTGGTTGACGATTGGAAAAGTATGGCAAAAGCCGCTTATAATGATTATATCCGAAATGGCTTGATGACCCAGTTGGTGCGTATTGAACCGGGAAATGACATCGAGGAGGCACACATGCGAAACAGACAATGGGTAAGTGCGTGGGCGTTTGAAAAAGGTCAGGACGAAAAAGTGATTGAAAAGATTAAGAAAGACGGAAAAACCTATTTCAAAATTAATGATTATGACAAGCTGCATGAGATTTTCGGGGAGTTGCTCAGAGAAGTGCAACGTATTAAATCCGAAGGGGATTATGAAGCAGGAAAATTGTTGGTGGAAAATTACGGGGTAAAAGTTGACCAGGAATTACACAGAGAAGTATTAGAAAGAAATAAGAAATTCGATACACCGCCATACAGAGGATTTGTGAATCCGGTGCTTTATCCGATGACTGACAAAGACGGAAATATTGTGGATATCGTGGTTACCTATCCGCAGACTTTTGCAGAACAAATGCTGTATTATTCTAAGAATTACAGTTTTCTGCCTTTGGAAAATTAAATGAAATAAAAACCGGTTAATGCCGGTTTTTTTATTGGTTTGTGAATGCACTTATAAACTGCCTAAAATTCGAAAACTCGGGTTTTTTACTCTTTCAGAATGATAAACGATTCACTATGTCTAAAAACAGGTCTTTAGATTATCTTTATTAAGAAAAAATTAATACAAGAACTTATTTTTCCCCATTAGCAATGGTTAATTTTGTTCGCTAAGTAAAATAAGAATATGTTTGGTGAGCATATTCTCAAACAAAACCAATAATTTATGAACAAATATATACAGCAATTAGGGCTTGTTTCCGCTTTATTCGCCATGGTCGGGTGTGCAGAAAAGCAACAAGCATCGGCTCCGCCTGCCCCTCAGTTGGAAGTGGTTGAGGTAGCGACAAGAACGGTAACCGGTTATCAGGATTTTCCGGCAAATATTCAAGGGAAAATCAACAATGATGTCCGGGCAAAAATTCAGGGTTATGTACAGAAAGTGTATGTCGATGAAGGACAGAAAGTAAAAAAAGGGCAGCCTTTGTTTCAGTTAGAGGCAAACACTTTTGCTGAAACTGCCAACGCTGCAAGGTCAGGAATTGCTGTTGCTGAGTCGAATGTAAACGTCGCTCAGGTAGAGGTAGATAAACTAAAACCATTGGTGGAAAAAGGAATAATCAGCAGTATTCAACTGGAAACTGCCAAAGCAAATCTGGCTTCAGCGAAAAGCGGACTGGCACAGGCGAAGGCCAATTACCAGAATGCCAATGCCAACCTGGATTATGCTATTGTACGCAGCCCGATTGACGGTGTTGTGGGTAGGATAGCATTCAGAGAAGGGAGTTTGGTTGGACCTTCAGACCAGACACCACTTACTAACGTGGCAGACATAAGCATGGTTTATGCTTATTTCACGATGAATGAAAAACAATATATTCAGTTTCTTAATCAGCTGGATGGTAAAAGTTTGTCTGAAAAAATAAAGAATATTCCATCAGTAAAACTTCGTTTGGCTGACGGTTCTGTTTATCCGCACGAAGGAAAAGTAGAAACCATCAGCGGACAGATAGACCCGGCTACCGGAACGGTTCAGTTCAGAGCTTCTTTCCCGAATCCTGACAATATGCTGAGCAACGGAAACAGCGGTTTGGTCATGCTACCAAGAGTTTATGACAATGCCGTTGCTGTCCCGTCAGTTGCCACATTTGAACAACAAGGGAAGTTTTTGGTGTATAAAGTGGTTAATGATACCGTGGTTTCCACAATCGTTGATATTCAGGACAGGATAAACAACACAGCGATAGTGAATCAGGGTATAGAACCCGGCGAGCAGGTAGTGATTACCGGCTTGGGGACGCTGAGAAACAGAACAGCTATTCAGCCTAAAAAAGTCGATTTCGATTCGGTAGTACAATCTATTAATCCGGTATTTTAAAGAGTGAATTATGCTTAAAACTTTCATAGAACGTCCAGTTTTATCTACCGTAATATCTATCATTATTGTGATTTTGGGGATATTAGGGTTAAGCACATTACCGGTTACACAATATCCGGATATTGCACCGCCGTCGGTACAGGTTTCGGCTTCTTATCCGGGAGCGAATGCTCAAACGGTGTTGAACAGTGTCGTTATTCCTATTGAAGAACAGGTCAATGGGGTAGAAGGAATGGATTATATCACTTCCACGGCAAGTAATGACGGTTCAGCATCGATTCAAGTGGTTTTCAAACAGGGAATTGACCCCGACATTGCTGCAGTAAACGTGCAAAACAGGGTGTCAAGAGCAACGCCTTTACTACCGGGAGAAGTAACCCGTTCAGGAGTAACAACCACCAAGCAACAAGGAGGTTCGTTGATGTTCCTTTCTTTTTATGCTGATGGTGATTTGTATGATGATACCTATATTCAGAATTATTTGAATATCAATGTTATTCCAGAGATAAAACGTATCAACGGAGTAGGAGATGCTAATGTTTTCGGTGCGAGAAACTACTCGATGAGAATATGGCTCGACCCGGTTAAAATGGCAAACTACGGATTGGTTCCGGCTGATGTTTCCGCAGCGATTAATGAACAATCATTGGAAGCAGCTGCCGGTCAGTTGGGAGAAAATTCCGGAGAAGCTTTTCAGTATATTATCCGTTATAGTGGTAAATATCAAACCGAATCTCAATATGAAGATATTGTAATCAAATCATTGGCAAATGGTCAGGTATTGAGGCTGAAAGATGTGGCAGACATCGAGTTGGGTTCACAAACTTACGCCGGGCGTGCTGAACTGGACGGGCAACAAGCGGTGTCAATGGCTATATACCAAACACCTGGTTCCAATGCTCGCGAAATTATTGAAGAGATTAAAAATGAATTGGTAATAATAGGCGAAAATTTACCGGAAGGAATAAAATACCGAATCAATATGGACTCGAATGAATTCCTTGATGCGTCCATATCCAAAGTGGTTACCACGCTTATCGAAGCCTTTATATTGGTTTTTATAGTAGTATATGTGTTTCTGCAGGACTTTCGCTCCACATTGATTCCGCTTATTGCTGTGCCGGTATCTATTATCGGAACTTTTTTCTTCCTGAATCTTTTCGGGTTTACGATTAACCTTCTGACATTGTTTGCATTAGTCCTGGCAATCGGTATTGTTGTGGACGATGCAATTGTCGTCGTCGAGGCGATTCACGCCAAAATGGAAAAAACCGGCGAAGATGCCATGACGGCATCTAAAAGTGCGATGAGTGAAATATCCGGAGCGATTATATCCATTACTTTAGTAATGTGTGCCGTATTTATTCCGGTAACGTTTATTACTGGTCCGACGGGAGTTTTTTATAAGCAATTCGGAATTACATTAATTGTTGCGATTGCTATTTCGGCAGTTAACGCACTGACGCTGAGTCCCGCATTGTGTGCCTTGTTTCTGAAACCTCATCACGAAGATGAACAAAAGCAAAAAGGATTGCTCAGAAGGTTCTTTAATAGTTTTAATACTGCATTCAATGCGATGACGGCAAAGTACGGTCGGGCGTTCGGATTCCTTTTCCGTCACAAATGGGTTACAGGGGTAATTCTTTTAGGCTGTGTGGCAGCAATTTATTTTACCAATAAAGCCATGCCTTCCGGTTTTGTACCGAGTGAAGACAGAGGATTTATTATGGGAAATATTGAGTTGCCTTCAGGAGCATCAATGGATAGGGTATATCAACTGCTAAGAGATTTCTCGGCGAGAGCAGAAAAACTTCCGGGCGTGGAATTTGTTACTGTGATTTCCGGACGAAGTTTGATATCCGGAGCAGGGTCCAACTACGGATTCATGATGGTACGGATGAAAGATTTTAAAGAACGAACCACCGAAGAAACTTCTACAGATGCTGTAATCGGAAAGCTGTTTGCCATAGCAAATAAAGATTTTCCTGAGGCAAAAATGATATTTTTCCAGCCACCAAGTATTCCGGGATTCGGTTTTTCCGGCGGATTTGATATGAAGTTGTTAGACCGCAGCGGTGGCGATATCAAAGATTTTGATCAGGTAGCTCATGATTATATTCAGGCTTTGACTGAAAGACCGGAAATCATGTATGCTCAGACTTCATTTGATACATCTTATGCTCAGTATGAAATTCTTTTAGATGTTGTGCGAGCTAAACAATCAGGAGTTTCCGTGCAGGATATTTTTTCCGCATTGCAGGGATATATCGGAGGAAATTATGTGTCAGATTTTACCCGTTTCGGTAAACAATACCGGGTAATGTTGCAATCGCCGCCCGAGAGTAGAACCGACCAGCGAAGCCTGAACAGTATGTTTGTACGAACAGCGAGCGGAGCGATGGCACCATTGAGTCAGTTTGTAGATTTACAGAGAGTTTACGGTCCGCAGTCGATAAACCGTTTCAATTTGTTTACATCGGCAAATATTTCGGGTGCACCAAGTCCGGGATATTCCTCGGGCGATGCTATTCGGGCAATTCAGGAGGTGGCTTCGAGCAGTTTGTCGCGTAATTATAGTATAGATTTTTCCGGACTAACTCGTGAAGAAATCAACGCAGGTTCTCAAACCGTAATGATTTTCTTTTTGTGTCTGGTTTTTGTATATTTCATTTTGGCTGCACAATATGAAAGCTATATGTTGCCGTTCGCCGTATTACTTTCTGTTCCGACAGGAGTAATGGGAGCGTTCTTAGCCCAATATCTGGCAGGTTTGGAAAACAACATCTATTTCCAGATTGCATTGGTTATGCTGGTAGGATTGTTAGCGAAAAATGCTATTCTGATTGTAGAGTTTGCTTTGCAACGCCGCCAACAGGGAGATACCATCGCGAGAGCGGCTATTGAAGGAGCCAAGGCGAGATTACGTCCTATCCTCATGACATCATTTGCATTCATATTAGGATTAATGCCATTGGTGTTTGCCGGAGGAGTAGGTTCTATTGGTAACCGCTCAATCGGAACCGGCGCTGCTTTCGGATTGTTGGCAGGTACTATTATCGGGGTGTTTGTTATTCCGGTTTTGTATGTGATGTTCCAGTATTTACAAGAGAAAATTAAACCTGTAAAATTTAATCAACCCGTTGATAATGAATAGTTTTTATAAGTTTTCAAAATATATATTATTACTGATAATTGTTGTAGGATTACAGTCGTGTGTTGCTACAAAAAGTTATGAAAAACCGGAGTTACCAAACGGATTCCTGACAGATACTTTTGTGGACAGCTTACCCAAACAAGTTGCCTGGCAGGAATTCCTGACCGACAGTTATTTGCAGGAACATATCCGGACAGCTCTCAGCAATAACAATGATATTCGTATCGCTTTGCAGAATATTGAGCAATCCAAAGCCTATTTGATGCAAGGAAAAGCTGCCTATTTGCCAACTTTGAACGTAGGGGCAAATTATTCTCATTCGGTCAATTCAACTAATACCATGATGGGAAGTCTGATAGGACAAAGGCGGCATATTGACCAATATGATTTGACAGCGACAGTAGGCTGGGAACCGGACATCTGGGGAAAAATTACCAGTCAGAAAAATATGGCTCAGGCATCTTATCTGCAAACCCTTGCGGCTCATCAGGCAGTGAAAACCGAGCTGATTGCCATGGTTGCTTCGACTTACTTTGAATTATTAGCATTGGACGAACAGAAAAAAATTGCTGAAGCGACCATCGCCAATCGTGAACAAAGCGTTGAAACCAATCAGGCACTAAAATCATCAGGACAGATTACCGAAGTAGCTGTCAAACAGGCTGAAGCCCAATGGTTCAGTGCACAATCGTTGCTTATTGATATTAATAACAGCATTAAGCTGAAGGAAAATGCGTTCAATATTTTGTTAGGAAAAATGCCTTCTGAAGTAGAAAGGTCGGCTACTTATTCAGGCGAAATATCGACAGATTTGGTTCGTGAAGTACCGACGGAATATGTGTTTAACCGACCAGATGTAATCGCTTCAGAAATGGTTTTTCGTAATGTTTTTGAACAGGTTAATGTGGCCCGGACAAACTTTTTTCCGACGTTAAATATCACGGCAACGGGCGGATTCCAGACAGTTGATTTTTCCAAGATTTTTGATGTAGGCTCGCTGTTCGGAAATGTGTTGGGCGGATTGACCCAGCCGATTTTCAACAAACGCCAGATAAGAACACAATATGAAGTAAGTTTGTCTGAGCAGGAAAAAGCTTTGTACAATTATCAGCAAACGCTATTGCTGGCATCTAAGGAAATATCCGATGCAATGGACACTTTTCAGTCAAACGAAAAGAAATTGTCTTTAAAGAAAAAAGAGTTTAAAGCATATTCTGATGCAGTAGAATATTCTGAAGAACTGCTCAACAATGGCATGGCGAGTTATATTGAAGTGCTGACCGCCAAAGAAAGTCAGCTTTCTGCCGAATTGAGCATTGTAAATACACAGTTGGCGAAGCATCTCGCATTAATAAAATTGTATAAATCTTTGGGTGGTGGCGTAAATTAATGCCACTCAAATACTTGCATATTTAAAAGCAGTAGAATTTTTCTACTGCTTTTTTTGTTGTAAATTTATACTTTGAAAATTCACAATAAAACTATGTATTTAATCTTCGATACCGAAACTACAGGGCTACCCAAGAGCTGGAATGCACCCATCACAGATACAGACAACTGGCCGAGATGTATTCAGATTGCCTGGCAGTTGCATGACGAAATGGGACGTGTGGTTGAACACAAAGATTTTCTGATTAAGCCTGAAGGTTTTGATATTCCGTATGATTCCGAGCGGATACATGGAATTTCTACACTTTTAGCGACAGAAAAAGGTGTTGATTTAGATTTTGCTTTGAGCGAATTCAATCAGGCATTGCAAAAAGCAAAGTTTGTTGTCGGGCAAAATGTAGGTTTCGACGTCAATATTATGGGCTGTGAGTTTTACAGAAAAGGCTTTGAAAATACGTTGACTGAAAAACCGGTTTTGGACACCTGTACAGAAACCACCGCAGAATTGCTGAAATTACCCGGAGGTCGCGGAGGTCGGTATAAATTACCGACTTTGACCGAATTGCACGAGTATTTGTTCGGACAACCTTTTGCTGAGGCACACAATGCTACTGCCGATGTAGAGGCGACCACACGCTGTTTTTTCGAGCTGATGCGTAGAGAAGTTTTTAGCGAAGATGAATTGCAGCAACCGAATGGTTTTCTGAGAATTTTTAAAGAAAACAATCCGAAATCAATTGAATTAATCGGACTCAAACACATCAATCTTAAACAAGAGTCCGAACAAATCCGAAAACAATTAGAAAAAGCAGGAGCCATTTCCGATGATGCCATCGAAGTATCAGAAGATGATTTAAAAGCATTGGAATCAGCGAAGTTTTCTCATTTGCACAATCATACCCAGTTTTCGATTCTGCAATCCACCATATCTGTCAATCAGTTGGTCGGATTGGCAGCGAAACAAAAAATGCCAGCCGTGGCGATGACTGATTTAGGTAATATGATGGGAGCGTTTCAGTTTGTTAGTGCGATACTTTCGCATAATAAATCCGCAGAATCCAAAAACAAACAGTTGACAGAGGCTGGGGAAGAACCTACTGAAGCGATAATTAAACCAATCGTTGGTTGTGAGTTGAATGTTTGTGAAGACCATACCAACAAAAAAGTCAAAGACAATGGCTACCCGGTAGTTTTTCTGGCTAAAAACAAAAAAGGATACCACAATCTGGCAAAAATGACATCGCTGGCACACACCGACGGATTTTACTATGTGCCACGTATCGACAAAACGATTGTAGAAAAATATAAAGAAGATATTATCGTGCTTACCGGCGGAATGCAGGGTGAAGTACCGTCAAAAATTC
>Ga0079223_10002664_pt1 | contig 11098 bp, 8 predicted proteins | sample Stecom2011_FD_75072 | JGI IMG/M metagenome (GOLD analysis project Ga0079223, IMG submission 75072) | Agricultural soil microbial communities from Utah to study Nitrogen management - Steer compost 2011 | ecosystem: Environmental > Terrestrial > Soil > Agricultural land | place: USA: Utah...
ATTAGCCACTTATAATTTTTGCAAATTTATCTTTAATTATTGTATCTATCAAGTTAAAATATGAAGGCATATCATTTATACTTGGTGTTGCCATTAGACTATCACTTTCAATTAAGCCTAACTCATTTTTACCAACCACTTTAAAATATAGCGGTTTAATTGTTAGCGGATAATCTATTCTAGTATAATAAGAAGTTCCTGAACGAGTAATTCTTTCCTCAGATAAATACCAATCTTTTTGGTTATATGAATAATATAATTCATAACTCAATTCACCACCAGCTAAAACTATTCCTTCATTAAAATATACTGTAAATCTTTCACCAGGAATAACATTACTTGAAAAGTATGGATCATTGATAACCGCAAAATCAACATTCAGTCTATCACTTGGGTTTTTAGTATCTAAATATTTAGCTTCACCCTTTGTATTTGTTCCAGAGATACTTACAACTGCATAATTATAATCTCTATTAACATCTATATTATCTGAATCATCAGCAATAACAAGATCAAATAAAGTGCTATTCCCTATTACTTTTACAAGTTGATTAGGATCAGTAATATCAACCTCACCAGTATTACGATAGATAGCATATCTTTTCGCATTTTTAACTGGTTCAAATTCTAAAACAAATCCTTGTTCAGTTTTTACTAAATTTACATCGCCAACCTTATTGGGAATAACTTCAGTTATTTTGTCTAATTTAGCTGGGATTGCAGGGTTTGTCCAATACTCATCGATGAGTTTTCTAAAACCTGACTGATTGCGATTTATGTTTAAGTGTTTATAACTATAGATTGTAATTCCATCTACTTCTTCATGTTTACTTGTATATAATACTTGTTTCGCTGCTTGCATTGGATCAGAATTCCAATAAGAATCGCCACCATCAATCATATAAAGACCCATACCAATATAAAGGTTAACGTCCTTATATCTTACCACTTGTGCCCACCAATCAACGATATCAGCAAATGGAGCAACGGGTTGTGTGAATCCCCAATAAACTTGCGGAATAATATAATCTATCCACTCTTCGTCTATCCATTTTTTTGTATCAGAATACAGATAATTTCCATAATGAGCAAATCCAGAAGTATATGATCCGTTAGTAATTGCGTCACCATTTTCATTATAAGTTATTTCTTCATTTGGATTAGGGTTGTTTCTCCAAATCCCACTAGGAGATATTCCTAATTGAACTTGACGATTGTTAGCATTATTAAACCTAGTCATCTCATCGCTTAAATCTTTAATAAATAAATCTACTTGTTTGCGGCGCCAATCTTCTGTGCTCAAACCTTCTGTATTATATTTAGCACGTGTATGTGCATCATTTGCACCACTAATATAAAAATAATCATCAAAGTGAATTGCATCGACATCATATTTTTCAATAATTTCCATTGATACATCAACAACAAACTTTCGAACCGCAGGTTCTCCTGGATTCAAAATTGTTCCGCCACTACCATTAAGAATATTTTCTGGATTACTTGCCGGATTTTTTGGATATGCAGCATAATTTTTTGCTACAGTTTCTGGAGCAATTACACTGTTGGCAATTCGATAGGGATTAAGCCAAGCGTGAAACTCCATTCCCCGGCTATGAACTTCATCAATAAACCATGTTAAATAATCCCATTCTTCGAAGTCAATTCTATTTACATAACTTGCGATCGGACTTAAATCAGTATCATATAGTGCATCATTCATTATTCGTAAGTGATAAATGATTGTGTTTAAATTATGTGCTTCCATATTATCTAACACATTCAACAATGCATTTTTAAACTGTGTTTCCGTAGTATATGATGGTACATCACCTACAAGTTGTGATACCCATACGCCTCTAAATTCTTGTTCTTTTGCAATATATTCAGTCGGTATCAATACCGGTTCATTTGAACCACGATAATTGATAATCGAACCATTAGATCTTCTTAATTCTGTTAATTCAATACTATCGGTTGCATTAATGCTTAATGTAAAAAGCATAATGAAAAACGTTAGTATAAAAGTAAAAGTCTTCTTCATACTGCACCTCATTTCTAGTAATATTATACCTTATGATGTGAAGTTACGCAAGTTAAAAACTTAACTATACAAATGCAAAACAACAGTAATATTTACTGTTGTTTTGGTCTTTTTTTGTATTCATTTGCAAGTTCATTGGCAATATTTCGTTCCAAGTTTTTATGATTGATTAGCGGGCTTTTCTCTTTTTTCTCTTTTTTCGCCACCGAATCACCATTATAATATATGTTTAGATATTTTTTTTATTCTAACAATTCTTTAATTTTTTGATATTCATACCCTTTCGCAATTAAACTTGCGATTATTTTTTGTTTAATTTCATAAGTTTCTAGATTTTTGTGTTCAAGTCGTTTTAATTGTTTTTGGAAGTCTTTTTCCAATCTTTCATCGCTATTATCAACTAGCTTAGCTGTATTAACGATTGTGTAGACTATCTCGCCAACAAACCCTGCTCTAATTAATTTACTAATTAACTTTTGCCTTTGCTTTTTAACTGGGTATGTTATTAATGATTTAGCCTCTTTTTCAACAATTTGCTTGATCTTTTCTTCCTGGTCTTTTTGACTATATCCACCAACAACATCATTAATAATAGTTTTATTAATTCTTTTTTCATATAGTTTTTGTTCAATATATTTAGGGCCTTTATTTTTCCGCATATAATAATCATAAAAGTATTTTGCGAATTTTTCATCATCAATATAGCCATGCGTTTTTAGTCTACTAATTACCCTATCTGCTTCAGAAAAATTCAAATCATTCTTAGCAAGATACTCCTTCACCTCATAATGTGAACGCATCCGATAAGATAAATAGTTTAAGGTTTTATTATATATTTTATTAATTTTAACTTCATTTAAAATTTCAGCAAATTTGGCTTTTGTAAACTCCTTATCCTTAAATACTTGATATTTTATGAGTGTTTCTTCATCAAAAGTATATTTACCGATATTGGTTTCTACTTGGTAATTTTTTCTTACTTTACTAACCTTTGTTATCTTAATCTTTGCTGGCATATGAGAACCCTTCTCCACCAACTTCACTCGCTCTTACTGCATAGTAAAAAGCATTTTCATCTGTTTCTTTTATAATCTTTTTCAAACGATAAAATTGAAAACTAGATAAAACACAAGTTAATTGATCGCGTTCAATTTCCGAAAAACCTCCTTGAGCCTTTACAACGGTAACACCGCGACCTATTTCCTTAATAATTCTTTCCTTAATAATATCATTCTTGTTTGAAATAATATGCACTGCACGTTTATTAAAACCACTAAATACTATTTGATCAATTGTAAACCCACTTAAAGATATGAAAATGGCCCCATAAAGTATAACTGCCAAATTACGAAAAATAATGGCACCGATTAAAATAATCATTCCATCAATAATATATAAGGATACTGAGTAAGGAATATGGAAATATTTCAAAAGGATTTTTTGGGGGATTTCTACTCCCCCTGTAGTCGCTCCGTATTTAATAACTATACCTAGTCCAATTCCCATAATGATTGCGGAGAAAAATACAACAATCGTTTTATCTTGAATTGGGTCGTTCCCAATAGCTTTAAATATCAAATCAAAGAGTTTAATAAAAACTGGAAACATAATTGATCCATATGATGTTTTTATTAGGAATTCATTTCCTAAGAAAACAAAGCCAATTAATAATAAAACAATATTTAAGATTAAGATGAGGAAAGCCGTATCCATTTGTAGAACATGACTTAAAATAGTTCCGATACCTGCGATTCCTCCTATAACCAATTCAATAGGATCTAAAAAGAAACTAAAAGGAAAAGCAGCAATCGCAATTCCAATTGTAATATATACCCATTCTTTAACCTTGGTTTTAAATGTTTCCATAAACTTACCTCATATTATATTTTGATTTTAAGTATGCATTAATAAACTCATCTATTTTTCCATCCATTACACTATCAACATTACCAATCTCATAATTAGTGCGATGGTCTTTTACCATTGAGTAAGGATGAAATACATATGATCGGATTTGATTACCAAAACTTATATCACCAGCTTCACCACTTATGCTTTTTAACTTTTTGTCTTTTTCTTCTTGTTCTAATTGGTATAATTTAGATTTTAAGATTTGCATTGCTCGTTCGCGATTTTGAATTTGGCTTCTTTCATTTTGGCATGTTACTACTATTCCCGTTTTTAAATGAGTAATTCTAATAGCTGAATCGGTTGTATTAACATGTTGACCACCAGCGCCACTTGATCTATAAGTATCAATGCGAATATCTTCAGGCTTGATTTCAATATTTACATCTTCATCGACAGAAGGAGTAACATTTACAGAACAAAAAGAAGTATGGCGGCGTGAGTTACTATCAAAAGGAGAAATTCTAACTAAGCGATGAACCCCTAGTTCAGATTTCAAATATCCATAGGCATTTTCACCAGAAACAATAAAGGATACACTTTTAATTCCCGCTTCATCACCATCTTGATAATCTAAAACCTCAATTTTAAAGTTTCTTCGCTCACAAAATCGTGTATACATCCTATAAAGAATTGAACACCAATCTTGAGATTCGGTTCCGCCAGCGCCAGGATGCATTTCAATAATGGCATCATTCGCATCATATTCTTTACTCAAAAGAATACTAACTTCAAAATCAGCAAGCTCATCTTCTAATCTTGCGATTGCAGATTCAATCTCCTCATTAAGATCTTCATCTTCGCTTTTTTGCATTTCAAAATATATTTCAAGTTCTTCAAGCATTTCAACTATTTCATCAAACTTCGAAAGATTATTTTTTTGAAGTTTAACTTCCTTTAAAACTTTTTTGCTTGTCTCATTGTCGTTCCAAAAATTTGGATTACTCATCTTTTCTTCATTAGCTTTTAAATCTATCTTTAATTTTTCAATATTAATTGCATTCTTTAATTCGTTTATTCTTTTAGAAAAATCGTTAATTGCTTTCGATATTTCGTAATTTTCCATAAGCCCTCCTTACAAGGAATAAAAACTCAAGAATGAGTTCTTGAGTATTATCCTCTTCCGCAACAATTTTTATATTTTTTCCCACTGCCACAAGGGCATGGGTCATTACGTCCAACTTTTTCAGAAACTGTTCGCGGTTTGCGTTTTTTATTTGTGCTTTCTTTTCCAGAACTAGCAACAGTGTTTTTCACAACCGCTTCTCTTTGTAAATTGTCACGTATCTGTGCGCGGTTAACATATCTAGTTGTTTCATTTTCAATAGTAACTAGCATTTCCTCAAATCTTTCAAAACCAATTTCTTGATATTCTCTTAATGGATTTATTTGCGCATAAGCTTGTAATCTTACCGCTTGGCGTAATTCACTCATTGAGTCAATATGTTCCATCCAGTAAGTATCAATAACACGCAATAAGATAACTTTGAGGAATTCCTTAATCATATTTTCATCAAACTGTTCTTTTTTCGTTCCCAATAAATTCATACATTGTGAATATAAAAATTCTATTGGATTTTCACTATCCTTTAAATCTTCAATTCCAAAGGTATTAATTGGAAAAAACTTACCATTAACAGCTTCATATACATTATCATATTCAATAATAACTTCACGTTTTTCTTGGTATGAAAAATTATTAACAATTCTTTCACATGTTCTATACATCATACCTTCAACTATTTCAGATATATCTTCTAAAAATAGAACTTGGTTTCTTTGTTCATAGATAATTTCTCTTTGTTTACGCAAAACTTCATCATAATCTAAAACTGTTTTACGAGCATCATAGTTATTACCTTCAATACGTTTTTGCGCACTTTCAACAAATCTAGAAAACATCTTACTTTCTAATGCTTGTTCAGTACCATCCTTGTTATTAACAATGTAACTTAACATTGTTTTGAATCGATCACTACCGAATCTACGCATTAAATCATCTTCAGCTGATAAGTAGAATTTAGAATACCCAGGATCTCCTTGACGACCAGAACGACCACGTAACTGATTATCAATACGACGTGATTCATGACGTTCTGTACCAATAACTGCAAGTCCGCCTAATTCAACTACGCCTTCTCCTAATTTAATATCCGTACCACGACCAGCCATATTCGTAGCAATCGTTACTGACTTTTGCTGTCCAGCGTTTAAAACAATTTCTGCTTCCCTTTCATGTTGTTTCGCATTTAAAACTTCATGAGGTATTCCTCGTTTTTTAAGTAAACTAGAAAGATATTCACTTGTTTCAATTGCAACAGTACCAACTAAAACAGGTTGACCTTTATCATATCTAGATTTGATGTCGTCTGCAATCGCCCTAAATTTTTGTTCACTAGTTACAAACATCGAGTCAGGAGCATCTTCTCTAATAACTGGTTTATTTGTTGGTATTTCAACAACAAACATATTGTAAATGTTACGAAACTCTTCTTCTTCAGTTTTAGCAGTTCCTGTCATACCTGCAAGTTTTTTATACATTCTAAAATAGTTTTGGAATGTAATTGTTGCTACCGTTCTTGTTTCTTTTTTTATTTCAACATGTTCTTTTGCTTCTAATGCTTGATGTAGTCCTTCACTAAATTGACGACCATGCATTAATCTTCCCGTAAAAGAATCAACGATAATTACTTTATTATCTTGAACAACATAATCAATATCTTTGCTCATAATATAATTTGCTCTTAAGGCATTATTAATATGATGCAGTAATTGTACGTGAGCAACATCATATAAATTTTCTAAACCAAAAAACTTTTCTGCTTTTGAAATACCTTCTTCGGTTAGAACAACAACACGACCTTTTATATCAATATCATAATCATCTTCAGCAAGCCTTTTAACAAACAGATCTGCTTGTTGATATAGATTACCAGTATTTTTTGCCCCACCAGAAATAATCAAGGGCGTTCGCGCTTCATCAATTAAAATCGAGTCAACCTCATCGACGATTGCGAAGTTAAGTGGTCTTTGCGTAATTTGTTCTTTATATATAACCATATGATCACGTAAGTAATCGAAACCTAATTCATTGTTTGTGGAATAGGTAATATCACAATTATATGCTTCTTTCTTTTCTTCTTTTGTTAATTCACGGGTATTAAGACCAACAGTAAGGCCCAACCATTTAAATAACTCTCCCATCCATTCAGCATCACGGCTTGCTAAGTATTCATTAACAGTAACTATATGGACACCTTCACCTGATAAAGCATTTAAATAAGCTACTAATGTTGAAGTTAAAGTTTTACCTTCTCCGGTTTTCATTTCCGCAATATTACCATTATGCATCGCAATTGCACCAATTAGTTGTACTTTGAAAGGAGTCATATGTAAAACTCTCGTTGAAGCTTCACGAACGGTCGCAAAAGCCTCGATCAAAATATCATCCAAAGTTTCATTATTTTCAAGACGAGAGCGAAATTCATTTGTCTTAGCCTTTAGCTCATCATCGGTCAATTGTTTATAATCATCTGCAAGTGCATCAATTTTATCGGCAATTTTAGATATTTTTTTTAATTCTTTATAGCCTGGATCAAATAATCCCTTTAGCACAGGCATCACATCCTTTCAAATACTATTAATATAATAACATTTTATCACTTTTTTTACAAGCAAATTTACTAAAAATTACAGTCGGACAAAACAATCAAGTTAGCAAATGCTAACTTTGTAGGCATCAGTAGGCATATTTGTTGCAGAGGTTATATACGAGTGGTAAAATGTAATTGTAAAGTAATTAAAATATCAAGGAGGTATTAAAATAATGAAATATAATTTACCAGAATTAAAATATGATTACGCGGCATTAGCGCCATATATTGATGAAAGGACGATGACAATTCATCATCAGAAACATCATCAAGGTTATGTTAACAATCTAAATGCTGCATTAGATTTGAAACCTGAGTTAAAAGAAAGAAGCTTAGAAGACTTACTTAAAAATTTAAATGATCTTCCAGAGGAAGTGAGAACAGCAATCAGAAATAATGGTGGCGGACATTTTAACCACACTTTATTCTGGGAAATTCTCGGACCAGATACCAAAGGACCTAAAGGTGCAGTGGTTGATGCAATTAATAAGGAATTTGCAAGTTTTGATTCTTTCCAAGAAGAGTTCAACAAAGCTGCTGCAACAAGGTTCGGAAGCGGATGGGCTTGGCTAATTGTTACAAATGATAAAAAACTAAAAGTTTTATCAACACCTAACCAAGACACACCTCTTAATGAAGGAACTCCGATTCTAGCTTTAGATGTATGGGAGCATGCATATTATTTGAACTATCAAAATAAACGTCCTGCGTATATTGATGCGTTCTGGAATGTAGTTAATTGGGATAAAGTTAATGAATTATATTCAGAAGCTTTAAAATAAGCGATAGAAAAAAGCCATTGTGAAATGGCTTTTTTTTATTATTTATTTTCAAAAATTCCTTCAATAATTCCATAATCGAGATCTTCTCGCAAATAAACTACGCTAGGTTTATTTGTTTCTTCATTAATGAACAAGAAGAAATCATGCCCTAACATTTCCATTTGGAGAATTGCATCATCTGTTGACATTGGTTTTAAATCAACTGATTTAGACTTTACTAAATTGGTCGCTTTAATTTCTGTTCTAAATTTCTCAATATCAAAATCTGTGTTTTCAGCATAAACTTTCCCGAGATTATTACGTCGCTTGAAGCTTTTATAAAGCTTCGATTTGTTTCTGCGAATTTGTGTCTCAAGTTTTTCAATTGCCATATCGATTGCTGAAGAGATTGTATCATCTTTGGCTTCAGCACGCAAGAGGAAACGTTTTGTTGGAATTGTTATCTCTGCCACTTGATATGCACCATAAACCTTAATCAAAACATTGGCTGTTAATTCTTCAGGGTTTTTAAAATACTGATTGAGTTTCTGTAATTTGTCGGTTGCAAAATTTTTAATAGCTTCAGTGGGCTCAAACTTATTTTTTCCACGAACAATAACTTTCATTTTAAATCCTCCTTTAACTATTTACACTTTAATTATATCATAGTTGTATTTTAAATCAAAGATTAACACTAAAAAATTTACGTTCTTATTATATGTATATTATAACCCATATCTAAAAATTTAGAAAAAACATCATCGTAATCTTCTAGTCTTAATTTTCCCTCTAACCATAATATAATATTATTTTCTTGATAATCGTGTAACTTAAGTAATAACTTTGCTAACCTTTTATTAAAGCATATTAATTCATCACTCACCCTTTCAAATTCACAATAGTATACAATACTATATATGTAAATAGTATTCCGTCCAATAACTTGAGTTTCATCTTTTCGCAAATAATAGCAATCCTCACATCCAAAATACGTAAATAACGAGAAAAACCCTCTTCTTTTCTTTTTATTACAATTCTTCATATATCTTTATAATTAAAACTTAACGTATGTTTTACTAAAAAAAGCCAAGAAAATATCTTGGCTTTTGTATTGATGTTATTTATTTTACAACAATATTAACTATTTTATTAGGCACAACGATTACTTTAATAATCTCTTTTCCTTCAATATGTTGTTTTACCTTACTACTTAAAAGTGCTAATTGTTCTACTTTACCTTTTTCTTCATCAACTTTAACATCTAACTTATCGCGAAGCTTACCGTTTACTTGAACAACGATCACTACAGTATCATCAACCGTTTTTTCTTCATCATAAGTAGGCCATGGTTGATAAGCTAATAATTCAGTTTTATTAAAGACATGTGAATATAATTCTTCAGTTAAATGTGGTGCTATTGGATTTAATAGTTTTAAAAATCCTAATAAATAACTATAAGGAATATTTGTATCTTTATAACATTCGTTTATAAAAATCATCATTTGACTAATTGCTGTATTAAAATGCAAGTTTTCGAAGTCCTCAGTTACTTTTTTAACTGTTCTGTGATAAACCTTTTCTAAGTTTTTATTTTCATCGCCAACTGTTGCCACTTCAGTATAAAGACGATATACGCGATCAAGAAATCTTCTTGGTCCTTCAACATTCTTAGTTGACCATGGTTTTTCTGCTTCCAAAGGCCCCATAAACATTTCATATAATCTTAAGGTATCAGCACCGTATTCTTCAATGATTTCATCAGGATTAACAACATTACCTCGTGACTTACTCATCTTTTCGCCATCTTCTCCTAAAATCATTCCTTGATTAAATAGCTTTAAGAATGGTTCTTTTGTCGTTACAATTCCACAATCATATAAAACCTTATGCCAAAATCTTGCATAGAGAAGATGCAGTACTGCATGCTCAGTACCACCAATATATAAATCAACTGGTAACCATTTATTAATTAATGCTTGTGTTTCTGGGCTTTCTAAATCTAGGTATTCATTCTCTCTGCGAATAATATAAGCAATATAATACCAACAAGAACCTGCCCATTGTGGCATCGTATTAGTTTCTCTACGCCCTTTAGTTCCATCTTCTCGTACAACATTAACCCATTTGCTTGCATTGGCTAATGGGCTTTCGCCATTTTTACCCAGTGTAACCTTTTCCAATACTGGCAATTCTAAAGGTAAGTCATCTTTTTCTAAAATTTCAATTGTTCCATCTTCCCAATGGATAACTGGAAAAGGCTCTCCCCAGTATCTTTGACGACTAAATATCCAATCACGCAATTTATAACTAATATGATAATAACCTTTAGCTTTTGCTTCTAAAAATTCAATCATTTTATTAGTAGCTTCTTTAGTATTTAATCCATCTAAAAATTCAGAATTAATATGCGCACCATCACCAACAAAAGCCTCCTTAGAAACATCACCATCTAAAACAGGAATAATCTCTAGACCAAATTTTTTTGCAAATTCATAATCTCTTTGATCATGAGCTGGTACTGCCATAATTGCGCCCGTACCATAAGAGTTTAAAACATAATCAGCAATCCAAATAGGTACTTTTTTATTATTAGCTGGATTAATCGCATAAGCTCCCGTAAAAATTCCTGATTTTTCTTTATTTAAATCAGTTCTTTCCAAATCAGATTTAGCCTTAGCATATTCAATGTATTCTATAACATTGGTTTTTTGTTTTTCTGATGTTATTTCTAAAAC
>Ga0079223_10002665_pt1 | contig 11096 bp, 9 predicted proteins | sample Stecom2011_FD_75072 | JGI IMG/M metagenome (GOLD analysis project Ga0079223, IMG submission 75072) | Agricultural soil microbial communities from Utah to study Nitrogen management - Steer compost 2011 | ecosystem: Environmental > Terrestrial > Soil > Agricultural land | place: USA: Utah...
AACACCTTTGCCTACCATTGATGAACGAGAGAATGCACGGAATACTGTAAGAAATACTATTGAAGCAAGAAAAGAGAAAGAGTTGTATAAAAATTATTTCATTAATTTTTTCAGCAATAAGAATGTTGAAGCTGATGCGAATCTCTTAAAAGAGCTTACAATTAAACTCTCAGAGATAATCAGTAAAAAGAAAGATAATCTTAAAATTTATGATGAGCCTGTTTATTTATCCTCAGAAGATTTTTATAATCTTAAAGAAAGTTTCGATAATTCTTTATTGCAGTCTTCATTTATTAAATTTGAAGATAATCCTGTCACCTTAAATTACTTTATTAATCATCTGGTATTTGAAGGATTTAATTCGGATAAGACAGATGGTGAATCAATCTTTAATCTTTTAAATAAAAAAGTAAGAAAATTTATAGAAGAGGAACTGCTTGTAAGAGAAGGATACAGGCTGGGATTAAATAACAATCCTGAAGTTCAATCCCAGTTAAAAATCTGGAAAGAAAATTATATGTATCAATTGATGCAGTCATTGTATGCTGATTCAGTTCAGGTGACTGAAGAAGAAGTAATTAAATATTATGAAGAACGAAATAAAGAAAAAAAATATCCTGTGCTGGTAAACATAATTGAAATTTTAACTGACAGCATTTCAACAATAGAAAAGATAATGGAAGAGATAAATCATGGGAAAGATATAAGGGAACTAGCATTAAAATATACAAAGAGAGAATGGGTTAAAGAAAAAAATGGTGAGTTTGGGTTATTCCCTGTTTTTATGCATGGTGAAATAGGAAGAATTGCAGAAACAATGGAGGTTGGTGAAATTTATGGTCCGTTAAAAATTAATGAAGGTTATTCTGTTTTTAAATTAATTGATAAGAGAAAAGAAAAAATAATTCCTCCTGAACCTTATGAAAAATTCAAGGAGAATTATTTTAAAAGCCTGAAGTTTCAAAAAGCAAAACTGATGATGAATAATAAAACCGCCGACCTTGCAATTAAATTTGGCGTTTCCATTAATCATGAAATTTTGAAAGATATTCCTGTAACAAATATTAATTCATTTGGCTTCAGGTATCTTGGTTTTGGCGGAAGAATAACTGCAGCACCGTTAATTGCTCCAAATAATAATTGGGTAGAAAAGTGGATAGAAAAAATGGATATTATTCAATAGTGTTAAATTGAGTTGAGCAGAATAGAATGCCGGAATCAAAAAAAATAAAAATTAAAAAGAAGAAGAGAAGAATTCCCTTACCTCAAAAACCTCCTAAAGTTGAAAAGGACAGAAAGGCTTATGACAGGAATAAAGAAAAAGATAAACTCAGAAAGGGGAGAGTGTAGTATTTTATAATTTGTCATTCATCCCTTTATTTAAAAATAAATTCTTCCTGTAACAAATTGCATCAGTTTCTCTTTTTAAATCTTAAGGCTAAACTCCTCTTTTACTTTAAAAATTTAATTTTTCAGAGTATTGACATTTTATTATTTATGACTTTATATTTGAACCCAACATTCCAAAAAACTTAAATAATTAAGGTAAATAATGCTTGATGACTTAGATATTAAAATGCTGAATATTCTTCAGGCAAATGCAAGAACTAAAAGAAACCAGCTCGCCGAAGCTGTTGGTTTATCAATCCCCTCGGTAAGTGAGAGATTAAACAAACTCGAAGAGAATGGTGTTATTGAAGGCTTTTATACAAAGCTTAATAAAAAAATTTTTGGTTATGATATAATGGCTTTCATTCTTGTTATGATGGATTCTTCAAAACATTATAAGACTTTAATTACTCATGTTGAAAAGAAACCCGAGATACTTGAATGTCATTCTGTTTTAGGGGAGGGGTCACATATGCTGAAAGCATTAGTTAAAAATACAGAAGCACTGGAAAAATTACTAAGTGAAATTCAGGCATGGCCTGGTGTTGTTTCTACAAAAACAACATTTGTTCTTTCAACGTTAAAGGATACAACAACAATTAATATTTAATTAAAAAAAGGAATACCTATGGCAAAAACTCCTTCACCAGCAGACAATGTCTTAAAATTTATTAAGACAAACAAAATTGAATTCGTTGATCTTAAGTTTATGGATTTCCCGGGACAGTGGCAGCACTTCACAGTCCCTTCATCGCAGTTTAATGCCGGATCATTTGAAGATGGTTTCGGTTTTGACGGTTCTTCTATAAGAGGCTGGAAATCAATAAATGAAAGTGATATGCTTATAATTCCGGATCCGGAAACAATGTTTGTCGATCCTTTTGTTGAAGCTCCTACACTCAGCCTTATCTGTGATGTTTATGAACCTGCAACCAAAGAGAAATATGAAAGATGTCCAAGAAATATAGCACAGAAAGCAGTTTCATATCTTATTTCAACTGGTATTGCAGATACAGTTTATTTTGGTCCGGAGGCAGAGTTTTTCGTTTTTGATGATGTAAGATTTGATTCATCCCCTAACGGAAGTTTTTATTATGTAGATTCAGTTGAAGGAAGATGGAACAGTGGTCGTGATGAAGGACCTAACCTTGGTTATAAACCAAGATATAAAGAAGGTTATTTCCCGGTACCACCTACCGATTCACTTGTTGATCTGCGTAATGAAATGGTTTTAAATTTAATTAAATGCGGAATTGATGTTGAAGCACAGCATCATGAAGTTGCAAGCGGCGGACAATGTGAAATTGATTTAAGGTTTCAGCCTTTGCTTAAAGCAGCTGATCAGCTTTTGATGTTTAAATATATTGTTAAAAATACTGCAAGAATGCATAACAAAACTGTTACATACATGCCTAAACCAATCTTTGGTGATAACGGAAGCGGAATGCATGTTCATACAAGTCTCTGGAAAAAAGGTAAACCTTTATTTGCAGGATCAGGTTATGCAGGTTTAAGTGAAATGGCACTCTATTTTGTTGGAGGAATTCTTCACCATGCTGCATCATTAATTGCATTTACAAATCCTACTACAAATTCATTTAAGAGACTTGTACCAGGATTTGAAGCTCCTGTCAATCTCGCATATTCACAAAGAAACAGAAGTGCATCTATAAGAATACCGATGTATTCAACAAGTCCTAAATCAAAAAGAATTGAATTCAGATGCCCTGATCCATCATGCAATCCATATCTTGCTTTTTCGGCAATGCTTCTGGCAGGACTTGATGGTATTCAGAACAGAATTGATCCCGGTGAACCATTAGATAAAGATATTTATGATATGCCGCCGGAAGAATTAGTAAACGTTCCTTCTACTCCCGGCAGTTTAAATGAAGCGCTTAAAGCTTTACAGAATGATCATGAATATTTACTAAAAGGAAATGTATTTACCGAGGATGTAATAGAAACGTGGATAAAGTATAAAACAGAAAAAGAGATTAAACCAATGGCACTCCAACCTCATCCGTATGAGTTTGGATTGTATTACGATGTTTAGTTAAATAATCAGAAGAGTAAAGATTATAATTTATCGGAGGTTGTCTCTAAATGTGAGACAGCCTCATTATTTTACTTTAACTTCTGTTTTAAAGGTGTGATATATCTGAAAGACTTTATTTTAAATCTTGCGCTACTTCTCTTAATATACTCATAGCTTCAATTATCCGGGAATCAGAAATATATGGTGCCGGTCCGAACCGAAGTATATTTCCCCTGTAATCAGTCCATACATTTCTCTTCATGAGTTCTTTGGAAATCAACCCTGCAAATTCAGTATTGAGAACAAGAAAGCCTGCAATATCTTTTTTATCAACCGATCTGTTTCTTGTTATGATTTCCGGCTTCAGATCAAGTTTATCAAATTCATCGGCAAGAAGATTTACATGGTGCTGACTCACTTCACGTAAAAATTCAGGTGTAAGATTCATTTCATTAAAGAACCGGAATACTTCTGCTGCACGGTAATGACTTGTCGGATCATAAGTAGCTCCTGCAAATAAATCATCACCCTGCCCGTATTGAATCTCCCCGGTTTTTTTCTTCTCAGCAAGTGCACTGAATTCGCTGTACCAGCCGGTAATAACCGGACGCATTCCCGGATTTTGAGGAAAGCGTAAGAAGCAATTACCTTCACCCAACTGGCAATACTTGTAACCGCCTCCTGTTATGAATGCATTCTCCAGTCTATTTTCCTTTACGGAAAATGGAACAACATTCAAAGCATGATAAACATCTACAAGAAGTTTTATCCCTTTTTCATTGCAGAAATCAGCAAGATCTTTCAGATATGGGAGTATTAATCCGGAATTAAAAAACACATATGAAACAAGAACAGCCTATGTTTTATCATCACATTCTTTTTTTAGTTTATCAACAACATCCTGTACGGGAAAAGAGGGGACTTTTACAACTTCAATTTCTTCTTCATTTAAACGGTCTAACTGTCTTCTTATTGTATGAAATTCTCCATCGGTAGTTACAAGTTTTGGTTTTTTTCTTAACGGCAGTGCAGATAAAAATCTGATTATGAGTTCATGAGTATTGGATCCAAGTGCAATATTCCCTGAATTATCGTTCAATAACTTTAAGTAACCTTTTTTAACTTCATCCGCTTTCTCAAATGCTTTCTCCCATTTTTCATCAACAAAAGCTGCAGCATCTTCCCATGCTTTTTTTTGTCCTTCAAATCCGCAGTCAGGCCATGCCTGGTGTGAATGTCCTGTAAAAAGCAGTCTTTCAGTTACGCGGAATTTTGAATAGTATCGTGCAAGCTTGTTAGGTGTGCCTGATAAATCAGAAAGAGAAAATTTCATCTGTTGAATTCCTTCCTGATTGACCAGAGTACAGGGAAAAATTTTATTGATAGGGTTGTAAGAAGATACTTCACACCGTCTGAACCGCCTGTACCCTGCTTTGTACCTATTGTTCGTTCAACCATTTTTAAATGCCTGTACCTCCATTCCTGGAAACCTTCATCAAGATCAACAAGCAGTTCACAGAATTGAGCAATGTTATGGTTGTTCTTGTAAACATCAATAAGAATTTTTTCTATTTCACTGCCTGACTCTTCATTTCCTTCAGGTTCGATTTTATTAATAATCTCATCGGGTACAGGGTAGTTATTTAGTTTTAAAAAACTAAGGAACGCCTGCCAGAGAGAATAATCCTCAAATCTTTTTTGCAGCTTTGCTTTTTCCTCCTGTAGAAAATCGGATCTGTTTAAGGCTTTCTTATTCTTATACCCGAGAGCAAATTCAATTTCACGAAATTGCGAAGACTGAAAACCGCTTGCAGATTCAAGCCTGTCCCTGAATGTTAAAAACTCAAGAGGCGTCATGGTTTCAAGAATATCGGTTTGGTGCACAAGAACTTTAAGAATTGTTAAAATTCTTTTCATTGTGTGTAATGAACGGGGAAGATCGTTACTTAATAAAAGTTTTTTCAGGTAATCCAGTTCGTGCAGTATTTCTTTAAACCATAGTTCATATGCCTGGTGAATTACAATAAATAACATTTCATCATGGTCAGGTCCCTTTGACCTCAGTTTTTGAATGTTAAGAAGAGAATCAAGGTTAAGATATTCGGAATAAGTAAGAGCCATCTTGTTTTCCTGAGTTAATTAGTAATAGTTCCTGAATGTGCCAAATCTAAAAAGGGTATAGTTTAAAACAAACTTTATAGTTAAATTTTTAATTATTTACTTGCAGATAATCATTCATTATATTCTAATTATGTTATATAGTCGTGTAAAAATTGTCACCCTTGTTGTAATTTTTATATTAAAGATTAATGCACAGAATATTTATTTTAACCACCTAACTGTGGAAAACGGACTTTCCAATAATGATGTAAATACACTCATTCAGGATGATAAGGGATTTATCTGGTTCGGGACCGAAGATGGACTGAATCGTTATGACGGATATAATTTTAAGATATTTCGAAACGATCCTTACGATACAAATAGTCTTTCCGGCAATGCTGTCTGGTCTCTAATGGAAGATCGGAAAGGATTTATCTGGGTAGGAACTGTTGATGGGATTCTTAACCAATTCGACCCTGTAAGTGAAAAATTTATTCGCCACGATTTTGCAGGTAATGATAAAAAATATAGCAGTGTAACAACACTTTTTGAAGATAGTAAAGGGAACATCTGGATTGGAACAAGAGGAAGAGGCGTTTTTAAATTTAATCCTAAATCAAAACAAATTTTGCATTTTAACCGAGACAGAAAAGATTCACTCAGTTTGTCTCATCAAAGTGTCAGAGCTATAACTGAAGATAGTTTTGGCAACATTATTATAGGCACCTATCAAGGTTTGAATAAATTCTTTCCGAAGCAGATTCAATTAAAATAAAAGAAGAGGATAGGAATGATCTGTTATTAAATAATTATGGTAACGAAAAAAACTATAATCTTCATATAAGATTGGCATCTGTAAACGGTGAAATGCTATTTGAACATGAGGCTGTTTCAATCGGACAGAACACGGGACATCAGCTTGTGCCGGACTGGGATGACCTCGAAAATCCTGTTAAAATTCTGATTGATGTTGGAAATGACGGAACTATTGATGATACTATTTTCGTTAAGAACCAGGCAACCGATGTTAAAGCTAATTATTTCACCGGAGTACCCGGAGAATTTAATCTTTATCAGAATTATCCTAATCCGTTTAACCCCTCAACCACAATTACGTTTGATATTCCCGCACAGGAATTAATAGTTTTAAAGATATATAATATTCTTGGACAGGAGATCGCAACGCTCGTTAATGAAGTAAGAACTGCAGGACACTATTCTGAAATCTTTAATGCTTCTCAGCTGCCGAGCGGAGTGTATATTTATAAACTGACAGCCGGTAGTTTTACAGAAAGCAGAAAGATGATTCTTCTCAGATAATTTTCTTTTCGCAAAAGATTTGATCCCAATAGGAAAACCGATGGGGGATTATTATATTTTTACTTAATCTGGTTTTTGTTTAATTCCTTTGATAAGTTTTTGCCGGTTATCACATATAATAACCATTAATCATTTTAATGAATCATTTTTTTATTTTATTAATCTAATAAGTCAACTAATTTAATTATACTCAAATCGGGAAAGGCAAAATATGGATACGTTGCAAATATCATCCGTGAAAGAACAGCTATATGTACGCAAAGACAGGATAAATGAAGCAATGAAGCAGATGCCGGGAAATAGTCAGCTTGTTGATTTGCTGAAACAGGTAGATAGTGCTTTGGAAAAGATAAGTAGCGGGACATACGGCATTTGTGAAGTTTGTAAAGAAAGTGTGGAAGAAGAACGGCTTTTTATTGATCCGCTGGTTTCGGTATGTCTTGGCTGTTTAAATGAAGCCCAGCAGCGGGCATTGGAAAATGATCTTGAGTTTGCAGCAAAAATTCAGAGGAATTTGCTTCCCAAAAATAATCAGAAAATAAGCGGCTGGGATTTTTGTTATCATTTTGATCCCGCAGGACCGGTTAGCGGTGATTTTACAGATATCATTCCTCTAAATGACGGCTCAGTAATATTTATTATTGGCGATGTTTCGGGAAAAGGAATTGCAGCATCTTTAATGATGTCTCATCTCCACGGTTTAATACACAGTCTTCTTTCATTTGAACTGCCGGTAAATAAAATAGTTGAGAAAGTAAATATGCTTTTTAATGAAAGCACGCTTTTCTCAAACTATGCAACAATGGTCCTCGGCAAAGCTTTTCCTGATGGCAAAATTGAAATTTGCATTGCAGGACATAACCCGCCACTTTTATTAAAGAATGGTGAAGTTAATGGATTGAATGCAACCGGAATGCCTGTTGGTCTATTCAGTAATGCACAATATGAAGTGAGAACAATACAGCTTCAGCAGGGGGATGCTCTTCTTCTTTACACAGATGGCTTAACCGAATCAGAAGTAAATAATATAGAATACGGTGAGGATAGGGTAATTAATTATCTCGCATCAACCAATGGTCAGGCATCAAAATCACTTATTAATGAATTGATTAATGATCATACTCAATGGTTAAGCAATAACAAACCTGCAGATGATCTTACAGTTCTTGCAATTAAAAGAATGGAGTAAATGAACTCCATTCTTTTTTAAAAAGGTTTCTTCCTGAGAAATTACCTGTCTTTCTGCTGATATTTTCATTATTTTTAATATAGTTTTTTGCTGATAATTACGGATGAAAGATGAAAATATTTGCTACTATATTTGCTTTCCTTTTTATTTCAATTCCTCAGAATATAAATCCACAAGGGAAAATTCTTTTAGTGCTTGGTTCCGATACTGCTATATGGGATGGAATGAGTGTGGATAGATTTCATTGTTATTACAATTTTGAATTATTTACAAGCCCAGCCTCAAATACCAATACAGTTATGAGCAACAGTTTCAGAAATCAGATTATGGATTCTTATGGTAATCCTTTAAAGATGACCTGGTGGATGATTGGCGGAAATATGTACAGGTATGCTTTAAATAATAATGTACCTGTCCCAAATACAATGGCAATGTATTTAATGAAAAAATATTTTGGCGATAAAATTAATGAGTTTGGAGATGAGTTATCTCTCCATTACCATACTTTCTGGTGGACGGACTATGACAAAGATGGAAAGTACTGGTGGAATCAGGCTTTATCTTTTAATGAAACAAGAGAAGATTTTGATTTAATACTTGCACAGTTTCTTCTTGAAGAAAATATTTTTCCTGTTTCTTTCAGAAGCGGCTGGCATTATATGGATAATGACTGGCAGAATTATTTAAATGAACTGCTGCCATACAGTCTTCATAACGACTGGCCCGCAAAAAGGTATAATCTTACAGAGCCAATTGATAATATATATGATTGGTCGCAAGCACCGTCTGACTTTATTCCTTTCCATCCTTCAGAAGATAATTATCAGCTTCCCGGTAATGGAAAAGGCTGGAATGTAAGATCAAAATATATGGGTTCAGTTACTACACAGCTTGTTACAGAAATATTTGAAAAAGCCGAAGATGGAATTGACCAGGTGGTTTGTTTATGGTCGCATCTCCCGGATGCAAATTTTATAAATGAGATTGTACATGTTAATTCAGTTTTTCACCAGGTGAAGCAATCTTATCCCGGGATAGATTTTCAATATTGTACCGCTGTTGAAGCATACAGAATATGGAGACAATCATCCGATACAACAAAACCGGTTCTTAATCTTACTGAAGAAATATCAGGAAATGAAGTTAAGTTTATTGTTTCAACAAATGAAGAAATTTTTCAGAAAAAACCTTTCCTTGCAGTTAAGGATATTTATGAAAATTATTTCATAGCAGATTTTGAAGAGTTATCGGAAAATACCTGGAAAACAATTGATTCATACAAGCTTGATAAAATTGTTAAAACAGGTGCTGCAATAACAGATACAATCGGAAATCTCTCTACTGCATTTTTAACATATCTTCCCGATGAGCAGTTTATTGATGATGACAATCCTCTTTACCAGGAGATTTATGGTAATTGGGAAAATTCATCGCTTGCTTCTTGGGGACTCAATTCACGCAAGGTTAATCTTAATCAGGGAGATTCTGCAAAAGTAAAATGGAATTTTAATATCAGTAAAACAGGTTTATATAATTTATTCATTCAGTTTCCGGAAACTGAAAATTTACCTGATTCAATTTTCATTTTAGTTTCAGGCGGGGGATTAAAATCAGATACAACATTAATTAACGGAAATATTGAAGCTAATAAATGGATTTATATTAATACAGCAGAGTTTTCTACAGGCGAAAATAATTTTGTAGAAATGTTTGCTGTAAATAATAGTAATGATGTTAAAACACTTTCGGCAGATGTTGTGAAGATATCAGCTTATGTAAGAGATATTCAATTATTACCCGATCGGTTATTCATTAACTTTAATGAAGTAAGTGTTGAGGATACGATATCATTTAATCTTAATCTAAGCAACATAGGTTTAAATGATTTAACTGTTAATGATGTAACATCAGTTAAAGGTTATGTTGATATAAATATTTCTCTTCCGCTGATTATTGAAGGGATGTCCGTTTTTTCTGTGCCGCTTATATTTATTGCAAATGAAATTGGCAGTATACAGGATACAATAATTATTCAAAGTAATGATCCGCATAAGCCTTTATACAAAATTCCTTTGATTGCTAATGTGGAGAATTATTTTTCCATTGTCGATAATGAAGATATAGGATTTTATTCAGAAATAGGGACCTGGCATACAAGTGTAGCTCAGGCTTATGGTAGTTCAAGCAGGTATGCATATTTGACTCCCGGAGGAGGTGCACAGGCATCTTTTTATACCTCATTAAAGAAAAGCGGTTATTATGATGTTAATTTTATTGTTCCTCAAACTGTAAACAGTGCAGATAAAGCACTTTATGAATTAATTGTTGATGGTGTTATAAGAGATTCCGTTTACGTAAATCAGAATGAAGGAAGCGGTGAATGGAGAACAATTGGCAGATATTTTATTCCTGCCAATGTTCCTGTTATACTAAAAGTAATTGATTCGGGGGAGAGTACATCAGGACCTGTAATAAGAGCAGATGCAGTTAAAATTCAACTTTACAGGGAAACAACATCTGTAAATAATAATGAACAGCTTCCTGATGAGTTTGTTCTTTATCAGAATTATCCTAACCCATTTAATCCAACAACGAAAATAAAATATTCAATTCCTTCAGCGCAAAGGGTGAGGCTTGTTGTTTATGATATTCTTGGAAATGAAATTGCTGTTTTAATTAATGAAGAACAACATTCCGGTGCATATGAAATTACATTTGATGGAAGCAGTTTATCCTCAGGTATTTATTTTTACAAATTAACTGCAGGAAGTTTTTCAGATACGAAGAAATTAATTCTGATTAAATAAATAATTGCAAAATATCAGATTAATTACTTTAGTCATTGCGAAGTCCCGATTAATCGGGACTGAAGCAATATATATTAGAATTATGACAATGCAAAGTGGATTGCTTCACTCACCTCGTTCGCTCGCAATGGGCATAATAGTCATTTTGTGTTGCTAAAATTAAATTGGTTTTAGATAAAAATACCATCTGAAATATTTTTTTCTTTTATGTTTTGCTAATCCTTTATGATTTCTGTATTTATGTTTAAGT
>Ga0079223_10002666_pt1 | contig 11095 bp, 9 predicted proteins | sample Stecom2011_FD_75072 | JGI IMG/M metagenome (GOLD analysis project Ga0079223, IMG submission 75072) | Agricultural soil microbial communities from Utah to study Nitrogen management - Steer compost 2011 | ecosystem: Environmental > Terrestrial > Soil > Agricultural land | place: USA: Utah...
CCCATGGTTGTGAGGCCATACAGCTGGACAACATTGACATAGGCGAATTTGAACGCGTCGACAAAGCTTCCACTAATGATTGAAGGTAAAAAAGCCAGAATAAAAACCAGTACAGATAAGCCTGCGCCTAACAGATGAACCTTCATATTACGAAAGAAGATAATTCCGAAAACAGGCGCGAATGCGATCATTTGAAATTTTGTTAGCAACGCCAGGCAGTAAAAAGGTAGCGATAAGAAGCCGAGGCGGTAGTGAAAGCTGAGTAATATTGCCAGCAGTAACGGGACTAGCGGGGTGATATCGACCTGGCCCCATATCGGCCCGTTAAATAGTATTGCGGGATTTAGTGCGGTGAGGAGCATCCCGTAATGAAAGTGGACTTTGTTCTGTGCGTATTTCTTTAAGAGCGTGAAAATAATAACGGTGACTAGCAGATGGCTAACCAAAACAGGTATTTGAGATAAAAACTTTAAGAACAAATTGTTCTCGATGGGCATCGCCAACAGGTCGTAAAACTGGCCTAGCAGATAAAGCCAATGTATGAACATCGGCGGGTAGTTACCATTAAAGTCTTCATAGCCTTTAGTCGCTAATTGATCGACCCAATTCTGCCAAAATCCAAGGTCACCACCATGGCCGTCAAAGAATAGCAGGCAGAGATTACTTAATACGACTGCGCACAGGTACAGCTGCAAAAAAATGGCGTAATCGATTTTAGATATATCCCATGCCGGGACACTGTTGCTGCGAGCTATGGGGCTCAGATTCTCCGCTATTGGCTGTGCTACCACATCTGCACAATCGTTATTATTATCTGTGGCATTCATCGTATCAATCCTTTAAACAATGGTTCGTTAAGTGAGCCTCACCGATCGTCTCTGCGGTTAAGTTCTGTTGGTTTTGAGTTGGCGATATCACTGATGTGATACTTGGGGCGTTTTTTTACTTCTTGATAAATTTTCGACAGATATTCACCAATAATGCCAAGGCATAACAGTTGGACACTGCCGATGAAGAGTAGAGGTAAGAGAATAGATGCCCAACCCGGCGTGGCGTGATCGGTAAAAAACCTCACCACCAGTACCCAGAGGATCAGTGTAAAAGAGGCGAAACCAGAGAGAATGCCCAAGATCGTAATCATGCGTAAGGGCTTGGTTGAAAATGCAGTAATGCCGTTCCAGGCGAAGGACAGCATTTTTCTTAAAGGATATTTACTTTCACCTGCTTCGCGTGCGTGGCGTTCATATTCCACCACCGAAGATCGAAATCCGACTTCTCGTACAATGCCGCGTAGAAATAAATTGGACTCTTCATATTCCAGTAATGCATTCAGTGCGCGGCGAGACATCAGGCGAAAATCGGCGTGGTTGAATACCAGATCGACGCCCATTTTTTTCATCAAATGGTAATAACCTTCGGCGGTAAAGCGTTTGAAAAAGGTATCTGTCTCGCGTTTCGATCTCACTCCGTAAACGACGTCATTGCCGCGATAATAATCGTCGATCATTAATTCGATATTGATCGGATCGTCCTGTAAGTCCGCATCGATGCTGACAACAATATCTTCGGTCGTGCTACACAGGCCCGCGTAGAGCGCATTCTGGTGCCCCTTATTGCGCGACAGTTTGATGCCCACCACGTTGGGATAATTTTCTGATGCAGCCTTTAACAGCGACCAAGTGGAGTCTTTACTGCCGTCGTCAATAAAATACAGCTTGGAGTCGTCGGCAATTTTGTTGCTGCTGATTAGCTTGCCCAATAATTCCTGCAGGGTATTAAGCGTTATGGGAAAAACATCCTCTTCGTTGTAACAAGGAACAACAACAGCAAGTGATGGTGTGGAAAGGGTCATCGCCTAACTCCGATATATCCAGGTTTTATGTAAGAGAAAGTTCACTATCAAGGTAATCAATGTGGCCCCGACCTGCGCCAGTAAGTAATGGGGCGTCACGGTTAGCAATAAGGCAAAGGACGAGGAGTTGATGGTTAACCCGAGGCCGGCAACAATTGAAAATTTGATGGCAGTTTCCACATGGCTTTTTTTGCTGGCAAAGGTGAAATGGTAGTTCATGAGATAGTTGTAAATCGCGGAAAAGGTAAAGGCGAGAGCCGACGCGACTACTTCATGAAAATGACCGATTTCGATGAACAGCAATAACAGAACAAACTGGAAGAGTGTGGCGCTGCCGCCCACCATTAGAAATCGAATTAAATGATTAGTTATAAACATGGGCCGTCCCAAGATGTACTTCTTATTGTTTTCATTATTTCAAGAGCTGTTTCTATCGGTATTGGCGCAACAAGTATCAACCGAAAAGCGCAGATATTTTAACTAAATGGCGCGGGCTCGAAATTAAGTGAGCAGAAGCATACAGCAATGAATAAACAGGTTAAATGCAGAGCAGGGGGATTATGAGAACAATTCGAAGAATGGGCGCACCTTTAGCGACACATCGCACACTTACTGGCTTCTGCGGAATGTTTTTATATTGAAATACGGCTTTGGCGGGTTGCTGTGAGGAGTCTTCTTACCATCAGCAGGCTGGCGCGGGAAAAGAGACAAGTCCCCGAGTTGACATTCCAGCAGGTGAAAGGTTTATTCTGGGCACAAGATCCAATAGGTAGCATCCCAGAGGTAAACAGGAGGTCGAAATGAATATCGGACAGGCAGCCAAGCAGTGTGGCTTGAGCGCGAAGACCATTCGTTACTACGAAGATATTGATCTTGTCGTACCGCGTCGCCAGGCGAGTAACGAATATCGCGACTATTCAGATGCAGATGTTGAAAAGCTCGTGTTTTTACAGCGCGCCCGTTCAGTCGGGTTTGGGTTGGAGGAGTGCCGGGAACTGTTGAACCTTTATCAAAACTCCCAGCGTCAGAGCAGCCATGTGAAAGAGTTAGTCATCGGCAAGCTTCAGCAGTTGGATCAACAGCTTCACGCATTAAATGAAATGCGCGCAACACTGACAGAAATGGCCGCGCGTTGCGTCGGTAACGAAACCCCTCAGTGCGCCATTCTTGAAAGTCTCGCTCACCCAACAGCCGAGCCTGTGAAATCAAAGGCAGTGCCGGCCATGTCATTTACCTTGGTGGAGAATCGTCATGAGTAGCTGTTGCGCGCCCCCCGAGAAACCTTCCCCTCAAAAAGCCTCCAGCTGCTGCGGCTCAGAAGCAGAGAGCACCTGTGGGGAAGCGTCTCGCAAGGCGAATTTCGACTATTTGTTGTGGGTTTCATTTGGCCTGGCAGCGATACTTTATGTCTCTTACGGCCTTAATTTGAATGCAGGCATCGAATGGCTGGAGCATTTGGGGCACGGGGTTTTCGATCTGCTTAATACCATGTGGTGGGGTGTCGTCATCGGCGCGCTATTTGTCGGTGTGTTAGCGAGAATTCCGCAGGCGTTGATTTTGTCTGTGCTGGGTCGTGGTGGTAGCGTCAAGGGTATCGTCCGGGCGGCTTTAGCGGGCGTGCTTCTGGATTTATGCAGCCACGGTATTCTGATGGTCGGGATGAAGCTCTATCAAAAGGGCGCCAGTGCCGGGCAGGTGATGGCGTTTTTGATTTCCAGCCCGTGGAATTCGTTTTCGCTGACAATCATTTTAATCGCGCTTATCGGCTTGCCTTGGACGTTGGCGTTTATCGGTCTTTCGATGGTCATCGCGCTGATAACCGGTTATTTGTTCGATCACCTGATTAGCAAAGGCATTTTGCCCGCAAACCCTCATACTGATACCAGCAGCTTTGACGACGACTATAAATTCTGGCCAGAGGCCTCCAGGCAATGGCGCGCAATTGATTGGAGCTTTGGATTGGTTGGCGAGATCCTGTGGGACGGCTTTAAAGGCTCGCGGGTGGTGTTGCGCTGGTTGTTGTTCGGCGTGTTACTGGCCGCCCTGATCCGCACGTTTGTGTCCCTCGATATGTTTCAAACCTGGTTTGGTCCGAGTGTTATAGGGCTGGTATTTACCTTGATTGCCGCTACGGTTATCGAGGTGTGTTCGGAAGGGTCTACGCCCATAGCTGCTGATTTGGTCACCCGCGCCCAGGCGCCCGGCAATGGCTTCGCCTTCATGATGGCTGGCGTTGCGACTGACTACACCGAAATCATGGTGCTCAAAGATACTACCCGCTCGTGGAAGCTGACCTTGTTCTTGCCGTTGCTGACTTTGCCGCAGGTGGTTGTGGTGGCCTTGGTGCTGAATGGAATGCATTTCTGACGCGATCATGCGCAGCACTGCTGTCGGATTACGCCGCTCGTAACCTCGCGGCTAATCCGACGCTTAAAATTGGTGGATGCGCTTCGCTTATACCACCCTACATCTACAAGGCGTACAAGGCGCGTGTTTAGGGTGGATAAGTGTCAAGCGCATCCACCAGCAATGCCACTGCACCAGAAATGCCACTCCACCAGCAATGCCACCACATCAGCAGAATGACAATACGAACTTCGATCAGCCTCGTGCACCGCATTTAAACCGCCAGAGAAACCCCTCTGCCTTTTGAGTCGCAACCGCAAGTCATGTAGAATGCGCCCCTCATTAACTCTCGCCTGATCCGACCCATCAACGACTTATCGAATCCCGCCAATTATGGAAATCAATCCTTTACTGAATTCTTTAAAAGACCTCTCTGAGCGCACCCGTGTGCTTAGGGGGTATCTTTGACTACGATCTAAAAAAAGAGCGCTTGACCGAAGTTGAGCTTGAGCTTGGTGAACCAAGTATCTGGGAGAACCCGGAGCGCGCGCAGGCGTTAGGACGCGAGCGATCTTCGCTCGAAATCGTGGTTAAAACCATCGACGAACTCGAAGCAGGCGTGGCCGATTGTCGCGAGCTTCTCGACATGGCTGTTGAAGAAGATGATGCCTCAAGTGTTGAGGATGTTGCCACGGAAATCACGCGTCTGGATGAACAGCTGCAAGCGCTGGAGTTCCGGCGTATGTTCTCGGGTGAGATGGATCCCAATAATGCGTTTTTGGATATCCAGTCAGGTTCTGGTGGTACAGAGGCTCAGGACTGGGCAGAAATGGTCCTGCGTATGTACTTGCGCTGGGGCGAAGCAAAAGGTTTCAAAACGACTCTTGAAGAAGTTTCTGCGGGGGAGGTTGCGGGTATAAAAAGTGCCACCATCCGCTTTGAAGGCGACTACGCTTTCGGCTGGTTGCGAACTGAAACCGGCGTTCACCGTCTGGTGCGCAAATCGCCATTTGATTCTGGCAATCGCCGCCATACTTCTTTTTGCTCAATCTTTGTTGCGCCGGAAATTGATGACAACATCGAGATTGATATCAATCCCTCAGACCTGCGTATCGATACCTATCGTGCAAGCGGAGCGGGCGGTCAGCACATTAACAAAACCGATTCGGCAGTGCGTATCACTCACATTCCTACTGGCATCGTCGTTCAATGTCAGAACGAACGCTCTCAGCATGCCAACCGCGATCAAGCCTACAAAATGTTGCGTGCGCGTATGTACGAGCAGGAGATGCAAAAGCGCAATGCCGAAAAGCAGACCATGGAAGACAATAAGGCAGACATTGGTTGGGGCAGCCAGATCCGCTCCTATGTGCTGGATGACTCGCGCATAAAAGATTTGCGGACTAATGTGCAAACCAGCAACTGTCAGGCGGTATTAGACGGTGCGCTGGATCAATTTATTGTCGCCAGTCTGAAGGCCGGGCTGTAAAAAGCTGCTACCAGGTTTTCTCAAAACACTTAACACTCAATTACTTAATAGAAATATCAATACTATGAGCAATGACATCACGCAAACTGAGCAGGCCCAGGAAGAAAACAAACTCATCGCTGAACGCCGGGCTAAACTGACCCACATTCGTGAAGCGGGAAATGCTTTCCCTAACGATTTTCGACGTGAGCACAAAAGCCAGGAATTGCAGCTAGCCTACGGCGAAAAAACCAAAGAAGAGCTGGAGGCTTTGGGGCAGGTCGTCAGCGTCGCCGGGCGAGTGATGGCCAAGCGCGGGCCGTTTATGGTTCTGCAGGATGCTGATGGCACGATTCAACTTTATGCTGACAAACAAGCGCAGGAAAACATTAAAAACACCTGGGGCGTTTGGGATATCGGCGATATCGTCGGTGTTAAAGGTGCACTGCATAAATCCGGTAAGGGCGATCTCTACGTTAACCTTGAAGACTACCAATTGCTCACTAAATCCTTGCGTCCTTTGCCCGACAAATATCACGGCTTGAGCGACCAGGAAATTCGTTATCGTCAGCGCTATGTCGACTTGATCGTCAACCCGGAAGTACGTGAGACCTTTCGCCTGCGTTCCAAGTGCATCGACTTTATTCGTCGTTATATGACCGGTAGAGAGTTCATGGAAGTTGAAACGCCCATGTTGCACGTAATCCCCGGCGGCGCCTCTGCAAAACCTTTCATTACTCATCACAATGCGCTGGATATGGAAATGTATTTGCGCATTGCGCCCGAGCTTTATTTGAAGCGTCTGGTGGTCGGCGGATTTGAGCGCGTTTTTGAAATTAACCGCAATTTCCGCAACGAAGGAACGTCCACACGTCATAATCCTGAATTCACCATGATGGAGTTTTATCAGGCTTATGCGGATTACAAAGATCTGATGGATCTTACCGAAGATATGCTGCGTAAGATGTGTCAGGAAGTCATGGGCACCACGACATTAAATTATCAAGACAGCGTTTATGACTTCGCTAAACCCTTCGCGCGTTTGTCGGTGTTTGAGGCGGTTTTACATTACAACCCGCAAATTACCCGCGAACAATTGAGCACCTTGGAAGGCGCTCGTCAGGCTGCCAAGGACTTAAAAATTAACGTTAAAGATAGCGATGGCCTGGGCAAAATTCATATTGAAATCTTTGAAGAAACCGTCGAGCACAAACTGGATCAACCAACGTTTATTACGGAATATCCAATCGAGGTTTCACCGCTGGCGCGTCGTAATGACGATAACCCCGCGGTAACTGATCGGTTTGAGTTTTTTATCGGTGGTCGCGAGTTGGCTAATGGATTTTCCGAGCTTAACGATGCGGAAGATCAAGCTGAACGCTTTATGCAGCAGGTGCGCGAGAAAGACACGGGTGATGATGAAGCCATGCATACGATGGCGACTACGTTCGTGCATTGGAATATGGTTTGCCGCCCACAGCGGGTGAGGGGATTGGTATCGATCGCCTGGTAATGCTGTTTGCTAACGCGCCTTCCATTCGCGACGTGTTGCTGTTCCCTCATATGCGTCCAGAATAAAAACTGCAATCGCTAAAAATATGGCGCTCACAGCGCCATATTTTTTGTCTTCATTTTTGTTTCCAGTAGCAGATTAAGAATGGGAGATTTTCTCTTCCGACATGCGGAACGTCAGTTCCACTGGCAATTCAAAATGCACCGGAGTCTTATTGAAAGGACACGTAAACTGCAGTCGGTAAGCCAATAATTGCAGTGGCTGTTGGCTGGCGTTGCCATACAACTTGTCGCCCACGATAGGATGGCCCCAGGAAGAAAGATGTCGACGGATTTGATGTTTGCGTCCGGTTTCAATGCGAATATCAAGCAGTGTTTGTTGCCGCTGTGAATCCTGGACAATCGGTCGTAGATGAGTGACGGCATGCTTGCCATCGAGTGAGGCGTTAAGTGTGAGTTCCTCGTCGTATATCGGCGGCAGCCCTTCCACCCAGGCCTGATAATATTTGCGCATATCCCGCTCCTGAAATAAAAGCGATAGGCGAGCGGCACTTTGTGAGTCATGAGCAATAATCATGAGGCCCGCTGCATCGGCATCCAGACGGTGCACAAGAAAACATTCGCGTTTAGGCTCCAGGTGCAGCTCTACCCAGCGCAGCAAGCTGCAGTGATCGCCCCATTGGGAGCCTTGGGCGAGAAGCCCGTGAGGTTTATACCATACGCTGTAGCGGGAATTATCTGCAATCAGTAACGCAGGTTCCGGGGCGCGTGACAGTACTTGCTCGTTGTAAAACAACTGAAGTACCGCGCCCTTATTCAAGGTTTTGGTCGCGCGGCGAAGACGTAAAGTTTTACCTTTGTGGGTCCACCAGACAGCGCCTTTGTTCATTGCATCTTTGATGCGTTGCTTGGATAAACCGCTACCGCTGCTGAGTAAATCCAGAGCTGTTTGATTGGCTTGTGTGGCGGTCAGAGACAATTTTAACGGTTGCGAAATATCTGGCATAAGCGGGTCAGCTGTATTCGTAAAAAATCAATTCTAATGAAGGTAATCAAAGTGGCTGAGAAGGCGACTATCTGTAAAGCGAATATTACTCTGTCTGACATGGATCGACACTATTACGGTGATCTGTCCCTGACAATTGCCCAGCATCCGTCTGAAACGCCGGAAAGAATGATGGTGCGACTGCTGGCGTTCTGTTATTGCGCTACGGAAAACCTTGCCTTTACCAAGGGCCTGTCCTCAATGGATGAGCCCGATCTGTGGTTAAAGTCCGACGACGGACGGATTATTGAGTGGATTGAAGTTGGCCAACCAGCACCGGATCGACTGAAAAAAGCGCGTGGTATTGCAGAGGTTGTGCGGGTATTCACGTTTGGCCGCGGGATGGACGTCTGGTGGAAAACCAACGGCGCAGCACTCAAAGCAAACTCGAAGGTCGTTATTAATTATTTCGATGCGGCGGAGCTGCAGGAGCTGACCAGACTTGCGGAAAAAACCATGAATCTGACCGTTTCCATCACAGAAGGCATTGCTTATGTTTCCTCTGCGGACACTAATGTCAGTGTCACCCTGCGCGAAATGCCTGAAGTGTAACTAAGTCCCAAAGACTATTTACATTGTTTTACCAGAGAGAAGTTTGGCCGGGGCGAGTCAAAAACGCTACACTCCTCAGTAGCACCAATTCACGCCTTGAAGCCCCGGAAAACTCGTCCATACGGCGGGGCAGCGTTAGATAAAGTTACATAGAGTCGCAATAGAGGAATCAACAATAGTGAAGACCTGCACAATAGCAGTATTTATCGCCGCCGTTATGCTGGTTTTTTCGTGTAGTAAATCTGATAAATCTGCTGTAGTGGCTAAAGAGTCTTTACCTTCTTTTGTGCAGCAGCTTGGCGATCGATATGTCATTCAGCAAGGCAATATCAAAATGGAGATAAGCCCCAACGACGGTGGGCGAATATCTTCATTGAAGATTGGTTATCACGAGCTATTAGTCACTTCTAATCATACTAACTCGACACTCTGGGGCAGCGTCCTCTGGCCTAGCCCGCAAAGTGACTGGAGTTGGCCACCTGTAGAAACCCTCGATGCGAAACCTTATCGCCTATCCGTGGACAATGACCGGCTGGTGCTGACCAGTGACGTGGATCAGGTGACCGGTTACCAATTCGTTAAAAGTTATGGCATCAGCTCTAAAAAAAATAACGCGCTATCCGTTATCTACTCCATCTATAACCGTTCACATGTAGCGAAAACGGTTGCTCCCTGGGAGCTTACACGTGTCTATACACGCGGCATGGTGGCGTTTCCTGGCGGCGAGGGGGAGCTTGAGAGCGGGATATTTTATCCAATGAATGTCCCCCTTATTGATGATATTCGCTGGTTTTTATATGACGAAGAAAATATGCGCGATGATCATCACAAAATGATGGCTGATGGTCGTGAAGGTTGGATAGCCTACATTGATAAAGGTCATCTTCTTGTAAAAGAGTTTGATGATGTTCCTGCAGAATTCATTGCAGAGCATGAGGGCGAAATTGAGCTTTTTGCCGATCTCAAGAAAACCTATCTGGAGATTCAGCAGCAAGGCAGCATGACTCGGCTGCAGCCGGGTGAGCATCTTGAATGGGAAGTTATCTGGCATGTCAGGAAGTTACCAGCGGATATCCCGGTAGCTGTGGGTAGCCAGGAACTGGTTAATTTCATCCGCTATCTTGTGTCTCGCCTTGAATAGGCAGCCCGCGCACTAGGGGCCTCTCAGGAGTCTTAAGCTGTGCTGCATCCATCTTACCTGCCTGCCTTTTTACCTAGCTATCTTTTTACCTAGCTTTTTTTACCTGCCTGTATTTGTTCGCGTTCTCCTCCCTCGCTTCTGCTGTTCGTCACCTCCCGTTTTGCCATTCTCATAATGTCTTTCGTTCATGCTTTTCTCTCCAATTGTCCCCACACTTGATGCCTCACTACTGGTTCTGCGAAGGAGGCTGCGGCGGGGATTCCCACTTTGAAAAAAGTTCTACGGGCTTTGTGCGTTTTTCAAATTTTCTGACACTTTTGTACGGCGGAGTACGGTAAATAAGGGATTCGCCAGATTGGCATCGCGATTGCAGTAACCTCGATATACAGGTGTTCGACTGATTTACCGGAGCTTGCACCTGAGTTGAATTATATGTTTGGGCAAGTCGGTGAAGCAGCCGCGCTCATCGCTAGGATTCTGAATAAATTGAGGTCACTTACCATGTCTGAATTAGCTTCTTTCGAAAATAAGGATTTTTCATCATCACTTGGGGTGTCTGAATCGCGTTTCGCACAGGATCTCCATTCGCCCAAACACAATCATCTTCTGGCCTCATTGCCAGTCAACGATTATGTGCGACTCCTGCCTCATATGGAGCTGGTAACGATGAGCGTCGGCGACGTGGTGCAAGATGCTGGCGTACCCATTGAATGGATTTATTTTCCCACCACGAGCGTAGTCTGCTTGGGGTACATCACCGAAAACGGTTCATCACCAGCGGTCGGCCTGATCGGAAACGACGGCTTCGTTGGTATCGCTTATGTGATGGGCAGTAACTCTGCTTCCACCCGCGCAGTGGTCCAAAGTGCTGGTGTTGGATATCGTATCCGCGCAAGCTTGTTGAAAAAAGAGCTGCAAAAAAATGGCGAGCTTTTGCGCGTATCGCTACTCTATTCCCAAGCTTTCGTGACTCAAATTTCTCAAACTGCAGTGTGTAATCGTCTGCACGCCGTTGATCAGCAGCTATGCCGTTGGCTATTAATGAGCATGGATCGTCTGGATTCTGACGAAATTTTCCTGACTCATGAATTGATCGCCAATATGCTCGGTGTTCGTCGTGAAGGAATCACCCAGGCAGCAGGAAAGCTGCAGGCGAAAGGGCTTATTCAATATAGTCGC
>Ga0079223_10002667_pt1 | contig 11094 bp, 12 predicted proteins | sample Stecom2011_FD_75072 | JGI IMG/M metagenome (GOLD analysis project Ga0079223, IMG submission 75072) | Agricultural soil microbial communities from Utah to study Nitrogen management - Steer compost 2011 | ecosystem: Environmental > Terrestrial > Soil > Agricultural land | place: USA: Utah...
GGCGACACCCCCACCACGCGCACGTGCGGTGCCAGCGCTTTGGCCAGCATGGTCGTGGCCGTTTTAAGTGCTGCCTTGCTCAGCGTGTACGACAGAAAATCAGGATTCGGATTGCTCAGCTTCTGATCGAGCAGGTTGACCACCACGGCCTGTTCCTTGGGCCGCGTCGTGCTCACGTGGCGATGCAGTTCCTGCGCCAGCACCAGCGGTGCGACCAGGTTCGGCAGCATGTGCTGCAGCAGGCTTGCGGTGCTGAACGATGTCGCCTCGTCATACTCGAACACGGCAGCGTTGTTGATCACGGCATCAACGCGGCCCAGCGCGTCCAGCGTATCGGTGAACAGGCGGCGCGTGTCGGATTCGTCGTTCAGGTCGGCCTGCACCAGGCAGTGCCGGCCGCCGAAGGTTTCAAGCAGGCGTAACGTGTGCTGGGCGTCGCTCGCCGAGCTGCGGTAGTGCACGGCGATGTTCCAGCCCGCTTCGGCCAAAGCGCAGGCGATCTGGCGGCCGATGCGGTGTGCCGCGCCGGTAATCAGCACAACGGGGCGCAGGCCGGGATCAGGCATGGCTGCGCCCTCCCGCTGCCACATCGCGCGTACGTTCCAGACGGCATTCCGTGGCGCCGGGTTCGCTCAGCGTTACGGTGAACTGGCGCAGTTCGTCGCGACGGAATACGTGCACGACCACGCGGTTGCCGGGCTGATGGCGCGACAGCAGGGTGGTGAGCGATTTCTCGTCGAGCACCCGCAGGCCATCGACCGCCACAATGACGTCGCCGGCCGATAGCCCGGCTTCGTGCGCCGCGCTCCCTTCGTACACCGTTGCAATCGTGCATTGGCCTGCCGTGCTGCGCAGGCGTACGTCGAGCCCGGTGTCGCCTGCAGGGGCCTGCCACGTCAGCGCGAGGCCTTGTGGCTCGAGCAGTTGCGCCAGTGGTACGTCTTCGCGCCCGTACGCATGGCGCGCCAGGAAGTCGGTTGCGTCAAAGCCCGTGGCCTCGTGAATGAGGGCGGGCATGGCGTCTTCCGGCACGCCCTCGGGGCGCCCGCGATAGAAGTCGCGCCCGTAGCGCTGCCACATCAGGCGCATCACGTCGTCGAGCGAACGCGCCTGCCCGGTGGCGTCGCGAATCGCCAGATCGAGCCCCAGCGCCACAAGCGAGCCCTTCGAGTAATAGCTCACCAGTGCGTTCGGGGAGTTTTCGTCCTGCTTGTAGAAGCGCGTCCAGGCGTCGAACGAGCTCTCGGCCACGCTTTGCTTGAGCCGCCCCGGGCCGCGATGCACCAGGCTGATGGTTTTACCCAGGCGGCGCAGGTAGGCGGGCTCGTCGATGACGCCGGCGCGCAGCAGGAAGAGGTCGTCGTAATACGAGGTGAAGCCTTCAAACACCCAAAGCAGCTGCGTGTGGTTCTCGCGCCCCAGATCGTAGGGTGCGAACGCGGCCGGCTTGATTCGCTTGACGTTCCATGTATGGAAATATTCGTGACTCACCAGCCCCAGAAAGTTTTCATAGCCTTCGCCGGCCGGCTCGCGGCCCCGCGCAGGCAGGTCGCTGCGGCTGCACATCAGGGCGGTCGATGAACGATGTTCCAGGCCGCCGTAGCCGTCGCCGGTCACCAGCGTCATGAAGACGTAGCGCTCGCTGCTGTCGAGAAAGGGGGCCGCGTGCGTTTCGGGTTCGAAGAACGCGATCTGCGCCTCGCAGATACGGCGGGTGTCTTCGGCAATGCGTTCCAGATCGATATTCGGAATGACGCCGGTGAAGACCATCTCGTGGGGCGCGCCGAAGGCCTCGAAGGTCACGACCTGCGGCGTACCCATTTCCACGGGATGGTCGATGAGGGCATCGTAATCGGGTGCGCGGTACATTCCGAAACCGTGGCGGGGTGCTTCCAGGGGGTGGCCCGATGCCTCGGGCAACGATGTGTGCACGCGCCAGTGGTTCTTGCCCGGCGGCGCCTGCAGCAGCACGTGGCAGGGCTCGGTTTCCTGGCCCACCACGGCCAGAAACACGCTTGTGCCGTTGAAGAAGGCATGGGTTTCGTCGACATGCGCGCTGCGCACCGACAGGTCCCACGCATAAATCACGTACTGCACCACCAGCGGCCCCGCGCATGGATCACACTGCCAGCTGTGATTGCCGGTCTTGGTGACGCGCACCGGTTCGCCGTCGGAATGCGCCTCGATGGTTTCGACTTGTCGGGCAAAATCTCGAATAAGATAGCTGCCGGGAATCCACGCCGGAAGGGCAAGTGCCTGGCCCTGCGGATCGGGATCAGAGATGGTCAGCGTGACACGCAGCCGGTGACCGCCGAGATCGTGCGGAACCAGCGCATAGAGTATGGATTCGGTTTTCATTCCTGAATATTAACGTTTACGAAGGAGACGGCATGAATGCACCCATGGTTAAGACAGAAGTCCGGGGCCGCGTGGCACTGATCACGCTCGACCGGCCCAAGGCGCTCAACGCGCTGAACAATGCGCTCATCGACGAGCTGGGCGAGGCCCTGCGCAAGTTCGACAGCGACGAGAACATCGGCGCGATCGTGCTCACCGGCTCAGACAAGGCGTTTGCCGCCGGCGCCGACATCGGGGCCATGCAAGACTGGAACTATATCGACGTTTACAAGCAGGATTACCTGGGCGGCAACTGGGAAGCGCTCATGCGCACGCGCAAGCCCGTCATTGCTGCGGTGGCCGGTTACGCGCTGGGCGGTGGCTGCGAACTGGCCATGCAGTGCGACTTCATCATTGCCGCCGACAACGCGCGCTTCGGTCAGCCCGAGATCAAGCTGGGCGTCATTCCCGGCTTTGGCGGCACGCAGCGCCTGCCGCGCGCCATCGGCAAGGCCAAGGCCAAGGACCTGATCCTTACCGGTCGCATGATGGACGCCGAAGAGGCCGAACGCGCCGGGCTCGTGGCGCGCGTGGTGCCTGTCGAGCGTCTGCTCGACGAGGCTCTGGAAGCCGCTGAAACCATTGCCTCGTACTCGCTGCCTTCGGTGCTCATGGCCAAGGAATGCGTCAATACCGCCTACGAAGGCGCCCTTGCCGAAACCCTGATGTTCGAGCGTCGCAACTTCCACGCCCTGTTCGCCACCGAGGATCAGAAGGAAGGCATGAAGGCCTTCGTCGAGAAGCGCAAGCCTAATTTCAAGCATCGATAATTCATATTTCAAGCATTTGGCGGGTGTCCACCCCGGGTGCCTGCCAACTGTTGGGAATACGGGCCTGCTTTGCTTGCTTGGCGTTCTTGAAAAACGCTATACTCTTTGAGTTTGCCGCGAATTCTTGCGACACCAAAAGACACAATCTTTGGCCGGCGCAAGGGTTCAAATGCGGATTTGCAGTTTCACGCTTTGCACGGTATTGGGGCGCGGCCTTAATGAATGAGTTCACTCCCATCGTGCTGACCGACGAAGAGCGCGCTCGAATCGGTCGGCGCGCGAATCAGGGCCTTATAAGGGCACTGGTTGCGCAAGCAGGCATGGCGGTTTTCGCAATCGTGCTGTCGGGCCTGGTGGCAGGGGGTGACGCTGCATTGTCAGCGCTGGTTGGCGCAGCGGCGTATCTGGTTCCAAATACGCTCTTCGCCTTGCGGTTGCTAGCCGGGTCGTTCGGGCCCGTGAAGGCCGGTCCCATGGCGTTCTTCTGGGGCGAGGCGTTCAAGCTGGGAACCGCAATTCTCATTCTCGGGCTTGCGGCCTGGAAGGGAACCGGCTGGCTGGTGTGGCCGGCCCTTTTGTTGGGTCTGCTGTGTGTATTGAAAGGGTACGTGCTGCTGCTGGCGTTTCGCAAGCTGCCATAGCCGGCACTAATTGGTCTCGGGGAATTCTCCGGTTCGCGTTTACAGGATAAGGTTCAGATGGCTGTCGCTGCTGATATTTCGCCCCAGTCTTACTACATCCAGCATCACCTGGTTCACCTGAACAACATAGGTGAAAAACAATCGGCCGTTGCCAACTTCAGCGTCATCAACTACGACTCCCTGATCTGGTCGGTGCTCATGGGCGTTATCGTCATGTTTTTCCTGTGGCGTGCCGCCTCGCGCGTCACCACGGGTGTGCCGGGCCGCTTCCAGGTCGCCGTCGAAATGCTCGTCGACATGGTCGAAGATCAGGCCAAGGGCATCGTGGCCAACGAGCAGAGCCGCCGCTTCGTTTCACCGCTGGCGCTCACCATTTTCCTGTGGATCATCCTCATGAATACGCTCGACCTGGTGCCGGTCGATCTCATGCCCTGGATTCTGAAGGTTACGGGCCTTGGCGCTGCGCCGGGCGATCCCGTCTACTACCACCGTATTCTGCCCACCGCCGACCTCAACATCACCATGGGCATGTCCCTGGGCGTGTTGCTGCTCATGCTGTACTACGGCATCAAAATCAAGAACCCCGGCGGTTTCGTCAAAGAGCTGTTCAGTGCGCCGTTCCACGGCCACGGCATCGGTGCAATCATTCTGGCACCTGCCAACCTGCTCATGAACCTCATCGAATATGCCGCGAAAACCGTTTCGCTCGGCATGCGGTTGTTCGGCAACATGTTTGCCGGCGAGCTTGTCTTCATGCTGATCGCCCTGCTGGGTGGTGCATGGACCGGATTTAATGGCATGAGCCTTGGTCTCGGCATCGGTCACATTCTGGCCGGCACGGTGTGGGCCATCTTCCACATCCTCATCGTGCTGCTGCAAGGTTTCATCTTCATGATGCTCACCCTTGTGTACATAGGGCAGGCACACGAAGGCCATTAAGGCAGTTCGGCCAAAGAGACTTTCCCCCCTCTGCGGTCGAACAGGCAGGCTTGCCACCTGCAAAGCAGTTTCTTTGACTATTTGAATCACACACGGTTATCAAAACCAAGGAGTTATCATGACTGACGTCGCTTTCGTTGCTCTGGCTGCCGGTCTCATCATCGGTCTGGGCGCCTTCGGCTGCTGCATTGGCATTGCCGTCATGGGCGGTAAGTACCTCGAGGCCTCGGCTCGCCAGCCCGAGCTCATGAACGCCCTGCAAACCAAGATGTTCCTGCTCGCAGGTCTGATCGACGCGGCCTTCCTGATCGGCGTCGGTATCGCCATGCTGTTCGCATTCGCCAACCCCTTCGTGGGGTAAGACGGCTGCCCGCCCTGTGTGGCGGGCATAGCGGCCGCGAGCGCACTTCGGTGTGTCTCGCGGCATGGAAACTAGCCGTCGGCGGGCCACCGCTCGGCGCTAAGGTATTAAAGGGAAAACGACCGTGAACTTAAACGCGACTCTCTTTTTCCAGATGATCGTGTTTTTCGTGCTGGCGTGGTTTACGATGAAGTTCATCTGGCCACCCCTCACGAAGGCGATGGACGACCGCCGCCAGAAGATCGCTGATGGTCTGGCTGCGGCGGAGAAAGGCAAGGCCGACCTGGCCCAGGCCCAGGCACGCATCAATCTGATCGAGGCCAACGCCAAGAGCGAAACGCATACTCGTATGGTGGAAGCCGAGAAGCAGGCCGCAGCCATCATCGATCAGGCGCGTCGGGAAGCCGAGGCTGAAAAGGCCCGCATTCTGGCCCAGGCCCAGCAAGATGCCCAGCAGGAAGTGCAGCGTGCGCGCGAAGCTCTGCGAGCCGACGTTGCGGCACTGGCCGTCAAGGGTGCTGAACAGATTCTGAAGCGTGAAGTCGACGCCAACGCTCATGCCGGGCTGCTCGATCAGCTTAAGGCGCAACTGTAATTTCAGGGTACGTCATGGCTGAACTTTCGACTATCGCCCGACCGTACGCCGAAGCGGTTTTCGCCTCGGCCCGCGACGACCAGGAAGCCCTGGCGTCCTGGTCGACACTGCTGTCCGAGCTTGCTCAACTGGTAAGCATCGACGAAGTGCGCGAAGCACTGACCGACCCGCGGCTGAATGCCGCAAAACGCATCGAGCTGTTCACGGGTCTGGTCAAATCCCCGTTGTCTGCCGCTGCACGCAATTTCATCGAGCTGCTGATCGACAACGACCGCATTCTGGTGTTGCCCCAGGTCAGCGAACAGTTCGAACTTCTCAAGAACGAACTCGAGGGCACCGCGCTGGCGCAGATCACCAGTGCATTCCCGCTCAGCGACGAACAAGTCCAGCAGCTCGTTGCCGGGCTCGAGAAAAAGTTCGGCCTCAAGCTCAAGCCGGTCGTCACCGTAGATTCCGAATTGATCGGCGGTGTGCGAGTGGTCGTGGGCGACCAGGTACTTGACACTTCGGTGCAGGCCCAATTGGCCCGCATGCGCGATACGCTGGCCGCCTGACGAACGCCAGATAACAGGATTCAGGAGTCTGAACATGCAACTTAACCCGTCTGAGATCAGCGAACTGCTCAAGGCCCGTATCGAAGGCCTGGGCGCGTCGACTGATATTCGCACACAAGGCACGGTCGTTTCTGTGACCGACGGTATTTGCCGCATCCACGGTCTGTCCGACGTGATGCAGGGCGAAATGCTCGAGTTTCCCAACAATGTCTTCGGCCTGGCGCTGAACCTCGAGCGCGACTCGGTCGGCGCCGTGGTGCTGGGTGACTACACCGGCGTTTCCGAAGGCGACCCGGTCAAGACCACCGGCCGCATTCTCGAAGTGCCGGTCGGCCCCGAACTGCGTGGCCGCGTCGTCGACGCCCTGGGCGCGCCCATCGACGGCAAGGGTCCCATCAATGCCAAGCTTACCGACGTGATCGAAAAGGTCGCACCGGGCGTAATCGCCCGTAAGTCGGTATCGCAGCCGCTGCAAACCGGTACCAAGGCCATCGACGCCATGGTGCCCATCGGCCGTGGTCAGCGCGAGCTCATCATTGGCGACCGCCAAACCGGTAAAACCGCCGTTGCGGTCGACACCATCATTGCCCAGAAGGGCCAGAACGTCACCTGCGTGTACGTCGCCATCGGGCAGAAGGCGTCCACCATCGCCAACGTGGTGCGCAAGCTCGAAGAGCACGGCGCCCTGGAATACACCATCGTCGTGGCTGCCGCTGCGTCCGAATCCGCGGCCATGCAGTACATTGCTGCGTACTCGGGCTGCACCATGGGCGAATACTTCCGCGACCGCGGCGAAGACGCCCTGATCATCTACGACGACCTCACCAAGCAGGCCTGGGCCTATCGTCAGGTTTCGCTGCTGCTGCGTCGCCCGCCCGGCCGCGAAGCCTACCCCGGCGACGTCTTCTACCTGCACTCGCGTCTGCTCGAGCGCTCGGCTCGCGTCAACGAAGAGTACGTCGAAAAGTTCACCAACGGCGAAATCAAGGGTCAAACCGGTTCGCTCACGGCGCTGCCCATCATCGAAACGCAGGCCGGTGACGTTTCCGCGTTCGTGCCCACCAACGTCATTTCCATTACCGACGGTCAGATCTTCCTGGAAACCGACCTGTTCAACGCCGGTATCCGTCCCGCCATCAACGCCGGTATCTCGGTGTCGCGCGTGGGGGGGGCCGCCCAGACCAAGGTCATCAAGAAGCTCTCCGGTGGTATTCGTACCGACCTGGCGCAGTACCGTGAACTTGCTGCGTTTGCGCAGTTTGCGTCCGACCTCGACGACGCCACCCGTCGTCAGCTCGAGCGCGGCAAGCGCGTGGTGGAACTGCTCAAGCAGCCCCAGTACCAGCCGTTTGCGGTGTGGGAACAGGCCGTTTCCCTGTACGCCGTGAACAACGGCTACCTCGACGATCTCGAGGTCGAGCAGATCCTGCCGTTCGAAAAGGCGCTCAAGGAATACCTCAAGTCCAAGCACGAAGCGCTGGTCAACCGGATTCAGGACACCAAGGAACTCTCCAAGGAAGACGAGGCCGAACTGGTTTCGGCGATCCAGGATTTCAAAAAGCACGGTGCTTTTTGATCCAGGCGGGCTGATGGTCGGGAAGCCATAAGGCTTCCCATCACATGCCTGGCAGTGCGGTTGCAAGCCTGCCTCAACGCCTTCTCAGGAAACAGAAATGGCCGGAATCAAGGAAATCAGAAACAAGATCAAGAGCGTGCAGAACACGCGCAAGATCACCAAAGCCATGGAGATGGTTGCGGCATCGAAGATGCGCAAGGCTCAAGACCGCATGCGTGCGGGCCGGCCTTACGCAACCAAGGTGCGCGAAATCGCAGCCAACCTCATGCAAGCGCACCCCGATTACAGGCACCCCTACATGATGGAACGCGACATCCGTTCCGTCGGTGTGGTTGTGGTCACCACCGACAAGGGTCTGTGCGGGGGCTTGAATACCAACATCATGCGTCTGGTGCTGGCCCGGTACAAGGAGTTCCAGGAGAAGGGGCTGGATGTCCAGTTCACCGCATTGGGCAGCAAGGGTGCCAGCACGCTTGGCCGCATCGACGCCAAGATCGTCTCGCAGGAAGTGCAGCTGGGCGACCAGCCCAACCTCGATCGTCTCATCGGCGCCATCAAGGTACAGCTCGACGATTTCGTCGACGGCAAAATCGACGCCGTGTACCTGGCGAGCAACCGTTTTGTGAACACCATGCGGCAGGAGCCCATTTTTGTGCGCCTGCTGCCTTTGCCCAGCGGCCTCACCGACCCCTTCCAGACAGAAGGCGAGGACGCGGCTGCAAACGGCAATGGCACTGCACCGTCGCAGTATGGCTGGGATTACATCTACGAGCCCGATGCCAAGGCGGTGATCGACGACCTGCTTCTGCGTTACGTGGAAGGCCTGGTGTACCAGGCGGTTGCCGAGAACATGGCGTCCGAGCAATCGGCGCGCATGGTGGCCATGAAGGCAGCGTCCGACAACGCGAAGAAGGTTATCGACGATCTGCAGCTGGTCTACAACAAAACCCGCCAGGCGGCCATTACCAAAGAGATTTCGGAAATCGTGGGGGGCGCTGCTGCAGTCTGACGCTGTGGCACCCCATAAGATATTTAGCAAGGACTAAACATGAGCAACGGTACCATCGTTCAGTGCATCGGCGCCGTGGTGGATATTCAGTTCCCCCGCGACAGCATTCCCAACATCTACGACGCGCTCAAGCTCGCCGATGACAGCTCCGCATTCGCTGAAAAAGACCTGACGTTCGAGGTTCAGCAGCAGCTGGGCGACGGCGTGGTGCGCACCATCGCCATGGGCTCTTCCGACGGCCTGCGCCGCGGCATGGCCGTGACCAACACCGGTGCACCCATCTCGGTGCCCGTGGGTGTGCCCACTCTGGGCCGCATCATGGACGTGCTCGGTCGCCCGATCGACGAGCGCGGCCCCATCGATGCCACCGAAACGCGTGCCATTCACCAAGACGCCCCCAAGTTCGACGAACTCTCTCCCTCGGTTGAACTGCTCGAAACCGGCATCAAGGTTATTGACCTGATCTGCCCGTTTGCCAAGGGCGGTAAGGTCGGTCTGTTCGGTGGTGCCGGTGTGGGCAAGACCGTGAATATGCTCGAGCTCATCAACAACATCGCCAAGGCGCACAGTGGTCTGTCGGTGTTCGCGGGCGTGGGTGAGCGTACTCGCGAGGGCAACGACTTCTATCACGAAATGGCCGAAGCCGGCGTGATTCAGCTCGACAAGCTTGAAGAATCCAAGGTGGCCATGGTGTTCGGTCAGATGAACGAGCCCCCCGGCAACCGTCTGCGTGTGGCGCTTTCCGGCCTGACCATGGCCGAAAAATTCCGCGACGAAGGCCGCGACATCCTGTTCTTCGTCGACAACATCTACCGCTACACGCTGGCCGGTACCGAAGTGTCGGCTCTGCTGGGCCGTATGCCTTCTGCGGTGGGTTATCAGCCCACGCTGGCGGAAGAAATGGGTAAGCTGCAAGAGCGCATTACGTCTACGAAAACGGGTTCCATTACCTCGATTCAGGCCGTGTACGTTCCTGCCGACGACTTGACCGACCCGTCGCCCGCCACCACCTTCCTTCACCTCGACTCCACGGTCGTGTTGTCGCGTGACATCGCGGCGCTGGGTATTTACCCCGCCGTCGACCCGCTCGACTCCACCAGCCGTCAGCTCGACCCGCAGATCGTTGGCGAAGAACATTACCTGATCGCCCGCGGCGTTCAGCAAACGCTGCAGCGCTACAAAGAACTGCGCGACATTATCGCGATTCTGGGCATGGATGAACTTTCGCCCGAAGACAAGCAGGTTGTGGCCCGCGCACGCAAGATCCAGCGTTTCCTGTCGCAGCCCTTCCACGTTGCGGAAGTGTTCACGGGTTCGCCTGGCAAGTACGTGCCGCTGGCAGAAACGCTGCGCGGCTTCAAGATGATCGTGGACGGCGAGTGCGACGCCCTGCCGGAGCAGGCCTTCTACATGGTTGGCTCCATCGACGAAGCATTCGAAAAAGCCAAGACCATCCAATAAGGATCCAATATGGCCTACCTGCAAGTTGATGTCGTCAGTGCGGAAGAGCAGCTGTTTGGCGGCGAAGCCAAATTTGTTGCGCTGCCTGGCGAAGCCGGCGAGCTGGGCATCCTGCCCGGGCACACTCCGCTGATTTCGCGGATCCGCCCGGGTACGGTGAAGATCGTGCTGACCGACGACACCGAAGTGAACATCTTCGTGGCTGGCGGAATTCTCGAAGTTCAGCCCGGTGGTGTAACGGTGTTGTCCGACACCGCGATCCGTGCCGAAGATCTCGACGAGGCCAAGGCAATCGAAGCGCGCAAGCGTGCCGAAGAAGCGTTGGCCAACGCGAAAGACAAGGCAGACATCGCCGTGGTGGAAGCCGAACTTGCCATGCTGGCCGCCCAGGCGGCCGCAGCCCGCAAGTTCAAAACCACCCGGGGCGCCCGCCACTGAACCACCTTTGGCAGCATTGCGTTTGCGATGCCTGTCAGCAACACCCCCGCAATGCCTGTATATGGGCGTGCGGGGGTGTTGCCATTTCGGCACCTCAGTATGCTGGTTCGCAGTGGGGTTCACGTGTCTCGATTTTCGAGCGTATCTTTGGTTTCGAGCGTATCTTTGGTTTCGAGCGTATCTCCGTTTTCGAGCGGATAATTTGCGTGCAGCTGGGCTGACGAAGCGGCGCCCATGCTCATGCTCTGCTTCTTTTTGAGGGTGATTTGCACACCCCAAATTTTTCATGCTATAGTTCGCTTCCTTGCTTCACGAGACCCCCGGGTTAACCCTTAAGTCTCGCGCTTAAAGCC
>Ga0079223_10002668_pt1 | contig 11094 bp, 10 predicted proteins | sample Stecom2011_FD_75072 | JGI IMG/M metagenome (GOLD analysis project Ga0079223, IMG submission 75072) | Agricultural soil microbial communities from Utah to study Nitrogen management - Steer compost 2011 | ecosystem: Environmental > Terrestrial > Soil > Agricultural land | place: USA: Utah...
GGCCATTTGTGCAGCTTCCTTTTGCGATTCATAAACAAGTACGGATTCATTTCCGGGCATCCATTTCAAAAAATCGGGGTAGGCGTCGGGCGCGATTACGGTGGCTTCAATACCGGCATTTGCCAATATGTGCATCCATCCTAATCCACTGCCAATCGCATCGCCGTCGGGGCCGCGGTGAATAGTAATAACTACACGAGGTAGCGGTTCTAAAAGCTTAATTATTATATCGGTTGCGAGCAAATTTATCATAGGCGGCAAAGGTAGGTATTTTTGGTTCTTTCGGGCGATTGACACGAGCCTTTAGTCAAAATTTCGATTTAATACTTTTAAATATTGTGGAAATGAATAGCTTTGCACCTCCTTAATGGATTCGTGGCTGACGAACAGAGATCTCTGCGCAGTCGTTTTTAGAAATTTCCCGGTGCGGGTTGCGCGCCTACACATTATCCTATACATGTTTGATTTAGAATTGGAACGCGACTCCGTGCGTGAATCCGTTGTAAAACCCGATTATAGATCGGAAATACTACGGTTAAAAAAGGAAAAGAATGCGGTTATTTTAGCGCATTACTATCAGGAACCTGCTATTCAGGAAGTGGCTGATTTTGTTGGTGATAGCTTGGGACTCTCGCAAAAGGCAGCAGCTACCGATGCCGATATTATCGTTTTTGCAGGAGTGCATTTTATGGCCGAAACCGCAAAAATCATCAATCCCGATAAGCGCGTTTTACTCCCCGATTTAAACGCAGGTTGCTCGCTGGCTGAATCCTGCCCACCCGATTTGTTTAAAGAGTTTGTAGATGCACATCCCGACCATACGGTCATTACTTACATAAACTGTTCGGCTGAGGTTAAGGCGCTTAGCGATATTATTTGCACATCGGCAAATGCAGAGGCCATTGTTGCATCTGTGCCGCGCGACACCCCGATTATTTTTGCTCCCGACAAAAATCTCGGAGCGTACATAATGGAAAAAACCGGTCGTGAAATGCTGTTGTGGGACGGCGTGTGTATTGTGCACGAGGCATTTGCAATGGATAAAATTTTGAAATTACATAATGAATATCCCGAGGCAGAGTTTATTGCACACCCGGAATCTAATCCTGAGATTCTTAAAATCGCAGCGTATATCGGATCTACAACGGGTATGATTAACTATGTGAAAACATCTGATAAAGACACATTTATTATTGCTACAGAAGCCGGTATTCTGTATAAAATGCAACAGGAAGTTCCGGAGAAAACGCTTATCCCTGCACCGGCAAAAGAAGATAATACCTGTGCTTGCAGCGAGTGCGCATTTATGAAAATGAACACTATGGAGAAACTATACCTCTGTCTTCACAATGAAACACCCGAAGTAGATGTGCCCGAACACATTCGTTTAGAGGCTATAAAACCACTCGAGCGAATGTTCGCATTATCAAAGTAATGAAAACACACGATTCAGATTTCTTGGTTATCGGATCGGGGATTGCCGGGCTGACGTACGCGTTGAAACTGGCGCAGCACCTCCCCGAAGCAAAGGTGAGCATTGTTACAAAGGGTGCCGAAAACGAATCGAATACGAAGTATGCTCAGGGTGGAATTGCTGTTGTGCTAAATGAAGTTGCCGATTCATTCGAAAAGCATATTGAAGATACGTTGGTTGCAGGCGATGGGCTTTGTGACAGGCGCGTAGTGGAAGCCGTGGTAAAAGAGGGTCCTCAAAGGCTAATTGAGCTTGTCAACTGGGGAGTTAATTTTGATAAAAACACCGACGGCCGTTTTGATATGGGGCTGGAAGGAGGACACACCCAAAATCGCATTCTTCATCACAGCGATATAACGGGCTTTGAAATTGAGACGAAGTTATTGTCGCAAATCCACAAGCAACCTAATATTGAGGTTTTTATAAATCATTTGGCGGTAGATTTAATCGTAGACAGGCATTTGTCAACTGCAATCGCCGGGCAAAATTCCGATTCGTGTTATGGAGCCTATATTCTTAACGCCGATACAGGCGAAGTTTCGGCATTTACAGCAAAGATAACTATGCTGGCAACCGGCGGAGTGGGGCAGGTGTACCAAAACACCACAAACCCCGTAATTGCAACAGGCGATGGTGTTGCAATGGCGTATCGCGCAAATGCGAAAATTGCGGGAATGGAATTTATTCAATTTCATCCTACCGCGTTAAAACACGGCAGCTCTACTCAGTCGTTTTTGATTTCGGAGGCGGTGCGCGGGTTTGGCGCTATTTTGCTAAATGCAAAAGGCGAGCGCTTTATGGCTCAATATGATCAGCGGATGGAGTTGGCTTCTCGCGATATTGTTTCGCGTGCTATTCACTCCGAAATGGAAGGATCAGGCGATGAATGTGTGTATCTGGACTGTCGTCATTTAAATATCGATAAGTTTAAAACCAAGTTTTCTAGTATTTACTCCAAGTTAAAGGAATTGGGCATCGACGTGGCTTCGGATTTGATTCCGGTAGTTCCCGCTGCACATTACTTATGTGGCGGTATTGATGTTGATATGAAGGGACAAACAACACTTAAAAACCTGATGGCCTGTGGTGAGTGTGCGCATACCGGCCTTCACGGTGGCAACCGATTGGCTTCAAACTCGCTGCTGGAGGCGCTTGTGTTTGCGCATCGCAGCTATTTACACGCTGCAGCGAAATGGAGTGAAATTAGTAAGCCTCATGCGTTTACTTGGAGTGTTTTCGCTCAAATAGCACCTGATGAAGAGAGGCTTATTGCAACTACCAAAGAAGCATTGCAGCGCATTATGAGCAACCATGCAGGAATTATCCGATGTGATGCAAAGCTCGAACAGGCTGCGAAGCATATCGGTGTTTTCTCAAGAGAGATTCAGCAAATATACGAGGGGCCCAAACTTTCAGTTGCTTTGGTTGAGTTGAGAAACTTGATAATAGTAGCTTCACTTATTGTAAATCACTCCCGAGAACGCCTGGAGAATAAAGGAGTGTTTTTTAAGGGAAATATAACAAGAGAGGATAATAGGGTAGGGGGGATCATCGATAATGTAAACGCAATAAATACGGTGTGATATACCTGCTTAGCCAAATTTATTGAGGTTTCTAGAAAGCCGTTGGTCGGGAGTCTATCATTTTTGTTAATGCGGTTTTGAACTAGTATTACTTTTGTTAAATGTTGATTGTATGATTTTTATGGTGATTAAGTAAAGTGTTTCTTTTACGATTAGGTTCCGTTTAACGGTAAGTGTATTATTTATAATATCCGTTGTCAACAGGCAAAAAGGAAACGTTCTCCAGGGTTGCATTGCCCAGCTTTGATCCGAGTCCGTTGTCAGGGCTCCATTCCCAAAATGTCCATTTATGGGCAATGGGAATGCCGTCAACATCTCGGTAATCGGAGTACTCTACAGCATGAGAGATAACCTCTTCGGTGTGTTGCATTTGCTCTGGGAGCGCGTAAGCGGCGTATCTCAATAGACCAGACTTGCGATCGGCATAAACCACATACCATTCGAATAGGTCATCAAAGCCCGGTTTTGGCACCAGTCTGATGCCACGCACTCTGAATGATTCGCCATTCAGCCGATTGGAGCCGTTAAATTTCTCAACTCGTACATCATGGTTCCTCAATCTTTTTGGCAATGAAAAGAAATGAGCCCAGGCAAAACTTCGCAGCTGTTCAAAATTATGGATGATTGAATCTTCCATTAGTGAAGATCTACTTTCTTGATAAACGAAATGTTTTCCGTCATCAGACTCAATCTTTACGTCGTGAGCTGTGGTCGACATAGTAATGGTAGCTTGATAATTTTGAACGTTACCGATATTCCCTGTTATTTCGAAACGAACGTTTTCTCGCTTCCGGTATTCTGAAGCGTTATGTGCTTTTTCAAGATTGAGTACAAATAAGCCTACCACGGGTTGCGGTTTACTAAAGGCATCCAAATCCATAAAGGGTTTATTATCTGAAGGGTTTGGTTGGTATTCACAGCCGGTAAAAAGACCTGAAATCATTACAATCCCGATGAATCCCGTAATTAACGCCGACTTCTTCATTTGTAAAGTGTTTTAAATTCTTTAAATATACGGAATGACAGATGATTCAGAAATAAATTTATTGGGTTGTTCTATCAGAACGAATAAGATCAATACCAAGTTGCGAATTTCACTATAAAACTGTATTTCTTCAGCTCGAACTTCAAAAAATGATTGTTTTTGAACGAATCGTAATTTCTCCTTAAAATTCACATCCGAAGATCATTAAAAAAACCTCTATGAATCACAATTTTTTGCGGATGAGTTTTTGTGATATTTTTAAAGAAATTAAGATGATGATTTTTGGATTTTTGTAATGAGTTTATAATGAGTGTGCTCTATAAAATTAGCGTTGGAAGTTATTAACAATTGGAGTCTGGTCGGGCTAGGCGTTTCGAATATTATAATATCATTTATATATTGACTTAAGCTTTTATCATGGATGCATCAAGATAAAAAAAAGGTTCCGGGAAGCCGAAAACGGAATAGAGTAGGCATTTTTTAAAACCAATTGTTATGAGATTTTTATATGCTTTTATTTTTCTAATTGGCTCATTTACATTGAGCTCACATTCGTACGCTGAAGCTAAAGAAGCTGATATGTTTCTTCCCGACATTCTCTGGACAAGTATAAACACGCATTCGGAACGATGTGGTGATATTCTTATAGAGGGATGGGCCCTTTGGGAAGGTGAAGTGTGTCTTGGATTTTCCTATACATTTTCTAGTGATAACTGCCGCACCATCGTTATTGAGGGGGTTACACCTCCGGGTGGATTGCTAGGTCCGGATCGCAAAGTTAATGTCGAGTATTTCGAGCCTAAGGAGGATCAAAGAATGGAGTAATACCGCTCTGAGTTTGGCTGTTATGCTTATCAGCCAATTTCAGATATATTCATAGTTTACACCAATCTAAATATAGAGGCGTCCATTTAATTGGACGCCTCTTTTGCTTTAAGCTTTACCGCCCTCTTTTATTGAATTCTTGCTCAGATCATTCATTTCTGCAGCACCTTTTTTATCGCCGACCCAATGATATAAATTCGCTACTTTTTTGCGCGCCTTGTCGAATGTACCGGTTTTGTCCTTTTCTATTATCCATGTCAATAGCTTTTTTATGGGGCTAAAATAAGGAGTGATTAAAAGAGCGGTCATGAACATTAATAACCACCCGAAAGGCAGGAAAGGTAAAAACAAACAGATTATACCCAGTATAAAAGTTCCGGTGGCTATGAGGGGGATAATGTATGATTGCTTTATTCGTTTCATGTGAATTTGAAAATTAAGAGCTTAGAAAATAGCACGGACTCAAGTCTTTAAAAAGTAGCTGAGTTTAGTTGTGATTAAGTAATGAAATTTGACATATAGACATTTCTTATACCCATATTAATTCATTGAATCATAGAAGGATATAACAAATATCTAAATAAAAAGTTTAATGTGAGGTTAGTCGGGGCTCTTAGTTGAAATTAAGGTGTGTGCTGCGGTAAATGAGATGAGAAGCTATAGGGAAAAGGGTGTAATTTGAATATAAGGTCGCCCTTTCCAACTTTTTAGAAACCGTGTTGGAAGCCATCCTGTAGTACTGCAATTGCGTGGGTAAATGACGTTGGTGTTAGTCAATGCTAATCGCAGGTTATTAAGTTACTTAATCTTTCTAATCGCACGGATAAGCTGATCTTTATCCATCTTACTTCTTCCATCTATCTCGAGTTTTCTGGCCACCTCATACAGCTGTCCCCGGGTTCTTTCCTCGTAAGGTCTATTGTCCTTATCCGAATTTTTGGAGTTGGCATTTTTGGTGCTACCGCTTTTCTTTGCGAGGGGCTTACGCAGCGTATTACTTTTGATACTTTTCGCTTTCTTAACGGGCATAGTTTAAGGTTTTACTTGGTTAAACAAGTAAATATGCCTTTTGTTTTTGAAAGCGCCAAGATTTAGATCGCTTAATTTGTACGTGTATCGACTATTTAAGGGTGTTCGTAAGGTGAATTGCGGCTTTTGGGCAAAAAAAAGCGATACCCTAAAGTACCGCTTTCATCATAGTTGTTTTTAGATTCTACTCTAATCTCTGTCGCGCCATTCTAGGCATCTCGTCTTGTTTGGAATTCATGTCTTTCAGATAGCTTCCCACTTTAACCTCGGGGTATAAAGTGGCATACATCATTGTTTTGTCGTTAACCTGCTTGTAGATAAGCGTACGATCCATTTGTTTAAGATGCGTACAACCTGCAGCCATAAACAACTCCAAGAAATCGTGGATAGTTGCACCGTGATAGTTTCTTACACGCTTCCATTTGTCTTCTACTACCAGTCCGCGTACAAGTGACGGGTCGTTTGTGGCCACGCCGGTAGGGCATGTGTTTGTGTCGCACTTTAAAGCCTGAATGCAACCCAGAGCCATCATCATCGCTCTTGCAGAGCCACAAATGTCGGCCCCTAAACATAGGGCTTTGAATATATCAAAAGCGGTAATAATCTTGGCTGAGGTTACAATGCGAATATCCTTCTTCAAGTCATAGCCGCGAAGTGTGTCTGAAACAAATATCAATGCCTTTTCCCAGGGCATTCCCACATAATTTGAAAAGTCTATCGGCGCAGCACCTGTACCTCCTTCCGAACCGTCGACCGTAATAAAATCAGGGCGTACTCCTGTCTCAACCATTTTTTGGCACAAGTCGTCAAACTCGTCCTGGCTGCCGATACATAATTTAAAACCTACAGGTTTACCATTCGATAGGGTACGCAATTGCTGGATAAAATGCAGCAATCCGTATGCATCACTAAACGCAGTGTGGCCCGGGGGCGACAATACTTCTGTGTGCGGTCTGATACCTCGTATTGCAGCGATTTCCTCGTTGTTTTTGGCAGCCGGAAGAACTCCACCGTGGCCGGGCTTTGCGCCCTGCGATAGCTTTAATTCAATCATTTTCACCTCCGGACGATTGGCATTTTTCTCAAAGTTTTCCGGCGAAAAATGACCGTCTTCGGTACGACATCCAAAATATCCTGTTCTAATTTGCCACACCAAATCTCCACCATGGGTGTGGTGTCCTGAAATACCTCCTTCACCTGTGTTGTGTGAAAAACCACCGGCTTTGGCTCCCTTGTTTAATGCTTCAATGGCGTTTTTGCTCAAAGCACCATAACTCATTGCAGAAATATTTAATATGCTTGACGAGTAGGGTTGCTTACATTGTGGACCGCCTACTCGAATACGTGGAGGTCCGCTTAAGCGTTGAGCCGGATAGATACTGTGGCGCATCCATTTGTAATTGTCGGCATTAACGTCGAGCTGTGTCCCAAATGGGTGGGTATCTAATTCGAGCTTGGCTCGTGAGTATATGTATGATCTTTGATTACGATCGATGGGTTTACCATCCGTGCTCGACTCTATAAAATATTGATGAATCTCAGGGCTTATCATCTCAAGCAAGTAGCGCATATGACCGATAACCGGAAAGTTGCGTAAAATGGTGTGCTTTTTCTGATTGATATCGTAAAAACCAATTACCATGATGATAATGGCAATTCCGATAAACCCGTATACCGGCCAAGTAAACGTGGCCGCTATAATTGCAAAGAGTGCGAAGGCAAATATAGTAAAGCGGATAGCTTCTCTCATAACGTCAAAATAATTTTAAAGCTCGTCTTTCAGCGTGCTAACTTAAGATTAAAAAGATTTTTCAGTGTAAAACATTACTGATTCTATGATTATTCTTGTTGTTGGTAACACTTTAATTTAAGTTTTTGTTATTTCAGTCGATGAATAAATGTGGTTTATAACCTGTTTGTATTGGCTTTATCGTTTCTAATGAAAAATGAAGCATATAATCAACATTTTTGTGACCTTTTGCTCGATTCATAATCTTTTCGTTTATCGCTCTTAGCCCAAAATGGGTTTTAAAATTCTGGCAAAGTTATAACAAAGAATGGGGATTTCTTGTCTGTTTGCAATGTTTATCTAATATGTGGTCTTCATGGTTAGATCGCTCATTATTAAAGGTGTTTTTAACCTTAAGTGCAATTCTTGTGACCCATGAAATTTTATTTAGTAGTAATAGCCCCCGGGTTTGCCGAACCATGGCAAATGAAATTCCAATAGTGATTGGCAGGGGGTTCAATGAAGGGGACTTGATCATTTCAGTAAAGGTAAAAGTTTAATAGAATTCAATTTCGGAATCAGGGATACACGTGCCTTTGTTTCCATGAGCATCACTATCCCATTTTCCGTAATATCAACTTACGCCTAATACGAAAAAATAGCGTTAAAGTTTTACGGAACAAATTGCTCGTAACTATAAAACCAACAGACAATTAATTCATTACAAATATTTTCAATTCTGAATACCAGTTAAAATCACACGAGTTTTGGAAAATAGGGCGCGATAAATCGTATTTTATCAAACAATTATCCATTTATTTGATTTATGATTTAAAATTATTGCGATCAATTGTAGCGCTAAAGCGGATGTAGTCTGTTTGTATTGAGTGTTTTGGATTGATGAGTAATAAAAAACAACAATATCCCATGCTTAATTTTTATCAGCAAATACTCGAAAACAACCGCAATTGGGTTAAAAGTAAACTAAACGAAGACCCCGAATTTTTTAACAAATTGGCTTCGGGTCAAAAGCCACCACTCTTTTGGATTGGATGCGCCGATAGCCGCGTACCCGCAAACGAGATTACCGGAACCCAAGCAGGCGAGGTTTTCGTACATCGAAATATTGCCAATATGGTCGTTCACTCGGATATGAATATGCTAAGCACGCTGGATTATGCGGTAAACATCCTTAAAGTAGACCATGTGATCGTATGCGGACACTATGGATGCGGAGGGGTAGAGGCGGCTATGGGAAACCGTCAGTTCGGACTTATAGACAACTGGATTCTGCATATCAAAGATGTGTACCGCGTGCATCAAGCCGAACTTGATGCAATAAAGGAGCAAAGGGCGCGTAGCAATCGATTTGTCGAGCTTAATGTAATTGAGCAGGTCAATGGACTGGCCCATACATCGATTATCCAAAACGCATGGAAGGAAAGACAAGGCCCATACCTGCACGGGTGGGCTTACGATGTACGAAATGGATTGGTAAATGACCTGAATGTTTCCGTGAATGAAAATTCAGACTTTACATCTGTATACAAACTCAATCCGGTTGATGAATAAAGAGCTGATCAATCCCTAATATAAAATAACCTGAAGCACAATTCATTTCTAAAAGAATTAACGCCCAAGTTTTAGATTTAAGTTAGTTATACTGATGGTTGAAAATCTAGATTATCGTTATCTTAGTCTCAATGAAACACCTTTTAAGTCACATATGGCCGATCACAAAACGAATTGAATCTGAATACAGCGGAGTGATGGAGGTTGTTTCTTCAAATGGCAAGAAATATCTGAATAGTAAAAACGCTAATTACTCTTACGGATCTCTGCAGCGTATAATGGAGAAAGGAATTTTAGAAGTTGATTTGACAAAGGTCGATTCGGTTTTACTTCTTGGAATGGGCGGGGGAAGCGCAATTTTTTCCTTGCGTAATAAATTCAAATATGAACGAAAAATCACCGCAGTAGAGTGGGATAAAAAAATCATTGAAATTGCACGCGATGAGTTTCTCATTTCCAAATTCGATAACCTAACTATAGAAAATGAGGATGCATTCGCATTTGTAAACCGTATAAAAGAACAATACGATCTGGTTATTATCGACTTATTTATTGATATAGAAGTGCCTAAGCAGTTTTACTCATTTGAATTTATTGAGCATATTGATCGGATAATGTCGCCGGCTTCGTCCTTGATATTCAATCTGGGAATAGGAGAGCAGAGCCGCGAAAAACGGGATGCGGTGATAAAATGGTTTCGAAGTAAGGAAAAATATGGAATCCAAGTATTTGAAAAAGTGCAAGGATATAACACTTTACTGATCGTCCATAAGAATGTGAATTAAAGCACGCAGCGGGTATCAGGCAATGCCAACTTCAGATCCATTTGGCAAAATCTTAAGCCGTAGCAGCTACATTTCGCCTCAAAACTTCTAAGTCGTTTTTGGTTTGCCTGATACTATGGAGGTGATTGCGCAAAACATCGGCGTGTTCTTTCGGAAGATCTATCTCCTTTAATGCATTTTCATAATACTCCATGGCGTGCGATTCTCCACGAATAGCCTCATCGAGCATGGCAGAGTCGTTGTTTGTAGAAAATATCTCTCTGAAATGCGTCCAAGCACGGTGTCTGAACTCTTGTACCTCGGCGTCTTCCTTCGGGGTGAAACCAAGCGACTTCATCATGGATTTGATCTCCTGACCAAAACGTAAGCGCTCGGCAATACTTCTATCCATCAGATTTAGAAGGCCCCTGTGCTCAATGCTATCTATCACATAGGCAAAACCTTTCTCGGCTTCGTAGTTCCGCGTTAATATGTCATTGAGCTTTTGCTCTAATTCCGGGTGTACCATGATTTGTTGGTTTTGAAGTTCTATTGCACAATTATAACAAGAAGTTTTGGCAAAGGTTTAATGTCTTTGTATTAAAACCAAAATATTCATTATAATTTATTCGATTACTTCAAAATTAGGCTATGGAAAACGAACTGTAGAATTGCTTTTTGTCCATGTGTTCACGATTTAAAATTTCAAAAAAGTTCGTTTTCTTTCAATGCGAAAGACCGGTCTCACCTTTTATTTGTCAGCAAGAAATATCCAATAAAAACTGCTACAAGCAATAACATTCCGTTGAACTGATGCAGCACAGCCCAGGTTACCGGAATATTTGATGTGCTGTTTAAAACAGTCAGAATACCGAGAATAATTTGAACCAACACCAAAATAAAAGGCACCGGTGCGAGCCGGGCAAGAGGATATGATTTTGCAATTTTTCTTATTCTCCACCCCCATACTACCATAAGGATCGCAAGACCATATGCCAGCCCACGGTGAATCCAGTTTACATTAATTCGATTGCTTGTAAGCGCATACCACCAGGAGTCACCACCGAAATAAAAAGTTGGTATAAACTGTCCGTTCACACCCGGCCAGGTAGAGGCCGCAAGTGAAGCGTGAA
>Ga0079223_10002669_pt1 | contig 11089 bp, 9 predicted proteins | sample Stecom2011_FD_75072 | JGI IMG/M metagenome (GOLD analysis project Ga0079223, IMG submission 75072) | Agricultural soil microbial communities from Utah to study Nitrogen management - Steer compost 2011 | ecosystem: Environmental > Terrestrial > Soil > Agricultural land | place: USA: Utah...
CGAAACCCATCTCCCTGGCCAGATCGGAAGCGGTAGAAAAGCCCTCCTGCATCGCCTGGTCGACATCGGCGATTCCCGGCCCCTCATCTTCAGCAATCACCCGCAACTTGTCTTCGGCCACCTCCAGGGTCATCCGCCCACGGCGGGCGTGCAGGACGATGTTCATCTCCGCCTCGTAGGCGGCGATGGCCACCCTCCTGATCACCCCGGCGTCAATACCGATCTTCCTTAGCGCCTTCTTGATTTTGCTCGCCGCTTCACCCGCAGCGGCAAAATCCCCACCTTCCACCGAGAAGTGTAAAACCATCCCGGGGGTTGTCATGACTTCACCTCCTGCGGGAAGGCAAACCACTACAACCTTCCAGGCCGGCGGAGTACAAAATTCCACAGGTCTCGTAAAGCGGTAACTCCGTCATCAATAGCGGCAGGTTACGTTCCTTGGCCATGGTAACCACTTCTTGCGGCGGCCGTTTCCCCCTGACAAAAATAATCCCGCTGAGATCGATCATCTCTGCGGTCCGGATCACCTGGGCGTTGGTCAGGCCGGTTAAAAGAAGGGTCCTTTCTTTGGTAAAGGCCAGGACATCACTCATCAGATCCGAGCCACAGGCGTAACGGGGCTCAACGCCGTCGAGAATCTCTTCTCCCCATAGGATTTCTGCTGCCAAGAGTTGCTGGATTTCTCGTAAGTTCATACAAACACCTCATCTTCATAAACGCCTCTATAAAATAAGATACGACAATTCTCCGGGAAATACCTTCTCAGGCAGGAGAACTGTCGCATGATAAATTGTAAATTATGATAAATTTAAATAAAACTATCCTTCTGATTTAGGTAAACTACTCTTCTTTAACATAGGCGCGGTAGCCCTTATCTCCCAACTCCCGCTTTAACCGGTCGGCGTTGACCGGGTTGGCGAACGCCCCAACCTGAACGTAACAGGGAAGATCCTGGCTGACGAATACCGGGTAACCCTGTGCTTCCAGTTCGGCGGCGGTCTTGAGCGCTTCCTCCCGCACTTGGTAGGGGCCGACTTGCACCTTATATCTTACTGTCACCGTCTCCGTAACGGTTTCCGGCGCGGAAAAAATCTCCTCATAAACCCCTTCGCTTTCCGGTAATTCAAACGTCAGCGGGGTTTGGATCTGTTCATTCCAGCTTTGCACCGGAGTCAAGGGCCCTTCCCGCACCCAGTCATAATAAAGGGTACCAAAGATTACCCCCACCGAAATCGCAAGAAAGGCCATGAAAACCAGGCCGGCAATCTTGGTCAACAGAGTTGTAAAGGCCTTTGTCTTTTCCCGGCGTTTCTCCATCTTGCTCCCTCCTTACTCTTCGCGCGCGCGCGTACCCACTTCCTATATAAATGTTACGATCCCGCCCGGAAAATATTCCTTAAACTTACCCCGCGGGGGCGGGCGCCGCGCGCGGGCGCACAGTCGCCGGCTTGTCCCCGGCAACAAGGAGAAAGGAGTCTTTTTCAAGGGTTTTTGGCCTCATCCTTGGAATGATGAGCGCCGTAATTCCCTTTCTTCATTCTTCATCTTTTATTTTTCATCCGTATCTTCAGCTTCTATTCTTCATCCGTAACCAAACGTTTAATCCGCGCTCCAAGGGAAGCCAACTTCTCTTCAAACTTTTCGTAGCCGCGGTCCAGTAAATCCACACCTTCGACGGTGGTCTTGCCCTTGGCGGCCAAACCCGCCAAGACCATTGCCGCTGCGGCCCGCAGGTCCGGGGCGACCACCGAAGCCCCGGTAAAACAGGGCACCCCTTTGACCACGGCGCTCCTCCCCTCCACCCGGATATTGGCGCCCATCCGCACCAGTTCATCGACATAACGGAAACGGCCGCTAAAAACATTCTCCGTGAGCAGGCTGGTCCCCTCGGCCAACGCAAGGGTCGCCGTCATCTGCGGCTGCAGGTCCGTGGGGAAACCGGGATAAGGGAGGACCGTCACATCCACCGCCCGCAAACGTTTACCGGCCTTAACTCTAATACTCTCCTCCTTTACCTCTACCTCCACGCCGGCCTCCTTCAGTTTGGCCGTCAATGATTCCAGGTGTTCCGGGATAATCTCTTTCAGGCGGATCTCGCCTTTGGAGATTGCTGTCGCCAGCATAAAAGTGCCGGCCTCAATCCGGTCGGGGATCACCGTGTAGTCTATGGGGATGGAGCGCAGGGCTTTAACCCCTTCAATCCGGATCATATCGGTCCCGGCGCCCCGGATATGCGCGCCCAAACGGTTATAGAAATTCTGTTCCTCAATGATCTCCGGTTCTTTCGCGGCATTGCGGATCACCGTCACACCCTCGGCCAAAATCGCGGCGGCCATGATATTCTCCGTCGCCCCCACACTGGGAAAGTCCAGATGGATATCGGCCCCGCGGAGCTTGTCGGCTTGGACATAAATATAACCGTGTTCCTCCACAACTTTGGCGCCGAGACTCTGGAACCCCTTTAAATGGAGGTCAATGGGGCGCTGCCCAATCACGCACCCCCCCGGCTGGAATAGCTTGACCTTCCGCATCCGGGAGAGCAAAGGACCCATAACCTGCACGGAAGCTCTCATCTCCCGGACAAGCTCATCCGGGGCGGAATAGCCCAAATCCTTCTTGGGTACAATCCGGAGAACCGCGTGATCCGCCCAGGAAACTTCCGCCCCCAGGCTGCGCAGGACCTCGATCATGGTTAAGACGTCTTTGATCAGGGGGACGTTTCTGATGATGCATTCATTCTCCGCCAGGAGCGAAGCGGCCATCAGTTTTAAAACCGCATTTTTTGCGCCGCTGATTGGGACCTCCCCCTGCAAGGGGTAGCCGCCCTCAATCTCCAAGCGTTCCACCGGCTTTCACCTCCAAGGCCGCCGCAACAGTTGGTTTTTTCGTTGCCGCGCGAGACAGTAGATATTTTATGCATAATCCGTTTTTAAGTGACAGAGGCCCATAGGCAAAAGGCTTGTCCCGGTACGGATTGGATTTTACGAATTGGATTTCAACCGCTTCTCCCTGCTTCCTTCGAGATATTCAATAAAATGCCGATGGAGACGAGGGTAATCCATAAAGAGGATCCGCCGGCACTGATCAGGGGAAGCGTAATCCCGGTCGTGGGAATGGTGGCAGTCACTACGGCAATATTGATCAAAGCCTGAACAACAATGCACGAAGTGATCCCCACCGCCAGCAGGCTGCCGTAACGATCCGGCACCGTCAGGGCGATTTTATAACCCCGCCAGGCGATAAGAAAGAACAAAAAGAGGAGAAATACGGTGCCAATCAGCCCCAACTCCTCGCCGATGATGGCAAAGATATAATCCGCGTGGGATTCCGGGAGATAGAAAAATTTCTGCCTGCTCCGTCCCAGCCCGACACCGAAAAGCCCGCCGGAACCAAGGGCCATCAAACCTTGGTTAATCTGCCATCCGTCTCCTTTCGGGTCGCGCGCCGGGTCAAGAAAGGAGAAAAGCCGCCGCAGGCGATAGGGTTCCTTGATAATCAAAGCCACACCGGAGCCAAAGCCGAAGAGCCCAACCAAGCCCAGGTGGAAGAGGTGGGCGCCGGCGGCAAAAAGCATGATAAAGAAGATCCCGAAGACCACCACGGTGGTGCCAAGGTCCGGTTCCAGGATGATCAAAAGGGCGATGAGGCCCGTGTAAACCAGTGGCAGCAGGATCCCGGTGACAAAATTTCTTACCCCGGAACCCAACTCCGCCAGGTAATGGGCGAGGACAAAGACCAGGGACAATTTGGCGAATTCCGAAGGCTGGAAGGTAATAAGACCCAAATTAATCCAGCGCCGCGCCCCTTGAATCTCTTCCCCGACAAGCAGGACAACCAGTAAAAAAACAGGGGCCAAAAGAGCAAAAAGACCGGTAAACCTGCGCAACCGGCGGTAATCCACCCGCAGGGCGGCAAAGAGCAGGAGGACCCCGAAAAGAGCGTAGATGGCCTGCCTTTTCCCATAAAAAAACGGATCTTTCCCGCCGGTCTGGCTTAAAGCCCTGGGGGCACTGGCACTGGTGACCAGAATTACCCCGATCACCAGCAAGAAAATGGTGGTTAACAAGAGCAGGAGATCCGGTCCCCGTTTTTGCAAAGTTTCACCCCCGGATGTTTATGGTCTGTAACCCGCCAGCGCCAGCAAGGCCAGGAGGATACCGACAAGCCAGAATCTGATCACCACTTTACTCTCGACCATTCCGCCCAGTTCGTAGTGGTGATGGAGCGGGCTCATCCGGAAGACCCTTTTCCCGGTCAACCGGAAAGAAATCACCTGGATAATAACGGAAAGGACTTCCGCGACAAAAATCCCGCCGGCCACCGGGAGAAAAAGGGCGGTTCCGGAAAGAACCCCCACCGCTCCTAAAGCCGCGCCCAGGGCCAGGGAACCGGTATCACCCATAAAAACCTGGGCCGGCGGGCAGTTGAACCAGATAAAACCCGCACAGGCGCCGGCCAGGGCAACAGTGAAAACCCCCAACCCCGTCTGCCCTTGCAGGACAGCCAGAATACCCATGGCCAGGCCGGCGGTGACACAGTTCCCGGCCGCCAGGCCGTCCAGCCCGTCGGTGAGGTTGACCGCATTGGAGGCGCCCACCACAACAAAGATAATGAAGAACGTAGCAGCCAGGGGATGGAGAAGGGAAAGCCGCCAGGAAAAGAAGGGGAACTGTAAGCTCTCCATCACCCCGGACCTGATTACATAGATACTCAAGAGGGCGGCGAAAAATACCTGGAGGAGCAGTTTGTACCTGGCCTTCAGTCCCAGAGGGCGCCGGCGGACGATGATCAACAGGTCGTCAAGGAATCCAATGAAGCCGTAACCAAAAGTAATAAAGAGCGCCCAGCGGAGAGCCGGGTTCCAGGACCGCCCCATGCCCGCGATTACCCCGGCCAAAAGCCCGGCGAGGATTAAGACCCCGCCCATCGTGGGCGTACCGGACTTGATATAATGGGTGCGGGGTGCATCCGTCCGCACATTCTGCCCGGCCTTAATCTTTTTCAGGAACCGGATCACCGGAGGCCCGGTAAGAACCACAAGGGCAAAAGAGGTTAATCCCGCGGCAAAAAAACTCATCCATGGTACCTTCATTTCTTCTCTTCCTCCCTGACGATCTCCCCGAATTCCTTGAGCAGTTGCTTGATGACATTCTCCATCTTCATTCCCCGGGAACCCTTCACCAAAAGGATGTCACCCTCTGCTACATAACCCTGCAAATCCCGGATCAAGGCCTCCTGCTCCGGATAATGACGGCTAAAAACCCCGGCAGCAGCCGCCGCAGCCGCGGTCTCAGCCGACATGGGCCCATAGGCAAAAAGAGCTGAACAGCCATAATCCCCTAGGATCTCCCCGATTTTCCGGTGGGCCTCGGCGCTGAACTCCCCCAGTTCCAACATATCGCCGAGAACAGCGATCTTCCGCTTCCCTTCCATCCCGGACAACACCTCCAGGGCATTCCGGACCGATTGGGGACTGGCGTTATACGTGTCGTCAATGATGGTCAAACCATATTCTTCTATGACCCGTAACCTTTTTTCCAGGGAGGGCAGGTTCTTCATGCCTGCGGCGATCTCCTGGAAAGAAAGGCCAAAAGCGAGCGCCGCCGTGGTTGCGGCCAGGGCATTGGCCACATTATGCCTGCCGGGGAGCGGGAGAAAGAAGGTGAAATCCCCCCACTTACCGGTAACCGCCACTTCCTGCCCGCCGGCAACCGGGCGCGCGTTTCCCCGGAGATCCAGCCCGTCCCCTTCCAGGCCATAGAAAAGGGAACTGCCGGGGAAAAGCCGGTCCATCGGGCGCACCCGCGGGTCGTCCCCGTTCAAAACCGCCAATCCGTCCCGGGGCAGGGCGGCAATGAGTTCCCCCTTTGCCCGGGCAATGGCCTCCCGGGAACCCAGGAGCTCCAGGTGGCTGTGGCCCACATTGGTGATGACACCCACCGTTGGGCGGGCGATCCCGGCCAAGTAGGCAATCTGCCCTTCCCCGCGCATCCCCATCTCCAGGATGACAACTTCCGTATCCCTCTTCACCGTCAATAAGGTCAGGGGCAACCCGATCTCGTTATTATAATTCAGGAGGTTCTTTACCACCCGGAACCTCCGGGCCAAAAGGGCGGCCAGCATCTCTTTGGTAGTGGTCTTCCCGTTACTGCCCGTGACCCCGATTACCGGTATGGAAAAGCGCTGCCGGTGCCAGGCAGCCAGCCGTCCCAGGGCTTTAAGGGTATCCGCCACCTGGACCACGGCTACTCCCGGCGGAAGATCCTTCTCCGGTTTTTCCTCCACCACCAGGAGGCCGGCGCCGCCGGCCGCCGCCTGGGCCATAAAATCATGCCCGTCATATTTTTCCCCCCGGAGGGCAAAAAAGGCTTCCCCCCGCCGGATGGTCCGGCTGTCCGTTCCCACGCCGGAAACGCGGGCGCCGGGCTTCCCGGCTAAAAGCTTGCCCCCGGTCGCTTCGAGGATCTCAGCGACTGTAAACTCGGCCATCTGCTCTCTCCTTTAACCTCTCCGCCCGCTCGCGCAAGGCGGCCGCCGCCACTTCCCGGTCATCGAAAGGCACCGTCCGGTCACGAAAGACCTGGTAGTTTTCATGGCCTTTTCCTGCTATGACCAGCATATCCCCGGGACGGGCGGCAAAAACCGCTTCCCGGATCGCTTCCTCCCGGTCAAGAATCACCCGGCAACTCTCGTCCGGATCGCGCCCTAAGGCCAGTATCTCCGCCCGGTAACCCTCCGCGATCTCCCCGGCAATCGCCGCCGGGTCTTCAGAGCGCGGGTTGTCACTGGTAATAATGGTTAGATCGGCAAGCCTTGCGGCGATCTTCCCCATCTCCGGGCGCTTGCCCCGGTCACGGTCGCCGCCGCAACCAAAGACCACCAGCAACCGGTTTTTCGTCAAAGCCCGGGCCGTCCGCAAAATATTCTCAAGGCCGTCGGGGGTGTGGGCGTAATCCACCACCACCGAAAAATCCTCCGCCCCCGGGATTAACTGAAAACGCCCGGGAACTCCGGCCAGCCCTTCCAGCCCCCGGCCGGCTGTTTCCAAATCCACGCCCTAAGCCATGCCCAGTCCCAAAGCGCCCAGGGCATTGTAGACATTGAAGAGCCCGGGTAATTTCAGGCTTATGCGCCTTTTCCCCCAGGGCGTATTGGCCGTAAAAGCACTCCCCTTGATGGTCATCTCCATCTCTTCCGCGCGGATTGCGGCCGCCGGGGAGAGGCCGTAGGTGAACTTCCGCCCGCTTGTCCGGTCCAGGATATACCGGCCGTGGGGGTCATCGATATTAATCACTGCCGGGGCTTCCGGCGGGAGGTTGGTAAAAAAGCCGGTCTTTACCTGTAGATACTCGTCAAAACTCCTGTGAAAATCCAGGTGGTCCGGGGTGATGTTGGTAAAAATCCCCCCCGCAAAGGTCAACCCGTCCACCCGCCCCAGGGCCAGGGCGTGCGAGGAAACCTCCATCACCACATAGTCTACGCCTTCCTTAAGCATCCCGGCGAAAAGACGCTGCAGGTCCAGGGGGCCGGGGGTGGTGTTGCCGGATGCTTCGGCCTTACCGCCACAAAGGTGGTGGATGGTTCCGACCAACCCGGTGGGCCGGGAAGCCGCTTCCAGGATCGAACGGAGAAAAAAAGTGGAGGTGGTCTTCCCGTTGGTCCCTACCACCCCCAACAATTGCAAACGGGCGGCGGGATCATGGTAAAAAATCCGGCCGATGGCCGGCAAAAGCTGCCGGGTGTTCTTCACCAGGATAAGACCGGCCGCTCCTTCCACCCCCCGGGGTTCTTCGGCAAGAACAGCAATGGCGCCACGGGCCACCGCCTCCTGGATATAGTCGTGGCCGTCGGCCTTGCTCCCGCGCAGGGCAATAAAGAGCGAACCCGGGGAGACCCGCCGGGAATCATATTCCACCGAGGTGATCTCAACCTCCGCGTCACCCCGGAACTCCTCAACCGGCAGTTCTGCCAGTAAGGCTTTTAACTTCATGCTGACCACACCCGTTTTCTCTTTATATCATTACCACAATTTAGCATTTTATGAGTGACATACGGCAACCCGCAAAGCGCTGCGGGAGAAAGCTCCTGTAACATCCCCACGCGGGCGCCGTTACATCCCGGCTTCGAGAAAATAGACGTTGACCGTCATGCCCGGGCTCAAACGGGTTCCAGCGGCCGGAACCTGTTTGACTGCCAGGCCGCTACCGTGGGGCGCCATCTTTAGGCCCATCTCCTGCAAGACCTTGCCGGCCCTTTCCACCGAGAGCCCGGTCAAGTCGGGTACCAGGACCAGCGGCTCACTCTTCACATTATACTTTGCCTTTTCGTTATAGTAAAGAAGGATCTTTGTTCCTGGTGGAACCATCGCCCCTGCTTTAGGATTCTGCTCCATTACATAATCTCCTTCTCCCAATTCCCGCCAGGAGAGGTTGGTACGGGTAAGGATCCTCCGGGCCTCTTCCCGTGTGAGGCGGAGCAGATTGGGGACGGACCTGAGCGTAGTCTCCTCCCGCGCCCGCCCTTGCGGGCCCGTGCTTTGCTCTTGGGAGGTTTCCGGGGGTACGCCCAGGTAATAAAGGGTATCACGGACGACGGCGGCAAAGACCGGCGCGGCAATCACCCCTCCGTACTTCACCGGTCCCTGCGGTTCATCAAGGATCACCAGGGCTGCCACGCGGGGGTTCTCCACCGGGCTGAAACCCAAAAACGAAGCCACCCGCTCTGTGCCGTAGGCGCCGCCCACCGGTTTCTGGGCGGTACCGGTCTTCCCCGCCACCCGGTAACCGGGGATCTGGGCCCGGTTTCCTGACCCGTGTTTGACCACGGATTCCAGGAGCAAAGCAGTCTCCTCGGCGGTTTCCTGGGAAATCACCCGGCGGATTACCTTCTTTTCATATTTTTCCACCACTTTCCCGTCGGGAGTGCGGACTTCCCGGACCAGCCGGGGTTGGAGCAGGTAACCGCCGTTGGCTATTACCGACAAGGCCTGGATCAATTGGAGCGGCGTGACGGAGATCCCCTGGCCAAAACCGAAGGTGGCGAGTTCGACATTTTTCACCCGTGCCGGCGGGGGGACAATCCCCCGCCCTTCACCGGGAAAGTCAATGCCACTGCGGGCGCCGAAGCCGAAAGCCTCCAGGTAGGAATAGAATTTCTCCTTCCCCAGGCGTAAAGCCAGGGTGGCAAAGACGGGGTTGCAAGAGTTTTCCGTGGCTTCAAGGAAGGTCTGCCGGCCATGGCCCCCGGCCCGCCAGCAACTCAAGCGGGTTTTATCCACCATTATGTAACCGGGGTCAAAAAACTCCGAATTCCGCCGGACAATCCCCTCTTCCAAAGCGGCGGCGGCAGTCAGGATCTTAAAAGTCGATCCCGGCTCGTACTGGTCGGTTACAGGCCAGTTCCGCCAGAGGGCGGACGGGTACTCCTGGTAGTTGTTGGGATCAAACCCGGGATAGGAAGCCATCGCCAGGATCTCCCCGTTCATGGGGTCCATAACGATAATCGCCCCGCGTTTCGCCCCCTCTTCCAGGACGGCTTTTTCCAATTCCCGCTCGGCAATATGTTGAATCCGCTCATCGATTGTTAAAACAATACTCGACCCGTCCTGGGGCGGGATGTACCGCCGCTCTCCCAAAGGAATGCTTTGCCCCCGGGAATCAAACTCCGCCTGCTGGCTTCCGGGAACACCCCGCAGGTGCCGGTCGTAATACTGCTCCAGCCCCTCCAGGCCCTGGTTGTCAATGCCGACAAACCCCAAAACCTGGGCGGCCAGTTCCCTCTGGGGATAAAACCGTTGCGCCCTTGGGATCACCTTAATCCCCGGCAGGCGGGCCTGGCGGATCAGTTCCGCCTCTTCCGGGGTGGCCTTCATCTTCAGCCAGACAAAGGAGAGATTCCGGGTGAGGAGGTTGTAAACCCTTTTTTCCGGCATATTCAAAATCCCGGCGACGGTTTTTGCCGTTTCTTTTACCTCTCGAACCTGTGCCGGGATTGCATAAATACAGTCAGTATTAAAACTCATGGCCAAAGGGCGGTGATTACGGTCGAAAATGATCCCCCGTCCAGGTTGTAAGGGAATATCCCGTAAACGTTGGTCCTCGGCTATTTGCTGGTAATAGCCGGCCCGGATGATCTGGATGAAAAAAAGGCGCCCGGTCAAAACGGTCACACCAGCAAAAACCAGCAAAAAAAGGATGGTGATTCTGCGCTTGAGAAGCAGGACCCCTTTCAAATCCACCCTGGCATAACCCCCAAAACCCTTTAATGACCCGGGACGGCCATAACCCGTCCGGCCCCGGAAAGCCAATCCGCCACCCTTTGCAGTACTCCCCGCTCCGTCCCCAAGTAACCTGGGGCCTGCATGTACAAGGTAATCTCCGGTGTTTCCGGGAGTACCGGCGTATAGGCCAGCAACTGCCGGCCGTCGCTCTCTGCGGGTTTCATCCCCAGATCATTAAGGGCGATAACCTCAATCCGCTGGCTGGAACTGAGATCCGCCAGTTCGTACTGGAGCCGGCCGATTTCTTTCTCCATCTCCCTTATTTCGTCACGAACCACTGCCAACCGGTGCTGGGTCTGGGCCAGCAAGGCCTGGACCAGAATATTAGCAGTCATCAAAAGGAGCAAGATCGCAACGAAGCGGACCCGGCCCAGCAGTTTCTCTTTATTCACCCTCATCCGGTAGACCTTCCGGATTTTCACCCTGCGTGGGGCTGGATGCGTGGACGACGGGTATGCGCCATACGCCTCTTGATTTTTTGCTGCTAACATTTTTATGCCTCCTCATCCGGTGGTAGACCATTCAGAGTTTTCGGATGGCCCGCAGTTTTGCACTGCGGGATCGGGGGTTTTTCTCTTTTTCTTCTGCTGACGGTGTTACCGGCCGGCTGGTCAGGACCTCGACCCCGGGGCCGCCGCCGCAGCAGCAGACAGGAAACCCCGGCGGGCAGGTACACTTGCGGGCCATTTTTTGAAAGGCCTGTTTCACCAGGCGATCTTCAAGGGAATGAAAGGAGATTACCACCATTCTCCCCCCGGGAGCCAGGCACCGGATGCCGGCCATTAAACCGGTTTCCAGCGACTCCAGTTC
>Ga0079223_10002670_pt1 | contig 11089 bp, 10 predicted proteins | sample Stecom2011_FD_75072 | JGI IMG/M metagenome (GOLD analysis project Ga0079223, IMG submission 75072) | Agricultural soil microbial communities from Utah to study Nitrogen management - Steer compost 2011 | ecosystem: Environmental > Terrestrial > Soil > Agricultural land | place: USA: Utah...
CACGGAGTCCCACACCTCGGGGAAGGCAGCCAGGTCGCTGATCAGCTGCTCGGGACGCTCCTCGAACTCCGGGTCGTCGTCAACGTCGAACTTGAGGAAGTGCACGCGGATGGCCTCGTAGAGACCGTAGCCGCCACCGGCGGCGGCGGCGATGACGGGCAGCCGCCAGAGCCACTGCACCAGCCGGCGGCGGCCCTCGTCGACCTCGCCGCGCTCGCCTGGCGCATCGGGGGCGCCAAGCGGCGCGTCCTGCTGTGGCTCGTGATCTCCGTTAGCCATGGACCTCGATGATAAGAGGGCGCACCGTTCCTAGCGCGGCGCGAGGACCTGCGTGACGTACTCCACCACGGCCTCGATCTGCGCTGGGTCCAGCTCCGCCTGGAACGCGGGCATGAAGCCGCGGCCGAAGCGCACGGCGTCGGTCACGTTCCTGGCGTCCTCGGCGCGCGGGTTGCCGGCCAGGCGCGTGCCCATGCCGCCCTCGCCCGCGGGACCGTGGCACTCCGCGCAGGTGGTCGCGAACACCTGCTGGCCCGATAGCTGAGCGGTGGCGTCGGCGCCGCTCTCCTGCTCGGTAGCCTCGCCGCTGCTGCGGGCGATGGCCGAGTTCATCAGCTCCACCGCGTCGGCGGCGTTCTCCTCGCCCACCAGCTCTATGAACGCGGCGTAGGTGGCGGCGGCGCCGTCCCACTGGCCGAGCTGCAGGTAGGAGTCCGCCAGGGCCCGCACGCTGGCGGGCTCGAGCTGGTTCAGCCCACCGGCGGAGACGGCGGCGCGTTCGAGCGTGACCACCGCGTCCTCGGGCCGGCCCGCCTGGTAGAGCAGCTGACCCGTGCGCGAGAGCGCCACCGGGTCCCTGGGGTCGAAGTCGGTGAGGACCACGAAGTAGTTCTCCACCGCCCGCTGCTGCTCGCCGGCGCGCCAGTAGAGGTCGGCCAGCTGGAGATGCCCTTCCTTGGAGGGCGTTTCCTGCAGGCGTCGGCTGAGGGGCAGGGCCTCCTCCAGCAGCGCCAGGCGCCCCTCCACGTGCGGCTCCGGCACGTCGGCCAGCGCCAGGAAGTCGGTGTAGGCATCGTGGGCGGCTGGCAGGTCGTTGATGGCCCATGACACCTCGCCGAGCAGGAACAGCGTGTCGATGTCGTTGGGGTCGGCAGCGCGGGCCCGGTCGAGCCAGCCCCGCGCCTCGCCCAGGTCGCGCTGCAGGTAGATGACCGCCAGGCGCTGGTAGAGGCCGGCCGGCGCCGGTTCATCGGAGTTGACAGCGCGCATGAAGGTGGCCTCGGCCTCCTCCAGCATCTGCAGCCCCAGGTAGGTGTCGCCCAGCGCCAGGAGGTTGGTGACGCTGGGATCAGCGTCCACCGCCTGCTGCTGCGCTCGCAGCCGCGTGGCCGCTTCCATGTCCGTGGTGGTGATGGTGGCGTCCTCGCCGATGCGTGGCAACACGAAGCCGGGCACCACGGCGCCGATGCCTATCAGGAGCGCCAGGACGATGACGGCGCCGTACGGCACGCGCTTCCGGCGAGCGGCCTCGCCCGCTTCCGGCGCAGCGGCGCGTGTGGCCCGGCGGCCCTTCAGCTCGTTCTCGCGCTTCTCCAGGGCCACCAGCACCTTGGCCGCCTTGGCCTCGTAGCGCTCGTGCAGCTGCTGCCGGCGTTCCAGCGGCAGGTCCTCCCGCGCGTCCAGCTCGCGGATGGCGCGGAAGAGGGCGTCGCGCTCCTCGGCCAGATCCACCAGGACCGGATCGCGGTCGTCCGGCAGCGGGTCGGATTGGCCGGGCGCCAGTAGTGGCACGGCGACGTAGAGGAAGGCGATCAGCGCCAGCGCGCCGATCAGGATGCCGGTCAACATCAGTCGGTCCTACCTGTTCTAGGTTCGTCCACCTGGGTCGGGTCCAGGCCCAGCTCGCTTCTCACGCGCGCCAGTTCCTCCGGCGTGGCCTCCACGGGCCTACGTGAGTTGGTCAGCCAGCGCCGCGCCAGCAGCACCACCACGCTCACCGCTACCACGCCCACGATGATGGGCAGCAGCCAGGCCACGAGGTGGATGCCCCGCTTGGGTGGGTCCAGCAGGATCCAGTCGCCGTAGCGGGTCTGGAAGTAGGCCAGGATCTCGGCCTCGGAGCGGCCCTGCACCAGCTGGTCCTGGATGATCTCGCGCATCTGCTGCGCGATGGGGGCGCTCGAGTCCGACACGCTCTCCGAGACGCAGGTGGGGCAGCGCAGCTGCCGCGCTATCTCGAAGACGCGCGTCTCGAGCTGCACCTCCTGTGCCGACGCCCAGACGCCCAGAAGGGCCAGCGCCAGGGTCACCGCCAACGTCAGGAGGGCGGGCGCCCTCAGCCGCCTGGTCAGGGTCACTGGAGCATCGCCTTCAGTTGCTGGTCCATGAGCTCGGGCGTCACTGGGCCGATGTGCTTGAGGATCACGCGGCCGTCGGCGTCCACGAAGAACGTCTCCGGCACGCCGTAGAGGCCCCAGTCGATACTTATCTCGCTGCTCGGGTCGTAGCCGTTGGGGAAGGAGAGGCCGAACTGCGAGAGGAAGGTGAGCCCGTCGGCGTGATGGTCGCGGTTCTGGGTGTGGATGCCCACGAACAGCACGCCCGAGTCCTGGTACTGCCGCCAGTACTCCTGCAGCACGGGCGCCTCCTGGTAGCAGGGCAGGCACCAGGAGGCCCAGAAGTTGACCACCATGGGGCGGCCCGCGTACTCCGCGAAATCGAACGTAGGACCGTACTCGGAGTGGTAGGGCTCGTAGAGCTCCATGGAGAAACCTGGCGCGCTCTGACCCAGGTAGACGGACTCGATGTCCTTGTCGGGCGCGCCGCGCAGGAGACCGAACACCAGTAGCGCGCCCAGAGCGCCCACCACCAGCAGGGGTATGAGCAGCCGCTGCAGCCTCACGCCGAGGCTCCCTCCTCGCCGCGGGCCTCGACCCCCACCGAAGCGCGCGCCGGCACCGTGCGGCTGCTGCCGCTCAGCGAGTAGAGCGTGCCGAGCGCCAGGATGAAGCCGCCGATCCAGATCCACGTGACCAGCGGGCTCTTGACCACGCGCAGCACCGCGAAGGTGGTGGTGGGCGTGACCTGGCTGTTGAGGTTCAGGTAGAGGTCGTGGGAAGGCCGGTACATGACGGCGGGCGTGGGCACGGCGCGCCTGTCGCCGAACTGGTTGAGGCGCGGGCGCATGGTGTGGATGAGGCGCCCGTCCCGGCTGACGTCGATGACCACGCCGGCGCTGATGCGCTGCGGGGTGCGCTCCACGTAGCGGTCGACCGCCGTGAGGGTGTAGCCCTCGAACTCCACGCTCTCGCCGAAGTCCACGCGCACCTGTTGGTCCACGCGGTAGCCGGCGCTGAACGCCACGCCCAGCGCGATGACCACCACGCCGAAGTGCGTGATCATGCTGCCCACGCGCCGGCGGCTCTCGTGGGCGTACGAGCGTATGACCTGCAGCGCCGGGCGGCGTGCCAGGCGCAGCCGCGGCACCAGGGCGCCCGAGAGGAGCAGGCCCAGACTGACGATGTTGTAGCCGGCCAGCGCCACCGTGAGGGCGGGGTAGACCTTGTGCACGCCGAAGAGCACGGCCAGGCCGCCCGCCACCAGGAAGCCGCCGCCCAACCAGAGCAGGTTGTGCTTCAGGCGCTGCTGCTCGGCGCGGCGCCATGGCAGCAGCGGGCCGATGCCCATGAGCAGTAGGACCAGCATCCAGAGGGGCAGGGTGACCTGGTCGAAGAAGGGCGCACCGATGGTGACCTTGTCGCCCGAGATGGCTTCCACCAGCAACGGGAAGAGCGTGCCCAGCAGCACGGCGAAGGTGAGGGCCACGAAGAGGATGTTGACGCCTAAGAAGCTGCCCTCGCGGCTGACGACCGAATCCAGGTCGGCGCGGTCACGAACGTCGTCCCAGCGGATGGCCAGCAACCCGAACGACACCAGCGTGACCACGAGGAAGAAGACCAGGAAAGCGGGGCCGACCGGGCCCGCGCCGAAGGCGTGCACGGAGGAGACCACCCCGGAGCGCGTGAGGAACGTGCCCAGGATGGAGAGGGAGAAGGTGGTGATGACGAGGATCAGGTTCCACGGCTTGAGCATGCGCCGCCGCTCCTGCACCTGCACGCTGTGGATGAGCGCCGTGGCCGTGAGCCAAGGCATGAGGCTCACGTTCTCCACCGGATCCCACGCCCAGTAGCCGCCCCAGCCGAGCACCTCGTAGCTCCACCAGCCCCCGGCGATGATGGCGGCGCTGAGGAAGCCCCAGCCCGTGAGGGTCCAGCTGCGCGTCTGCGTCATCCACTCGGTGCCGGGCCGGCGCGTGATGAGCGCGGCCATGGCGTAACTGAAGGGCACGGTGAGGCCCACGAAGCCCAGGTACATGAGCACGGGATGCACGGCCATCATCCAGTGGTTCTGCAGCAGTTCGTTGGGGCCCGGGCCGTCCAGGGGCGGGAAGGGCACGAGCTCGAACGGGTTGGCGATGAAGGCCACCACACCGAAGAAGAAGACCTGCACCCACTGCATGATGGAGAGCGCCCAGGGTCTCAGCGGGTTGAGGGGCGCGGTGACCGCCAGCAGCGCCGTGTAGGCGCTGAGGAGCCAGGCCCACAGGAGGATGGAGCCCTCCAGGGCGGCCCACATCGTGACGACCTTGACCCAGGTGGGTGAGGCGATGCGCGAGGTGGTGGCCACGTACGAGACGCTGAAGTCGTCCGTCAGCAGCGCCACCTGCATGACTACCAGGGCGGCGGTGGCCACGATGAAGCCGGCCACGGCCGAGAGGCGGGCGGAGGTCTGAAGCCGCGCGTCGCGCCTGCTGGCGCCGACCATGCCGGCTATGGCGCCGTAGAGGGCTAGGCCGAAGGCGAGGAACGCCGCGGCGCTACCCAGGGGAGCGAGTTGCAGATCCATAGGAAACTAACCTCTCAGCGCAGCGACTCTTTGAGCTCGTCGATGTCGATGGGCTCGCCGTCAGCGGGCGGGTGGTAGTCCTCGCTGTGCTTCACGAGCAGGTTGTCGCCCACGAAGACGCCGTCATGGAAGCGGCCTTCGATCACCACGCCGCCGTTCTCCATGAACAGGTCGGGCGGCGCGCCGTCGTACTGCACGGGGTAGCCGGCGATGCCGTCGGTGATGTGGAAGGTGAGGTGCAGCTGCTCCTCGTTGAACTCCACGCTGCCAGCCTCGACCAGGCCGCCGAGGCGCACGCGGCGGTCGTCGAACGACGCGCTGTCGCGGGCGTACTCGCTGGGCAGGATGAAGTAGACGAGCGAGCTGGACAGCGCCTGCGAGATCAGGAAGCCGGCCACTCCTAGTACCGCTACGCCTAGCACGGCGTAGAGCGCCTTCTTGTTCTTCATCGCTCTTCAGCTCCTTCTTCGCCCTCTTGGATGCGGCGCTCGAGCCTCCGAAGGTAGAGGAGGTAACCGACGTAGGCGAGCGCGACCTGACCCCAAGCGAGGGCGATCCAGGTCCAATGACCAAGGTTATCGAACACGGACGACCTCCCCGGTAGTGGCAGGCGCGGACTGTTCGAAGCCGCTGCGGGCATGCGCGTCGGAAAGGGCCAGCTTGCCGATGCGGATGCGTTCGGACAGGAGGTAGAGGAACACCAGCCCCGCGGCCGCTACGTTTATGAGCAGCACGCGCAGCATCTCGGGTGCCATGGTGACCCCGCTGCCGTCTAAGTTGACGCTCTTGGCGGGGTGGAGGGTGCGGAACCACTCGGCTGCCAGGTAGTTGAACGGCAGGCTGGCCAGCACGATGATCATGATCACGGCGCTGACGCGGGCGCGGCGCTGCGGCTCGTCGATGAGCGCGCGCACTATGTAGTAGCCCACCACCAGTGCCACCATCAGCGCGGTGAGGGTGAGCTTGGCGTCCCATGTCCAGAAGGTGTTGAGGGTGGGCTTGCTGTAGGTCATGCCGCCGATGACCGTGAGTAGCGAGAAGAGCAGCGCGCTGTCGGCGGCGCTCACGGCGCGCACGTCGTCGATCGGGCGCCCGCGCCACAGGTAGAGCATGCCCCAGAGGGCGGAGATGCCGATGGCCGCGAAGCCGATCCATGCCACGGGCACGTGGGCGTACATGATGCGGATCAGGTCGCGCTGGTTCACGTCGGGTGGGCTGGCGAAGAGCGCCAGGTACGCGCCCACGATGGTGAGAACCAGGGCGGCCAGGCCGAGCAGCGTGAGCCACAGCGGCCGCCTGTTGCCTTGTTCGGATTGGATCATGCGTTCACTCCTCCGGAGTCGAACTCCCTTGTGGATAGTTTACGTCCTGTAGCCCGCGAGTCGGGTCTCGGCGTGCGGGCGGGAAGGCTCGGTGGCAAGGTGCCCGTGGGCTGACGGTGCCGGCGCATCACTCGTCCACCACGAAGTGGAATAGCGCCGTGCAGACCACGAAGTAGACGAGGTCGAAGCCGGCCAGCATCTGCAGCCAGCCGCCCGCCAGGTCCAGTTCGGAACGGCCCAGCACCGCCTCGGTGGTCCTGACCGCGCCTAGCAGTACCGGCACGATGATGGGGAACATGAGCACGGGCAGGAGCGCCTCGCGCGCCTGCAGATTGGCCGTCAGCCCTGCGTAGAAGGTGGCGATGGTGGCCAGTCCCAGAGTGCCCAGCACCAGCGCCGCAAGGATGACGTACCAGGCGCCCGTGCCCGCCTGGGCGCCGTAGAGCATGATGGCCACGGGCGTTAGCAGGAGCCCCAGCACGGTGAGGTAGAGCCAGTTGGCCAGCAGCTTCCCCAGGAAGATGGCGGCGCGGGGCACGGGGTAGAGCAGCAGCTGTTCGAACGCGCCCTCCTCCAGGTCGGCCTGGAAGTTCTGGGCGGCAGCTATGACGCCCGCGAAGGTGAGTGCCACCCACAGCACGCCGGGCGCAGCCGCGGTCAGCACGTGCTGCTCGCGGCCCAGCGCGAACGCCATCATGACAAGCGTCACGGCGGAGAAGAAGAGGGTAGCCACGGTGGCGGCCCGGCTGCGCAGCTCGTGCAGCAGGTCCTTGCGCGCCACGGCCAGCACCACTCTCAGGTCGTTCATGCTGCCGCCTCCGGCGCCAGCTTCAGGCGCCCGTCGTCAAGCTGCAGCACGGCGTCCGGTCTAAGGGCGTCGCGGTCGGATTCGTGGGAGGCCATCAGTAGCGTGCGGCCCCGTTGGCGCGCGCCGCTAACCACCTCGTCCACCAGCCGCTTGCCCGCATCGTCGAGTGCGGCGTACGGCTCGTCGAGCAGCCACAGGTCCGGGTCTATCAACATGAGTCGGGCCAGGCCCAGCCGCTTCTTCATACCGCTGGAGTAGGTGCGCACGAACTTGTCGGCGGCGCTGCTGAGACCCACCAGGTCGAGTAGGCCTTCCACTCCCTGGCGGTCCTTGCCGCTCAGGTCGGCGGCGATGTGCAGGTTCTCCCGTGCGGAGAGCACGGGGTAACTGCCGCCCATGACGCTCAGCAGGCCGATGCGGCTTCGGACCTCCGCGGCCTCCTTGAGCACGTCGTGTCCGAAAAGCTGGGCGCTGCCCCCCGTGGGCCTGAGCCGGGTGGCCAGCACCTTGAGAAGGGTCGTCTTACCCGCGCCGTTGCCGCCGCGCAGCACCACCAGCCGCCCCGCCGCCACCTCCAGGTCCACCCCGCGCAGCACCAGTTGGTTGCCCATGCGGCGCGTCAGCCCTGAGAGTCGGATGGCCGGCACGTCGTTCATGTCGGTCTTCCCTGCGGAGCCCCCTGGCTCATAGTCTGTCTATGAGCCAACTGGGCGTGATGTTGATCAGGTAGCTGTTGAGCGTCTCGTAGGTGCCGGTGAGCATGAGGACGCCCGCCACGACGAGGATGACGCCCGCAACCCGCTCCACCCAGGGGAGCCAGCGGCGGAAGCCCTTGGAGAAGCGCATGAAGGGGTCGAGGAGCAGGGCGGCCAGCAGGAACGGCACCCCCAGTCCTACAGCGTAGGCGCCCAGCAGCCCCACGCCCGCGGCCAGTGTGCCAGCGGCGCCGGCCATTGTGAGGATGGCACCGAGGATGGGGCCGATGCAGGGCGTCCAGCCAGCGGCGAACGCCATGCCGAGCAGCAGCGCTCCCCACGGGGTGCGGGTCTCGCCCTCGTAGCGCACGCGCGTATCGCGGTAGAGCCAGGGCAGCTTGATGACGCCCAGCATCACCAGGCCGAAGAAGATGACGAGCGCGCCGCCCACGACCATGAGCACCTGCTGGTTGGCGCGCAGCACCGAACCCAGCGCGCTGGCGGAGGCGCCGAGCGCCACGAAGATCAGTGAGAAGCCCAGGATGAAAGAGAGAGCGTTGAATATCAGCACGCGGCGCTTGGCCTCCGCGCTGCCCCCCACGTACGCCAGATAGGTGGGCACCAGTGGCAGCACGCAAGGTGAGAGGAACGAGAGGATGCCGCCTAAGAAGGCGGCGCCTAAGGTCGGCGTCACCATCCAGCGCCCCCAGGACGGCGTTCCGGGACCGTGCAGGTCGGCTCCTGCCTGATGGGGGACGGTTCGGGGAACATCCTGTGCATGATACCGAGGCGACCGGGATGGGCGCGTTGGACGAAAGTCCCAGGCCCGCCACGCGAGGACCGCGAGGGAGCCCGCTTCTCCGGCTAGGCGCAGCCCATGGGGCCCCTACCGTCAGAGCTCCTCGGCGGGCTCGGCGCTCGGCCGTTGGTCCCCGAAGTGGCTGCGGACCGAGGCCAGCACGGGCGCGCCGATGATGGGCCCCACCACAATCCGCAGGTAGTAGGTGAGGAGGCGCCAGGCGAGGATGGCTGCCGCGGTGTGCTCGCCGCGGATGAGGCTGGCGGCCACCAGTTCGAGCAGACCGGCGCCGCCCGGTGTGGGGAAGAAGGACGAGGCCACCATGGGCACCTGCGCTGCGGCCATGGTGGTGAACAGCGGCACGTTGGGCCGGAGCGAGGCCACCACGACGTAGAAGGTGAGGAAGGTACCGGCGTAGATGACCACGGTGCAGAGGTGCACGAGCAGCTGCGACCCCAGGGGCGCCGTCCAGAGCGATCTACCCGCCTGCTCTATGCGTCCAATGAAGCGCACGGAGCTCTCGCGCCAGCGCCTGGCGAAGGGCAGCTTCATGATCTGGTTCACGGCCGCGGCTATCCAGCGCATGCGGTAGATGAGGATCCACACCACGGCCAGGGATGCCAGGAAGACCAGGGCGGCGATGACGCCGGGGTAGAAGCCCCTGAAGAGGCGCACCGAGCGGGCGAGGAGCATCAGGCTGAGAGGCACGGTCAGGGCCACGAATATCAGGTCCACGATCCACACGCGCACGGCCATGGACCAGGACCGCTTGGCGCTTACCCCGTCCGCCACCAGCGACACCACCTGCGCGGGCGCCTGACCCGCGCTGCCGGGCGTGATGGCCGCACTGAAGAGCCCCAGCGCGTAGCCGCGCATGGCCTTCCAGAAGGGCAGCCGTTCTCCGTCCATCCGCGAGAGGAGCATGAGGCGCCGGGCGCCCGCCAGGTAGTTGAGGAGGGCCAGCACCAGGCCGATGGCGTAGGCCCACAGGGGAACGTTCAACGCCGAGGACAGGTCCTCGCCCAGCCACCAGAGCACCAGCCCCAGGCCGGCCAGGCCGAGCGCGACCGAGAGGGCTACCGCTCGGAACATACCGGGCTCAGGCCCATGCGCGGTTCTTACCGGCGCGCTTGGCCGCGTACAGGTTGGCGTCGGCGCGAGCCACCAGAGACTCCTCGTCGTCCTCGGTCCCCAGCGTGGCCACCCCCACGCTGGCGGTCACTTCCACGCCGCGTAGCTGGCGGTTGAGCTCGTTGACGCGCTCCACGATCTTGCGGCCCACGACCAGCGCGCCCTCGACATCCGTCTCCGGCAGCAGGACCACGAACTCCTCGCCGCCGATGCGGGCGCAGAGGTCCACCTCGCGCATGCAGTCGGTCAGCGCCTGTCCGGTGGTGCGCAGCACGGCGTCGCCCACCACGTGGCTGTGGTTGTCGTTGATGAGCTTGAAGTCGTCCAGGTCGACCATCAACACGCTGATCACGGTGCTGGTGCGGTGGGCGCGCTGCAGTTCTATCTCCAGGCGCTCCTCGAAGGAGCGGCGGTTCGGCAGGCCGGTAAGGTCGTCGGTGCGTGAGAGCCGCTCCAGCCGCGCCGCCTGCTGCTCCAGCTTCTTATGCAGCTCGGCCAGCTCGGCGTAGGCGCGCGCCAGTTCCACGTTGTGCAGCCTGTCTATCTCGCGGTCCCGCTCCAGGCGCTCGACCTTCAGCTGCACCGTGAGTATCTGCGTACGCCGGTCCGACAGCTGCCGCAGGGTCCGCTCGTTCAGCTCGTGGAAGGCCTCGAAGTGCGCCAGCGCCTCCTTATGGCGGCCGAGCGTCTTCAGTGCCTGCGCCATGGTGCGGTGCGCCTGGGCCGCTTCCACCGGCGCGCCGCTGGAGACGCCGCGAGCGATCGCCTCCGTCAGCGGACTCAGGGCGCGTTCGGCTTCGCCCCGCGCCAGGTAGACCTTGCCCAGTCCCAGCATGGCCTCGCACAGCACCATCTCGCGCATCTGCGGACTGAGGAGGTCGATGCACTGCCGGTAGCGGGCTATGGCCTCGTCGTAGCGCTCCTGGTCCAGGTAGACCTCCGCCAGGCTGAGGAGCGCCAGCGAGCGGCCGTAGTCGTCGGCGTCCGCGTCTATCTCGAGGAACGCCTCCTCGGCGGCGGCCAGGTCGCCCTGCGCGTGGTGCGCCTGGCCGATGATGCGCAGCGCGGTCGAGCGATCGCGGCGCGCCTGGGGCGAGATGGCGCTGGCCTCCAGCCCGCGACGGCCGTACTCCAGCGCTTTCTTGGGCTGTCCCAGGTCGAGGTACACGCGCCCGATGCCGTTCAGCGGACCCGCCACCGCCTCGGGCCTGAGCTGCTCGAGCATGGCCAGGGCGCTGAAGGCGCTGGAGAGCCCCTGTTGGTAGAGGCCCACCGTCTGGTAGCACCAGGCCAGGCCGACCAGGGCGTTGGCGGCGCCCAGCTCGTCGCCGGCGTGGCGGCGTACCTGGTGCTCGAACTGCGAGTAACGGAGGGCGTTGAGGTAGTCGCCACTGCGGAAGGTGCTGATGGCCAGGGCCGTCAGCACGTC
>Ga0079223_10002671_pt1 | contig 11087 bp, 6 predicted proteins | sample Stecom2011_FD_75072 | JGI IMG/M metagenome (GOLD analysis project Ga0079223, IMG submission 75072) | Agricultural soil microbial communities from Utah to study Nitrogen management - Steer compost 2011 | ecosystem: Environmental > Terrestrial > Soil > Agricultural land | place: USA: Utah...
GACGATCTGGTAGAAGGGGATGCTTTCGTCGGTAATCAGGTAGTGGTTGGAATCCAGCGGCATCTTAAGAATATGTGCTGTATGGGGCAGGGCGTAGGCATTGACCCCTTCGGCCAACAACCGGTACCCGGCCTCAGTCATCTTCGCCAGCTCCGCTTCGACATACTTCTGGGCCTGGGCCCGGTCGACCAGGCGTTTCTCCCGGTAGTTGGCGTTCAAGTCCTGTCCCATGGTGGTCAAGGCAATCCCGTTTATATTAAGAGACCGGTACCCGCGCAAGAAGCGGTTCACATACCGCCCGATACGGGAAGGACAGACCATGTATTGCGCCCGTTTTTCCTTGTCTTCCTGGTAGGTTGCGGGGTTGATCTCATACAAGACCCCCACATCCTGGTTGATAAAGCGGGAGGCGGAGGTCCTTGTATTAAAGCCCCGCAAGATCCCGGCTTTTTTGGCGTATTCAAAGGTGACGGAAGGATAGAATTCCACATTATTAGCTGCCAGATACCTGGCCAACCGGGTGAAACCGGTCCGCCCGCCGAGTTCTCTTAAGATATTGATATTACTCGGCAAACTCTGGCGATACCCGCCGTTAAACCACCCGGTATAACGCAGCTTAAGGTTGGCAACATCTGCTGCCAGCAGGCGGTCAACCACCTCCCTGGCCTCGTTGAAGGTGGTCAACGCTTCAATCCGGCGGGCCGGAACCCCGAGGAAGGGTTTGATCTTGTCAATTGCCCCTACCAATTCAAGGTAGAACGGTACCGCGCCGGCGGTCCGTTCCGCTTTTAAGGCGCCTTTTTTGAGCAGGTAGTCCCGGTAGTACTCGGCCATGCCCACATAATTCGCTTTTTCCCCGCTTAAAAAGGCGTAACGGATCTGGAAATCCCCTTGGGAGATCCGCTTCTGGTAAACCTTGATCACGTTGTTCCCGGCCAGTGTGGTCAGGTCAATGGTGCCGTGGGCGACGGAACTGAACTCAGCGCAGACAGTATTGTAAGAGTTGATCCTGCCGCCGACATCGGCAATGATGGTGGCCAAGGAGTCGCCCTTCTCGATAATGGCGAAAAAGGCCTTGTCCCCCTGTTTCATGCCGTAAACCGGGAGGTAGACCTGCTCCCGTTCCTCAAAGATCTCCGTGTATTGCAGGGCTAAGTCCCGCCCGTAAACAGGGCCGTAATAAGCCCGGTGCCGGGTTTTCCCGTTGTTCAGGTGGATTAAGGCCCCGGACCCGTCGGGAACGAAGATATACCCCTCGGCCCCCGGCCCAGCGGCGCCAAAGAACTCCAGGACTTTTATCTCAGTCAACGGGTAGGAAGAATGATAGACCACCTCGTTGCTGGGTATGGAGACCACGAGGTTTTCCCCGTCCAGGGTATAATAGAGCGGGATGGTGAAAATATCCTTGGGCATTTCCTTCTCGGGAACCTCGTTTTCCCTGTGGTCTTCGTTGACATCTTCCAGCGTATACCCGGCCTCGACAAAAATCGCGTCCAATTGGCGGAGGACAAAAAGGCTCAAGTTCGGCCGCAGGACATAGACCACGTCATGCCGGCGCAATGCCGGGTGCTCACTCACGAGTTTCTGCCTTTCCCTGCGGTCCTCCACTTCATTCAGGTCAATTTTGATATAGCGCCGTTGCAAGTTCCTCTGTTGCGAGGAGCTAATCTTCTCCGAAACCTGATCAAAGCGTTCACCGGTGATTTTTTCCGGGATAATATAGACTTCTTCTTTTTTGCCAATGGTATAAGTAACTTTTACCCCGTTTGCCAGCTTCTCGGCTTCAAATTGCCCGTACTCAATACTCTCGCTGGCGTTATCCATCGTCCTTCTGTGGGCGTGCGGGGTGTAGAAAGTAATGCTCAATTGCGATCCCAGTTTGGTTTTGTTAATCCCCACGGCCACCGGATCCGCTGCCCGGCCGGGAGGGTTGCTGTACCATATTTCACCGGTTTTTTTCTTCAGTACCGCCACTTCGGTGGTTTTTTCCGAGAAATAGAGGGCGAGAAATTCATTCTCCGCCACCTTTTCCAGGGCGTCCAAAACCGGTGGCGCGCCCCCTGTTACCGGCGAATTGCCGGCGGGCGTCTCTCCGCCGGCGGCAGGCGCCGGCAAACCCTCTTCCGCAGCGATGTCAGTGGCAGGGCGGAAGAGTAGACCTCCGGCGCCGGCCACCAAGACAATTATAAAGGCAATCACCATAAAAGATCGGGTTTTCATCAGTGTGATCCCCTTCCTTTAAAGTCGAAATGCAATTTCCCGGTATATTGTATAGACAAAACTAATCATCTGCTGTAACAGGCTGAAAACCAATAAGCCAATAAAGATCATCAAACCCATTCCCACCACTGACAGGAGGCTGGTAAAGACAGACTTCCCCATGGTGTATTGGTGGGTGACCGATAACCCCGCCAGGATCAGGACCCCGCTCCAAAGCACGGAAACAGAGGTAAAGAAGAAATAAAAGGCCCCCTCCTCCATATTAATGATCCTGCTGACGGGGATCAACGGGAGGTTAATAAGGATGAGCGGGACCAAGGCATAGGCGGTGGCGATCACGATATCCCTGTAGCTTCCTTCCCCTTCCATCAAAGTGGTTATAGCCCAATTGGCTGTGGTCCAGAGGAAAAAGGGCAGGAGGACACTGATGATCTCAATGAAAACATTCAGCTCTTTCGGGTCATTCTCGTTGAAAATAAAACCCGTGTATTGCCGCCGCAAAATATAGGTGACAATCAGCAGCACAAGAAAGGTCAAGGCCGCCGAGATGCTCCCTCTTTTCTCGTGTTTCAGGTCCCAGAAACCCTTGAAGGGGTGAAAAATTGCGTAAAGCGAAAACTTCAGGCTGTCCAGGTATTTCATATCTCTTCAACCTCGCTTTGGTACTCCCCGTAGGCGCTTTTCCGGCCTTTCTCCCGTACTCTACCGATAACATAAAGCGCAAGTACGAAGGCGACCAGGACCCCGACGATCAGCCCGAAATTCCTGCCGATCACTTCCCGCCGGTGATAATAAAAGGCCCGGGAGTAGTATTTACGGTGGTTGCCCAATTTAAAGTTTTTCAGCGCCTCTTCATATTTTTCCTGCCGCAAAAGAGCACGGCCAATTCCCACATAGGCCATTTCAAAATTGGCGTTCTGAAGCAGGACTTCTTCCCAGCACGCGGCCGCTTCATTATACTTTCCGATAAAATGCAGGCGGACCGCTTCCCGGATCAACCGGCCATAGGCGGTGACTGCGAACTCGGTCACCGTACCGGCCTCATAATCCAGGACCAGTATATTATCGCCCAAATAATCGAAGGCCACCGGGTTCCGGAAGTTGCCGAAACGCTCGCCGATGGCACCGAAGATGTACAGGAGGTTGCCTTCACTGTCATACGTGAAGATCCGGCCGCGGCGCCGGTCCAGGACACTGTAAATCCTGAACTCGTCATCAACAGCCACATCCACCAGCATTGACGGGCCGCGCACCGAGCCTTTCCGGGCGATTAAGATATCCCCAACCGGCGGGAAATACCCCCGGCGACGCAAAATATCATCACCCATCAGGTTCAAACGGCGCACCGGCGCATAACGGTCATCTTCGCTTCTGGCGCCAATCGCCCGTTGGATATCCCACTCATTCAAAGCGCTGGTGGTTACGTAGATAAAACCTTCCTCATCAATACAGAGGTTATTGTATTCGGTTGGGACAAAGAGGGCCATCCTTTCCCGTTGCTCCCGGGTGGCGATCATTTTCCAGAAATAATCCACCGGATTCCAGGCAACCCGGGTGGCCCCCATATAACTGCGGAAAAGACCGTCCGGTGTCAGTTCAATTAAACCCTGGTTCATATGACGCGCCACCACATAAATCCGCCCCGCGCGGTCTACCACCAGTTTGGTCGGTTGATAAATAAAACTCTCTTGGATGATATCGGATTCCGGCGGGCCGATCTCCCGGAGAAAATTCCCGGCCGGGTCCAATTCCACCAAACGGTTGTTGTCGGTGTCGGCCACGTAAATATGGCCTTCTTCCGTCACAAAGATCCCGCTGGGGTTGTTAAACCCGTCGGGGACGCCGTTGTTCTCAAACCCGTCGATCACCCGGACCAGTTCCCAACGGTCATTGGTGACAACAATCCGCCCGTTCCCCGCATCAAGGATATAGATTTTACCGTCCTTACCGATAAAAATATCCGTAGGGGTTCTCAAGTCCCCAATCCCCAGGTCTTCCCCGGTAATTATACGGTTTGGCAGGTAAGCGGCGGGGGAATAGACGACATCACCCCAATAATCATACGTGTAACTATGGTAGGGTAGCCGCGCCTGGACTGCCGGCGGCAGGCAGGCGAAGCAACCGGCAATAATCAGCGCCAGCACTAAACAATGGATTAATTTGGCGTTCACACTCCTACCCCCTTACTCCTTAATACCTGAAGTGGCCATGGTTTCCATAATATTGCTCTGGGTAATAATAAAGAGCACAATCGGGGGGATCATCATTAGCAAGCCTACGGCTCCGCTTACCCCTGCCCGGGCAATGGTGATGGCCCCGCCTATGAGAATCTGGCTAAAGGCATAAGAGAGGGTCTTCAGTTGCTCACTGTAAATGTAGACTCCCCCTTGCATCGTCCAGAGTTGCTGGAAGATAAAGATAATCAGGGTTAACCAGGCTGGTTTGACCGACGGCATTACGATCTGCCAAAAAATCCTGAATTCGCCGGCCCCGTCAATTCTGGCCGACTCCAGCAGCGAGTCGGGGATCTGTTCCATAAACTGTTTCATCAGGAACAACCCCAGCGGATACGAGAAGTAGGGGACGATGAGCGCCAGGTAAGTATCGACCCAATTGATCCGGGCCATAATTAAATAGTTGGGGATTTGGGTGACATGATAGGAAAACATCAAAGCCAGAATGACAACGCTAAAGAAGAGGTTTCGTCCGGGAAACTTATGCTTCGAAAGGACGAACGCGGCCATGGACGCAATGATGACATGGCCGAAGGTACCGGCAACAGTGACAAAGATGGTGTTAAAGAAATAACGGGAAAACGGCACCCACGATTCCCCCATCATTACCAGGAGCTGCACAAAGTTATCCAGTGTCGGGTTGCGCACATAAAACCGGGGTGGAAAGATAAAGATCTCGTCCAGCGGTTTCAATGCTTGGAAAATCGTATAAAGCAAAGGCAAAGCCATCAGGAAACCACACAAAACCAGGAAAAACAGGTTGAGGAGGTCCCCGCCAACCGAACGACTGAGATTACTTGGTCTTAGTATCTTCATGTTCTCACTGCCCCACTTTTCTCAACAATCTTTGGACAATCTTGTTGGTCCCGACCATTACCAGGAACAACACGGTGGCAATGGCCGAGGCGTATCCCATTTCAAACCGGAAGGTACCGTAGTCGACAAGATGGGAGACAACGGTATGAGCCGCATAGTCCGTACTGGGAAAACCGACCAACGGGACCAAAGCATCATGGATGGCAAAGGAGGACGTAATCGACATCACCGCGCCAAACATTAGCTGTGGCCGCATTGACGGGAGGGTAATATACCAAAGCTCCTGCCAGCGGTTTCTGATCCCGTCGGTATAGCCGGCCTCGTAGAGGCTGCGGTCAACAGTCTGCAGGCCGGCGACGAAAGCCAGAAAGCCATGGCTCAGGCTCATCCATAATACGACCACGAGCAAGACAGGCAGCATGTAGTTGGGGTCGGTCAGCCAGTAAATCGGCTCTCTGATGAAGCCAATCTTCATCAAAAACCCGTTCATCCAGCCGTAGGCATCCCCACTGAAGAGGATGCCCCAGATTTGGGCAACAGCGTACCCGGCCAAAGCCGGGGCATAAAAGACCAGGACAAAAAGGGGCCTGATCCGCCGCGGTAATTCATTGATCAGCCAGGCAAAGAAGAAAGAAGCAAAATAGCCCAGGCTGCCGGTGATCGCCGCCAGCAAAAAGGTGTTTTTGATTGAGATGAGAAATACCTCATCCGCCAAAAACAGGTTGATGTAATTGCGCCAACCGATCCATTGGGGTGGTTCCAGGATATTATAATAGGTGAAACTGAACCCAATGGAGATCAAAACCGGTAGGACGGTAAAAAACAAAAAGATGATGGCGTACGGGGCCAGGAACAAATAGGAAACCTTATTCTTCTTAATCTCCGCAAGTAATCTTCCTAATCTACCCCGCTCGGCCAGTTTTCTCTTGTATGGCATGGAAAGCGAGGTTTGCATGGGTTGCGACGGCATCTTAATTCTCCCACTCCTCTCTCTTATTCTCTGTCCTCCAGGGTTTCAAGGCCGAATTCCAGGCGTTTGCTGGTTAACTCATCATTGATGGTAATAACATAATCCAACAAGGTCTCCCGGGGGTCTTCTTTTTGGTAAATAACTTTCCGTAAGGCGTTGGTAATATGCCGGGGTGTGAAATAACCACCCGGGACTTCCTGAATTCCCTTAACCCATTGCCACTGGTCCATGAGGGCCTTATAATCCTTGAGCGGCCACGGCAGGCTGGAAACCGCCTCCATATTGGCGGTCGGGTGGCGGGCGGCCGCGCCGAGCAGGGTCTCCATCTCCCGGCCAAACCGTTCCTGGGTCTCCGCACTCGTCCACCATTTCAAGAACTCCCAAGAAGCCTCTTTATCTTTGGTCGCTTTAATCATCATCGACGCCATGGCGCTGGAGCCCACGGAACGATCGATGGAACCGTCGGGGCGCCGGACCCCGGGTACCGGGGCGAACCCCCACAACCCCCTGATCTCCGGGGCAAAGACAATTAACTGGTTATAGGTCTGGTAATCCTGTACAGCCAGTGGCATCTCGCCGATGCGGAACCGGTTGGCGAAGTTATACCATACCGGGAGGCCGTAGTTGAGGAACAATTCGGTCCAGAAGCGGAAGGCCCCAATCGCCTCTTCAGAATCGAGGGCACTGGCGATCCCGTTCCCACGGTAGAGCTCTCCGCCCCATTGGAACAGGAAAATAGCATATGACTGCATGGCTAATTCCGGACCACCATACGGGTCCGCCTGCAACTGGACGGAGATGGGGATGCCAAACTCCAGATGGTTTTTTTGGAGAACCGGCAGGATGTGGTAAAGGTCATCCCAGGTTTCCGGGACATCAATTCCCAATTCCTCCAGAATATCGCTGCGGTAAAAAAGCACCGGGAAGGTTTGGTTATCCGGCAGAGCATAAACACCGCCTTCAAAACGGAACGGTTGGATAGCGCTGGGATGGAAACGCTTTTCCACCCCGGAAAAATCGGGGAATTCGGTAAGATCCACCACCGCGTTACGGATGGCGTAATTGATCGGGTCGTTCCGGTAAAGATTCGAAGCCACGTCCGGGCCCCGCCCGGCCACCACCGCAGGCATCAAGACCTGTTGCTGGATATACTGGAGATTTACCGGGATCCCGGTTTGTGCGGTGAAAGTATCGTCAATCATTTGTTTGAGAAGCTGCGCCTGGTCACGCCCGGTTACCGCCCAGACCCGTACGGCTTCACCCCCATGAACATCGCCGATGGACTGGTAATCTTCGAAGAAAGAGGCAATCATGCCTCGGAATTCATGCCACATTTTTCCGAAAAAGCCCGCGTCCGCCCGGGGGATTTTCTGTTCGGGCGCGGCGACAACAAAGTAATCTATATCTATGGGCTGGACTTTCATCTCCCGGAGCCAGGCGCCGAGAGCGCCGATATTCTCTTTAAAGGAGTTCATCCGCCGGTGGATGGTATAGGGTTTATCGGCCATATCCCTTAACTGGTAGGCCATCTGCGTAAGGATGGCTGTCTGGGTCCCCCGTTCGCCAGTGTAGTCCCGGAGTTGCGCGGCCAGCGCATCGAGGAATGCCCCCTGCTTACCTAAAAGCGCAATCACATCCGGCATCAATTTATCCAATTGGTAGTCGCGGTAGGGATCAGGATTGGCCGAGGTTACCATCAGGATCTTCCGGTAGGCCCTGTTCAACTGGAAGATGGTGTCCTCGACCGCCCGGAGGAGATCCGCCAGGCGCCCCAGGGTGACCTCCATATGCAGTTCGTTTTCGCCCTTTTCCAAATAGAAGAGGCAGGGTTCGCCCTCAGCGGTCGTAATTGTATAGTTATTCCAATTGTTGTTGTATCTAAACTCAAGATTATCGGTTTCCAAAAACGGAACCTCACCGTTGATTAAGAGCCGCCGGTTGCAATAGGACCCCCGCACCGAGTTTTGGCGGGCCTTGAAAACGATCTTGTAAAGCCCGCTCTCCGGCACCTCAAAACGCCACTTAATCCACTGGCCGGGAAGGTTCCAGCGGTACCCGCCAATGGCGTTAAGGCGAATTTTGGAATGGTGGTAAGGCTCGGTGGTCGGTGAAGTTCGGTCATTAATCGCATAAAGGGTCGGTTCCGACCGGAATTGGGCCGACTCCCCCTGGACCTTTATGAATTGACCTTCGACCGGCCGGCGCCCCTTGGCCAAATGGTCCCGGAGATATTCGTCATAAGTTGGAACCGCTTTTTTCTGGCAAAGCGTGATGCTGCCGATGACCAACGGTTCTTTTACCGCCGTAAAACGGAGGGTGTTTTCTCCGGCGTGGAAATAGAAATGAAATGGTTCGGGGTAGTAACCCGTATTATAGTCAGCCAAATAAAGTTCCCGCCAGAAAGGTGTCTCCACCTGCCCGGGCCGGATATCGTTATCCCGGTTGTCCCGCCGTACCTGGCCGCCATCGGTCCAGACCCTCTTAATAATCAACTGACTGGCTTCAAAGAAGGGCAGTTCGCCGTTGAGCCACAACTCCCGCTCAATACTGGCCCCCCTGCCTTCGACCGGGTAGTACTCGATCTTAATCTGGTAAAGCCCGGGGGTGTCTACATTTACTTTCCACTCAATAAACCCTTCTTCACTAGTTTTTACCGCCCGCCCGGGACGGCCGGCAAAATCCTGCAAAACCTCTACGCCATGGCTGGCGCGGCTAAAGTTGGCCACCTCGATCTTAATCTCCCGCGCCGGCTTGGGAAACCCTTCATACTGTGCCTGGTATGCGAAATAATCATCTCCCCGGCTGCCGATAGCTACGGCTTCCAATCTTTCCACCAGTTCGGAGTGGGGGGAATCGGAAGCCTCCGCCTGCAATTGCATATTTGTGCTCCACGGGAAGATAAATACGGAAAAGAAAACCACCACAAGTAATATTTGTAAAAACCTCTTCATCCTCATCCCCCTCATGGTCTTAACTTATCAAATCTGTATTGCTAATTTCTTATTCTCCAATTTGTTTACGCGCGTGCGCATTGCGCGTGCGCATTGGAGTTTCTTCCGCCCTGAAACTTTTTCTTTTTTCTCCTGCAGCTTTTCTGCAACAATGAATATTATAATACAGGTATTTCCTCATAACCATAACGAATCCGACATGATTTTCCGGCGGAAAAGTGTCTTTATATCCTTCAATCACAGGTTAACGCCGTTTTCGCAACCCGGCCCGGTATTCCGAGGGAGAAACCCCAAAAGCTTTCTTGAACTGCCTGGCAAAATAGTTGCTGTCGGAAAAGCCGCATTCGTTAGCCACCTGGGTGATGGAATAGTCTTTCCCCGCCAGCAAAAGCCGGGCCCGTTGCAGCCGGCAATTGGTGATATAGTTCATCGGGGTTGTTTGAAAATAATCTTTGAAGATCCTTGTAAAATGCCTGGGGGAAAGGTAGGTCATCTCCGCCAGTTGACTTACTTTAATCGGTTCTGCATAATGTTCTGTTATGTATTTGACAACCTCCCGCAGTTGCAGATCCCCGGCGCGGGTCCGGACAGCCGCATTAAGGTCCAGGCGGTTTTCCTGCCCGGCAATAAAAGCGGCCAAAGACAAAAAGTACGCCTTTCGCCTGGCCAAGGAGGCCCGGTCCACTTTTTCGCCTTCGGCAATAATCCGGTCAACCAGCCATTCAAGGTATTGCAACCCGGAAGAAGGCAAATGAAAGCCCTCCCGGAATTCGAAATTTTCCCCTGCGAACGACCCTTCGGCAAAAAACCGCCAAGAGCCGGGCGGTTCCGGTAATTCCTGTATCCACCCGGCGATGGTCCCTATTTTATAATGGAGACTGCCGGCTTTTAATTGGCAGGCATCCTCGATCCCGTGGTCAAGGCCGGCCTTAATCACCAAGACGTCCCCTTTTTTTATAAAGTACTCGCCACCGCCGGCCACAAGGCGGCAGGCCCCGGCGAAGACAGCCAGTAATTCGAAAAAACCTTGATGCCGGTGGGCCGGCCGGTTCTCCCTGCCCGTGGTTTTCTCGGCAAAGACCGGCAGTTCGACATCCCGGAGATACTGAAGATGCGCGCGTATGGCTTCTGCTCCCCTATTTGTCCTTGCCAACCAATTACCCCCATTTTTCCCGGGCGTTCCGGAGTCTGGCAATAAAATTAACATATCCCTTGCAAAAAACTTCATGTATTATATAATATTCATGTATTATATAATATATAATAACATAAAACTATAAATTGGAACGGCACTCGCAATTGTCAGGTGACGGATTATTCGCCATTTTGTTCCTTGCTTTTAATGATTCGACCGGTTGTCGCTTATTTCCTCTTTTATTTCTCTTTATTTCCGTGGAAATATTTATCAACGAGAGGCCGGGTCCTACCCGGTAAAGAAAAAACGCTGCTAATATCCTGTTTGGCGCCTTGTAATGGTTTGCCGTCCGCTCTTGGTATTTTGTCATTTGCTATAATTGCAATTATTTTTAAGCATTTAGCAAAATAAAGAAAGGATTTTTCCGGACTAACTAGAATAATAAACCATGTAATAGTTTATGTCCAACTTCACCTGTGTCCACACAGGGAAATTTTTTGAAAGGAGGGAATGCGGAGCAGAAAAACAGTTGCCGCGCTGCAAAATGACGGAACGTGGCAAGTCATTTGCGGGCACGGTAATTTACCTTTACTTCATACACAATGGCTTGACTATCTTAAGTAAATTTTTAGGGAGGGTTATTGCTTAAATGAAAAAGTTATTGTCAGTTCTTTTGGCTTTAGTACTTACCTTGTCCCTGGCCGCCGTGGCCATGGCCCAAATCGAGACAAAGATCAACGGGCAATGGTCGGCCGGGTATC
>Ga0079223_10002672_pt1 | contig 11083 bp, 11 predicted proteins | sample Stecom2011_FD_75072 | JGI IMG/M metagenome (GOLD analysis project Ga0079223, IMG submission 75072) | Agricultural soil microbial communities from Utah to study Nitrogen management - Steer compost 2011 | ecosystem: Environmental > Terrestrial > Soil > Agricultural land | place: USA: Utah...
CGAGCGCCCGTTTGCGTAAGATCTCTGATATCCCTCAACCAGGACTTCCTGTTGTTACAAGATCCTATATTTGGTGTAATAAGGTGTCAGATTTATGGATTCCTTATTCCTTATAAGAATTTACCGCGGATCTTTTCTTTCAATCTCATATTTTCTTATAATTCCAGGCTTGATCCGCCCTGCCAAAAATTCTATACTATTACTTAAGGGATTATTTTCTCCAAACTTATAATCAAATCTCTTGGCTCTTCTCCTGACTCTTCGTCAAGACAGGGGCTTTGATGGAAGGCTTCAGCAGGCAAGGCGGCTTTCCCTTGTAACTGGAGCTTTACCATAAAAAAACAATCTTTGAAGGAGGGTAAAGATTGAGAAAAATCCTGTTTCTTACGGCCGTAATTACCCTGGTTTTATCCTTTGCCGCGGGTGTAGCGGCCGAAAATCCCTGGGCCGTTGTGCCATTTTACGTGGCGCCGGCTACGGATGCCCCGGTAATCGATGGTGTGATCGGTGACGACGAGTGGAAAGGAGCATATACATACCCGTTTGCCTTTAACCAGTTGAACAACACCGATCTCCGGCCGCCGGCGGCAGATGACTCCAGCGGCGACTGGCGTTTGCTGTACAAGGGCGATACCATTTACGGGCTGGTCCGCCGGGTGGACAACAAGACCCACATTAGAGCCGGCCAACCCCACGAAAACGACTGTGTGGAACTGTTCTTCAAGACCGACAGTACCTTCAGCAAATGCGGGCCCTGGTCGGAAGGAAATTTGATACCGGCTTCTCCGGTGGGAAAGTGGAGACAGCCTGGAGCGAAGATGGAACCATCCTCGAATTCGCCGTCCAGATCCCCGGGATGGACCTGGCCGGGAAGAACCTGGGCTGGAACATCGCTTTAGCCGATAATGACGGCCTCTTCCGCAAAACCCAGCTCTACCCCATTCCTGGAGCCAACCGCAGTTGGCAGCAGCGGGATCTGGCTGAGATCGTCTTCCTGCTGCCCGGGAAGAACACCCACGAACCGATCACCAAAAGCTTTGCGGAATTCCCGGCTTTTATCGCCAAGAAAACCGATACCGCCCCGGTGATCGACGGTAATATCGACGATGAAATCTGGAAGCAGGGGATCATCTACCCGTTCGCTTTCAACCAGTTGAACTCGACCAACCAGGTACCCCCGGCCGCCGATGATTCCAGCGGCAGTTGGGTCCTGCTCTACCAGGGCGATACCGTTTACGGGCTGGTACGCCGGGTAGATAACAAGACCAACATCAGAGCCAGCCAGCCCCATGAAAACGACTGTGTGGAACTGTTCTTCAAGACCGACAGTACCTTCAGGCAGATGCGGGCCCTGGTCGGGAAGAAATTTGACGCCGGCTTCTCCGGCGGGAAAGTGGAGACGGCCTGGAATGAAGATGGGACCATCCTCGAATTCGCCGTCCAGATCCCCGGGATGGACCTGGCCGGCAAGAGTATCGGCTGGAATATCGCGCTCGCCGATAACGACGGGCTCTTCCGCAAGACCCAGCTCTATCCGGTGAAAAAGTTCAACCGCAGCTGGCAGCAGCAGGACCTGGCCGAACTCCATTTCGAACAGTAAGGTTTCGTCACTGCCAATACGGCAATAAAAAGAGGCCGCAAAAAAGCGGCCTCTTTATTATTTTCTCTGCTTTCTTTAAATTTAAATTTGCTTACTACCTTTAGTTGCCTGTCATCTTCCCTTCACGCGCTTAGCCTTACCCGTGCCCGACAATCTCCTTCACCTTCATCAGGCGGACCAGGTTCCCCCGTTCGTTTTCCTCAAGTTTCATCGTGATATACCTGGCCTGTTCCTCCAGTTGGGGGATGAGCACATGCTCCAAGGCATTTACCCGCCTGCGCGTCCGTTCAATCTCCCCGGCCATCAGTTCGACGGTCTTTTCCACCTCGGCCAGTTGGACTAAGGGCTTAAAGGCCGCATGTAACCGGCGTACCGCCTCGTCCAGATCCCCGGTGGTTTCGGCCAGCCCGTAAGGGTAAATATTCGGTTCCTCTTCATCCAGGAGAAAGTGGGGGATCTCCATGTTCATCCTTCTGACCGGTTTCGCCGTGACCCCCCGCCGTTCCCTGTGGGCGCCCAGGGCGGTCTCCAGGTAACTCCAGGAAAGGACGGCCCTGGCCATGGCGAAACCCCGGAAAGCCCGGGTAAGACCCTCTTCCACTTCGGTCCGGAGACGCCGGTTCTCCTCGACCAGTTCGAGGAAGTTCTTCATCAATTCGTCCAGTTTATCTTTTAGTAGCTTATGCCCGCGCACAGCCACCCGCAGGCGTTTCTTCAAGCGCAGGAGTTCCATTCTGGTGGGGTTCACTTGCAAATTCATTTCCTCAACTCCTCACTCTCTGGTTCCCGCTCAACCTGCGCCCGCCGTTTCTTCCTCTCCCGTTTCCGGCAGGTATTTCTCAAGATATTCGTCGCGAATCCGCTTCAGTTCGCCGCGGGGGATCAGGGAGAGCAGTTCCCAACCGATATTGAGGGTCTCTTCGATGCTCCGGTTTTCATCTTCGGCCTGCTTTACGTAGCGCTCTTCAAACTCCTCGGCAAAACGGGCGAATTTCCGGTCCAGGTCGGTCAGGGCCGCATCGCCGAGGATCACCGCCAGGTCTTTGGCTTCTTTCCCCCTGGCATAGGCGGCAAAGAGCTGGTTCATGGTGTCGGCATGGTCCTCCCTGGTTTTGCCTGCGCCGATCCCCTTATCTTTCAACCGCGACAACGAGGGCAAAACGTCAATCGGGGGGTAAATCCCTTTCCGGTGCAGTTCACGGCTGAGAATAATCTGCCCCTCCGTAATATACCCGGTCAGGTCAGGGATGGGATGGGTTTTGTCATCCTCCGGCATGGTGAGGATGGGCAGGAGGGTGATCGAGCCCTTCTTCCCTTTAACCCGGCCGGCCCGCTCGTAAATGGTGGCCAGGTCGGTATAGAGGTAGCCCGGGTAACCGCGACGCCCCGGCACTTCTTTCCGAGCGGCGGAGATCTCGCGAAGGGCTTCCGCGTAATAGGTCATATCCGTGAGGATTACCAAAACATGCATTTGCAGGTCAAAGGCGAGGTATTCCGCGGCGGTCATCGCCATCCGCGGGGTGGCGTTCCGCTCAATGGGCGGGTCATTGGCCAGGTTGATAAAGAGCGTCGCCCGCTCAATAGCGCCGGTCCGCCGGAAATCGCCGATGAAGTAGTCGGCCTCTTCAAAGGTGATCCCCATGGCGGCAAAGACCACGGCAAACTTTTCTTCCGCTCCCAGAACCTTGGCCTGCCGTGCGATCTGTGCCGCCAGGCGGGCATGGGGCAAGCCCGAGCCGGAAAAGATCGGCAGTTTCTGGCCACGGACCAGGGTGTTCAGCCCGTCAATGGCGGAGATCCCTGTTTGGATAAACTCCGACGGGTAGTCCCTGGTATAAGGGTTCATCGGGGCGCCGTTAATATCCAGCCGCCGCTCGGGGATGATGGGCGGGGCGCCGTCCTTGGGCCGTCCCAAACCGTCAAAGACCCGGCCCAAAATCTCCGGGGAAACGCCCAGCTCAATACTTTTCCCGAGGAAGCGCACTTTGCTTTCGTAGAGATCCAGGCCGGTGGGGCCCTCAAAGAGCTGCACCAGGGCGATGTCGCCGTTGACCTCCAAAACGCGGCCCCGGCGGATCTCCCCGCTTGCCAGCTCAATCTCGACCAGTTCCCCGTATTTGACCCCTTCGACCTCTTCCACAAGCATCAACGGTCCTACCAGTTCACGTACGGTCCGGTATTCTTTAAGCATCGCTTTCACCTCCGCCCAGGGTCTCCCCGGTATACGCCTGTAGTTCGTCATAGAGCCGGTCGATCTCGGCGAGCCGGTCTTCCGGCAGGTATTTGGCGCGCCCAATCTCTTCCCTGATGGGGAGGTCCCGGATCTTCGTCAAAGAAACGCCTTCCCTTAACAACCTCTGCCCCACGTCGTAAAAGGCCATTACCAGGCGGAGCATCTTGTATTGCTTGGTAAGGGAGGTGTAGGTATCAACCTCATGGAAGGCATTTTGGTGCAGGAAGTCTTCCCGGATTGAACGGGCGACCTCCAAGACCAGTTGGTCCCGGTCGGAAAAGGCATCGATCCCGACGAGACGGACGATCTCTTCCAGTTCCGCCTCTTCCTGCAGGAGCCGCATGGCCCCGTTCCGGAGGGCGAGCCACTCTTCCCCTACTTCTTTGCGGTAATATTCATCCAACCGGTCTTCGTACAGGGAATAGCTGTTCAGCCAGTTAATGGCGGGGAAATGACGGCGGTAGGCCAGCGAGGCATCCAAGCCCCAAAAGACCTTGACCACCCTGAGGGTCGCCTGGGTAACCGGTTCGGAAAGGTCGCCGCCGGGCGGGGAAACTGCGCCGACCGCGGTCAGGCTGCCTTCCCGCTGCGGGCTGCCGAGGCAGGTAACCCGGCCGGCCCGTTCGTAGAAGTCGGCCAGGCGTGAACCGAGGTAAGCCGGGTACCCTTCTTCACCGGGCATCTCTTCGAGGCGGCCGGACATCTCCCGTAAAGCCTCAGCCCAACGGGAAGTGGAGTCGGCCATAATCGCCACACTGTAGCCCATATCCCGGAAATACTCGGCTATTGTGATTCCTGTATAGATCGAGGCCTCCCTGGCGGCCACCGGCATGTCGGAGGTATTGGCCACCAGCACCGTTCTTTTCATCAACGGTTCCCCGGATTTGGGGTCTTGCAGGCGCGGGAATTCATTCAAAACGTCGGTCATCTCGTTACCCCGCTCGCCGCAGCCGACGTAGACGATGATGTCGGCACTGGCCCACTTGGCCAATTGGTGCTGGACAACGGTCTTCCCGCTGCCAAAGGGCCCGGGGATGGCCGCCGTCCCGCCCAGGGCTACGGGGAAGAAGGTATCAATAATCCTTTGCCCTGTAGTCAGCGGCTGGGAAGGCGCCAGTTTTTCCCGGTACGGCCGTTCCCGCCGGACCGGCCAGCGCTGCATGAGTGTGAGCTCGCGGATGCCATTTTTTGTCTGCACTTTGGCGATGGTCTCCTCAACGGTAAAGGCCCCTGTTTTAATCTGGACCAGACGCCCTTCCACCCCGGGGGGGACCATGATCCTATGTTCCACCAGGGTGGTCTCCTGGACCACGCCCAAGATATCGCCGGGTTGGACCAAAGCGCCTTCGCTGAGGCTGGGGGTAAACTCCCATTTCTTCTCCCGGGAAAGGGCGGGGACTTCGATCCCCCTGGTGATCCTGTCTCCCCCCACGGTGGCGATGGCATCCAGGGGCCGTTGAATCCCGTCGTAAATCGTTTCGATTAACCCCGGCCCCAACTCAACGCTGAGCGGTTGCCCAGTGGTCTCCACCGGTTCGCCCGGGCCCAGGCCTGTGGTTTCTTCGTAGACCTGGATCCAGGACCGGTCGCCCCTGATCTCAATAACCTCGCCAATCAGCCGTTTTTCACTCACGCGTACGATATCGTACATCCTGATCCCCGGGATCCCCTCGGCTACGACCAGGGGGCCGGATACTTTGATTATTTTCCCTCTCTTCATTGCTGACGCCCCTCTTTCCCCATGAGTATATCCGCTCCTACCGCGCGTTCAACAATTTTCCTGATTCTTTCAAAAGCATAGCCCTTACCGCCCTGGTTGGAAGGGATCAGGAGAACAGTGGGAAACGCCCGCTCCCCCAGGGCAGTAATCCGGTCCATAATCTCTTCGGCCACCGTCTCGGTGATGAAAATAATCCCGTATTTTTCTTCAGGATCAACCAGTTTGTTCAGAACGGAGGCGGCTTCACCGGTGGAAGTCACAGGGTGGATCTCCACGCCCAGGGCAAGAAAGCCGATGATGCTGTCTGCCTCTCCGATCGCGGCCATCCGGTAACTTGTCATCAGATTCTCTCCTTCCACTCTGCCGCCGGTATTTTGTTGATTTTGGCGGCCAGAAGAACCCGGAGTCTCCTGCCTTCCTGCTCTTTATCCCAAAAATAGGCGAAAAGCGGTTCCTCGCCAAAGGCTTGGCTGCGAAAATGCTCCAAATATCCGGCTAAAAACTGCCCGGCCGCCCTTTCCACCCGCCAGAGGGTGGAAAAATCCTCGGCCCCGGCGGCGACTTTCCCGGCCGGCCGCCAGAACCACCAGTTCCGGATCTCCTCCACAGGCCAGTCCAGGGCCGGGAGAAATTCTTTCTCCGGCACCAACCCGCCAGGGAGGAGAAAACGGGTGAGAAAATCCCGGTCCTTCCCCATGGTCTTCACCCGCAACAGGATCCGCAGATTGGCGAGGTCAACCAGGAGGGCCCAGAACTCGCGCAGGGCCGGGGAGAATTTCCCGCTTTTTTCCGCCATATACTCGTAATAATAGCGGTCCACCGCCCGCTGGAGCTCCTGCGGGTCCGGAAACTCCTTTTCCCCGAAGATCATTACAGCCCGGGCCAACGGATCTCCCCCGCCGGTCCGCTCCGTCCACCGGGGATCGGCCATGATTTTTTCGGCCTTTTCCTGGTCATACCTGGAGACCGGCGCCGGGTTTCCCGGCCGGCCCCCGGCCTTCTCCAAAAGGCGGATCTTCAGGTTGTGCATGTCGTACCTTAGAAGATAAGCCAGGAGAAAACTATCTTGCGCCCGCCCGCCTTCCTCTATCAGGGCACGGAGGAGGTCCGCGGCAGTGCGCAGTTCATCCCAGATTACCTCTTCATATTGGTAAAGAGAGCGGTTTTCCATCCACCGGTTGTAAACAGTCTCGCCCAGCCCGCGCCAGGCTTCTTCCGGCGTTCCCGCCGCTGCCAGCCGTTCCCACTGGCCGGGGGAGAGGAGGCCGTTTTCCAAGGCCCGGACACGGGCAACGGCATAGGTGTAACCGCCCATAATCCTCACTCCATCCAGTTTATTTACTCCGCAAAGAGCCTGCGTCCAATCTCCGGGAGAAGCTCGTCCCTCTTCATCTCCACCAGGTTTTCGAGGGAGAAGTTTTGGACGACCTTGCCCCGCTGGAGGATAAAGCCGCCGCTTAATTCTGCTGCCGCTTCCCCGTAAGAGAGGGCGCCTTTCCGCCCCTGTTTCTCCAGTTCCCGGTTGAGTTCGGCCAAAAATGCCTCCCCCAGCCAGCGCTGGTCCGGGATGGAGAAAAACAGCTTTTCATCGCCGGTTTCTACCGCCTCCAGGATAAGCCGCTGGAGGAGTTCCCGGTAATCCTCGTCCTTCATCCCGGCCAGGCGCTTTTTCAGGGCTTGGAAGATCTCTTCCACCAGCCGGTTTTTGGCTGCCAAAAGTTCCCGCCCGGCCTCCATCTTCGCCTGGATTTTCCGGCGGTTTTTCTCCTCCGCCGCCTGCCTCTGCTCGCGGCTGATAATCTCCTCCCGCAGGCGTTTGGCTTTTTCTGCGTATTCAGCCCGTAGTTTTTCCGCTTCCGCCCGGCCCTTCTCCCGGATCTGGGCCGCCTCTTTACGGGCGTCTTCTATAATGCTGTCGAGTAACGGTTGTAACTCCTGCATTTTCATACCCCACTAAATCTGCTGGTACATCAGGAAGGAACCGAGGAAGGAAAGGATGGCGTAGAATTCCACCACAACGGCGAAGATGATCCCTTTCGCCAGTTCCTCGGGGCGCTTTGCCACCATATTGATGGCGGCCGCTGCCACTCTTCCCTGGTAAATCGCGGACAGCAGCCCGCCAATGAAAATCGGGAGGGCGGTGACGACAAACATCCAGCCTTGGGCGGGAGTAGTGATCACACTCAGTTTCCCCAGGAGCAGAAAGCCGACGACGAAACCGTAGATCCCCTGGGTACCGGGGAGCGCTTGGAGGACCAGGGCGGGGACAAAACGGGTTGGCTCCTCTGTCACCACTCCGGAAGCCGCCTCTCCGGCAATTCCCGTGCCAATCGCCGAACCTACCGCCGCCATTACCGCCAGAAAGATCCCAAGATACCCCAGGGCAAGACCGACCATTACTTCCATGCTCATGACTCCCCTTTCTCATCCAATTCAATGTAACGGTATTGTTCAGCCAAGGGGCGGAAAGGCCTGCCCCCCGCTTCGTAAAACTTGTTGAAGAACTCAATATACTGCAGCCGGCAGTTATGGACATAACTGCTGAGCACCGACAGTAGCAGGTTCAAAAGATGGCCGCCGCAGAAGATCGCCAGCCCGGCCAGGAGGCCGATGGGATTGCGGAAACTCGGGTTAAACATCCGTACGAAGAAGTTGATGACCTGGCCGATGATGGCCCCGGACAAGCCCAATGCCATCAGACGGGAGTAGGAGAGGAGGTCGCTGAAGAAATTGACGGCGTTGTACAGGGTAAAGACCCCTGCCGGGATCCGCAGCAACCTTTTGAAGAACGGCCCTTCCCCCCGGGCCCTGGAGAGCATGATCGCGATGGCGGAACCCACCGCCAGTTTGGGGAAGAACCCGGCATAGGCCTCGAGTCCCAGGGGTTTGTAAGCCAGCAAAAGGATCAAGCTGGTCAGGAAGAGAAGCCATAAACCCTCCTCAAAGATGGCTTCCCAATACTGACCGGCTTTAATCCGGGCGACCGCCTTGAGGATCACCCCCAGGTAGAGTTGGACACCGCCCAGGACCAAAGCGACCATCAACAATCTGGTCGGTTCTTCGGTCGGATTAAACCACAAGGGGGTGTAGCTAATCAAGTCGCCGAAGACGCCGGCGGTGAGAAAACCAAAAAAGGCCGAGCTGAGCCCGCTCATGAATAAGAGAGTGAAAAGCTTTTTAGCCATCCCGGCCATCTTGACTGTGCGCAAAAGGTACCAACAAAGGGCGGCGAGGGCCAGCCCGTAACCGAGGTCGGCAAGGGCCAGGCCGAAGAAGACAATGAAGAACGGGGCCAAGGCGGGCGTCGGGTCAGCCTCGCCATATTTGGGGCTGCCGTAAACCTCAACCACCACTTCGAAGGGGCGGATTAAGGGGTGGTTCTCCAGTTCGACTGGGACCTCCTCGTCCGGTTCCGGATCCACGGCTTCCAGGTAGATGGTGGGGGAAATATCCCGCAGCACCGAGCGGAGACGGGGTAGGTTTTTCGCTGTAATCCAGCCCTCCAGGTAAAAAGTCCGCTCGGAACAGAGGAGTTCGCCCGCTACCTGCAGCCGCCGGAGCCGGTTGGCCTTGTCGTCGTATAGCGCCTGCAACATCGGGCGTTTTTTCGCCAAGACCGCGATCTCCTCTTCCAGATGGGCCTGCCTTTGCCGGAGTTCCGCTTCTTCTTTCTGTAGTTCCTCCAGGAGGTCTGCGGGGGTCCGGTCTTCACCGCCGGCTTCCACCACCTGCGCCTCACAGGCGCTCAGGACTTCGCGGAGTTTTTCCTCCTGTTCTTCACGGTAAATTAAAAAGAAATAGGAGGAGGAGCCCAGGGTCGAAACCTCTTCGCAATAGACCCCGGGTTTTTCCAGTTCTTCGATGCTTTTTAAGAACTCCGCCTTGTAGCGGCGGGGGATTTTTATCAACCGCAGGAAAAGCGGGCCCCTTTTCTGCACCGCGGATAAGGGGATATCCAGGGCGGTCCAGGGTGTAAGCTCCTGGATGCGCCCGGCCAATTGTCCCAAGCGGGACTCGTTTTCCGCCCAAGCTTCACCCAACCGGCGGCAGAGCTTTATTGCGACCCAAGCCTCATCCTCCCGGGCCAGGCAATTTTGGTACTCGGCCGGGGTCATCATGGTCTTTATCCCGCTAAACTGCTGAATGAAGGTGGGGCGTACCGGGTGGAAACGGTCCAGCACGGCCAGGGCGGCGGTAATCTCCACCAATTCACCTTCCAAAGCCGCCTGCTCCTGGGCATCACCGGTGGGATACCACTTCCCGTCCGCCGGCGGGAGAGCCTTGCCGGTTTCGATCTCGACGAAACCCAATTCCTGCAGGCGCTTGAGGACCGCTGCCCGGTGATGGAGACGGCCGGCCACCCGGATCTTTTTCGTTCTTGCTACGGCCATTTACTTCACAATCCTCTCCATTGCCCATTGTATGGTCTCATCCATGCGCTGTCTCGCCCTGTTGATCAATTCATCCTTTTCCTGGTCAAACTGGACTTTTTCCTTTGCTATTTCCGCATCTGTCTCCGCCCTGACCAGGTTTTGCAACTTCTCCCCGGCCCGCAGGCTCTCTTCCTTCGTCTCGGCCAGCAGTTTCTCGCCTTCTTCCTTTACCCGGGCCAGGAGGCTTTTGACCTCTTCTTCAGCTTCTTTCTTTATCTCCCTGGCTTTCTTTTCCGTTGCCGCAATCAGTTCCAAAACCTCTCCGGCCAAGAGAACACCTCCCCCAATCAAGCGGGTTGATTAGTATAATTAGTACGCGTCTACCCCGGCGTACCGGTGATCCGGATTGTAAAAAGCAGATTATAAGTTATTTAATTCGTCCCTACATATATATTTCCTGCCGCTAACGGCGAAAATAATAGGTTAACAAAGCAGGCCGCTTTGTGCATGCGTGCCAATTTACTCATCTTGTACTTTATCCGTGCTTTATCCGTGCAGCCGCCCGCTGACCGCCTGCTGCAGCCGTTCCTCTTCGCTGAGCACCCGCCGCCCGTCGGCGGAGAGGGCCCGGCAGGCGCCGTCAATCATCCCTGTCCGCACGCGGCCGGCCGCTTCCGGGTTCCCTTGCAATTGCGGCGCATCAAGGATCCCGGTGCGGACCGCCTCCTGCAAGACCACAGGGTCCGTCAACGGGTCGTCGCTCCCCGGCCGGGCCATGCCCCGGATCGCCTCGAGGATTAATCCGGCCTCAGCGACCAGTTCGTCACGGCGTGCTTGGACAGTGGGGTCCGCCGCCATCTCCGGCGCATCGAAAAGGCTGTTTTTCAGAACCCCCTGGACGATGCCGCAACTTTCAATGATATCGTCGGGAGTGGCGGCATGGTCGGCCTCGCAGAAGGCCACCACGTGGATGATCTCCGGCTTGAGGGCCAGCCCCAAAAGGGTCGAAGCCGCCAGTTGCCCCTTGGCCACCGCCGGTTTCACCGAGAGACTCGCCAACCCGGCCCGGATCTGGCGGTGGATCCGGAAGTCGGGCCCGGCCAGCTGCTCAATCAAGGCCATTTTTGCCAGGCATTTTCCTAGATCCATTACGCCGC
>Ga0079223_10002673_pt1 | contig 11081 bp, 7 predicted proteins | sample Stecom2011_FD_75072 | JGI IMG/M metagenome (GOLD analysis project Ga0079223, IMG submission 75072) | Agricultural soil microbial communities from Utah to study Nitrogen management - Steer compost 2011 | ecosystem: Environmental > Terrestrial > Soil > Agricultural land | place: USA: Utah...
ACCAAATCGCTTAAAGCAATTACTGAATCAACTTTCCAATATATCGACAATAACCATTCAGCATTTTCTAAGGAACAGATAGAGGATTTAAAAGTAATTTACAACACTCTTTCAGAAGTATATAGTGGATATATCAAAATGGAAAAGTCAAATGATTACAGCAATTTCGATCAGGTTCTTAACCTTAGGTTAACTATTTTAGATTTGTACTCTAAGATGACTAAACGTCAGATTAAAAGGGTTAAGGAAGGCGTTTCGAGCACTCGTAACAGTATTTTATTCCTAAACTTGGTGAATGAATCTAAGATTGTAACTCTACAATCGGGCAACCTAATGAAGTCTCATCGCAATTTCAAAGAACAGGCGGCAAAGTCAGGAACGAAGTTCATAGATCCTAAGCAGTTTATTAAAGATGCTACATTGAATAGCTAACAAGTGAATAAAAGTAGACTTACAAAAAACGTCCATTATTAAACAATGGACGTTTTTTGTGATACTTAATGTCTGATAAACCTCTAACGGTTATTCAAGATTAGTCAACCTAAAATGCTAAATTACTTCTGATTTAAATTGATGTTTAGACTTTGGTTTTTACTGAGATCTACCTGCATTGAAATTGGTTCGTAAGATATTAACTCTACAACCATTTCGTATTTGCCTGGTTTTACATCGTTTACAGAGAATTTACCATCAAGATCGGAATAGAATTTTCTCCCATCAACTAATATGGAAGCTCCCGCCAATGTTTCATTGTTCTTTTTATCCACAACTACTCCTGTTAGCTGTAAAGATTCTCTACTTGCTACATTAGCAACCAATTCAGTTTCATTTGACTTTTTAACCTCTTTGTTATTGCTTACGTTAGAATTTGCAAATGCTGATGTTGTCATCAAAAGAGATATCCCTATTACTAAAACAGTTTTCATATAACTATAAAATTCATTTATATTGGTTTAACTCACACAAATATAGGGATTCAAAAAGTATGACCCTATTACGTTTTAATTAAGCTTTTGTTAAGTTTTTATTACCTAATTTTTAATATCTCTTTTCATCTAATAAAGTGCCTTCCTCATCCCACATACGCCAAATACCGGTTTTGTTTCCATTAAAATAATTCATTTCGTAGCGTTGTGTTCCAAGTTCATCCCAAATTCTCCATGTACCATGTTTATTTCCGTTACGATACTCTGCCTCTGAAATAAGTTGTCCTGATTTATCATAAGAACGCCACAGACCATGAAGTTTGCCATCTTTGTATGATCGTATCTCCTGCGGTTTACGGTTTTCGAAATAAACAATGTAAGGACCTTCGGGTAGACCATTTTTAATTTGCATTTCAAGCCTCAACGTATTATTTTCATAATACTCTCTGTAGTCTCCGGTATATAGTTCTGTTTGTGCTCTATCTCGGTAGAATATACCTTCTATTTGATAAATCTTCGACGTATCTTTTAGTTTTTGATCAGACTGCAACTTCTGAGCAGGGAGATTTAGAATTATAAATGATAGCGCAACTAATAGATATACTTTCATATTCATGTTAGAACTGATATCCTGTCCAGCTGAATATATTTGTAGGACAACCTGTATTTCCGGTTTCAATTTTTACTCCGGGAAAGTCTGCTGATGTTTTTCCACTTGGCAGAGTTATCTCATTACCTATTATATTATTGCTTAAACCATTTGTTAAACTGATTTGAGCACTTGTGTTACCTTCGCCTTTTCCGTCGCTTAAATCTATTAAATCTTTAACTGTACCTGTTCCTTTTACGAGAGCATTTACAATTGTAGCATTAGCCCCGCGGCGAAGTTTGATAACATCGTGCATATACTTGTATGGAGGAGCTGTTCTGGTTACTTCATCTCCGGCAACTGCGGCAAGCCTTAAGTCGATAGTCATATTCTCAACTCTAAAATTTGCCTGACTGGGATGAAAAGGAAAACCTCCATCAAGATTACCATCAGCTTCAATTCCACGAGGATCTGATTCAGAACTTTGAAAACCGGGCTCCCAAATACCATAAGCATTTTTTAATGTGCCATTATATCCTTGAGTGAAATCGAACATATCATCATCAGAGTTAATTGCCAAAAGATTTGTTACATTAACAGAACCTCCAAAGAATTCGATTGCATCATCGGCACCATCATAGATGTAAAGATCGCTAATTTGAGTTCCGCTGCCAACTCCGTTTAAAGTGAGTCCGTTATGCTCAACATTGGCACTCGAACGTGCACCTGTATTTCCTAACTCAAGGAAAGTAATTACTCCTGAATTGTCATTTTTAACGTTTCCACCGTAAACGTAAGCAGAGTTAACTTCTGTGCTACCTACTTCATTTGGATCTGCAAGCGGAGCTTTACCATTAATGATAATTCCACCCCAATATCCTTCACCTGCATTTTCTTTATCGGCTTTAATAACTACAGGACTGTCTTTTGTACCGCGTATGTTTATTTTACCACCCTGCAATACAAGTATATAACGACTAAAGCCTGGCTCTGATTTGATTACTGTACCTGCCGGTATATCCAATACTCCATCCTCTTCAACGATAAGCGGACCAACTAATTTGTATTCAACTAAAGGATCTAAAACTTTTGTACTTGACACAGAACCCGACAATTCATTGTCTACGACGGGATTCTCAACATTGTCGTCACTATCACAAGACACAAACGTAAGTGATAAAGCAACTACTGCTAAAAACATGATGTTTAAAAACTTTTTCATTTTGATAAATTGATTTTGATTGAAAAAAATATTTATTGTTATATTTCGTAGCTTACTCCTAAGCTTATATTCATACCTTTCTTAAACTCATTGAGTATAATTTGATTATCTGAACTACTTTTTTCTCGAGTGAGTTTGTATGAAGGATTTAGTAAATTACTTGCTTTGAGCTTAACTGTGAAGTTTTTATTGAATTTGTATGATGAAACAAAATCCATAGTACCTACCCCTTCCTCAACAATATCTTTAAAACCAAGCATTCCAATTGTATGTATTCTTTCACTGAAATAATTGAAAATAAGTGAGGCAGTAAGGTTTTTATCGTTATTCGAATGATTATATGTTATATCGAAGTTACCGATTAATGGTGCAGCTCCTTCAAGTTGACTATTTCTTGTAGTGTTATTTATATAATCAATTTCCATTTTTGTGAGGATATACGATCCATTTAATCCCATCGATAATCTGGTAGATTTGTTGGTTGCAGTATTGTATTTATTAAAGATATTTTTTCTTACCTCAAGCTCAATACCTGCAACATTTGCAAATTCACTTATATTGTCATATTTAAGTACTCCTGCCGAATTACCTGCTTCTACTCTCGCTATTGGGTTTGCTACATGTTTATAAAACCCGGTAACTGATATTAATTCAGAAGGGCTTAAATAGTAGTCCCATTTTAAATCGGTATTATAATTATCGGAGGGTTTTAAATCGGCGTTACCCTGACTTGCATATCCAATATTAACATATCTATACGGTGATATCTCTTTTGACTGTGGTAGTGTATATGTAATACTTGAACCAAGACGTAACACGTTTTTATCATTGATATCATATCTTAAATTGAGACTTGGCAGGTAATACAGCTTTTTATCAAGTGTTTTCTTTCCCGGTGATGCGTGATCTACCTCATAACTTACTGTCATATCAACATAGTCGGTTCTGAAACCTCCATTAATATTTAATTTCTGCGTTAATTGGTAAGTACCTTCTATGTAAGCAGAATTAATATATTTGGTTACATGATATGAATTTGGCTCACCTTGCATCATACGAAAGTTACCCTGATTATAGTTTTCCTGATTGTAAACTTCGTCGAGTTTTAAATCTTCTATATTAAATGCTATGGGATTATAAGGATCATAGTTATACTCAACAGACTCAAACTTGTCATCCACAAAACGACCATCGTAACCAATTGATATTAATGAGTTACCGTTACCGAAAGAGTCATTAAGCCTATAAACAATGTTTGTTTTTAAGTTTATGTCATTCACATTGAGTTCTGAGAAAAAACGCTTTTGTCTGTTGCTCCCCATTAATGCATATGATCCGTCGTGACCTTGATAAAGAAAATTTTCTCTCCTATCGGGTTCAAGTCCTTTGATATGATTATATGAAACCCCAAGATTTAGTTGAAGCTTTTTAGACAACTCCCAGTCGGATATAAGTTGATTTGTTATAAGTGTATTATCATTCAATTGCTGTCTTCGTAAGAACACTCCAAAAGGTGGATCTTGATTTTTCTCAGTATCTCTACCGTTATATTCTCCTACATATGCATTCATTGCATGCAACATCATAAAGTTGTACTCAATATTGTGCTTACCGTTAATTCCGTAACTAACGTTTGCTAATGCAAGCTGATTAGTGTTATGCAAATATTTATAGCCAATTTGGTCTTGATAAGGATCCTCGTCACCGGTTGTTATGCTGCGTACAACTTCTCTTGTATATGAGTAATCTGTGGAGTGCGATCCGACGATAAAAAAAGCTAGTGGATTTCTATTTTCTCCAATACGATATTGTTTACCTCCCGAAAATCCAAAACTCAAATTCATAGGAAGATTTACTGAGAGTGGGTCTAAACTGTTTCTAAAGTCATATTTTCCACTCGTAGGATAATCGTTGTTTGCAAATCCAAAATAGTTGTAACCTTCAGCCATTACAAAATCATTACCAAGTGATTCTGTATTTGCTTCACCAGATATTTCGGCACTAAAGGATTTATCTCCTATTAGTCTTTTAGAGTTTATATTGATTATTGCACCGCCAACATCAGTTGAGTTACTTCCACTAAATGCCTTATTTACATCAATATTTTGAATAACATCGGTACTGAAAAATTCAAGTGCTATGTTTTTATATTCCGGGTCTTCTGATGGAATTGGAAATCCATTGAAAAGAGTAGCATTATACCTATCGCCAAGTCCACGAACAAAAACATTCTTAACTCCTTCTTGTCTGGAGATACCTGATACCTGAGAAACTGCAGCCTGTGCATTACCAATTCCTTTTCGGGAGAGCTCGCGTGCACCAACTGACTGTGTAGCTACAAGAGCCTGACGTTGCTCCATAAGTAAAATGTTTTCGCTTTCACGGTTAACCCTTGCAACTACTTCTACTTCCTGTAGGTTAATATCGTCGGATAACATTTCAAAATCTAAAACTGTTTCTTTGTTTGCTTCAACTAATACACTTGAGTGTTTAATTTGATTATAAGCAACGTAAGATACAATGAGTGTATGAGTACCTGCAGCTACATTATGTATTGTATAATTGCCATCGAGATCGGCTGCTGCTCCATTTGTAGTTCCTTCTACAAGCACCGAAGCACCAATTAGAGGTTCATTGGTTTTTGCGTCTGTAATAACTCCTTTAATTGTGCCTGATTGTGCCAGTGTGTACGACGAAAAGGCAATTAGGAGTATTGCAATAGTGGTCTTTAATAAAATAAATCTTTGAGTCACGAATTTAATATTATATATTTTTCGGCACAAAGGTCTATTAATAATGTTACAATACGATTAAGACTTAATTACGTTATTGTTAAGTTTTTAGAGCATAAAAAAACGGGGCTTACACCCCGTTTTATCTATTTTATATTACTTGTTTAATACCTTTTCTTTTTATTGGCTTTAGTTCTTTTTTTGCCAAAAAACTCTTTTTTAGGTCTTCCTCCTCCAGATTTATCATCATCTTGAGCAATCTGAACCAGAAGTTTTCTATCCTCAAGGTGCATACCCTTAAAAGTATTTATAACCCTCGACGCATCTTGTTCGGGCACTTCAAAAAATGAAAAGCTTCTCATAAGATCAATTTTCCCAATTGGAACTTTACCTTTTACATTATCATTTATGAATCCCATAAGAACGGCAGGGTTTATACCATCCATTTTACCAACATTTATAAATAAGCGTGAATAGCCTTTTTCAGGTACTCTCGATCCTCCCTCACCTCTGTCGAACTGTCTACCTCGAGATTCCCTGTTTTTTCTTGAGGAGCCCTCAGTTGGTTCATATATCTCTTCTGCAAATTGATAATACTCTATCAGACGATTGAATTCAAGTGATACAATACGTTTGATGATATCCTCTTTTTCGAGCCACTCTAACTTACGGAATATTGATGGTAGAAGTCTTTCAATTTCTTCTTCATTAACTTTTACTTTTTCAATTTTATCAACAAAGTTGAATAGCTGTTTTTCGCATATAACATCACCTTTAGGAATATCTCGCTTCTCAAACTTCTTGTTTATCTGTTTTTCTATTTGAGCTATTTTGCCTTTCTCCTTTATGTGAGTTATAGATATTGAAGTGCCCGTTTTGCCGGCACGACCTGTTCTTCCGCTTCTATGAGTATAAATTTCGTTGTCATCAGGCAAACCATAGTTTATGATATGTGAAACATCATCAACATCAAGTCCACGAGATGCAACATCTGTTGCAATAAGTAGCTGAAGGCTATGATTACGGTACTTACTCATTACCAAGTCGCGCTGAGCCTGAGAAAGATCTCCGTGTAGTGCATCTGCATCATACCCATCTTGCAATAATTTATCTGCAATTTCCTGAGTTTCTTTTCTTGTTCTACAAAAAACAATACCGTAAATACCCGGATAGTAGTCAACAATTCTTTTCAGGGCAAGATATTTATCTTTTGCATGTACTACATAATATAAGTGACGCACATTAAGTGCACCTTCATTTTTCCTGCCAATGGTTATTTCCATTGGGTCTTTCATATACTTACGGGTAATTTTTTCTATTTCTCTGGGCATTGTAGCCGAGAATAGCAACATACTTCTACTTGCCGGAACGTATGATAAAATTTCATCAAGATCTTCGGTAAATCCCATATTAAGCATTTCATCTGCTTCATCGAGTACCACTGTGTGCACGTTGTCGAGTGAAACTGTCTTGCGCTTAATAAGGTCGAGTAGTCTACCCGGAGTTGCTACAATTATATGAACTCCTCTTTTTAAAGATCTAATCTGACTTTCTATACTCGACCCTCCATAAACAGGCAGAATCTTAATGTCTTCTACATACTTTGAAAAGTCGGTAAGATCTCCCGAAATTTGAAGACATAGCTCACGTGTGGGACAAAGAATAAGTGTTTGAGGAGAAAGCTGCTTTAAGTTGGTTTTTTGTATTACCGGTATTCCAAATGCAGCTGTTTTGCCGGTACCAGTTTGCGCAAGCGCGATAATGTTTTTTGTTTGATCTAATAGTTGAGGAATTACTTCTGCCTGAACCGGCATTGGTTGTTCAAAACCCAACTCTTCAAGGGCTTGCTGTATTTCTGGAGCAACCCCTAATTCATTAAATGTTCTCATTTTTATAATTTTTTATTTTATGTATGAGTAATAATATTTCTCCGTTCCTCACACAACCCATATATAAAGATGAGAGAAAACACAATTACAATTATTTGAAAATTATGGTGAAACCTACTTAGGAAGATAATAAATAGTGATAATCAAAAAAATCAGGCGCAAAGGTATGAAAATAAAATGGATATACTTATATCACAATGGATAAAGTAGATATTTTCTTAGTAGATTTCTTTTTCCACTGGTTACACGAAGTTCTTTTTCAAGATAATTATCTACTGATCCATATTTTTGATTAATGTGTTCAATTGCGTAGTTCAGATAAGATTTATTTACCGTAAGCATTGCAGTTATTGCCTCTTGTAATGACTCGGGAAGATGTCTGGCATCAATTTTTGCAGTTACCGGATCAATTAGTTTATTTGATAACATATAATCTTGCTCAAGTGAAGGATGAGGAACACCAAGTGCATATAAAATAAGATATGAAGCTATCCCCACTCCATCTTTTCCTAAAGATCCTGATAACAGAATTGGGTAATTGGCATCATTAGTTAGTATATCAAACATTTCTCCAAATTCAAGCTTATGTTTTTCTATTATATCTACATATGCCTCCTGAACATATCGTATTGCATCACTTCTACTATAATTTTGATTTAATAACTGACCATCCAGCTTCTCTGCATCCATGGGTGTTAATGGAATTGAAAATTTTTGAATTGAAGGGTGAAGAAGAATAGGATATTTGCCAATAGTTTTTTCTGATCTGAAATCAATAACAGTTCTAATATTAAGTCTCCTTATTTTTTCCTGATCATATAATGTGCAATTACTAAGATTGCCCGATCTGTAAATTTGTCCCCATTTTATTTGCCTGTCGTCTGAAGTAAAATATCCACCAATATCTCTGAAGTTTTTGATATTATTCATATCTATAACTCTATTGGCAACTACGCCCGACTGAACACCTGAAGTGCGTAGTATAAAATACTCTCTTAGACCCGATCCTGTTGGATTCAGACGTAAAACTTGGTTGGCAATTTTTGTTGTAGTTACAGGCGAGAAATCATTTATAGAACTGTCTGAAAGTGAAGATAGAATTTCAATTTCTCCCTCCTGATCAGGACTAACCTCCCATTTAAGCAAAAAATCACCTTTAGGATCTTTCTCTACAACAGAAGTGATCTTTATTGTTGACATACAAGAGTTTGCAACAATAAAAACTAAAATCAAAATGTATATAGAATATAGTTTCTTCAACATCTACTTTATTTACAAACAAATGTAATAAAAAGTTTGTTCTTAAATATTAGTAAACGTCTTCTATTAACAATATATAAACTTTCATTTTTCTTTTTAATGAATTATATATTAGACATTTATATAGTTTTTAGGATATCAACATGTTTTGTTGATAAGTTGTGTATTACCTGTGCAAAGAATTTGATAATATAATTTGGAAATTCTAAAAATATATTTCCTAAAATTAAATTTGATATAACAGCAAAAAGTAACCGAATTTTTAGAGAATTGTTTCGCTCTCTTTTCAACAGTAAAAATGTAAGCAAAAAGAAATAAATTATTAACTTTGCGGATTATGAACAGCTTATGATAACATTTGTAAATATCTCAATCACAAAGGAAAAGAAAAAAATGTATTGTAGATAACTGTAGATAACTACTCCAATTATTTACAAAATTCAAAAGCAAGATTTTTTAGGGAAAAATTTATCAACAGTATCAACAGCTTATCATTATCATCATATATCTTTTTAATTTTAAAACTATATATAATAATAAGTAGATTATGACAAAAGAAGAAATCATTAAAAATATAGAGCACCTTAAAAAAGAAAAGAATGCAATTATACTTGCACATTACTACCAGGATGCCGATATACAGGATATAGCAGATTTTGTAGGAGATAGTTTAGCCCTTGCACAATGGGCTGCTAAAACGACTGCCGATATAATTGTATTGTGTGGAGTGCATTTTATGGGTGAAACGGCAAAAATATTAAGTCCTGATAAGCGTGTTTTTATTCCTGATATGATGGCAGGTTGTTCTCTTGCCGATAGTTGTCCGGCAGATGAATTCGAAAAAATTATAAATGAACACCCCAATCATACTGTATTATCTTATGTAAATACTACAGCCGCAGTAAAGGCATTAACCGATATAGTGGTAACCTCTACTAATGCTAAGCATATAGTTGAGTCATTACCAAAAGATGAAAAAATAATATTCGGACCTGATAAAAATTTAGGTGACTACATAAATAAAATTACCGGCAGGAACATGCTTCTTTGGGATGGTGTTTGTCATGTTCACGAGCAATTTTCACTTATAAGAATTCTGGATATAAAAAAACATTATCCCGATGCTTTAATTTTAGCGCACCCCGAATGTCCTAAATATCTTTTAGAAGTAGCCGATCATGTGGGGTCTACTTCATCTATCTTAAAATTTGCCACTACCTCAGATAATAAGAGATTTATAGTTGCTACAGAGGCAGGTATATTACATCAGATGCAGAAAGAAAATCCACATAAAGAGTTTATTCCTGCACCACCTGAAGATTCAACTTGTGCATGTAACGAATGTTTTTACATGAAGATGAATACTTTAGAAAAACTTTATCTCTGTTTAAAAAATGAAAGACCAGAGATATTGGTTGATGAATCTACAAGATTAAAAGCAGTTAAACCAATAGAAAGAATGTTGGAAATTTCTGCTAAACATGGTTTATAAAACTTCTTATAAAAGCATAAATATAATGCTTCAATATTTTTTAGTAACTTTGCAGCCGCTAAATTCAAATATCTGTATTTAGTTTATTGGTTATTAACTCTCAGTATTTTTAAAGTTAAATTATAATGGCTCTCCAGTGTGGTATTGTAGGATTACCAAATGTTGGTAAATCTACTCTTTTTAATTGTTTGTCAAATGCTAAAGCTCAGGCTGCAAATTTCCCGTTTTGCACTATAGAGCCAAATGTAGGCGTTATTACAGTTCCTGATGAAAGACTTAATAAACTTGCCGAACTCGTAAAACCAAATAGAATATTACCTACTACAGTAGAAATAGTAGATATTGCAGGTTTAGTTAAAGGAGCCAGCAAAGGTGAGGGATTAGGTAATAAATTCCTTGCAAACATTCGCGAAACTGATGCAATACTACATGTTCTAAGGTGTTTTGATGATGAAAATGTAACACACGTTGATGGTGCTATTGATCCAGTAAGGGATAAAGAGATAATAGATGCTGAATTACAACTTAAAGATCTTGAAACAATCGAATCAAGAATTAGCAGAGTTGAGAAACAATCCAAAACCGGAGGGGATAAAGATGCCAAATTAGCATTTAATGTATATTCTAAGATTAGAGAAGCTTTGCTGAAAGGAGAATCAGCAAGAACAGTTACATTTGACACAAAAGATGAAATAAAAGCTGCAGAAGAATTATTTTTGCTAACTGCAAAACCTGTTATGTATGTTTGTAACGTAGATGAAGCGAGTGCAGTAAACGGAAATAAATATGTGGATGCAGTAAGAGAATCAGTAAAGAACGAAAATGCAGAGATATTAATTGTAGCAGCTAAGATAGAGTCTGAAATTGCCGAGTTTGACACATATGAAGAAAAACAAATGTTTCTGAACGAAATAGGTCTTGAAGAATCTGGTGTAAACCGACTAATTAAAGCAGCATATAAATTATTGAAT
>Ga0079223_10002674_pt1 | contig 11079 bp, 7 predicted proteins | sample Stecom2011_FD_75072 | JGI IMG/M metagenome (GOLD analysis project Ga0079223, IMG submission 75072) | Agricultural soil microbial communities from Utah to study Nitrogen management - Steer compost 2011 | ecosystem: Environmental > Terrestrial > Soil > Agricultural land | place: USA: Utah...
CCCGCACCCGGCACAAATCCGGCACAAAAAATTCTCGGGTCGTCACACCTTTTTCGCTGTTCAGGGGTGTCTCCTAACCACGGGGTGGAATGGTATACTTTCCAACTCGTTCAATGAATCCAGTTCCCGCAAATAATGCCGGGCTGCCAGCAGGAAAGATAGATCATGACGGATCAGAAAAAATCTGACCAGACCACAAGCTCTGAAAAACCCTGGGGCGGACGCTTCAGTGAACCCACCGATGCATTTGTGGAACGTTTTACAGCATCGGTTGGCTTCGATCAGCGCCTCTACCACCACGATATTCTCGGTTCTGTTGCCCATGCCACGATGCTGGCCGCCGTGGGTGTTCTGACTGACCAGGAACGGGACACCATCATCGCTGGCTTGAATGAGGTTAAGGCCGATATAGAGTCGGGTAACTTCCGGTGGTCGGTCAGCCTGGAAGATGTCCACATGAATATCGAGGCCCGGTTAACGGAGCGCATTGGCATTACCGGTAAAAAGCTGCACACGGGTCGCAGCCGGAATGATCAGGTGGCCACCGATATTCGTCTGTATCTGCGTGATGAAATAGACGTTATTGCAGAAGAGCTAAAGCGCCTGCAGGTAGGCCTCCTGGATCTGGCTGAACGTGAAGCAGGCACCATTATGCCCGGGTTTACCCACTTGCAGACGGCCCAGCCTGTTACTTTTGGTCATCACTTGATGGCTTGGTTTGAAATGCTGGTGCGTGATGCCGAACGCCTGATGGACTGCCGGAAGCGAGTCAATGTTATGCCCCTTGGAGCTGCTGCTCTGGCGGGCACCACCTACCCCATTGATCGCAACATGACAGCAGAGTTGCTGGGCTTTGATCGTCCGTCAGAAAACTCGCTGGACTCTGTCAGCGACCGGGATTTCGCCATTGAATTCTGCAGTTTCGCTGCCCTTTTGATGACTCACCTGTCCCGTTTCAGTGAAGAGTTGGTGCTGTGGACCTCCACCCAGTTCAGCTTTGTTGATTTGCCAGATCGCTTCTGCACCGGCTCATCCATTATGCCCCAGAAGAAAAACCCCGATGTGCCAGAATTGGTGCGGGGTAAAACCGGACGGGTAAACGGCCATCTGGTCAGCCTGTTAACGCTTATGAAGGGCCAGCCCCTGGCGTACAACAAGGACAATCAGGAAGATAAAGAGCCGCTGTTCGATACTGTAGACACCGTTAAAGGTTGTCTGAAAGCCTACGCCGACATGGTTCCCGCTATTCGGGCCCGGGCCGATAATATGCGTGCTGCGGCCAAACGCGGTTTTTCCACCGCGACAGATTTGGCAGACTATCTGGTGAAGAAGGGCGTACCTTTTCGTGATGCTCACGAGATTGTTGGAAAATCCGTTGCCTTTGGCGTAGCGGAAAACAGAGATTTGTCAGAAATGACCCTGGCAGAACTCAGGCAGTTCTCGGATGTAATCGGCGAAGACGTATTTGATGTGCTGACTTTAGAAGGATCAGTGCAGGCCCGTGATCATTTGGGTGGCACTGCGCCAGCTCAGGTCAGGGCGGCGATCAGCCGCGCCCGGGCACGGTTAGGCTGAGCTGAATGGTATCCACCGGGCGGGGTTATCCGCCAATGCGCCCGGTGGGCAGGTCGACAATGGCTGGCGTCAGATTTGCCAGAGGCTGTGGTTTGGATAGCCTGAATCCCTGGCCGTAATGGATGCCCATAGCTCTTACTTTTCTCAGGGCGTCGTCACTTTCAATAAAGGTTGCAACCGTGGTTTTGCCTGCCGCCTCAGCAATGCGGTGCAGAGCCTCTATCATGATTTGCTGAACCGGATCATCGTCCAGATGGCTCATCATTCTGCGGTCCAGTTTGATAATGTCCACTGGAAGTTTAGCGGCCAGACTGTAGCTTTCCACGGACGCACCAGCGCCATCCAGAGCTACCCGGCATCCGATCTTATGCAGGCCGTCACAGAGCGCGGTTACATCGTCCGGGTATTGAGTAGCATGGGATTCCCGGATTTCAAAGCAGAAGCATTCCGGAGCGAATGGCGAGCCTTCAAGCTCTTTTTCCATATAGTCAGCGAAGGTATCATCCAGAACACTGGCGAGTGATAAATTGAACCCGCAATACTTGATCCGGGGTTCCAGTAGCCGGTGTTTGCCAAGCCAGGTCAATGTCTGGCGAATTACCTGACGATCCAGCCGTTTGGCCAGATCAAAGCGCTCGGCAATCTGCAGGAACTGATCCGGACGCAGCAGTTCGTCATCGTCACTATCACCACGCAGGCGACACAGAATTTCAATGTGATCGCCCCAGGTTGCGCTGGCAACGGGTCTTAGCATCTGGTATTCCAGTATCAGGCTGTCATCATCCAGCGCCTGGCGAATTTGTTCCACGCGCCTGCGGGTAACATTTTCATCGGTGTGTTGATTCAGGGCGTGGGCGGTGTGAATCCGGTTGCGACCTGATATTTTTGCAGTATGGCACAGGTCTGAAGCCTGACTAATTAGCTGCTCAGGGTTGCCGGGGGTGTCGTGCCCCATAATCAGCAAGCCACCAGAAGCCGTGGTCTGAAGCCTGTGCTCTTGCCACTCAAAGACAAACCCGTCGATCAGAGCCAGAATACCTTCAGCAATCTTTCTGGCTCTGGCCTCTGGACAATTTTCGATCAGCAGTGCAAACGTGTCTCCCGATAGCCGTGCCAGAGCATCACGCTGGCGCACCCGGACACCCAGGGTGGCCGCCAGTTCCCGGAGATACCGGTCACATGTACCGCGGCCGGCCTGATCGTTGAAACGTCCGAACTCATCGAGATCGAGATAAAGCAAGCTGTCGCAGGATTCCCGGTCAGTTTTTTGTTCCAGAGTACGCGTGATCCGGCTGATGAGTTCCCGGCGATTCATCAGCCCGGTTACCGGGTCATGGCGCAGTCGGTATTCGCTGCTACCGGTATAGCTGGACTGGCTGCTGATCTCCCGTGCCACCTGCACGGCACCTGTAGCTTCGCCCTGTTCGTTAGTCAGACGCTGATAGTGAAATTCGTAAAGAGGTACGTCAAGATTCTGCTGTTGTGCCAGCGGCATCTCCACAACAAAGCTGCCACGCTGAAACGCCCGCAGCCAGAGCTGCTCAATCATCCGGCGCTCATTGGGATGATCGGGCAGAATCTCTTTTAAGTTGTCTCCAAGGGCCAGTGTCACACCAAAAGTAGTGGCAAACTGGCGGGCAAAAGGCTGGTTAAAATGAGTAAGGTTCAAATCCAGATCGACGGCAGCAACAAGATCCGGGGTGGCCTGGATAGTGGCCGCCAGCATTTGCTCCGCTTGCTGGCGGGCCTGATCCCGATACATTTCCCGGGTGCGGTCAACCAGTGTGCCGCCCAGACGCTGGCTTCCATTGCTGGTTTTGAGTGCCATGCCGCTCAACGCTATGCGGCGCAGATTCTGTTGGGCCGTCAACACACTTAATTCCAGCGAGAAGGGCGTGCCGGCGCGGATACATCTGCGGAACAGAGCGCGCACCCGGGCCTGACCTGTCTGGCAATAAAACAGCGCCTGTTCCGGAGTGATCTCACTGCCCGGCCGCAGCTCCAGCAGCCTGAAAACACCTTCTGTCCAGGTCATTTCGTTGGTTCGGGTGTCCAGTTCCCAAATGCCAAAACCAGCACTGCCTTCTGCCGTTCGTAACAGGCTCGGGTCCATTGCCGAGTTGTCGCGGTGAATGATAGTGGCACTGGCGGCCTTGTCAGAGTCTCGCATGGTCAGGCGCAGACTCAGGCTGGCCGTGTAGAAAAATCCTTCTTTATGGCGGAGTGTCACCAGTACATCTTGCCCGCTCTTTATACGGTGCCGGTTAGCCGGCGCAAAAGGGTCATCTTCGCGAGAGGCAAGTACCCGATGCACCGGCAATCCTTCCAGCTCACTGGTGTTGTAGCCCAGCACGGCCTCGGCGTGGTGGTCGGCAAACAGCACATGGCCTTCATCATCAATGCGTACGAGTGTGCTTTGTCCGGCGCCTTGAGGCTGGTCAGAACGATAACGGCGAATAACAAATTCTTTCACGAAGATGAGCCTCGGGTTTCTGCGGTATTATCCTACACTTACTCAGTGCCAGCCGGCGCTGCTTTTATTTGTTCGCCAGTTTTGTCACGATGCCATCATCATACTGGTACTGAGTTCGAAAAGAACCTTTCGTTCCGGAGCTGCCTTGACTGTTCATAGCACCCCCATTGCCCTTGATTTTGATGAGGGGATAGATCGTAAAAACCTGCGCCGGCTGCGGGATCGGTTTCTTGTGGTCAATCAGCAACGCTGGGAGCGGGCGCGCTCGGCACTCACTTATCGCCAACAGATCGTGTTGGAGATTTTACCTCTGTTGTTTCATATCAACCACCCGGCCTTGCCTGGCTACCTGGATAGCGACTGTCCCTATGGGTTCAGCCACTACCAGCCATCAGAGGCCACTCTTAATGCCGCCCGGCGTCTGGCCCGCACCTTCAGCTTGCGGGACGAAGGCAAGCGCAAGCCGGATCTGGATGCTCAGTTTCTAATGGGTAGTCCGGGCACGCTCGGACACTCGGTGGCCAGTGATCTGGACGTCTGGCTGTGCCATCGGGATGACTTGTCAGAGCGTGGCATTCAGTGCCTGGAGCGCAAAGCAGAAAGAGTCTCGGAATGGGCCGCTTCTCTCGGTATCGAGCTCCATGTGTTCGTGTTCTGTGCGGGCGAGTGGCGCGAAGGCAGGCAGCGCGCAGAGGTTGTTGGCGAAAACTGTGGCAGTGCCCAACACTACCTGCTTCTGGATGAGTTTTACCGGACCAGTATCCATCTGGCCGGCTGCTATCCCATATGGTGGCTGATCCCCGCCAGTCTCGAAAGCCGCTACAACGAGTGTATGCGGCAACTCGTAGATCACCGTTTTATCCGGGGTGATGAATACATTGATTTTGGCCCGGTAGCTGCCATTCCTCCGGAGGAGTTTCTGGGTGCGGGTGTCTGGCAACTCTATAAGGGTATTGATGCGCCCTGGAAGTCCATTTTAAAACTGCTGTTGATTGAGTGTTACGCATACACGCAGCAGCAACCACTGTTATCTGGCCGGTTCAAGCAGGCCATTTTTGATGGTGTTACGAACGCGGATGCGCTGGATCCATATGTATTGCTGTATGAGCGAATTGAAGGCTGGCTGATCGATTCTGACGCGCTGACACGACTGGATCTGGTGCGCCGAAGCCTGTACCTGAAGGCCGGGCTGCCACTGACCCGGGCGGACGCGACGCCGGAGCAGTGGCGGGTGCAATTGCTGGCGGGGCTGACAGATCGCTGGGGCTGGAACGAAGAACAACTGACCGATCTGGATAATCGCCAGCGCTGGCGAGCAGAAGATGTCATGGTGCTGCGCCGGACCGTTGTGGCTGAATTTACCCACAGTTACCGGTTATTGTCGAAAATGGCCCGGGAGCATGATACCCGGGCAACAATCAGTGTCAGTGATATAAACCTGCTGGGCCGGAAGCTGTACGCGGCTTTTCAGCGAAAGGCCGGCAAGGTAGAACAGATTAATCCCGGACTGGCCCCGTCACTGGCGGAAGAAAATCTGGCATTTCATCATCAGTCAGAGCAGGGCAGTGGTGGTGATGGCTGGTTGTTATACCGGGATCTTGAAGATCCGGCAGATGCTTTCTGGAAACCGGTTATCCGGCGTTCCGGAAATCTGGCTGAGCTAATGGTGTGGTGTTACTGCAATGGCTTGCTTACCCGCGCCACCCGGCTGAATGTGAGAGCGGGGCCGGGTATTGCGACGGTGGGTGAGTTACGGGAAATGCTGGATGCACTCTCCGGATTTTTAGATTTCCCTGTTCCGTCTGCTGATCGTGATGCGCTCACCGGGGCTATGTACTCGCTGCGCCATCTGCTGCTCATCAATATAAGTGTCGATCCACAGGCAAGTCTGACCGAAAAAGGCCTTCACAAGCTCAGCGCCCGGCATGACTCCCTCGGCTTCAGCGGAGGCCGGGAAAATCTGGTTGTCACCATTGACCAGATCACTTTCAACAGTTGGCATGAGGTCAGCCTGCAGCACTACGCTGCCGGCGATACACTCATTCAATGCCTGAAAAATGTGCTGGCCTCGGTGGCGGGTAATCCATCAGACATTCCGGATATTCAGGTTCATAGCCATAACCGTGGTCATGGCGCTGCTATCACCCGCAGGGTTCAGGAACTTTTTAATGATGTTCTCAGGCAGTTTTTTGCGGGTGGAGCCGGGCCACACCCACTGCGATATGTTATTGAAATTGACCGGCGGTATTTTCTTCTCCAGTTTAATGGCCCAGAACCCGGTTTTATTGCGCTAAACAGTTTTGATGCCCTGATGAGCCACTTGGCTTTACCGCAAGACCGCTACTTGCCCGTTGTGCTTGATCGTTATGCCGTTACGGAAGACCCAGCCCTGAGAGCTGTCTGCCAGGCCAGCGAGCCGGGCAATGTTCAGGTGTTTTATAGCGTTCGGGGTGAGCGAGCGCGTATCTGGGTGGTAGATGAGCTGGGTTCGCTGGCGGCCTGGGAACAACCTGCAGGTAACCCACGCTATTTGCTTGTGCCGTTATTGCGGTTTCTGGAGAACCTTACTGAGCGGCGCATGCTTCGTCACAGCGATGTTCCCACCGGTTTTTCTCGCGTCCGCTGCTTTGAAGTTGTAAACCGGTCTGGCCAATGGCGAACGGAGTATCGGCCAGACAATGATGCAGGGGGGCCGTTGGCTGGTCTTGAGGTGCAGGCAGTTGGTGTCCAGGAGGGTGGGAGCCGGGTTCGGTTTGATATATTTTGTGACGATCAGGAGTTTACCGTGCAGGAATATGGTGATCGGCTGATTCCTGCAGTAGCCCACTATATTCGCTCATTGCGTCAGAGTTCTGAGCATTATCCGGTTTATCTGACCGATATTCATCTGCCCCATGATCTGGATCCGCAGATCTATCAGCAGGATATCCAGACCAGTCAGTACCTGTATTATCGTACCGAGCTTGAACAGTCGTTAAATCAGGCGCTGAAGGCCAGTCGCTGACGTGTCCTGTTTCTCGCAGCACCGAGTAGCTCTCAGGTATACTTCTGTCAGAGTACATCCGGGAGTAATAAGAATGCGTGTTGTGAAGTCGCTAGCAACTATTTTGGTCCTGTTGACGGCACTTGCCGGTTGCGGCCAGAAAGGGGGTTTGTACAGAGACCATCCGGAAGTCTCAGCCCCGGCTGTTATGACACCGGCAAACACCCTGCCTGGCAGCAGTGCAACAGACGGCAAAAAAGAGTCAGGCAAGTAACATGCGGGCACCCGACCACATTTAACGAATCAGGAAAATCATGGATCATTTTAATTACAGCGACGGCGAGCTTTACGCCGAAGGTGTGCCGGTTTCCGATATTGCTGAGCAGTTCGGTACCCCTGCCTATGTGTATTCCCGGGCCATGTTTGAACGCCAATACCGGGCCTATGACGATGCTTTGAAGGGCCGCCCACATCTGGTGTGCTATGCGGTGAAAGCCAACAGTAATCTTGCGGTACTCAGTGTGCTTGCGCGGCTTGGTGCGGGGTTTGATATTGTCTCCGCGGGTGAGCTGGAACGGGTTCTGAAAGCAGGTGGTTATGCCGGGAAGACAGTCTTTTCAGGGGTTGGTAAGCAGGCCTGGGAAATGAAACGCGCCCTGGAGGTTGGTGTTCGCTGTTTCAACGTGGAATCCGACGCCGAACTTGACCGTTTGAATGAGGTTGCCGGCGAACTGGATGTCAAGGCCCCGATTTCCCTTCGGGTAAATCCGGATGTTGACGCTGGTACACACCCTTATATCTCCACCGGGCTTAAAGAAAACAAGTTTGGAATTGATATCGCGGAAGCTCCGGCCATTTATGCACGGGCGGCGGCATTGCCAAATCTGAAAATCCTGGGTGTTGATTGCCATATTGGCTCCCAGCTCACCACAGTAGAGCCGTTTCTGGACGCACTGGACAGAGTGTTGGCTCTTGTCGATGAGCTTGAGGGGCAAGGTATCCGGATTCATCATATTGATATGGGTGGTGGTCTGGGCGTTACCTACAATCAGGAGCAGCCTCCCGAGCCGGCTGAGTATGTCAAAGCACTGCTGGAGCGCATGGGAGACCGGAAACTTGAAATCATACTGGAGCCAGGTCGGTCCATAGCGGCTAATGCCGGCATTCTGGTAACCCGGGTTGAGTATCTGAAGTGCACGGCGTACCGGAATTTCGCTATTATTGATGCGGCCATGAATGATCTGATCCGGCCTGCTCTGTACAGTGCATGGCAGTCGGTTGTTCCTGTCAAACCCCATCAGAAAGTGGAGGAAAAAGTCTGGGACCTGGTAGGGCCAGTCTGTGAAACCGGAGATTTCATTGGCAAAGACCGGCCATTGAGATTGCAGGCCGGTGACTTGCTGGCAGTGCGTTCTGCCGGTGCCTATGGATTCGTAATGAGCTCCAATTACAACAGTCGTAACCGTCCACCAGAAATTATGGTAGATGGTGATCAGGCGCATCTGGTGCGCCGGCGGGAAACCATTGAAGATCAGCTTGCCCCTGAGAGCCGCCTGCCAGAATGACTGAAAGTCAGGATATAAATCAGCAGCGGCGTGGGCCGGTGCCTCTGTTCAGATTTACCAAGATGCACGGTTTAGGCAATGATTTCATTGTGGTAGATGCCATCAGCCAGCCATTCCATTTGCGCCCTGAAACCATCCGTGAGCTTGCACATCGCAACTTTGGCATTGGTTTTAACCAGTTGCTGGTTGTCGAGCCGCCAGGATTGCCGGATGCAGATTTCCGTTATCGTATTTTTAATGCCGATGGTTCGGAAGTGGAGCAATGCGTTAATGGTGCCCGTTGTTTTGCCCGTTTCGTTCGCGACCAGAAGTTAACCAACAAAAGAGCGCTTCGGGTTCAAACTGCCTCAGGGGTTCTTGAACTTCGTGTCGGCAAAGATGGCATGGTCATGGTCAATATGGGTGTGCCGGAACTGAATCCGCAAGCAATACCGTTTATAGCCGATCAGCAACAGATCATTTACCCGATAGCGGCCGGCGATGAAAATCTGGAGCTCAGTGTGGTTGCCATTGGCAGTCCCTACGGCGTATTGATTGTTGACGATATTGATACCGCCCCGTTGGTAACGCTGGGGGCCCGGTTTGAGAACCACCCCCGTTTCCCTTCACAAGTTAATATTGCATGTCTGCAGGTTGTTGACCGGACGCACGCCCGGCTGCGGGTTTATAAGCACGGAGCGGGGGAGTTGCCTGGCTGTGGCAGTGGTGCCTGTGCGGCCATGGTGGCCGGGTATCTGCGCGGTTTGCTGGGCAAGCGGGTAGAGCTGGAGTTGAAGGGTGGGCGTCTGATCATAGAATGGCGGGGTGAAGGTACCGCTGTTATGATGGAAGGCCCAGCTGCCAGCGTATTCGAGGGGCAGTTGCGGTTGCCCGGCGGAAACACAGGTCGTCGCCGAAAAACTGGCCGGCCATCCAGACAACGATCCTGATATCAGGAGTGTACGATGACAGAACTAACGGCCCAAAAGAAGGCCGGAAAGCTAACCAGAGAGCAGGTGACAGACTATCTGAGCGCTAATCCTGACTTCTTTCTGGATCAGGATGAACTGTTGCGCAGCCTGACCCTGCCCCATGACAGCGGCCGTGCGATTTCTCTGGTCGAACGCCAGGTGCACCTGTTCCGTGAGCAGCGGGATACATTACGCAGAGAGCTGGTCGAGCTGGTGGCCATAGCTCGCCATAACGACCGTCTGTTTGAAAAAAGTAAACGCCTGCTGATGCAGGTGATTGAAGCTCGCACATTGAACGATATGGCGACAGCAATTGATGACAGTATTCGTGGGGATTTCAACCTTGATGCCTCATCGGTGCTGTTGTTCAGTGACACTGAGCTGTCGGAGGTTTCCCAGGGTGCGCTTCATGTCGTCAGCCCGGCGGAAGCGCAGGAGCGCCTTGGTAGCCTGCTGGATGGTGAGCGCGCTGTGTGTGGCCAGTTTCGGGAAAGCGAGCGGGAGTTTCTGTTTCCCAATCGCGATGAGCCTATAGCGTCGGTGGCTCTGGTGCCATTGCGGGCAGACGGCCTGGTGGGGGTATTTGCTGTTGGCAGCTGCCAGCCGGGCTACTTTGACCAGAGTATGGGCTCGCTGTTTCTCAGCTACATCAGCGACACGCTGAGCCGCTTGTTACCTCCCATGGTTTGCCGTCACACGGCCACGGCCCTGGTTGCGGATATCGCTACCGAGGCGCGTTAACGTGTCAGAGGCAAGAGAGCCGATAGAGCTGCCTGCGGAGCTCGCAGATCCTCTTGTCTCGTTTATTGAACATCTTGCCTCTGAAAAAAGGCACTCTCCCCGCACATGCAGCAGTTATCAGCATGATCTGATTCGCCTGGCCACCTGGCTTAATACGAGTCAGCACCATGGATGGCATCGGGTTTCCTCCCATGACATCCGGCGCTATGTTGCTGTGCTGAGCCGTGAAGGGCTTGGCGGCCGCAGTATTGCCAGGCACCTGTCTGCAACTCGTCGTTTCTATCAATACCTGTTACGGGAACGCCTGGTCACCGACAATCCCGCTCTGGATATAAAAGCTCCGAAAAGTGGTCGGCGCTTGCCTGGAGTGGTAGATGTTGACCAGCTTAATCACCTGCTGGATGCCCACCCTGACGATCCCTTAGAGGTGCGGGATCTCTGCATGTTTGAGCTCATGTACTCTTCGGGATTGCGCCTGGCTGAACTGGCGGGGCTGGATCTTGGCTCGATAGATCCAGTGGGCGGTGAGATCCGGGTAATGGGCAAGGGTAGCAAAGAACGAATTCTGCCGGTCGGTCGCAAGGCCTTGAGGGCACTGGCTGCCTGGCTGTCTGTGAGGGCAGAGCTGGCTCCGGGGCATGAACAGGCATTGTTTGTAAGCCGGCGAGGTGGGAGGCTTAGTCATCGTAGCATTCAGGCGCGGCTTGGCCGCTGGGGAATTGTAAAAGGTGCAGATCAGAAGTTGTATCCGCACCTGCTGCGCCATTCGTTTGCCAGTCATATGCTGGAGTC
>Ga0079223_10002675_pt1 | contig 11077 bp, 9 predicted proteins | sample Stecom2011_FD_75072 | JGI IMG/M metagenome (GOLD analysis project Ga0079223, IMG submission 75072) | Agricultural soil microbial communities from Utah to study Nitrogen management - Steer compost 2011 | ecosystem: Environmental > Terrestrial > Soil > Agricultural land | place: USA: Utah...
CCGCATCAACAAACAGAACCCATTCGTTTGAAGCGTAACTGATAGCAATATTGCGTTGATCTGAAAAATTATTAAAAGCGTGCTGATATAACCTAACATTTTTATATTCGTTAATAATTTCCGTCGTTTTATCAGTACTAAAAGAATCGACCACAATAACTTCGTCTGCAAAATTCAAATTTTGAAGCAATTCCCTAATGTTCTTTTCTTCATTAAGGGTGATAACCAATGCAGTGAGTTTATTTTTATTAACTTTTTTCATTAATCAAATTAGTTTTGACAAAACGGTTCAGCAAATCTTCGAAAAAACTTGGTAAAAACAACTGATAAAGCTGCTCGTTTTCCTTTTTAATCTCTTTTAATTTCTTATTATTAAAAAATGCTGGTTTGTAATCATTTAAATGTACTGAAACATGCTTTTTACCATCTTCAAAAGTGTTCCACGCTGCTTTTTCAATCCATGGCGAAAAGATAATGAAGGTTGCTTTATTTAATGCTTTCGCCATATTCATAGTCCCTCCATCGTTTCCAATCACCATGCAACATTGGTTCATTAATCCAAGTAATCCCCTTAAATCAGTTCCCAAAACATTGAAGAAAATTTTTTTTCTTGTATTTTCCATACATGAATCAAAAACTTTTTTTGCTTTTTCAAGCTGATTAGGAAGATAATTAAACAAAATTTGCACTTCGATTTTAGCCAACTCATCTGCTACTTTTGCCATGTAATTCAGCGGATATGTTTTGGTTTCGTTGCTACCTATAATATTAAGCATAATTATTGGTTTCTGCAAATCAATTTTATTTTTAACCAAAGCATCAATAGCTTGCTTATTTTCAATAGAAGTCACCTTTATTAAGGGCTTTGTTACCAATAAATCACTACTTATCTCCAAAGGATTCAATAGTTTTAAACGATGTTCGATGACCAAACCTAAATTTGTTTCAGGTTTTTGGTGGCGTTCAATAAGGCGGTTGTACAAATAATTGGAAACTCCTTTTTTAAATGAAATTTTTAAAGGGGCATTAGACAAACCAACGATGATCCAGCTTTCTAATTTACTATAAGCATCAATGATGACGTCATATTGCTGCTTTTTTAATTGAAGTGCAAATTGAAAAAATGCCTTTTTGTTGTTTCTGTATTCTTTCTTAAAAAAAATAACATTGTAATCCTTATCATTAGCTTCAATCACAGGATAGGTACTTTCATAAATCAGGTAATCTACTTGAGCATTGGGGTACGCTTTGCAAAGTGTTTCGCAAAGAATGGTGCTAACCAAAACATCCCCAATCATTTTTTGTTGAATTACCAATATTTTTTTCATCCTTTTTGTTGAAAGTTATTTTTACAAAAATATTAAAATACTCTATATTTGTTGGCATGAAACCAAATATTTCAATTATAGTCAGTACATACAATTCTCCGGCATGGCTTGAAAAAGTTATTTATGGGTTTAGTGTGCAGTCTTACAAGGACTTTGAGTTGTTGATTGCCGACGATGGTTCAACAAAACAAACAGCGGATTTAATCACAAGAATACAAAAGGAGGTTGATTTCCCTATTATTCACATATGGCATCCCGACCAAGGGTTTCAAAAAACCATCATCTTAAACAAAACTTTGATACGTACCAACACGGATTATATCATCATGACAGATGGTGATTGCATTCCAAGGAAAGACTTTGTTGAAACCCATTTCAAGCTTCGAGAGGCTGGACGTTTCTTATCGGGTGGTTATCATAAATTACCGATGAATTTATCGAAACTGATTTCAAAAAAGGATATTCTTTCAGGAACTTGTTTCGATGTAAAATGGTTGAAGAAAAACGGAATGGAGTCGTCATTTAAAAATAACAAACTAAGTGCTAAAGGCTTTAAAAGTATTTTTTTAAATTTTATTACACCTACAACACCATCGTGGAATGGACACAATTCATCAGCCTGGAAAAAAGATATTCTGGCAGTAAACGGTTTTGATGAACGAATGGAGTATGGCGGAGAAGACCGTGAACTGGGAGAACGCTTGACAAATAATAATATAAAAGGCAAACAAATCAGATACAGTACCACATGTATTCATTTAGATCACGCCCGTGGATATGTTAACGAAAAGGCTTTGGCAATCAATAAGCAAATTCGTGAACAAACAAAATACAACAAAAGTGTTTGGACGGAATTTGGTATAAAAAAAGACAGTTAAAAAAACTGTCTTTTTTGTACTTTAAACCGCTACGTTATGTTCGCGCAGCGCATCGTTTAACGACGTTTTCTTATCGGTACTTTCTTTACGCGTTCCGATAATCAACGCACAAGGAACCTGATATTCACCCGCAGGAAACTTTTTGGTATAAGAGCCCGGAATCACTACGGAACGTTCTGGCACATAACCTTTGATTTCTATCGGAGTTTCGCCGGTAACGTCAATGATTTTAGTAGAAGCAGTTAAAACCACATTGGCGCCTAAAACCGCTTCTTTGCCTACACGAACACCTTCTACTACAATACAACGAGAACCAACAAAAGCATTATCTTCAATAATAACAGGTGCAGCTTGCAAAGGTTCTAAAACACCACCAATACCAACGCCACCAGACAGGTGAACGTTTTTACCAATTTGAGCACAAGAACCAACGGTAGCCCAGGTATCCACCATCGTACCTTCATCTACATACGCACCAATATTGACATACGAAGGCATCAAAATCACACCCGAAGAAATATACGCTCCGTGACGTGCTACCGCATTTGGAACCACACGAATACCTTTTTGTGAGAAATTCTTTTTCAAAGGTATTTTATCGTGGTATTCAAAAACGCCAGCCTCCATTGTTTCCATTTTTTGTATTGGAAAATAAAGCACTACAGCTTTTTTAACCCATTCATTAATTTTCCAACCTCCTTCGATCGGCTCCGCTGTACGCAGGCTTCCTTCGTCAATTAAATCAATAACGGTTCGAATTGCATTTTGAGTGTCTTCATGCTGCAACAAATCTCGGTTGTCCCAAGCTTGTTCAATACTTTTTCTTAATAATTCCATTTAGCTTTATAATTAGATTATTTAAAACGTTCAAAGTGTGCTTTTTCAAGCATTTCTCGGTGGTCAGGATGTGCGATACTAATCAGTAATTTCGAACGTTGCTCCATATTTTTTCCATAGAGATTGACAACACCGTATTCGGTAACCACATAATGCACATGTCCACGAGTGGTTACTACTCCAGCGCCCTGTTTTAATAAAGGAGTGATTTTTGAAACACCTTTTCCTGTGACAGAAGGCATAGCAATAATTGCTTTTCCTCCTTCGGAAAGCGAAGCACCTCTCATAAAATCCATTTGCCCTCCAATTCCTGAATATTGATAAGTACCAATAGAATCGGCACATATTTGTCCTGTCAAATCAAGCTCCAAGGCAGAGTTGATTGCTACCACTTTAGGGTTTTTTCGAATGGCAGCGGTATCGTTGACGTGAGCTACATTCATAAAGGAAATCGTGGGATTATCATCCACAAAATCATAAAGCCTTTGAGTCCCTGCTACAAAAGCGGTTACTGTTTTTCCAGTATGAATCTTCTTTTTTTCATTTGTAACCACACCTTTGTGTATCAATGGAATAAGTCCATCAGAAAACATTTCTGTATGAACACCTAAATCTTTATGATTCATTAAATTACTCAAAACAGCATTTGGAATAGAACCAATACCTGCTTGAAGAGTGGAACCATCTTCGATTAATTCGGCTACATTTTTACCAATTTGCATGGAAACCTCATCGTTACAATTATAATCCACAGAAAGTAGATCTGTTTCATGCCATACCATAGCGTCAAGTTTTGAAACATGTACAGAAGAATCCCCATGTGTTCGTACCATTTTAGGATTGACTTGAGCAATTACGGTTTTTGCTTCACGAACAGCAGTCCATGCCGCGTCTATCGAAGTTCCCAATGAACAATAACCATGGCGATCAGGTGGTGAAACATGAACAATAGCTACGTCTAATGGAAGTGCTCCATTGGTAAACAACCTTGGAATTTCGCTCAAAAAAATAGGAATATAACCACCATGGGAACTATTTGCCCACTCTCGAATGTTTGCAGAAACAAAAAGTGAATTGAAATAAAATGAATCTAAAATTTCAGGCTTCTTCCAATCGATGTGACCAAAAGTGCTGATAGAGACTAACTCTACATTTTTAAGAGTACCTGCTCGTTTAAAAAGTGCTTCAATCAAATGAAGTGGAGTTGCAGCACTCCCATGTAGGAAAACTCGGTCTCCACTTTTTACTAATTGGACGGCTTCATCTGCCGGAATGTAAGTTGGCATACAGTATTTATTATTTTTTTAGCAGTTTCAATTGTCTTTTACCTTTAAATTGAACTAAAAAATAATGTTAAATTAAAAGACATAAAACAATAACAACCAATACATTAACAAAATTTAACTAAAATTATTATAATTTTAATGTGACCTAAACACATTTTTAGTGTCTAATATAATAGAACATTGTTCTAAAAAAATTTTCTTATAACAAGCTTTAAAACCTTTTGCAAAGTTATTAAATAAATACAAGAGTATTATATTTAAACAGAACGAAACTGGGAATGCTTAGAAAAAGAAAATAGTTGTTGTTTGATAATAAAGCTGTCTAATTAGACAGCTTTATTTTTTAAACTAAAGAATAGCTATCACTTAGCCCCGTCATTTAAAAACTTTCTAAAATCAAAGAAATTTTGAGGTGCTACTCCGTGACCTACAGGATATTCTTTGTATTCGTATTGAATGTTAAATTCTTTTAGATAGTCTGGCGTCTTTCTTGCCCATTCCACAGGTATGACCTGATCTGATGAACCATGTGAACAAAAAACACTCAAATGCTTGTAGGCACTTAAATCTTGTTTTGGTGTCATAATTTCAGAATAAAAATAGCCACTCAACGCAACTACTTTATTAATTTTTTCTGGATAAGTTATTGCAATTGCGTAACTTAAAATGGCTCCTTGTGAAAAACCAATCAAGTTCACGTCTTTTGAATCGATTGGATATTTTTCACAAACTTCATCGATAAACTTCACCAATAAATCTCGAGATTGTACCGCTTGGGCATCATCTGTAAACTTATTCATATCTGCATCAAAGTTTATAGCATACCAAGCATAACCATACGGCGGCATGGCATGCGGTGCCTGAACCGAAATCACAAAATAAGTATCGGGCAATTCAGAAGCGAATGAAAATAAATCCTCCTCGTTACTTCCATAGCCGTGTATCAATAGCAACAGAGGATTTTTGTCATGAATAACTTTTGGTTGTTGAATCAAGTAATTTAGTGTTTCTTTTTGCATTATTTATTTTTATTTTTTGGTGTAAATATTTTTTGAATCCAAGCTCCAATAATTGGCAACGATTTATATTCATTATTGATTGCTCCAGAAAAACTATAAAACCATAGAATGAATAAAAACAAATTAAAGCCGTAAAAGGCATACTGATTAGGTATCATCGCCACCAATGCGCCTAATAAAAAGTACAAGCAAACCAATCCAAAAGATTGTTTAATGTAAAAACGACCAAAAGGGTCTCTGTCTTCTTGGTTGATAAACCACGCTATAATCGGTCCCAAAAAAGTGAGGTGTGCAATAATCGCTGCGAGCTTTCCGTCTTTTGTTGGTTTCATTATTTAAGTATTAATTGGTTATTGTTAAAAATACCGTAAACCCATCCTTTCATCGATTGGTTTAAAAAAGCAGAGTTTTTTGATTTAGACAAAATATTTTCAGTGGTAAACACCCAATCTTTATCAGGGTTGAACAATGTTAAGTCAGCCTTTGCTCCTATTTTAATTTCCGGTTTTTCATTTAAAAGCATTGTTTTGGCATGGGTGAGTTTATTTACGACTATTTCCAACGGAAACAAACGCAACAAAGCACCAAAAGCAGATTCCAAACCAATGGTTCCGTCTTTTGCCAAATCAAATTCCATCTTTTTATGCTCGATATCCAAGGGATAGTGATCCGATGTAATCCAATCTATTGTACCGTCTAAAACTCCTTTAACCAGTGCCTGTCGATGAACTTCGTCTCTTAATGGTGGGTCAACTTTGAAACGTGTATCAAACCCCTCCAGCACTTCGTCTTTCAACGCCAAATTATGAACTGCTACACTGCAACTTACTTTTAATCCTTTTGCTTTTGCTTCCCGGATCAAATCCACTGCTTTGGCAGTAGAGATTGTGGGTAGGTGCATTTTCCCTCCGGTATATTCCAATAAAAACAGATTTCGAGCTACAATCAAATCTTCTGCAAGCGCAGGAGAACCTTTCAGACCCAAACGAGTAGAAACAATTCCTTCGTGCACCACGCCTTTACCTTTCACCGTAGATTCGTTGCAAAAAGCCATTGCAATTCCGTCGAAATCCTGCACATATTGAAGCGCAATTTTCAGTAAATTAGCATTGGAAATACTCTTTTTATAATCGCCAAAAGCAATCGCACCTGCGTTTTTCATATCAAACATTTCGGACAAGTCGTTTCCTTCTTGATTTTTTGTTAAAGCTCCGATGGGATGTAAAGAAACAGCGTGATTTTCGGCTTTAGATTTAAGGAAACTAACGATACCCTGATTATCAACAACTGGAAACGAAGCTGGCTGATGCGCAACGTGTGTAAACCCACTTTTAGCTGCAGTATTTAACCCATTTTCAATGCTTTCACGCTCTTCAAAACCAGGCACTCCAAAAAAGACCGAGGCATCCATCCAACCATTTGAAATATGTAAATTTTCAAGTGAAATTTCTTTAGAGTCTTTTACGTTAAGATTGGGTGCAATGTCACTAATTCTCCCATTGTCTATCTTAATATCCACCATTTTGTTATGAAACTCACTGGATTTATCAATGATAGTTGCGTTTTTTATGATGATACTCATTGGTTTGTTAATTGAAAAGTTACTAAAATTAGTTAAGCCTACTTTTGTGACTCACAAGGCAAAATTAAACATATATTCTGGTAAAGCATCATAGTTTTTTTGTTTAAAATTAATAGGAGTTTTCTTTATAACTTTTGTTGTAAGTTTCATTTAAAAAACACGAAACTTTAAATTATTTTTCTTATATTAGCACGTTAAATTTATAGAAACAAAATTAGATTAAAATATGACGTCTGAAGGAGAAAAGTTAATTCCTATTAACATCGAAGATGAGATGAAGTCCGCATACATTGACTATTCAATGTCTGTGATTGTTTCCCGTGCACTACCAGATGTTCGGGATGGATTAAAACCTGTTCACCGCCGTGTTTTGTTCGGTATGCATGATTTAGGTATTACTTCGAATCGTCCACATAAAAAATCGGCAAGAATTGTCGGTGAAGTTTTGGGTAAATACCACCCACACGGAGACTCTTCGGTGTATGATGCTATGGTTCGTATGGCTCAAGATTGGAGTTTGCGTTATTTATTGGTTGACGGACAAGGTAACTTTGGTTCTGTGGACGGCGACAGTCCAGCTGCGATGCGATACACAGAAGCGAGAATGAAAAAAATCTCGGAAGAAATTTTAGCAGACATCGATAAAGAAACTGTTGACTTTCAATTAAACTTTGACGACACTTTGGAAGAACCCAAGGTAATGCCTACTAAAATTCCAACTTTACTCATCAACGGAGCTTCTGGAATTGCAGTGGGGATGGCTACAAACATGGCGCCTCATAATCTAAACGAGATTATTGACGGTACTTTGGCATACATCGACAACAACGATATTGAAGTCGACGAATTGATGCAGCATATCAAAGCTCCAGATTTCCCTACTGGCGGTGTCATCTATGGCTACGAAGGTGTAAAAGAAGCTTATAAGACCGGAAGAGGGCGAGTAGTGATGCGCGCCAAAGCCATTATTGAGGAAGTGGACGGAAGAGAATGTATCATTGTTACAGAAATTCCTTATCAGGTTAATAAAGCTGAAATGATTAAGAAAACAGCGGACCTGATAAACGAAAAGAAGATTGATGGAATCTCAACTATACGTGACGAATCAGACCGAAAAGGAATGCGTATCGTTTATGTATTAAAGCGTGAAGCTGTTCCAAATATTGTACTGAATATGTTGTACAAATTTACGCAACTTCAATCCTCGTTTAGCATCAATAATATTGCATTGGTCAATGGTCGTCCGGAACTCCTGGATCTTAAAGATTTAATCTACCACTTCGTTGAACACAGACACGATGTAGTCACCCGAAGAGCTGAATTTGAATTAAGAAAAGCTCAGGAACGCGCACATATCTTAGAGGGATTAATCATTGCATCAGACAATATCGATGAGGTTATCGCTATCATTCGCGGTTCAAAAAATGCAGATGAAGCTCGTAGTCGTTTGATAGAGCGCTTTTCTTTATCAGAAATTCAAGCTAGAGCCATCGTTGAAATGCGCTTACGTCAATTAACGGGACTGGAACAAGAAAAACTGCGTGCTGAATACGAAGAAATAATGAAATTGATCAACCATTTACAGGAATTATTGGCAAGCAAAGAAATGCGAATGAACCTAATTAAAGAGGAACTGATCGAAATCAAAGATAAATACGGAGATCAACGTCGTTCTACCATAGAATATTCTGGTGGAGAAATGAACATCGAAGATTTAATTGCAGACGAACAAGTTGTAATAACAATTTCACATGCTGGTTACATCAAACGCACCCCTTTAACGGAATACAAAACACAAAACAGAGGTGGTGTTGGACAAAAGTCTGCTGGAACGCGCGATCAAGATTTCTTGGAACACATGTACGTAGCGACTAATCACCAATACATGCTGTTCTTTACTCAAAAAGGAAAATGCTTCTGGCTTAGAGTTTATGAAATTCCTGAAGGCTCTAAACAAGCCAAAGGTCGTGCGATTCAAAACCTAATCAATATTGAAAGTGATGATAAAGTAAAAGCTTTCATTTGTACACAAGATTTACGTGATGAGGAATACATCAACAATCATTTTATTGTAATGTGTACCAAAAAAGGTCAAGTAAAGAAAACCTCTTTGGAACAATATTCTCGTCCACGTCAAAATGGTATCAACGCTATCACTATCAAAGAAGACGATGAGCTACTGGAAGCAAAATTGACCGATGGAAATTCAAAAGTCTTGATTGCTGCCAAAAATGGTAAAATGGTCCGCTTTGATGAATCAAAAACCCGCCCGATGGGACGAACCGCTTCAGGTGTTCGAGGTATTAAATTAAATGACGAAAACGATGAGGTAATCGGATTGGTTACCGTTTCTGATTTAAATTCTGAAATTTTAGTAGTTTCCGAAAATGGGTATGGAAAACGTTCGGCCTTAGAAGCTTATCGTGAGACAAACCGCGGTGGAAAAGGAGTTAAAGCAATGAATATTACTGATAAAACAGGAGCTTTAATATCTATTAATTCAGTGACAGACAACGACGACTTGATGATCATCAACAAATCGGGCTTAACGATTCGTTTACGTGTGTCTGATCTAAGAGTTATGGGACGTAATACGCAAGGAGTTCGATTGATTAATATCAAAGGAAACGACTCAATAGCGGCTGTCGCTAAAGTAATGAGAGAAGAGGATGAAGAAATCGAAATGGACGATGAACTTAAAAAAGACCTTTTAGCAGTGGACGAAAACGACGTTCTTGAGGATGTCGTTGACGAACCAGAAGAGGAAGAAGATATCGACCTAGAAGATGAAGAAGAAAACAATGAAGAATAGTATTTTAATAATGAGCACGTTTGTATTAACGTGCTCTTCTTCTTTTGCTCAAAAAGAAGAATTGAAAGATTTAGAACGTGCCTTCAAAAAAAATAATACCGAAGAAGCTCGCTTAATTCTAAATAAAATCGAAGAGCATCTCCCCGATGCTTCAGACGATCAAAAAGCGGCTTATTATTATTACAAAGTACAATACGAAACCCGTGAACTCGACTCGGAAAAGGAAAATAACTTCGATAAACGCGCACAAGCTATTTCAAGTATTAATCGTTTGATTGCATTTGAGAACGAGACCAAAAGCAAAAAGTACACTTCTCAAATAATGAGCATTAAAAATGAACTTTTAGCGAAAATTGTAAATGAAGCTATTCAAAATAACAGCGCCAATGATTTTAAAAAATCGAGTCGATTGTTTGAACAAGCTTTTCGCCTCAGCAAATCAGACACCATGTATTTGTATTATGCAGCGTCAGATGCTGCCAATGGTAGAGACTACGATTTTGCAGAAAGTAAATACAAAGAATTAATTGCACTCAATTTTGATGGTCGCTCGGAAAATTATGTAGCAACCTCTGAACTCGACGGCAAGGTCCAGTCTTTCGGAACCGATATGAAAGCCCGTGATTTGGCAGTAAAAAATGGAACGCACAACAATCCAGAAACAGAACGTTCAAAAACTGTTCGACCTGAAATTTATTACAACCTAGGATTGATTCTCTTGAACAAACAAAATTATTCAGAAGCCGAAGAAATTGTTGTAAAAGCGCATGAATTAGCCCCTAATAATATCAATGCCTTGATGAATGTTTTGATGCTTTATTACAACACGAATCGAATCGATGTCTATGAGGATTACGCTAAAAAAGGATTGGAAAACTTTCCAAAAAATGAGAACCTGCTTTATAATTTAGCAGTCATTCATTTAAACAATGAAAAGCATGAACAGGCTCGAAACTTTTTCAATCGCATCATCGATAACAATCCAACGCATTTTGAAAGTTTAAGAGAATTGGGCAACCTTGAACTTCAAGAAGACGTTGAGATTACCACACAAATCAATGCGCTTCCTAATACCATCGCTTCAGATGTAAAACGAGAAGAATTGATGAAAAGGAAAAGAACCATTTATGAAAATGCTTTAAAGTATTTTTTGAAAGCACAAAAAGTGAACGATAAAGATTCGGGATTAAACGAATTGATAACTCAAATTCAAGGTTTTTTGAATAAACAATAAAAAGCTTTTCCAAAAAAACCGCTGTAATTTAATCTAAATTACAGCGGTTTTTCTTTTGGAATAATTTCTCTAAATTATTTTTTATATTTCACTTCAATTTC
>Ga0079223_10002676_pt1 | contig 11076 bp, 12 predicted proteins | sample Stecom2011_FD_75072 | JGI IMG/M metagenome (GOLD analysis project Ga0079223, IMG submission 75072) | Agricultural soil microbial communities from Utah to study Nitrogen management - Steer compost 2011 | ecosystem: Environmental > Terrestrial > Soil > Agricultural land | place: USA: Utah...
AGTACAGACAAAGCCAGTGCTGCGGTGGTAGATAATGATGAAGTTGGTGGCGAAAAGCCGGGAATTACCAATAAAAGATTGGATAATGCAATAAACAGGAACAGCGTGCCGGCAAAGTACATCACGTGGCGTGCCGAGTTTCGGGTAACCTCCTCGATCTGGCTCTGAATCAGCTTTACGATCACTTCCAGCGCTGTGCGCCAGCGGTTTGGAGGCACGTCCGGGCGAAGATTACGGGTAATCAGCATCGAAATGCCCACCAGCAGCGCCATGACAATCCAGGTGTTGACGATGGTAGCGTTAACTTTCCAGCCTGCCAGAGTGAATACGATGATGTCGTCGGGGGTAAGCTGCATTATGCGCCCTTGTATTCGGAGGTGGAGGGATTGGCAGTGGTGGGTGCCTTGCTAACTCTGGCCCAGAGCACGGCAATCAGCCGCGCCAGGAAAAACGCCAGTGCATAGCCGGCTATAGCCCAGTTACTTCCTGCGGAGGCGGTTACCTGAAAACCAATCGCAAGCAGTATGGCAATCCGGCAGAACGAACTCGTCATCAGCCAGAGAGCGGGCCGGCCAGAGTTCAGGGCGCGTCGCATACCCCAGGCCAGTCCTGCGAAGAACAGGGCGCTAACGGGCAAACCGAAAGAAAACCCCACCAGTACCGCTTGCCAGTCAACTGTTATCATCGCTTACCTCCTTTCTGGTCCGGCCCTTCTTTCCCGATCCAGCTCCAGGCAATAATGCCACCGATAACGACACCACCTAGGATCAGGGCAATGGGCCAGGAAAAGGTCTGGGGTGCCACCTTGTTCAGCCATAAGCCCAGAAATGCGCCACCGACGGTGGGCACGGCGACCGACCAGCCGATAATCCCGAACGCGCCCAATCCCCGCAAAGGGCTGACTCCCGGTTCATTGCGTGCACGTTTCATGCGTTCGGCACTACGGCGGATATCTTCTGCGGAGCGGTCGTTTTTCGTACTCATACCGTTGGTTTCCGCAAGTCACCAAAGCGCCGCACTATGCCTGCCTCAAGCCGGGACAACGCCGACCGGGCCACCCGCTCTTCCTCATCCACTTCCATAAACGCGGCCTGTATGGTCTCGTGCAGGGAGTCGAGATTCTCGCCCTGAACGCCACGGCGTATTGCAATATCTACACGATGGCCGGTTTTCATCAGTATGCCTTCGTCAATCCCAAAAAATACTTCCGTACCGTCCGGGGTGGTGAGAATCAGCACGGATGGCACCAGCGCAGTAACAAAATCAGTATGATTGGGAAGCATACCGAAAGCACCATTTTCTGCAGTGGCATACAGCCGTTGTACGCTACCCTCAAATAACAGGCGGGTGGGAAGCCGCAGCGTTACCTGCATGGTGTCGGCAAGGCTCATGATCTGGCCTCCAGATCTTTCAGCGAGCCAATCATGTAGTAGTCGGTTTCATTATCGTGAAATTCAGTCTGGTTCAGGATGGTTTCGCAGCCGTCCAGGGTGTCTTTGATGGACACGCGCCTGCCGCTGTCGCCAGTAAGAGCGCCAACGGTAAAAAACGGTTGGGTGAGGAAGCGTTCAAGCCGCCGTGCCCGCGCTACGCTGGCCCGATCGGAGGCTGCAAGTTCTTCCATGCCAAGCATGGCAATAATGTCGCGCAGGTCTTCATACTCAGCCAGTGTGCGCCGCACCGCCCGGGCGATGTCGTAATGGCGTTGACCAACGATAGCGGGTGTCAGCATAACAGAGGCAGAGCCAAGCGGATCGACCGCCGGATAGAGGCCTTCACTGGCGCGCTTGCGTGATAGCACCACCGAAGCGGAAAGGTGCGAGAAAATATGCGCCGCTGCAGGGTCGGTAAAATCATCTGCCGGCACGTAAACTGCCTGAATTGAGGTGATGGCACCGTTGCGGGTAGAGGTGATGCGTTCCTGCAATGTTGCCAGTTCGGTGGCCAGTGTTGGCTGGTAGCCCACCCGTGATGGCATACGCCCCATCAGACCCGAAACTTCTGAGCCCGCCTGCACGAAGCGGAAAATATTGTCGATGAGCAGCAACACGTCTTGTTTCTGTTCGTCGCGGAAATACTCCGCCATGGTGAGTGCAGTTTTCCCCACCAGAAACCGTACCCCCGGGGCTTCGTTCATCTGGCCGAACAGCATGACCGTTTTGTCCCGCACACCGGCGTCACCCATCTCACGGTATAGTTCTTCCGCTTCCCGCGAGCGCTCACCAATACCGCAGAAGAGGCTCACACCCTGGTAATGCTGAACCGTGTTGTTGATTAACTCGGTGATTAACACGGTTTTGCCTACACCGGCGCCGCCGAACAGACCGGTCTTGCCGCCGCGCTCAATGGGGGAGAGCAGATCGATGGCCTTGATGCCGGTTTCCAGAATATCGCTGTGTATGACCCGGTCTTCCAGCGCGGGTGGGGGCTGGTGAATGGATCGGCGCACGGTGGCGGCAGGGGCAGGCTTGTCATCAATTGGCTCGCCAAACACATTGAGCATGCGCCCCAGCACGGTATCGCCCACTGGAACCTGTATAGGTGCGCCGGTTGACCGTACCGGCATCCCGAGGCCCAGCCCGCGTACAGAGGCCAGTGCCATGCAGCGTACGGCGCCATTATCGAGCAGTGACGTAACCTCCAGTGCCAGTTCGCCAGTGTAGATCAGATCGTGGATACGTGGAGCTGTGCCGGGAAACAGGACATCGACCACGCCGCCACGAATGCCGATGATTTCGCCTGTGTTGTCTTTACCTGTATCAGGGGTCAGACCCAGCTTTTTAATACCGGGATTGCGAACAACCTGTTTCGACATAATTTGGCCAATCAGGGGTTAGAGACCGCATTCGTGATGAGTGTACCTGCACGCCCATCCAGAATGGCTAATGCATCTTCCAGCCGGCCAATACCACTGATGCCTCCTGTCTCTGCAAAATCACAGGCAGCCGTCACTTTTGGTCCCATGGAACCGGCCGGTACATCCAGCAATCTTGCCTGTTTTGGCGTGATCTTGCGAACCGGGGCAGCGGTGGGTGTGCCGAAATCACGATACACCGCATCCACATCGGTCAGCAATAGCAGGGCATCTGCACCTAATTCCCGCGCCAGCAGTGCACTGGCGGCGTCTTTATCGATCACGGCTTCAACTCCGGTCAGGCTGCCGTCGTTACGGCGCAGTACCGGAATGCCGCCGCCACCGGTACAAATAACAACGACGCCCTGATCCAGTAATAGCCGGAGAACGTGGGTATCAGGTATTTCCTGAGGAATCGGAGAGGCAACCACTCTTCGCCACTTGTCACCGTCCCGGGCAATTTGCCAGCCGGCGGCTGACGCGCGAAGTTCTGCTTCAGCCTTATCGTAAACCGGGCCAATGAACTTGGTCGGATTGGTAAAGGCCGGGTCGTTCCGGTCAACAACAATCTGGGTGAGCAACGTTGCCACTGCACGGTCGTGGCCAAGAGCATTCTCCATTTCCTGCTCAATTATGTAACCAATCATGCCTCCGGTTTCAGCACCCAACACATCCAGTGGATAGGCTTCTTCTGGCTTGTAGGCCGCACCCTGTAAGGCCAGTAAACCAACCTGAGGGCCATTGCCGTGAGTAATGACCAGTTGGTGCCCGGCGCGCACCAGTTCGGCCAGTGATTTTGCTGCGATTCGGACATTGGCGCGCTGGGTTTCAGCCGTCAATGGCTCGCCGCGTTTCAACAGGGCGTTGCCGCCCAGAGCTGCAACAATCAGCATAGGGTGCATCCTTTATCAGCAATCAGCGCCGGAGTCAGGCGCCGAGGGTGGCCACCAGCACGGCTTTGATGGTGTGCAGGCGGTTCTCTGCCTGATCAAAAACAATGGATGCCGGGCTCTCGAAAACCTCGTCCGTCACTTCCATAGCCTCAATGCCGAATTCGGCATGAATTTCTTTGCCTATGGTTGTTTCGGTATTATGAAACGCCGGCAGGCAGTGCATGAATCGGGCACGGGGATTGCCGGTTTTCTTCATGACCGCTGCGTTCACCTGATAAGGCAGCAACAGCTTTATCCGTTCACCCCACTTCTCGGTAGGCTCACCCATAGACACCCAGACATCAGTGTAGACAAAATCGACCCCTGCAACGGCGGCATCCACGTCATCCGTTATGGTAATTCTGGCGCCGGTCTCCCGTGCAATTGCCTGAGCTTCATCCCGGGAAGCCTGGCTTGGCCAGCAGGCTTTTGGTGCGCACAGGCGGACATCCATGCCCATTTTTGCCCCACCGAGTAGCAGGCTGTCGCCCATATTGTTGGCGGCATCTCCGAGAAAAACATAGGCTATTTCGTGCAGTGGTTTCTCAACATGCTCCTGCATGGTAAGAAAGTCGGCCAGAACCTGGGTTGGGTGAAACTCATTCGTCAGTCCGTTATAAACGGGCACTCCGGCGTATTCGGCCAGCTCTTCAACTATCTTCTGGCCAAAACCGCGGTACTCGATGGCATCGTAAATCCGACCGAGAACCCGCGCGGTATCTTTTACTGATTCCTTATGGCCAATGTGGGTACCTGTGGGGCCAAGATAGGTTACTTTTGCACCCTGGTCATAAGCCGCCACCTCAAAACCTACCCGTGTGCGAGTAGAGTCTTTTTCAAAAATCAGGGCAATTTCCTTATTGTTAAGCTGCGGTACCTCGGTGCCGGCATATTTGGCTGCTTTCAGATCTGCGGATAGTTTCAGTAAATAACTGATTTCACGGGGGGAAAAGTCCCGCAACGTCAGGAAGTGACGACTTTTCAGGTTAAACGCCATGGCTTTTGTCCTTTACGTTCAGGTTGCATCGCGAATTGTCGGGCAGCTCATGCAGCGCCCACCGCCACGGCCACGGCCAAGCTCGGCACCTGGAATGGCCAGCACCTCAATGCCCGCTGCCCGAAGGGCTGCATTGGTATCATCGTTGCGGTCGTAGCCAATGACGACGCCCGGGCTGAGTGCCAGCACGTTGTTGCCATCATTCCACTGTTCACGTTCACGCTCTGCCGGATCATTTCCGCCTGTTGGAACAACCTCCAGGGATTTGTAGCCAAGAACGTCAGCAACCACACTAAACAACGGTCGTCGGTCCTGTTTGAAGGAAAGGTGTTTTTTGCCCTTGCCAGGGTAGAGATCGTAGCAAACGACCTCGTCTGCCACTTCCTTAAAGGCAGTCACAACGTTGGCACCACAAAAGGTAAAAATGGTGTCCAGGTGCATCGCTGCGCGGGATTTCGGAATCTGACACGCGACAACCCGCTCCGCTACGCCCTGTTCAAACAGTGCGTTCGCCAGTTGTCCGACAGCTTGTGGTGAAGAGCGTTCCCCCATACCCACAAGTACGGCACCGTTACCCACGGGCATAACATCGCCGCCCTCAAGGGTAGCTCTGCCATGATTTTTCAGAGGATCACCCCAAAGCACGTTTACTTTTCTGACAAATGCCGGATGAAACTGGTAGATGCCTGCCATCAACAGAGTTTCAGGTTGGCGTGCAGGCCAATACATGGGGTTAAGAGTAACACCACCGTAGATCCAGGAGCTGTTATCTCTCGCAAATAAATAATTAGGCAACGGGGGCAGAACAAATCCATAACGCCCAAGGTGATTACCGAAAAGTCCGGTCGGATCAAATGGCAAATCCGCTACTACAAGACCGCCAATCAGATATTCCGAAAGCTTGCTGCCGGGAAGCTCATCCATCCAGGCACGCAGATCGGAAATCATCCCGACACCGATTTCGTTCCAGGTAATTCGCTGATCAAGAATCCATTTTCGGGCTTCGGGAATGTCCAGGGTTTCTGCCAGCAATTCGTTAACATCCAGTACCTCGACACCCCGGTCACGCATCAGGCCAGAAAATACATCGTGGTCTTTTTGTGCCTGTTTCACCCAGAACACATCATCAAAAAGCAAAGCGTCACAGTTGGACGGTGTCAGCCGCCGGTGCGCGAGACCCGGACGGCAAACAATAACCTGTCGCAGTTTTCCGGTTTCAGAATGCACTCCCAGTGTATGTTCAGACATAACTTAATTCTCCATTGGTGTGGATTCACCGCAATTTCGTAAGTGTCAAAACAGTGTCGCAGCACTGATGACGACCGAAATGAAAATGGTAAGAATCAACAGTAAAGGCCAGATAAAAGCGATCCAGCGATCATAGGACACCCGGCCAATCGCCAGTCCACCGACAACGACAGCAAAGGTGGGGTTGATCAGGTTCACCAGGCCATTGGCAGACTGATAGGCCGTGACAACCAGGTCGCGTCCGACATTGGCGAAGTCGGCCAGCGGCGCGAGAATGGGCATGGATAGAACCGCCAGCCCTGAGGACGATGGCACAAAGAAGCTCATGCCCACTTCAATCCAGAACATCAGATTAATAAACGCAAGCTCGGGTAGCCCACCAAGGGAAGTCTCTGCGCCATGCAGAATGGTGTCGGCAATCATTCCATGATCCATGATCACCACGATGCCTCTCGCCAACCCTACAACCAGGGCAACACCGAGAAGATCCCGGGCACCATCAACAAAGCTGCCAGTAAGCTTTTTCTCACCAAGACGGGCAACGATACCGATGACAATGGCCGAGCCGAAAAACAGCGCGCCCATACGGTCCATCCACCAGTCCTGTGATGAGACGCCCCAAATCATCACGGCGAACGTTGCCGTGAAGATTAGTAAAGCAACAATTTGAGTTTTACTGAGAGTGGCGTTGTCGAAACCATCCCCATGCTCACTGAGAAAGATCTTGCGGTGGGCGTCCCACTGCTTAGCAACTACAGACCGCGATGGATCTGCTTTAACACGGAGGGCATAGCGCATTACGTAGGCGGTGCAAATCAACAACCCGCCAATAAGCAATATAAGCCGTACAATAATGCCATCAGTAAAGGGAATGTGCGCAGCATTTGCCGCAATAACCGTGGCGAAAGGGTTGATGGTGGAGCCAAGCACGCCAATACCGGCACCAATCATAATAATGGCGACGCCGGTAACTGCATCGTAGCCGGCCGCCATCATGACCGGAATCAGAATGGCATAAAAAGCCAGGGTCTCCTCGGCCATGCCATAGGTTGTGCCGCCAATGGCAAACAGGATCATCAGTATGGGGATCATCCAGATCTCCCGACCCTTGAGTTTGCGCATGGCACTGCGTATGCCGGTATCTATGGCTCCGGTGGCGTTCATAACACCAAGAAAACCACCCAGAAATAATACAAACAGGGCAACATCAATGGCGTTGGCTTCATAGCTTACCGGATCATAAAATCCGGCTATGGGCGCCAGCATAATATCGACGAAACCCTGCGGGTTGGGGTCAACGGTCTGGTAGGTGCCAGGCACTGCAACTTCGCGTCCAACGCTTTCATTCATTGCCCGGTCGTACTTACCCGCGGGCACGAACCAAGTTAAGGCTGCGACGAGAATAATCAATAAAAACAGTATGGTATAAGCGGTTGGAAATCGTGTTGCCAAATCGTGTTCAGGATTGCTTTCAGAGCTGTCAGAAGAAGGTTCGGGAGAGTGATTTTGGTCTGTCACAACATGACTCCTTTTCCAGATTAACTGGCTGTAAAGGGATGCCGGCCGCGATAATTCTGAAAACGGCTGTGCGCATATAGCTTCGTTTGAACCGGGTATTCAGAAGAAGGACATCAGAACCTTCTTCAGTCGAGACTACTGAAAAGACGGCATATCGGTATTGATGCATATCATTGAAGAGGAGATGTTTTCCTTTCTGTCCATTGTTAAAAGCCAGCTTGGTGTGGTAACAACATGCACGCCCTGGGTTGGTTAGCACGAACTGAAATCATCTGACAGCCGGATTAATTACTGCTATGAATTTTTCTGAAGTTTATGAACAGGCACTGGTCCGCAAAGGCGGCGAGCAGGCCTTGCAGAGGCTGCTGCCCGGATTGCCGGAAGCCGGTGCACTGAAAGCGCAGGCTGACGACCGCTACTTGTCCGGCGTTACCCGCTGTGTCTTCAAAGCCGGTTTTGTGTGGCGTGTGATTGAAAATAAATGGCCGGGATTTGAAGCGGCCTTTCAGGGTTTTGTGCCGCTGTACTGGCAACAGGTGTCGCCAGACGTACTGGAAGAACTGGTGCGGGATGAGCGCATTGTGCGCAATATGCAGAAGATCCGAACCGTGCCGGACAATGCCCGGATGATTGTTGATGCGTCCCGGGAATATGGCAGCTTTGGTCAGTTTCTGAGCCAGTGGCCTTCGACCGATCAGGTCGGATTGTTGCTCTGGCTCAAACGAAATGGAGCCCGCCTTGGCGGTAATACGGCCCAGTATTTCTTACGCCAGTCTGGCTGGGATGGCTTTATTCTTTCTCACGATGTGGTCACTGCTTTGCAGCGCGCAAAATTACTGGATGCGTCACCAACCAGCAAGAAGGGGCTTGGCCAGGCGCAGAAAGCATTTAATCAGTGGCACGAGGAAACCGGTTTACCCTACAGCCACTTGTCCCGGATTTTGTCCTTTACGGTTAATAACTGAGCTTCCTATTTGAAAGAAGTTTGAAGCCGGGTTCAGGCTCCCGTGTATCCAAAGGTGCTAAAACGTTGAAAGATAAATTTCCTGCCTAAAATTCGCCGCTACCTGATTCCGGCAGGCCACGCCATCAAACTGTAGTTGTTTATCACTGAGTGCCTGTGCAATTTTGTCCAGTGATTGTCTTAACCAACCGCGCGCGACTACCGATGCTCCGGATACTAATCCCATCACAAGCTCTTTCATGCTGGCGTTGCATTTTACAAGCTCTTCCATGGCTTGTTCGACAACATCAACCGTGCGCTCACTGAAACTGTATTTCAGACTGCGCAGTTGATTGTCGTTAAAAAGAATATCAACGATGGTAGCCAGGTCATTTTTTTCCTGTCTCGTGAGCATGTTCAGCGTTCCTTGATTCCTTTCAAGATGTCATTTTCAATTTCTTCCCAGCTAAAATTATTCAATATTACTCGCGAGAATAAATCCGGCTTATCCGGGGAGGAAATCATGATGATGGATTTTTCGAAAGTGTAGGCAATGTAGACAGTTATGTCGTCAATTGACATCACGCTTAAAGTTTTTTCGCCGACGGGGCCAACCGTTATGCGTATTATCCCCTCAAGTTCTTTACGGAATTCAGCGTCGGGAATTGCACTGAGATTGCGCTTAAAAATGTATTCAGGAATCAGATTCATTTGAATTGGTGGGCTATTCCAGGCCTCTGATGTAACTACGCTGGCATAGAGGCCTTTGTTATCGCCGTAAAAAATAAGCTCACCGTCGCTGCCGGCAAATGTGGTGCCAGAAAGTGTTTCGAGAGGAAGTACGATCGGGTGTGCCGTACGATTAATTGTTATGCCGGAAGCAGTTTCTCTTGACTCGACAGGTTTTAGTACATTGAGATTCGAAGAGGCGCAGGCAAGTGTTGAGATGTTGAGTAAAATGATCAAGGCAGCCATGCCGATATATTTCATACACGATTCCGTTCGCAGTTATTTAGTTTACGGCAAGGGATGTTACTTGTTTGTTTGGTTGATGCAACCTGACTCGAACCGTTTACAAAAACAGTAACAACCCCAGCTCACTCAAAACTACACTGGCACCCAGTGCGTCGCCGGTGTATCCACCAAGCTGACGATGCAGGTAGCGCCCCCAAATTACTGCAACCAGTAAAACTGACGCCAGTGCTCCGGCCAACATCAGCGGGGCAAAAACTCCCCCGGCAACGGCCAGAATCACCGTAAAACCAGAGGCGACAGCAAGACGGCTTTTGGAGAAGCCGTCTGCGACTGGCTTGCTCTTGCTCTTATCGGGATCGGTCACATATGGCAGGCAGGCCATTAACAGTAAGGGTGTAAGTCGTGAAATGGCGGGGGCCATTAACAGAGCCAGCCAGATATGCGAGGCATCAAGCAGCAACGCCACTTTCAGGCCAAGAGCCATGATCAGGGCAACTGTGCCATAGGTGCCGATGCGGCTATCTTTCATAATCTCCAGGCGTTTTTCTACCGTGTAACCGCCGCCAAGAGCGTCAACACTATCGGCCAGGCCATCTTCATGGAACGCGCCGGTTATAAACAGGTGCAGGGAAACGACCAGCAAAATAGCTACCAGTGGGCTGAAAGCCATTGTTAATCCGGCATAAATGCCAACATAAAGGCCACCGAGCAGCAGGCCAACCACCGGGAAATACATGCTGCACTGGTTCATCAGGCGCTGGGAGTAATCGATACGTGCCAGCATCGGAATGCGGGTAAGAAATCCAACAGCCAGCCAAAAAGCCTGCCATTCGTTGGTGATTGTGTTCGGCTGGTGATTCACAGATAACTCCGTGGTTTCGGGAGACGAGTATAGTACTTGGTTAGTGCCGGCGAGTCAGATCCGGTGTGGTGCACCAGGCACTTGCTTACTGTGATAAATTTAAGGCAGGTTTTAGATTTCGCTTCATATTTTATTTAGATATATGCTTATGCAGCCTATAAATTACCTTCAGTAGAGGTGAGTGTTGTGAGCAATCCGGTTGTTCAGCCCTTTTTTGACGAGTTTACGAATACCTTTAGCTACGTAATCAAGGATCCGAAGAGCCAGGCTTGCGTTATTCTCGATTCGGTACTGGATTTTGATCCGGCCTCAGGCCGCACGAGTACAGATTCTGCAGATGAGATTGTTGATTATGTGCGTGAACACAATCTGAAGGTTGAGTGGGTTCTGGAAACTCACGTGCACGCAGATCACCTCTCGGCCGCGCACTATTTGCACGATCAGTTGGGCGGTAAAACGGGTATAGGCAGCCATATACAGGAGGCTCAGGAGTTTTTTGGTGAGGTGTTTAACGCCGGTTCTGAATTTGCCCGTGATGGCAGCCAGTTTGATCGGCTGTTTGAGGATGGTGACCGTTTCCTGATTGGCGGCATGGAGTGCCATGTTCTGCACACCCCCGGCCACACACCCGCTTGCCTGACCTATCTGGTCGGTGATGCAGCTTTTGTGGGCGATACCTTGTTTATGCCGGATTACGGCACAGCCCGCTGTGATTTTCCCGGTGGCGATGCTCGCATGCTGTACCGG
>Ga0079223_10002677_pt1 | contig 11075 bp, 9 predicted proteins | sample Stecom2011_FD_75072 | JGI IMG/M metagenome (GOLD analysis project Ga0079223, IMG submission 75072) | Agricultural soil microbial communities from Utah to study Nitrogen management - Steer compost 2011 | ecosystem: Environmental > Terrestrial > Soil > Agricultural land | place: USA: Utah...
TAAAGCCTGTCGTCTGTGGTGTTGGTATTGTAATAATTACTTTCTGTTTGGTTCAAGTGCAACGAAGGGGTAAAAGTAAATTCACTACTTCTGTAAACGGAAATTCCAGCTGGATTGATACCAATGCCGGTGTAATCACCACCTAAAGCACCCATGGCATTTCCCAAGGAGATACTTCGTGCGGTTCCTGATGGTCGCTGCAATGAAAGTCGAAGTGCATCATCTGTGTTTTGTGCTGCAGCTCCAATCGTTGCAGATATGAGAGAAAGTATAATAATATATCTTTTCATAATATTATCTTTTGAGGGTTGTCTTTACAAGCTTTTTGAGTTAATCGGGCAGCTCTATTATTTTGTAATCTAAAATGATTTTGAACGGAATGAGGAGGAGGGATAAGTAATGAGTTTTATATTACTTATCCCTTTATGTTTTTAACTATCTTCTACTTCCACGAGAAGAACTACCGCTGGAACCACTGCTGCGTGAAGGTGAACTGCTTGCCGGCGAACTGCTTCTTGAGGGAGCAGAGTAGCTCGGTGAAGGGCTACTGCTTCTACTTGGGGCAGGTGCGCTATAGCTTGATCCCGATGATCTGGATGGCGAACTAATAGTCCCCGATGACCTAGATGGAGTACTCCTTTGTTGTGTACTACTACCTCCTCGTTGATAGGTTACAGGAGCGGTGCTTCTGCTAGGTGCTGCTTGTCGCTCATTGGTTGATGGAGAGGAGGGACTTGTAGTGACTGTTCCTCTGGTTGGCGATTGTGTTGCACTTTTGGTTACACCACTTGATTGAGTTTGAGTTGTTGAACTTGATGAAGGTGTTCTTGTATTTACACTTTGAACAGTTCCAGTGCTTTGACTACTTCTTGTTTGACTGGGTGTTCTGGTGTAAGTAGCTCTATTATAAACAGGTCGGTTGTTACTTTCTGTTTCACTATAAGTAGGTGTGTAACTACGCCTTGTTGTTTGTTGTGCAACATCCCCTTGCGCAGTGGTTCGTGATGCTCTGGTAGTAGTAGAGGTTACACTAGATCTTACTGTTCCATCATTAGATCTGGAGGCTCTACTTTCGCCACTTTGAGTTGTTCTGCCACTACTTGAAGTTCGTGCATTAGGGGAAGAAGTTGATCTCTGATTTACCGAAGCTCGAACGTTTCCACTCACACCACCTCTTGGTGTACTACTTGTTCGTGCATTGGAACTCATACCACTTCGTGGACCTCTATAAATATCACGTGAGGCTATTGAGCTATGTATCCCATTGTAGTATCCATGGTAATATCCATGATAATAATTGTTATAATAGGGATAGTTCCAAGCACTGTACCCATAATAGTAGGGGCTATAGTAGTTGTAACCAAAACCATAGTTCCAGCCAAATCCATAGTTCCAATGACTGTATGGGTAGCCATAAGACCAGCCAAAATGGAACGATGGACGACTCCAACTGTTGTAGTAGTAATAATCATACCAGCGGTTGGTCCAGGTGGGGAAGGCATAGGCATAATTTCCATCCACATACACATTCCAATCGTAGTTGTTATAATAAACTACTTCACTATAAAAAGGGGAGTAGTAGGGGATACGAACAGCAGGGCTATGAAAACGGATCAGCCTTTCAGCATAATCTCTATCCATTGAACTACCTTCAAAACCATCTATCCAATAACCTGTCTCATCGTTATAATAGACGAGTTCATCAACATCTTTTTGGTTTTCATCGCTCAAAATAGCTGCATACTCTTCTTGTATTTGTGAAAAATCTCTTTGATCTTCACTCTTTCTATTTTGGCTTTGATAAACTTGTTGTTGAGTAGTGGCATCTCTATATTCTGCCTTCTTTTCATCTTGCGTGAGAGATGGAACTGGCGAAAAAGCTTCTGATAAACTTTCTCTGGTTTCACCGGGTACATAATATATGTCGTCGTAGTATACACCTGGTCCTGAAAGCTGACTGCTGCTGCCACAAGACCCCAGCAATAAGGTTGCTGCTATTGCGATGGTTAAATTAATTGTTTTCATAATTTTTCCTCCTCATTGGTTCACCTAAGTAAGAGCAAATCTTGTACCAAGATGTTCTATTTTACATTCTGTTTCAAATAGATATTGGCTTTCTATAGAATGAAGCCTTACAGAACCTAGCAATTACGTAAATATCCTAAAAATGTTTGATCTTCTTTCCTTTATTTCATGGAATTTTAGAGATTGACTCTTTCTTTAAAAAATAATAAGTTTTAAAAATGATTTTATCAGAGTATAATTATTATTGTGTATGACAAGCAAGCTGTTGCACTTAACGTTTAATTATAAACTGCTGATTACAATGTAGAACAAACAAATTACAAGTTAAAATCCATTTGCTGTATTCAGCAGATGAGCCTTTTTTGGTTACTTGTCGAAACTTTTAAATAAAAACGCAAATCTGATCTCTAACCTTTATTTCTTTTAATCGCTTATTGAGCTTATAATCTATCAAACCAGCATCGACTAAAACAAAGGTCGCCCAATTTTACTGAAATATGGGTGATTATTTCTATTTTTGCAGTTTCCTATTGATAAGTTTTTTTAGGATCAATGTTTTACTTCCATTCTGATTGCAAGCAATTCAGAAAACTTAAGAGTATAAAAATTTATGGCAAAAGTATTGACGAGCCGTGCGGAGAATTATTCGCAATGGTACAACGATTTAGTGATAAAAGCTGATTTGGCAGAAAACTCCGCAGTGAGAGGTTGTATGGTTATTAAACCTTATGGTTATGCCATTTGGGAAAAGATGCAGCGAGCTCTTGACGATATGTTTAAAGAGACGGGACATGTGAATGCTTATTTCCCACTTTTTATTCCAAAATCTTTTTTCAGCAAAGAGGCTGCTCACGTAGAAGGTTTTGCAAAAGAGTGTGCAGTGGTAACTCACTATCGATTGAAGAATGATCCCGATGGCAAAGGAGTGATAGTCGATCCCGATGCAAAATTAGAGGAAGAATACATTGTTCGTCCCACTTCCGAAACCATAATTTGGCATACATATAGAAACTGGATTCAATCTTATCGCGATCTCCCCATATTAATCAACCAGTGGGCTAACGTGGTGAGATGGGAAATGCGTACCCGACTTTTTTTACGTACGGCTGAGTTTTTATGGCAAGAAGGTCATACTGCCCATGCCACCAAGGAGGAGGCTATCGAAGAAACGGAAACCATGCTTAAAGTGTATGCAACATTTGCTGAAGAGTGGATGGCTATGCCCGTAATTCAAGGATATAAATCAGAGAGTGAGCGATTTGCTGGCGCACTTGAAACTTTAACTATTGAAGCATTGATGCAAGATGGAAAAGCGCTTCAAAGTGGAACTTCACATTTTTTAGGACAGAATTTTGCCAAAGCATTTGACGTGAAATTTGCCACTGCCGAAGGCAATGAAGAATATGTCTGGGCTACTTCTTGGGGCGTTTCCACCCGATTGATGGGCGCATTGGTGATGGCTCATTCCGATGACAATGGATTAGTTTTGCCTCCGAAATTGGCCCCCATTCAGGTAGTGATTGTTCCTATCTATAAAAAGCCTGAGGAGTTGGAAGAGATTTCTGCCGTAGTAAATAAAATTGTGGCTACGCTCAAAGCTAAAGGTATATCTGTAAAGTTCGATAACGACGATAAGCGCAAGCCAGGATGGAAGTTTGCCGAATATGAGCTGAAAGGCGTGCCTATTCGCTTGGCTGTTGGACCACGTGATCTTAAAAATGGAACCATCGAAGTGGCTCGACGAGATACTTTAACCAAAGAGACTATGCCTGTGGATGGAATTGAAGATAAGCTTGAAGCACTGTTGGATGATATTCAAGCCAATATCTATAAAAAGGCACTCTCTTTTCGCGAAGAGATGACTACAAAAGTGGATGATTACGATGAGTTTAAGAGACTGTTAGATGAAAAAGGAGGCTTTTTCCTTTGCCATTGGGATGGTACCGCCGAAACTGAAGACTTGATTAAGACCGAAACTAAAGCCACCATTCGTTGTATCCCTATTGATGCACCAGATGAAGAAGGCAAATGTATGGTTACAGGAAATCCATCTACAAAAAGAGTGGTTATGGCGAGATCATATTAGAAGTTGCCTAAAATAACGAATTTATGTACCTATCTTACAGAAAAATGTGAAGCTAAGTAGCTTATTGAGCATGCAGAAAATGTAGCATCTAAAAAAATATTTTATAAATGGTAGGCAGAGGTTTTTGACGTTATACAGACTATCAATAAAAAAGAGGCAATCTAAAAATATAGGTTGCCTCTTTTCGTTGTTTGTTGAAGTCTAAAGTTCTCGAAATCTGCTTTTTAATTAATGATGGGTACTCCCTGTGTTGTCATGACAACTTTCTTAATGAGCCCATTTTCATCATATTCTAATTTGTCAATGCAAACACTTCTTCTAAAGGGACCGCCATCAGGTAATCCTGCCGTGTGATATACAAAGTAATCGTTGTTTTTAAAAGTAATGACTGCTGGATGATTGGTCGGGGAATTTGGTATGGTGTCATTAATAACTCCCTGATGTTTCCAAGGCCCATTAATGCTATTACTTGTAGCATACTCTATTCGGGAAGGGTAATCAGCTGCATAAATAAAATAATAGGTGTCATTTCTTTTGTGAATATAAGGAGCTTCAAAAAAGTTGGTTAAGCCTTCAATGGTTTCTACTGGACCATCCAACTCTACCATATTCTCCTTCAATTTTACTACACGAGCTTCACCCCAAGAGCCCCAAAAGAGATAGACCTGACCATCGTCATCTACAAAAACAGCTGGATCAATATTTAAAGGGATTGAATTGGTTGTAGTGTCAGTGATTAGCGGTTCTCCTATGGGATCTTTGTAGGGTCCTGTTGGGTGATCAGCTACAGCAACTCCCATAGCAAATCCTTCATTTACTCTAACCGATTTATGTACCAAAGGAACGTACCACCAAAACTTTCCATGGTTTTCAACAACATCTCCTGCAAAGGCGTTAGCTACTGCCCAATCAAAGTCTTCAACAGCTAACTTACTGCCATGATTTGTCCAATTCACCATGTCGGTGGTCGAAAAAACATACCATTTGTGCATCAAGAATCCATCAACACCTAACATTTGCTCGTCGCTCCCGGTAAAAATATATAATGTGTCGTTATGCACAATCACACTGGGATCGGCAGTAAATGGGGTCTTGAAGAGTGGATTTCCACTGTACACAGTTTTCTTAGAGTGGTTACAACTGATACAGATTATTGAAATCAGAAAAATTAAAAATAAGAATGATGTTTTTTTCATTTTGAAAGAATAGTTAAGTATTAATACGCATAAAACATTGCTACAATAAAACAAAATACGTCATTTTTATTAAATTTAAAGGGGATGAATCATTATCTTTGGTGGACGAAAGATGATCCTATCATAATCTTTTTGTTAGATGCCACTTACTCAAAATACAAATATGGTTTTGAAGTTCTCGAAGGGTGGTATAACTCTATTGAATTTGAGTAATACTCTTTGATGTGGTGAAGTTTAATGTTAATAAAACCCCTTTATAATGAATCTTTTAGAACGCTTTTTTGAATATATTTCATTTGATACGCAATCGGATGAGAATACAGGTATGACTCCCAGTACATTAGGGCAATTTGTTTTTGCCAAGCATTTGGTTGAAGAGCTTAAACAGATCGGGTTGGAGGATGCCAAGGTGGATAAAAATGGATATGTGATGGCGACTCTTCCTGCCAATGTGAGTGAAGATTGCCCTGTTGTTGGTTTCATCGCCCATTTAGATACCAGCCCAGATTTTACGGGAAAACATGTGAAGCCTATGCTTGTTAGAAACTATGATGGAAAGGACATTGCTTTGGATAAGGAAGCTGGTATCTTTTTGAAACCAGAGGAGTTTCCTGAGTTGAAAAAATATATTGGACAAGATCTTATTACCACCAGTGGTCACACTTTGTTAGGTGCAGATGATAAAGCAGGAATTGTTGAAATAATCACAGCCATGGAATATCTTGTTAAACACCCAGAAATAAAGCATGGTAAAATTCGTATAGCTTTTACGCCCGATGAAGAAATAGGGCAAGGTGCAGATAAGTTTGATGTGGAAGAGTTTGGAGCAGATTTCGCCTACACAATAGATGGGGGTGAGATAGGTGAGTTGGAGTTTGAGAATTTCAATGCAGCTGTTGCTAAAGTAACTGTTTTTGGTAGAAATGTGCATCCTGGGTATGCACGAGGAAAAATGCGCAATTCCATGCGTATTGCCAATCAATTTATTGGGATGTTGCCACGCCATGAAACGCCTGAACATACCGAAGGGTATGAAGGATTTTACCATCTCATATCTTTTAATGGAGATGTGGAAAAAACAGAATTGACTTTTATTATTCGTGACTTTAAAACCGACAGATTCGCCGATCGCAAAAGAGAAATGGAGCATTTGGCAAACAAAATAAACACCGAGTTTGGCTCCGATACAGTAAAACTTGAGATTCGTGATCAATATTATAATATGCGAGAAATGATAGAGCCAGTTATGCATATCGTAGATTTGGCCCAAAAAGCCATGGAAGATGTGGGTGTAACGCCTATTATTCGCCCAATTCGTGGTGGAACCGATGGTGCTCGCTTATCTTATATGGGACTACCCACACCCAACATTTTTGCTGGTGGACACAACTTTCACGGACGTTTTGAATTCATTCCTGTGCAAAGCATGCAGAAAGCTGTAGATGTTATTGTTCGCATTAGTGAGTTGGTGGCAATGAAAATAGGAGTGTAGTCATTTTTTATTCTTTATAAATAGACTCTTTTATTGTAGAAAGAATCTATAGATACTTAAAAATTCAAAGTTTGATCATATTGATATTACCTATAACTTATAAATATTGATTAGGCAAATGAACACTGAAATACCTTGACTCTTTCTTTCATTTAAGTAAATTTGTACATCTTAGTTTTGGTGCAATTAGATAGTGTGCCAATACTTAAAGAGTCAAAATAGAATATAAGCAATCAAATTTATAATTTAAAATTTTAGTATTATGGCAGTATTAGTTGGAAAAAAAGCACCTTCGTTTGATAGTCCAGCCGTTATTAACGGTAACGAAATAGTTGAAAGTTTTTCATTGGATCAATATCTTGGAAAGAAACATGTTGTTTTTTTCTTTTATCCCGCAGACTTTACATTTGTTTGTCCTACTGAAATTATCGCTTTTCAGGATAAAATGGAAGAGTTTGAGAAACGTGGTGTGGCTGTAGTAGCTGCTTCTACTGACTCTGAGTTTTCGCACTGGAAGTGGTTACAGACCGAGCTTAAAGATGGTGGAATTAAAGGGGTTAAATTCCCTTTGGTGGCAGATAGAAATATGACCATTAGCGATAATTATGATGTTTTAGCAGGTGAGCATGATTACAACGATGAAGGTAAGTTGGTGTTTACAGGTGAACCTGCTGCATACAGAGGCCTTTTTTTAATTGATAAGAAAGGAATAGTTCGTCATCAGGTGGTGAATGATATGCCTTTGGGAAGAAGTGTTGAAGAGACTTTGCGTATGGTTGATGCACTTCAGTTCTTTGAAGAAAATGGAGAGGTTTGTCCAGCAGATTGGCATAAAGGATCGAAAGGTTTGGTAGCTACTCAAGAAGGAATTTCTGAATTTCTTGGAAATAAGAAATAATACGGTGAAATAATTTTAGCAGATTAATAGATATAAACACCAGTGAAGATTGTTCTTTACTGGTGTTTTTTTTGTGCGTGAATATAAGAGTGGTTGAGATGATTATACGATTTATTGTAACTGCGATTTGTACGAATTAAAAATTGAATGGGTGAAGATGATCATCTGCATTGGCTTTTTAAACGTGGCACATAAAAAATTGAAAGGAAAAGAGTGGTTCAGTTCGTTTAAACCTAAATTTAAAAATCTCACTTGCGTATATTTTCGTTGAATTCAATAGTTTATAGGACGCATGCTCTGCGATCTTATTTTTGTGTTTAGAACCACTCTGCAGCAGTTTCATCTCTCAAATAAGTTGATTATCTGTAGAGCAACTAACTTTTCATTTTTATATCTGGTTTTTTATTTTTTCAATTGAACAAAACAGAATACTTTCGGTTTTAAAGATGTATTTATCTTTAATTGTAAGATACAAATATATTTAGATTTTTTTATCAGCTTAACGCCTTTATAATCAGCTGATAGGTCTTTAGTTGATTCACGTATAATTAGAATAAATTTGAAAATTTATAACGTATAACAAAGCCTATAGATATGAGCAACCCTATTTTAGAAAAAACAGTAAGGGAAATCACAAGAGAGCATAGTGCAACCCTCGCTCTGTTTACGAAACAGAATATTGATTTTTATTGTGACGGAGAACAGACGATTAAGGAAGTATGTAATCATTTGAATGGTGATGTAGAATCCTTTCTTCATGAATTGAATAATTTAATAGCTTTAGAAGATCAAAGTTATCCTGTCGAGATTAACCAATGGCCATTAGATCTTTTGGCTGATTATATTGAGAAAACGCATCATCGCTATACCGAAGAAATTCTCTTGAAGATTAAGGCTGGTTTGGTGAGTTATCTGGAAAATAAAGGAGCTGAAAAATCGATGGTTGAAGAATTGCATTCACTCGTTTTTGAATTGGCAGGTGAGATGGGTGCCCATATGAAAAAAGAAGAGTTGATTTTGTTTCCATTTATTCGAAAAATGGTAAAAAGCGCCGTAAAATTAGAGCCACCACGTTTCACTACAGTTGGAAATCCCATTGAAATGATGGAGCATGAACATGTCGTCTCTCGTGATTTAATTTTAAAGATTCGTAAACTGACGAATAATTATCAGTTAAATGATAGCACAGAGGGTGAGCTGGTTTATATCCTCACGCTTATCAAAGCATTGGATGAGGATCTTGTTCAACATCTACATGTGGAGAATAATATTCTCTTTCCTAAAGCCATTGTTATGGAGAAAAGGAAAGTGGCCAGCTAAGAGAGGCTCTATATTTCATCAATTGGAGTGCTGAATGGTAGAAGTTGTTTCCAATAATTATTTCTATCCGTGCAAAATAAATATCGTGGGCTTTTTGTGTAAATCTGGCACTCTCCCTTTCCATTGTGCAACTGTTTTTGTCACTACAAACTCGTCTTGCAGCGTTAAATTGCATGCAATGCAAAGACGTGTTTGGGGACTGCAAGTTTGTAAAATATCATCGGCCAAATGGTTGTTTCTGAACGGAGTTTCAATAAATAGCTGCGACTGGTTTTCGTTACGCGATCGATTTTCCAGCTGTTTGATTGTTTTCAGACGCTCTTCTTTTTTGATGGGAATATAGCCCACAAACGCAAAACTCTGTCCATTCATTCCAGAAGCCATCAAAGCCAGTAGAATGGAGGAAGGTCCAACCAAAGGAACAACTTGAATGTTAGCTTCGTGAGCCAATTTTACTACTTCTGCGCCTGGATCTGCTACGCCTGGGCATCCTGCTTCAGAAATAATTCCTACGTCATGACCCGCTTATAAAGGTTTTAGATACTCTGAAAACTGTGCAGGTGTGGTGCGTTTGTTTAAAGTAAAAAAATGGGATCCATCTATATCCATTTGCCTGTCTAATAGGCGAAGGTAACGTCGTGCCGTCCGCAAATCCTCCACAATAAAGTGACGTAACTTGACGGCCATTTGCGCCACTTCTGAGGGGATTGTCTGATTGGTTTCTTGTGAACCAAGCGTATTTGGAATGAGATATAGTTTTCCTGCCATTTTTTTATTTGAGATTTCAAATATACGTTAATTTCTCTTGCCACTTATAACGATGTCGGCTTAATTCAACCCCGTGAGTAGTTGTTAAAATGAATTGAAATATAATTTGATGGATATTTCAATGTTTCATCTTTTTGTTTCACAATTAACAGTCATAATCGGATAAAAAGAGGTAAAACTCACCTATTCGTTGGTATTCATTTGGTTTTTCACCAATTTTGCAGTTTAAATTAGTAATGATGCGCGAAAAGTCATTCAACTTACATAAAATCTTAGATAAACGGGATCTCACCGATTCTACATTTGTATTGCGATTGGAACGTAATGGATTAGAATTTGAGGCAGGTCAACATCTTCAGGTGGGGCCACCTAATGGAATACATGTGCGTGAATACTCTGTTTACAATACGCCCCATGAGGATTTTATAGAAATTTTAGTACGCGAAGTGGACGACGGATTAGTAACACCCGTTTTGAAAAAATTGCATAAAGACGATCATGTGGTGGTGAACGATGCAGTGGGTTATTTTGTTATAGAAAAGGAGAAGATAGCTGAAAAGTCATTTCTTTTTGTGGCCAGCGGAACTGGAATATCTCCCTTTCATAGTTTCGTACATGCCTATCCAGAGATGGATTATAAATTATTACATGGTGTTCGAAAATTGGAGGAGGCATATGATCGGGAGGTTTATGAATCATCACGTTACGTCTCATGTGTATCGGGTGAAGCAGGAGGTGATTTTCATGGAAGAGTGACGCATTGGCTGGAGGAAAATCCAGTAAGTCCCGATACTTTGTGTTATATTTGCGGAAATTGTGACATGATTTATGATGTGTATGATATCCTTGAAAAACAAGGGGTAAAGTCATCGAATATCTTCACTGAAGTCTATTTTTGAAGTTTTCTCTCTTGTTATGAATGTCCTTATGAATCACTAAATTCAATGTGAAAAAGTTTATTTGCGGAGATACCGAACAAAAAATATAATTAACAATAGATGAAGTATCATTTAGTAATATTGGGGTGCCAAATGAATCATGCGGATGCGGAACGCGTTCAGGCAGTGATGGCAAAGATGGGGTATGAGTTAACCGATCGGGAAGAGGATGCCGATGTGATTGGTATTATAGCTTGTTCTGTTCGGCAAAAGGCTATTGATAAGGTTTATTATCAAATCTCAAAATGGAATAAGTGGAAAAACAGAAAGAATCTAATCACATTTGTTTCTGGTTGTATTTTACCTGATGACCGCCAAAGGTTTTTAAAGCTTTTCGATTTGGTCTTTGACA